>JAAUXY010194848.1_pt1 | contig 11868 bp, 9 predicted proteins | sample 7278121 | NCBI WGS metagenome assembly JAAUXY01 (sample SAMN14350117, study PRJNA611818) | marine sediment metagenome | isolation source: surface marine sediment (1.8m) | place: French Polynesia: Moorea | collected 2018-08
GAACGCGGCGAGACTACCGGCCATCAGCCATGAAGGCGGCCTTTCGCACTACCTGCAAGAGGTCCGCAAGTTCCCGATGCTGGAACCGAACCAGGAGTTCATGCTGGCGCAACGTTGGCGTGAGCATGAGGACACCGAGGCGGCCCACCAGCTGGTCACCAGCCATCTGCGCCTGGTGGCGAAGATCGCCATGGGCTATCGCGGCTACGGGCTGCCGGTCAGCGAGCTGATCTCGGAAGGCAATGTGGGGTTGATGCAGGCGGTCAAACGCTTCGATCCGGACAAGGGTTTCCGGCTGGCGACCTATGCCATGTGGTGGATCCGCGCCGCGATCCAGGAGTACATCCTGCACTCCTGGTCGATGGTGAAAATGGGCACCACCGCGGCCCAGAAGAAGCTGTTCTTCAACCTGCGCAAGCTCAAGGGTCAGATGAAGGCGATCGAGGAAGGCGACCTGCAGCCCGAGCAGGTGCGCACGATCGCCGAAAAGCTGAACGTGAACGAAGACGAAGTGGTGATGATGAACCGGCGGCTGGCCGCTCCGGACCACTCGTTGAACGCCCCGCTGCGCCAAGACGGCGACGGCGAATGGCAGGACTGGCTGGTCGATGAGAGCGACAGCCAGGAACTCTTGCTGGCTGAGCGCCAGGAGTTCCAGCGCCGGCGCAAGATGCTGGAAGAGGCGATGGTGGTGCTGAACGACCGCGAGCGGCATATCCTGACCGAGCGCCGGCTCAAGGAGAACCCGGTCACCCTGGAGGAGCTCAGCAAGGAGTACGGCATCAGCCGCGAGCGGGTGCGCCAGATCGAGGTGCGCGCCTTCGAGAAGCTGCAGAAGGCGATCCGCAACAACGCCCTGCAGGAGCGTCTGCAGGCCTGATCATCGGCGCTGACCGGGCGCGCGATCGGCGACCGATTGCGCGTCCGTTCGACCAAAGCTTCACGCCTACTTCGGATCGTCGCCGCCGGGCCTGGCGATGGTCCGGCCCCAAACCTCGAACAATCGGCCCTGCTCCGCCTTGAGCTCCGCGATCTCGTGCTGCGTCTTGAGGTCGAGATAGACGGTCATCACCGGCGGCAGGAGCCAGTAGATCAACGCCCCGATCGCCGCCGTCCCGTACATGATGAACCAGCTCGACACGTCCAGCAGCTGGTCGGTCAACGCTTCGACCGTCATCGGGGTCGCCAGCAGCTCGAACAGGATCGGCAATATCCCGGCCGCGTTCATCGCCCCGACGCAGACGGTCATGTAGTACGATCGGCGGTCCATAAGGCCGAGCACCAGCGAAACGAACGTCGGCAGAAAGCCGACGATCGCCAACCCGAGCAACGCCGGCGCGCCCCACGCCAAGAACGCCATCGAAACCACCAGCACCACGATGATCGATGTGGCCGACCGGCCGGCGGCAGGGCGCGCGGCCGGAGGGCTGGGCTTGCGGTTTGGGGCACGGACTGCTCGGGCCATCGTCCGCTCCTACATGACCTGGATGATCAACATGGCCATGCCGGAGGCGCTGGCCAGCAGGCTGGAGACCGAGGCCGCAATCTGACCGCCCAAATGTTCGGCGGCGGCCGACCGCTTGCCCTCGTCGAGCTCCAACTGACGGATCTTGGCGACGATCTGCTGATGACGCTGGCACGCCCACTGATAGCCGGCTTCATCCCGTTGCCGAAGGTTTGGATTGTCGACCAACCGGACCAGCTCGGTCAGCTTGCCCGCGCGGGTTACGCTGCGCACCGCGGCTTCCATGTCCTTGCGCAAGGCGAGGTTCCGGTACTGGCTGATCGCCGGTTTCAACAGTTCGGCCAGCCACGCGGCCAGCTGCGGTACAGGGCCGATCCCGTAATGGTTCTGCAACCCGGCCAAGATCCGAAGCATGCCCAACGCGGACGTTCCCTTGTCCCGGCTGTCCATGCGCGCCAGATCCGAGCTGACCGACATCTTCGATCGGACGGCGATGAACGCCGCGATGTGCCGATCGATCGGGGCCGACGGGCGCGGCGAGCGCCCGGCCACGCGCTCCAGGGCGGCGAGCAGACGTTCCGGCTCGTCCACAAACTCGCTTTCGACGATTGTGCTCAGACAGGGAAGCGCCGGGTTGAGCATGTAAAGACAGCGCTCCACGCCCGCGCCGATCGCGCTGCTGTTGAGTTGTGGGACCAACTGGTCGACCTGTTGGGCGATCTGCGGCGCATCGCTGATCGGCGGGTGCTGGTCGGCCAGCCAAATTGGCGCCAAACCGGACAGAATCAGCTCGACCAGGCTCTGCCGACTGGCCGAATCATCCATCACGGCGGCCAAGGCGGGGCCCAAGCCGCCGACGATATTGACCCCAATCCCCTTGAAGCGAACCGGCGCCAGCGGGTCGAGCGCGATGCAGACGTGGCCGAGCAGTCGGTCGACACCGCCCCCGACCCCACCGCGCTCGCAGGCCGCGATGATGCGTTCGGACTGATCGTTATCGTCGATGCTGCGCGCCGCCCAATTCTTGAACTCGTCCTGGCGCACCGCCGCCAGGCCGTCGGTCCAATTGCACTGGAAAGCGAAGCCAAGCGAGCGGACGTCGTGATAGTTCACACCGGCAAACGACATCGGCCGCTGGGTGCGCCGGGGCAACTGACCTTGCCGTGGCGACTGGCGATGGCCGTCCAACCATTTGTGCAGTTCCTCCATCGTCCATCGGGTCTGCGGGTTGTCGCCCAGCAAGCCGCGCAACGGCTCCATCAGGCCCTGCGAGACCCGGTGCTCGCCCATCAACGCCTGAAAGCTGCCGAGCTCCAGCTTGCGCTGGATGATCTGCTGGTCGCTCAGTCCCGCCATGGGATTGCGGCCTTGCAGCAGGATCGCCAGGGTGACGCCCAAGGCGTACATGTCGTCCGCCAAGGTGCCGTAGCCGCGGCCCGCCGGGTGCGCCATGCCGTTCTCGACGGTCTCGCAGACCACCGGCTGGGCGGCGCCGGCGGGCATGGCCAGACCGTCGCCCAACGCGATCACCTCGCCGTCGGGGGTACGGCGAAACAGGTTGGTCGGGCGCACCCCGCGGTGCGGAACGCGCAGATCGGCAAAGCCGGCCAAGACATGGCTCAACGGACGCAGGACATCTCGGACAAGGCGATCCTCGGTAAACGGTTCGATTTCGTCGCTGAGCGAGGCCATGAGGCGCGCACCGTGGGGACGCTCATAGATCAGCGCCATGCAGCGTCGGCCCTCAAGCGGCCAGTTGATGACTCCCCAGTCCAGGAGCTGGAGCTGATTGATATGCTCGAGCCGCCGATAGCCGGCCAGGAAGTCGCTGCGCATCGGCAGCTTGGGGTCGCAGATCAGCGCGTAGCAGGCCTGTTCGCCGTCTTCGACATGATCGACCGCAAAAGCCAGCGCCGGAGGGCAATCGAGGTCGCGCAACGGCCGGTCGGCCCGTACCTTGTACAGGCCTTTCAGGGTCCCCTGGTCTGCCGAGGCGTCTTCGTCGCCTCTCAGCGGGTTGGGCGCCATCGTTCGATGCTCCTGCCGCCTGCGGCCTTTCTGGCCGGCGGCCATAAGCGGACAGCCGCCGAAGCCTGGGCGGACGTCCCCCAGCGCAGGAGTAACGGAGCGTGGTGTAGATTCGATTAATCTTTGGGAAAGCCTCTGGCCGCTCGAAGAGGCCAAAATACGGCTCTAATCGGCGAAAGGATCGCGGACCAGGATGGTGTCCTCACGCTCCGGGCTGGTCGACAATAGGGTCACCGGCGCTTCGATCAGCTCTTCGATCCGCTTGACGAATTTGATCGCGGCCGCCGGCAGGTCCGCCCAAGACCGCTTGCCGCGCGTGCTGTCCGACCAGCCCGGCAGCGTCTCGTAGACCGGCTCGACCGAAGCCTGCGCCTGCACAGCCGCCGGCAAGTGATCGAGCGGCTCTCCGTGCAGCCGGTAGGAGGTGCAGATCTTCAGCTCCTCAAAGCCGTCGAGAACGTCGAGCTTGGTCAGGGCGATTCCGTTGATGCCGCCGATCTTCACGGCTTGGCGCACCAGGACCGCATCAAACCAGCCGCAGCGGCGCTGGCGGCCGGTCACGGTGCCGAATTCATGGCCGCGTTCGCCCATCCGACGGCCGATCTCGTTCTCCTGCTCGGTGGGAAAGGGACCGGCGCCGACCCGGGTGGTGTAGGCCTTGGTGATGCCGAGAACGGTTCCGATGGTGCCAAAGCCCATGCCGCTGCCGGTTCCGGCCTGAGCTGCCAGCGTGTTGGACGAGGTGACAAATGGATAGGTGCCATGGTCGACGTCCAGCATGGCGCCTTGCGCGCCCTCGAACAGGATTCGCTGTCCATGTTGCCGCGCCCGGTCCAACAGCTGCCAGACGCTGTCGATGAACGGCAGCAGCCGAGGCGCGATCTCGAGCAGACTGTCGATCAGCGGCCCGGCCTCCAGCTCGGGTTCGCCGAGACCGCGGCGCAGAGCGTTGTGATGGACCAGCAGGTTGCCGACCCGGCCGGCCAGATGATCGGGTTGGGCCAGATCGGCGAGACGGATGGCGCGCCGCGCAACCTTGTCCTCATAGGCCGGGCCGATGCCGCGGCCGGTGGTGCCGAGCTTGTCGGCGCCGCGGGCCCGCTCGCGCAATCCGTCGAGCTCGGAATGCAGCGGCAGGATCAGCGGCGCGTTCTCGGCGATGCGCAGATTCTCCGGCGTGACCGCGATGCCCTGGCCGGCGATGCGGTCGATCTCCTCCAGCAGCGCCCACGGATCGATGACCACGCCGTTGCCCAGAATGGACAGCTTGCCCGGCCGCACCACGCCGGACGGCAGCAGGCTGAGCTTGTAGGTAACCCCGTCGACGACCAGCGTATGGCCGGCGTTGTGGCCGCCCTGAAACCGCACCACAACGTCGGCCCGCTCGGACAGCCAGTCGACCACCTTGCCCTTGCCTTCATCGCCCCATTGGGAGCCGACAACCGCAACGTTCGCCATGTCTCAGCGTCCCCCGGTCGATCCGTCGACGTGGGCCAGCGAAACGGCCCGGCCGCCCCGCAGCACATGCGTGCACGCCAGTCGGCGCGCATCTTCCGCCGGGTCGGCCGCCGGATCGAGGCCGGCCACGGTGACCCAGCCGTCCTGGCGCAACTTTGCCGCGGCGGCGGCCGGTTCGCCATGCGGCACATAGAGCCGTCTGGCCAGCTCCGGATCGGGTGCGGCCCGCATCACGGAATCCATGTACAGCGTGAACCCGGTGGCCGGCTCGCCGCGCATGCCGGTCACATAAGCGCCACCGCGGCCAAGCTCGCCGCGCACGTCGCGCGCAAACAGGGTGAAACACAGGCCGGTCTGATAGCGGAATCCGCGGGTCTCGACCGGATCGATCGTGACCGCCAGCTCGGGGGCAACCGCGCGGATCCGCGTCAGAACGTCGCGCAAGCGTCCCACGCCTTCGCGGACGGGATCCGCATCGATCGCCGCCAAGGCATCAAGTGCCGCTTCCGCCGGCCCGGTCGACTGCAGCAAGCGGGTCAGCGTGGCCCGTCGCGGCTCGTCATCAGGTCCGGCGGCAAGCGCGGCGGCGACCCCGCCGGCATCCTTGCGGTCCAGCGCCTCGGCCAGACGCGACTGGACCTCTGGCTCCAGGACCCACGTCTCGAGCAGGCCGGGCACGATGCGGGGCATGGCGATATCGACCGAGAGGCGTTGAACGCCCATGCGCTCCAGCGCTTCCACCGCCAGCAGGATGATCTCCGCGTCGGCCGCCGGGCCACCGGCGCCGATCAGTTCGGCACCGACTTGGGCGAACTGACGCTCCGGCCGCAGCGCGTCCCCCTTCACCCGCAACACCTCGCCCGCATAGCACAGCCGCAGCGGCCGCGCGGCCTTGTGCAGCCGGCTTTCGGCAATGCGCGCGATCTGCACGGTGATGTCGGCGCGCACGCCCATCATGCGCTGGGAGACCGGGTCCATCAGGCGAAAGGTCTGCGGCGCCATCGCGGCGCCGGGACCGGCCAGCAGACTTTCCTCGAACTCGATCAGCGGCGGCTTCACGCGGTCGTAGCCGTGCGCGGCCAGACAGTCCATCGACGCCTCGATGGCCGCCGCCTCGCGCGCCGCATCGGGGGGCAGCAGGTCTTGCAATCCGGCCGGCAACAGGGCCTTGCGGGAAGCGTCGGTCATTACGAGAGAAGGTGTTTGTCGATGCGCCAGGGGGGGTGGGACAATGCGCGTTGTACCATCCGTGTCAAGGCCGTGACATAATTGACTTGTATCATTGAGCGGTATGGGGTTGCGCATATGCTGCCGGGGTGCAGCACTGACAGGTCAGGATCGATGAAAAAACATGTCACTTGGATCATCGTGGCCGATGGCGGGCGGGCGCGATTACTAGCCAATGACGGGCCGGGAAAGGGCGTCTATCCGGTGTCGGAGAAGGAACTCGTCCTCGAGAACCCGCCGACCCGCGCGCAGGGGACGGACCGCCCGGGCCGCACAGGCGACCGGATGGGTCCGGCGCGGCACGCGATGGAGCCGCGGGCTGACTGGCATCAGTTCGAGAAAACCCGGTTCGCGCGGGAGATCAGCCGTCTGCTGGACAATGGTGCGCAAGAGGGGCGCTTCGAGCGCTTGGTGCTGATTGCACCACCGCGCGCTCTGGGCAGCCTACGCGCCCATCTGGACCCGCGGACCCGTGGCTTGGTGGTGGGCGAGATCAACAAGGATTTGACCCACTGCTCGGACACCGAGATCACCGACCAACTCGGCGTGGTCTTGGCCGCCTGAGCAAGCGTTCCCTCTACACAGCCGGCTCCCCGCCACACGCAAACTTCATCGCCCAGCAGCCGGTCCGCTAAGATCGGGGTGCGCTTGGTAGTCGGGAGGTCTGTCGCATGACCAAACGGTCGCTGGCCGCGTGGGCGATCGGCCTCGTCGTGGTGATGGCCGCGGCCGTGTTCGGCATCTTGGAGCTGGTATTGCCCGCGGTGCCGGTCGCACCGGTGACGCGTGGCCCGGTGGTGAAGGCGGTCTATGCGACCGGCCGGGTCGAGCCGGTGCGCTGGTCCAAGGTGACCCCCCTGCACCGCGGCCGGGTCGTCGATCTGTGCTTTTGTGAGGGCAAGACGGTCGAAAAGGACCAAGTTCTGGCCAAGCTGGACGACCGCGAGCGCCGAGCCGACGTGGTGGCCTTGGAAGCACGGCTGCAATATCTGGCCGACGAGGTGGAACGCAAGCGTACCTTGTTGGAGCGTCGCGTCATCAGCGAGCAGGCGTTCGACAATGCAGTGGCCGAACGCGACCAGATGCTCGGGGTGATCTCAGCCGCGCGGCAGCGGCTGGAGAACATGGTTCTGCGCTCACCGATGGAGGGCGTCGTGCTGCGCCGCGACGGCGAGCTGGGCGAGGTGGTGGCGCCCGGCGATGTGCTGTTCTGGGTCGGAGAGCCCAAGCCGCTGTGGATCACCGCCGAAGTCGACGAAGAGGACATCCCGCTGGTCCGGCTTGGCCATAAGACCCTGATCAAGGCGGACGCGTTTCCCAACCGGGTGCTGGAGGGCGACGTCGCCAAGGTCACGCCGATGGGCGACCCGGTGAACAAGAACTACCGGGTCCGGATCGCGATCCCCGACGACTCTCCGCTGCTGATCGGCATGACCACCGATATCAACATCCTGGTCGACCAGCGCGAAGAAGCCTTGCTGGTGCCCAGCGACGCCGTGCGCGAGAACCGGTTGTATGTGGTCGAGCAGGGCCGCGCGCGCGTGGTGACGGTCACCATGGGCGTGCAGGGCGACGAGCTGGTGGAGATCTCGGACGGCGTCGCGGCAGACGCGTGGGTGATCTCGCCGTGGCCCGAAGGCCTGCGCGACGGCAGCCTCGTGCGTCAGCGGCAACGCGGATTCTGATCGGGGCCGCCCGTGCTGCTCGGCCTGGATATCGCGCTCACCCACCTGCGCACGCGACGCCGACAAACCGTCATTTCGGTCAGCGGGGTGATGCTGGGGGTCGGGTTCTTCATCGGAACCACGGCGATGATGACAGGCTTCCACCAGGAGTTCATCAACACGATCCTGGACGTGGCCCCGCATATCGTGGTCGAGGACGAGTTCCGGCACCCGCAGCTCCAGCCGGCCAAGGCGCGCAATCCGCAGGCGGCGGTGCAGCTGCTGGGCGTCAAACCCAAGGACGAGCCGCGCGGCATCCGCAACGGGCTGGGACGGCTCGCGCGGCTGGAACGCTTGCCGGGAATTGAGGTGGCGCCGGCGCTGTCCGGTGATGTGTTCCTGCGCTACAGCTCCAAAGAGGAGTCGGTCTCGCTCGTCGGTATCGATCTGGAGCGCGAACGCAAGGTCAGCGACCTGGAGAGCGATCTGGTCGCCGGGAAGCTGGACGATTTGGAAGCGACCGCCAACGGCATCATCCTGGGCGTCGGGATCGCGCGCAAGCTGGGCGCCGCCATGGGCGACACGCTCACCGCCATATCGTCTCAGAACGTGGTGCTGAAGGTGAAGGTGGTCGGCCTGTTCGAGACCGGGGTGACCGCGTTCGACGAGAACCGGGCCTATATGCTGCTGAAAAAGGTCCAGGTGCTGCGCGACAAGATCAACATCATCAACCGTCTGATCCTGCGCGTGGATGATGTGCACGCCGCGCCCGAAATCGCCGCCAAGGTCGAGCGCCTGGTCGGCTACAAGGCGGTCTCCTGGCAGGAGGCCAATCAGGGGGTGTTCGGCCTGTTCGTGGTGCAGAACGCGATCATGTACACGATCACCAGCGCGATCCTGGTGGTGGCCGCGTTCGGCATCTACAACATCATCTCCACCACGGTGTACGAAAAGACCCGCGACATCGCGATCCTGAAGTCGATGGGCCTCAGCGAGAACGATGTGGCCCGGATCTTCCTGTGGGAAGGTCTGCTGATCGCGGGGATCGGCACGCTGGCCGGCTGGGGGCTCGGCTACTGGCTGACCCGGCTGTTGGAGGTGATCCCGATCCAGGCCCAGGGGATCATGAAGCTGGAGAGCTTCATCGTGGTCTATTCCTGGCATCATTACGCCATCGCAGGCGCGTTCGCCGGCGCATCGGCGGTGCTGGCCGCCTGGATCCCGGCCCGCAAGGCGGCCAAGGTGCGGCCGGTCGACATCATTCGGGGGGCGGCATGAGCCCGGCCGCGCCCGGCGCCGCGCGTCCGGCGATCTTGGAGTTGCGCCACGCCTCGCGCGTGCTGCCGGGGCCGGTCCCGGTGACCCTGGTCGAGGACATCAACGTCCGGATCGAGCGGGGCGAGCTGGTGGTGATCACCGGGCCGTCCGGGTCCGGCAAGTCCTCGCTGTTGTACCTGCTCGGTCTCTTGGACTCACCCACCAAAGGCCAGGTCCTGATCGAGGGCGAGGACGCGACCCACCAGCCGGAAAGCGCGCTGGCGCGCCACCGGCTGACCCAGCTCGGCTTCGTGTTCCAGTTCCACTTCCTGCTGCCCGAATTCACCGTGCGCGCCAACGTGATGATCCCGATGCGCAAGCTGGGCGCGCTTAGCCCGGCCGAGATGCAAGCGCGCACCGACACGCTGCTGGAGGACCTCGACATCGCCGAGCACGGCGACAAGCGGCCGGACCAACTGTCCGGCGGCGAGCGCCAGCGGGTGGCGATCGCGCGCGCGATGGCCAACGACCCGACGCTGCTGCTGGCCGACGAGCCGACCGGCAACCTGGACACCGGCAACGCGCGCCGGGTGTTCGAGATCTTTCAGCGGCTGGCGCATGAGCGGAACAAGGCGGTGGCGATCGTCACCCATGACCCGGACCTGGCCGCCTACGCCGACCGCCGCATCCACCTGGTCGACGGCCGGGTGGTGGATGGGGGAAGCGCGCCGCCGGACGATCGGCTGCGCCGCCCCCCTCCCTCAATCCCTCCCCGCCAGGGGGAGGGAGGTTCGCGCCGCGCCTAGTCTTCCCTCGCCCAACGCGGGGAGGGATTGACGGAGGGGGGGGGCAGCCGTAGGGCGAAGTTCGCTTGTTGCTGAACCAGAAGCCCTGGCTAGAACTTCAGCGGCACCACCTGGACGACGTGCGGCAGGCTCTTGATCTTGGCCAGCACTGTCTTGCTCACCGGCTCATCCACCGAGACCAGCGAAACCGCGTCGCCGCCGCGCTCGGCGCGACCGAGGTGGAAGGTCGCGATGTTGACCCCGGCATCGCCCAGCGTGGTCCCCAGCGCGCCGATGAAGCCGGGCACGTCCTGGTTGGTGATGTACAGCATGTTCGGGGCGACCTCGGCCTCGATCTCCACGCCCTTGATGTTGACGACACGCGGGCGGTCGCCGCCAAACAAGGTGCCGGAGACCGAGCGCGAGCGCCGCTCGGTGGTGACCGTCAGCGTGATCAGCGTGGGATAGTCGCACGCCCGATCGTGCACGGTTTCGGAGATCTCTATGTTGCGGTCATGGGCCAGCTGCGGCGCATTGACCATGTTCACCGAATCCAGCAGCGGCTCGAGCAGGCCCTTGAGCAGGGCGGCCTTGATCGGCGCCCGGTTCAGCGCGGTGACCGCGCCGTCATACTCGATGGTCACGCCCTTGAGCCCGGTGCGGGTGAGCTGGCCGGCGAAGCTGCCGAGCTCCTCGGCCAGTTTCATGTAAGGGCGCAGCCGCGGCGCCTCCTCGGCGGTGACGGACGGCATATTGATCGCGTTCTGCACCGCGCCGGTGAGCAGGAAATCGGCCACCTGCTCGGCGATCTGGACCGCCACCTTCTCCTGCGCCTCGGCCGTGCTGGCGCCCAGATGCGGGGTGCAGATCACCCCGTCCATGCCGAACAGCGGGTTCTCGTGCGCCGGCTCCTCGGTGAACACGTCGATCGCCGCGCCGGCCACGTGGCCGGATTCGATCGCCGCCTTCAGGTCCTGCTCGACCACCAGGCCGCCGCGCGCGCAGTTGACGACGTACACGCCCTTCTTGGTCTTGGCCAAGGCGGCGGCATCGATGATGCCGCGGGTCGCGTCGGTCATCGGGGTGTGCAGGCTGATGAAGTCGGCGCGGGCGAGCAGGTCTTCGAGGTCCACCTTTTCCACGCCCAGCTCCATTGCCCGGTCGGCGGGCAGGAACGGGTCGTAGGCGATCACCCGCATGTGCACGCCCTGGGCCCGGTCGGACACGATGGACCCGATGTTCCCACAGCCGATCAGCCCCAGCGTCTTGCCGAACAGCTCGACCCCCATGAACTTCGACTTCTCCCACTTGCCGGCATGGGTGGAGAGGTTGGCCTGGGGAATCTGGCGGGCGAGCGCGAACATCAGCGCGACCGCGTGCTCGGCGGTGGTGATCGCGTTGCCGAACGGCGCGTTCATCACCACCACGCCCTTCTGGGTGGCGGCCGGGATGTCGATGTTGTCGACCCCGATGCCGGCCCGGCCGATCACCCGCAAATGCTCGGCGTGGTCGAGCACGGGGCCGCGCACCTTGGTGGCCGAGCGCACGATCAGGCCGTCGAACCCGTTCATCTTGGCGGCCAGCTCGTCCGGCGCGTTGTCGGTGTCGACCACCACGTCCAGCCCGCGCTCGCGCAGCACGTCGGCGGCCAGCGGGCTCATCTTGTCGGAGATCAGGACCTGAGGCATCGGATGCTGTCCTTCGAATACGCGATCTACGCCGCTTTGGCCTCGGCCGCAACTGCGGCGTAGGCCCAATCGAGCCAGGGCCCGAGCGCGTCCACGTCGGCGGTGTCCACGGTCGCCCCACACCAGATGCGCAGGCTCGGCGGCGCGTCGCGGTGGCCATTGATATCGTAGGCCACGTCTTCGGCCTCCAGCAGGGCGACGAGCTGCTTGATCGCGGCCCATTGCGCAGCGGTGTCGAGGGTCTGGAACCAGGGCTCCACAATCTTCAGGCACACCGACGTGGTGGAGCGGCTGGC
>JAAUXY010135452.1_pt1 | contig 11866 bp, 14 predicted proteins | sample 7278121 | NCBI WGS metagenome assembly JAAUXY01 (sample SAMN14350117, study PRJNA611818) | marine sediment metagenome | isolation source: surface marine sediment (1.8m) | place: French Polynesia: Moorea | collected 2018-08
GGTTGGTTCCTGGGGCGCTCTTTTTCTGTGAGTGTATCGAGCTCGCGAAGCTGAACGGATGAGCTGTAGACGAAGGCTGCAATCCGATGCCGCCGCAGTTGCGTAAGAGTTGAAGTCGTGTTCATATGAATAGATCTTCAAGTGATGGAGAGACCGATCGCCATGGATCAAGACTCAGAATCCTCACCCTGTTCCTCCAAGCTCAAGGCGTTGGCCGATACCACTCGCCTCGGGGTGGTGGAGTCGTTGATGGGCGGGCCACGCCGGGTCGGAGAGCTTGGAGAGCAGCTCGGCGTCGAACAGAGCCTGCTGTCGCACCACCTGAGGGTGCTGCGGGAGATGGGGTTGATCGAGGCCACGCGCGACGGCAAGTCGGTGATCTACACCCTGGCCGCCGGCGTGGAAGGGGGCGCGGCGACTCGGACGCTGAACCTGGGTTGCTGTCAGCTGTCTTTCCAGCCGAAAGAGACGGAGCAAGATCGATGAAGAAATACTGGTTTCCGTCGCTCAGGTTGAGCTTGCCTCTGGCGCTCCTGGTCGTCAGCGCGGGGTGTCGCGCGGCGTCTTCGTCCCAGCAGTCGGCGCGCCTGGTGATCACCGGCTCGAGTACTGTGGCACCGCTGGTCGCTGAGATCGGCAAGCGCTTCGAAGCAAGCGAGGGCATCCGGGTCGACGTCCAGACCGGCGGTTCGTCGCGAGGCGTCGCCGACGCGCGGCAGGGCTTGGCGGATCTCGGGATGGCCTCTCGGGCCCTCAAGGCGGGCGAAGACGATCTTTCGAGTTTTACCATCGCCCTCGACGGTATCTGCCTCATCGTTCACCGTGACAATCCGGTGGTTGAGCTCAGCGCCCGCCAGGTGGCCGCGCTGTTTACCGGTGAAGCGTCGCGCTGGAGCTCGGTGGGGGGAGCGGATTTGCCGGTGACCGTGGTGCACAAAGCCGAGGGGCGCTCGACCCTCGAGCTCTTCCTCAAGCACTTCAAGCTCGACAATCGCAGTGTGCGGCCGTCGGTAGTCATCGGAGATAACGAGCAGGGCATCAAGACGGTCGCCGGTCAAGTCGGCGCCGTCGGATATGTGTCGATCGGAGCGGCTGAGCATGCCCGCGGCCGTGGTGTGCCGATCCGGCTGCTGCCGATGGACGGTGTCGCCGCGACCACCAAAAATCTCAAGATTGGGCGTTTTCCGCTTTCGCGACCGCTCAACCTGGTGACCCGCGGTGAGCCGGGACAGCTGGCGCGTCGATTTATCGATTTCGCCGGGTCGCCGGCGGTGCTCGATCTGGTCGACGAGCTGTCGTTTGTCGCCGCTTCCGCCAACCCAGCCTCCAGTATCGCGTCCGAGTCCAGCCCGTCCTGACTCGGCAACACCGGCGATCCGCGACGTTTCGATGGGGTCCTTTTACCGGTGACGGGAAGACATGTCTCGGGCGATCGACTGCTGACCTGGAGCCTGTACGTCTGTGGCGCGGTCAGCGGTGCGGTCGTGGTGCTGATCGCCGGCTTCCTGATCTTCGAGTCGCTCCCGGGACTGTACCGGGTGGGTCCGGGACGTTTCTTCGGCGACCCGTCGTGGCACCCGGCCGCCGACGCCGCCCTGGGCAGTTTTAATCTCGTGCCGATGCTCTGGGGCACGCTGGCGGTGACCGCCGGTGCCGTGCTGTTGGCGGGACCGTTGGGGATCTTCTCGGCGATTTTCTGTCAATACGTGGCGCCGCCGGTCGTAGCACGGTCCTACCGCCGGTTGATCGAGCTACTGGCTGGTATCCCGTCGGTGGTGTACGGATTCTGGGGGCTGGTGGTACTGGTGCCCCTGATCGCTCGACTGAAGCCGCCGGGAGCGAGCCTGCTCGCCGGTATTCTGGTTTTGACGCTAATGATCCTGCCGACGGTAGCCCTGACCGCTGAGGCGGGTCTTGGGAGCGTTCCTCGGCGCTACCTTCGCGGCGCCGCGGCTCTCGGGTTGGGGCGCTGGGCGACAGTCGTCGGCGTCGCTTTGCCGGCGGCTCGTTCGGCAATCCTGACGGGGGTGATCCTCGCCACCGGCCGGGCGCTGGGTGAAACCATGGCGGTCCTGATGGTCTGTGGGAATGTCGTCAGAGTACCGGACAGCTTCTTCGCTCCGATCCGAACTTTGACCGCCAACATCGCCCTCGAGATGGCGTACGCCCTCGGCGATCACCGCTCGGCGCTGTTTGTCAGCGGACTGTTGCTGTTGATCCTGGTCGGCGGTCTGGTGCTGTGCGCTGAGGCTTTTGCGAGGCGAGCGGTCCATGGTTGATCGTCAGCATCTGCGTGACCGTGTGGCGATCGCCAGCGTCTGGCTGGTGGTGGCGATGGTCAGCACGGTCTTCCTGTGGATCCTCTTCGACTTGCTGCGTCATGGCGCCGGCCGGCTGTCCTGGAGCTTCCTGGTCGAACCGCCAACAAGTGCCGGGCGTTCCGGCGGCATCGGGCCGATTCTGGTCTCGACCGGCTGGATCCTGGCGGTCTGCCTCGGCGTTTCGCTGCCCCTGGGTTTCGGTACCGCGGTGCTGTTGGCCGAGGTCGCGTCTCCGGATGAAGCGTTCGGCCGGCTGGTGCGGCGCAGCCTCGACGTCCTGGCCGGGATTCCCTCGATCGTTTTCGGACTCTTCGGCAACGCCTTCTTCTGCGTCACCCTCGGCCTGGGATTCTCGATTCTCTCGGGCGGCCTGACCCTGACCTGCATGGTGCTTCCGATCTTGATCCGGTCGGCCGAGGAGGGGCTGCGCGCGGTGCCCCCGGAGTATCGCCTGGGCGGCGCCGCCCTCGGCCTGCGCCGCTCGCGGATTCTGTTCTATTTGCTGCTGCCGGCGGCGATGCCCGGTCTGGTAGCGGGAGTGGTGCTCGGCTTCGGCCGGGCGATCGCCGAGACCGCGGCGCTGATCTTCACCAGCGGTTATGTCGACCGTATGCCGGAATCGCTGTACGACTCGGGCCGGGCGCTCTCGATCCATATCTATGATCTGGCGATCAATATCCCGGGCGGAGAAGGCAATGCTTATGCCACAGCCCTGGTCCTGGTGGCCATTCTGCTGCTCACCAACTCGGCGGCCTCGCTGGCCGGTGATCGGCTGCGCCGGAGGCACCGCCGGACATGACCACTGAATCGCTGGTGACGACCCGAGAGCTCAGTCTCCACTACGGACGCAAAACGGCCTTCTCGAAGGTTTCTCTGGACGTGCCAGAAGGCTTGATCACCGCCATCATCGGGCCCTCCGGCTGCGGCAAATCGAGCTTCTTGGCTTGTCTCAACCGCCTCAGTGATCTATTGCCCCGCTGTCGGGTCGAGGGAGAGGTGCGGGTCGGTGATATTCGGGTGTTCGATCCCGCCACCGACGTCGTCGCCTTGCGCCGTCGGGTCGGCATGATTTTTCAGAAGCCCAACCCCTTCCCGCTGTCGATCCGACGCAATCTCGAGCTGCCGCTCAAAGAGCACGGTATGCGTGACCCGCGGGAGCTCGAGGCCAAGATCGAGCGTACGCTGAGCGACGTCGGTCTCTGGGACGAGGTCTCAGACCGCCTGGACGCTTCGGCCCTCGGCCTTTCCGGTGGCCAGCAGCAGCGCCTATGCCTGGCACGAGCCCTGGCTCTCGAGCCCGAGGTCGTGCTGCTCGACGAACCGTGCAGCGCCCTCGACCCGATCTCGAGCGGCGTGGTGGAAGATCTGATCGACAGCCTGCGCGGTCGCTACACCGTGGTGATCGTCACCCACAATCTGGCCCAGGCCCGGCAGATCGCCGATCGGGTCGCCTTTTTCTGGGTCCAGGGTGAGGCCGGCCGGCTGATCGAGGTGGGGGAGGCGAATCAGGTCTTCGAAGCACCCGAGGAGCAACTGACCGCGGCCTACGTCCGGGGAGCGCGAGGGTAGTTAGACCGGCCAGCCCTGAGTGCGGCAGAGCTCGATGAGCTCCTGCCCAGCTGACTCCTCGAACCATCCCCTGGCTCGCAGTCGCTCGACGATCGGTCGGGCGTCGTCAGGTCGACCGAGACTGAGAAGAGCTACGGCGTAATTTTCGAGATCCACGGAATCGATCCGGTCGGGGTGTTCGGCGTCCAGCGCCATGAGCTCGACGGCCCGCTGCCAGGCGTCTCCGGCCTCGGCCTGTCGGCCCAGACGCTGCAGAACCGAGCCCGCGGATACATAGTTGATCGCCAGCTCGTGACGCGTTAGCTCGTCGGTCGGCGTCATCTCGAGCAAGCGTTCGGCGATCTCATTGGAGGTCTTAAGGGAGGCCAATGCCAATGTCGGATTGCCCAGTCTCTGGTGGAACTTTCCGATCGCCGCGTGGTCTCCGGCGAGTCCGTGCTGCCAGTCGACGTTGGTCGGTTCGAGGCTCAGCAGGCGCCGGCTGATCTCGAGCGCCTGGACATAGGAATCGAGGGCTTCCCGGGTTCTGCCCTGGAGCTCGAAGTGTTCTCCCAGGCGGCGGTTCTCCCAGGCGAATCCATGCTGCCACCGGGTATTCGAAGGATCGGCACTCACCAGCTCTTGATAGAGCTCGTGGGCCCGCTGAATGGCGGCGAAGGACTCCGCCTCCTGTCCCAACTCGCTGTAGGTCTGTCCGAGGCCCTGTCCGTTGAGCACCGCCAGTCGGTATCTGAAGTGCAACCGTGACGGTTCTTCTTCGGCCAGCTGTCGGTAGATGGCGATCGCCTGCTCGAACGCCTGCCGGGCTCTGGCCGGGTCGTCGACGCTGAAGAGCTGGTACATACCCAGGCTGTAATGAGCCTCGGCGAGAGTCTCTCGCCACTCGACATGGCCCGGCGCGATCTCGACCAGCTCGGAGGCGATGGCGTAGGCGGATTCCAGCGCCTCTCGGGCCTGGGGCTGCTGATCAGCTCCCAGGAGGCGCAGGATGCTGCCGACTTGCAGGTGAGCGAGCGCCAGCTGATTGCGCCAATCATGCCGATCCGGGTTGGCTTCGACCAGCCGCTGCCGGATCTCTCGGGCGATGCTCGAGGCCTCGAGGGCCGCCGCGCGATCACCTTGATTGTCCAGCACGTCGGCAACGATCGCGAAGGCGTCGCCCCGGCGGAATTCGGCGGCGGCGTCAGTTCCGGGAGCTGCGCGCTCGTAGTATTCCAGTGCCTTGTCGGCCACCTGCTCCAGAATTTCGAGCCGGCCCACCGGGCGCAGCTCCCCGGAGAGGTCTTCGAGCATGAAAGCGACCAGGTCTTCGGCCTGGTCCCGGGCCTCGATCGCCGCCGAGCGTTCGTGCTCGAGATCGACGGTGTATTTGGCGACGCCGGCAGCGATCAACAGGATCGCCAGGGCGGCGACCGTCCGGCGCAGCCAGCGGATCGGCGCCTCACGGATAAAACGGATCCGATCCGCCGCCTCCCTGGCGGTCGGCCGGCGGCCAGGTTTGAGGTCCTTCAGGCCCTCGATCAGCTCGCTCAGCTTGTGCCCGAGCCCGACCACCGGTCGACTCCGGCCCTCGGCCGCCTCGACCAGGAGGACCTCCATCGGTTGTCTGGGGAGCGGTCGCTCGCCGGTGAACAGCTCCTGCAACAGCAGGCCGAAGGTATACATGTCGCTGGCCGGCGTGACCGGTTCGCCGCGCGCCTGCTCCGGGCTCATATAGCTGGGAGTGCCGACCACCGAGCCAGCGATGCTCCGATAGGCGGGGGGCTGCGGAGTCTGTGAAAATTCGTCGCGCTGGCCGCTCTCTGGCGGGCTCCCGGAGGCGAGGTGCAGAGTCGCCTCTTCTTCGACGCCGATCGACTGTGCGATGTCTTGGGTGATGTCCTGCTCGGCGCCGATCGAATGCGCGATACCGAAGTCGAGCACTTTGATGTCGCCCTCGGCGGTGATCATCACGTGCTCGGGCTTGAGGTCGCGGTGGACGACACCCTCGGCGTGGGCAGCGACCAGCACGTCGGCGACTTTCTGGGCGACCTCGAGCTTCGTCTTGTCGTCCAGCCCGTCAGCGGCCGCCTGTTTCAGGCCGACGCCTTCGACCAGCTCCATGACCAGGAAGTCGCGATCCTGGCTCTCGACAAAGTCATAGATCTGGCAGATGTTGGGGTGATCCAAGCGCGACAGGATCCGGGCTTCCTGGAGGAAGCGCCCCTTGATCTTCTTCGGTCGGTCGCCCACCCGGACGCATTTCACCGCGACCCTGCGATCCAGGGTCTGGTCGTAGCCGACAAAGACCTCCCCCATGCCGCCCTTGCCGAGGTGGTCGGTCAGCCGAATCCGGCCGATGGTGGTTCCGAGCAAGCTCATATGGGATCCGACGCCGCTGCGGACGATATCTCGTGGGCGAGAACGCTCGCAACCTGTCCATTCGATTTTTGTTGCGCTGGATACCGACGCGTGCTAGTTTGACGAGCGTTGGGATCGTCCAACGGTTCGCAATGCTCCCATCTCTCCAGAAGTGACATTTCCACTTCCGTCCCTTCCCGAGCGCAGAAGAGTACCCCCGTTCCTTTGGAAGTCACCCTGAAGTACCGGCCGCAGTGGCCGGTCGCCAATGCATCTTTGCCCGCCCGAAAAGCGGGACAGGAGTAGAAAATGTCGAAGAGAATCTATGTCGGTAACCTGCCGTTCAGCGCGTCGGACGACGAAGTCCGGGCGAAGTTCGAAGAGTTTGGTGAGGTCTCCGAAGTCCATCTGGTTACCGATCGCGAGACCGGCCGCCCGCGCGGCTTCGGTTTTGTCGAAATGGCGAGTGGCGCCGATGAGGCGATCCAGGCGCTGCATCAGACCGAGATGGGCGGCCGAGCGCTGAACGTCAACGAAGCCCGCCCGCGCACCGATCGTGGACCGCGTGGTGGTGGTGGCGGTGGCTATCGCGGCGGCGGCCGGCAGCACGGCTGGTAGCAGCACGCGAAAGAGCAGTCCCGAAGTCTGGACTGCGAGATCACCCGATTCAAGGCCGGAGGTTCAACCTCCGGCCTTTTGCTTTGCCGAGTCCAGGGCAGGTTTCACTCGTGCCGGGAGCTAGCCCGGATGCGTGCGATCTCCTCGTCCTCGAGTCCCAGGGACTCCAAGAAATCCTGGTGTGCGGCCGGTGACAGTCGTTCGAACTCGATGTGCCAGCGGCGCATATCTTCGTCGCTGAGCCCGGTCGCGCGGAGGATGGCTACCCAGCCCTGTTTGTCCATCGACCGAGTCTCGCGCAGTGACGCTTCGGTCTTCAGCAGATCGACGATCTTTCGCTGCTGACGCCGCAGCCTGTTGATCTCCCGACCGAGCTCACGAAGTCTCTCCGCGAGCAACTCCGCAGCCGCGCCATGCTCGGCGTCGAGCACCCGCGCGATGTCTTTCAGCGGCAGACCGGCCTGACGGTAGAGGTCGATGAGCTCCATGCGCTCGACCTCAGTCTCGGAGTAGAGGCGGTAGTTGGCCGGGCTGCGGAGTGAAGGCGACAGCAGGCCGATCGAGTCGTAGTAGAGCAAGGTGCTCCTCGACAGACCGTAGCGTCGGGCGAGCTGAGAAATCGTAAGCATGGTGAGAGTATCCGTAGGGCGACGCCTGCCTCGGCCTCGACGCGGGCGTCGCCCCATGAGAGCGCTGCGAACGCCCTGTCTACTGGAAGGTGGCTTCAGAAGACCGCTGACGGATGTCGGCGATTCTCTCGGTCGGTAACTGTAGCCATTCGAGAAAGCCCTGGTGGCCGTCGGGATGGCGGCGCTCAAACTCGGCGTGCCACTTGTGCATGTCCGGCTCGGTCAGTCCGATAAAGCGGAACAGCTCGACCCATTCTTCGACCGTGACGTTGGCTTGCGGCATGTTGATCTCCTTGAGTTGAGGGATGGTATCCGGAGTGGTCGCGTCGCGACGATGCCATCTTGAAGTATGAAGTCATAGACGGGTCAAGAGCCGGAATCGGCAGGATTCGATATCCTCAAGGCATGATTCAAGGCTATTTCCTGGGGTGTCCTGCCTGGGGCCTCAAGGAGTGGGTAGGCTCGCTCTATGCGAGGAACGCCCGCCCGGCCGACTACCTGGCTCAGTACGGCGAAGTCTTCAACACCGTTGAAGGCAATACCACCTTCTACAGCTTGCCGACTCCGCAGACCGTCGTGCGGTGGCGGGAGGCGACACCCGCCACTTTTCGCTTCTGTTTCAAGTTCCCGCGCCCCGTCAGTCATTGGCACGGGCTTCAGGGCGCTGGCGACGAAGTCCGGATCTTCTTCGATCGCTTGGCGCCGCTGGGCGAGCGTCTCGGCCCGTTCATGCTGCAGTTGCCGCCTGGTTTCGGCCCCGACCGCAGTCCGGTGCTCGAGCGCTTCCTGCGGTCCCTGCCCGCTGGGTATCGTTACGCCGTCGAGCTTCGGCATCCCGGCTTTTTTGCCGATCCCGACGCCTTACGCTGGGCCGATGATCTGCTCGAACGCGCGGGTTGCGAGCGAGTGATCATGGACACTCGGGCTTTGCGCAGCGGCGATGCCGACCATCCGGCGGTGGCCGGCGCACGCCACCGCAAACCGGATTTGCCGGTCCATGCGATGGCGCTGGGGAAACATCCACTGGTACGTTTCATCGGCCACCCGGACGAGGCGGTCAATCGCCCCTGGCTCGAGGAGTGGGCCGGCGTCCTGAGTCGTTGGATCACCGAGGAGCGCGAGCCTTTTTTCTTCGCCCACTGCCCGGACAACGCTCCGATGCCACATTTTGCTCGGGAATTTCATTCCCTGCTCAGCCGCTCGGTCGACGTCGGGGAGATGCCCTTCTGGCCCGGCGAAGGAGGCCAGCTGAGCTTGTTGTAGGCCGTCGCCTTCCGAGGCGAGCAGGCGTCAAGCTGCGGGCTGGTTCTTGGGGGCGGAGACCATCTCCCAGGCGTCTTGGAAGACGATCTCCGAGCGCATGGCATAGATCTGGCCCAACGCCCTGAGCTGGTCGAGCACCGGAGCCAGCCGCTGGCCGTCGGCGGTCAGCCGATACTCGATAGGCGGTGGATACTCACCCAGTTCTTTGCGCTCGACCAGGCCGTCGGCTTCGAGCTCGCGGAGTTGCTTCGCCAGCATCCTGCGAGTGGCCAGGGGGATCAGGCGGCTCAGCTCCTCGAAACCCAGACTGCCGTTGAAGAGATGATCGAGGATCAGCGGCTTCCATTTACCGTTGATCAAGTCGAGGGCGAGCTCGATCGGGCAGTAGTAGATCTTGTTGGTGGGTTCGGTCATCTTGATCTCTCGAGCGGATTTTGAAGGCTTGTCACTAATTCCCGGCGGGCCGCGCGCGCCTCTTAAGTCGGTTCGCTCCGTGTCCGACAATATGACCACCCCAACGTGACGAACGGCATTAAGAACGCGCAAACCCTATCAAAGCGCGCTCTCGCAAAGTCCCGTTCGAAGCCAGGCCAAAGCCCACTGAATGGCCTGTGGATCACCGATTATTTATATCGCCGACAAGCGCTGATTCATCCAGACGGCCGTTATGCGCGATCGATCGGAAAGCTGAGCACCTTTCGCAGGTCGTCGAGCCCCGCCATCAGCATCAGCAGGCGATCGACTCCGAGGGCGACGCCGGCGCAATTCGGCAATCCAGCGTCGAGCGCGTCGAGCAGACGTTCGTCGATCGGCGGCGTCTCGAGGCCGGCGGCACGGCGACGCTCGAGATCGGCCGCGAAGCGCTGGCGCTGCTCGGCGGCGTCGTCCAGCTCGTGAAATCCGTTGGCCAGCTCGACCGCTTCGACATAGACCTCGAAACGCTCGGCGAGCGGCACCTCCTCGGGCGCCGCCGCCGGCCGGATCCGGGCCAGGGCGGCCTGCGAAGCCGGGAAGTCATGGACGAAGCTCGGGCGACCGCGACCGAGCCTGGGCTCGACCACGTGGCTCATCAACAGATGCAGCCAGCCGTCCCGATCCTCCGGCGCGGCGCCGGCGATTTCGACTCCGTGGGCCTCGGCGGCGCGCCGCAGGGTACGCACTGGCGCGCGATGCGGGTCGACGCCGAGATAGGTCTCAAAGACCTGGGCGTAGGTCGAGCGCTCGGCGGTCGGCAGATCAAGCACGGCCGCCAGTAGCTCGTCCATCTCGTCCATCAGACGATGGTGGTCGAAGCCCGGCCGGTACCATTCGAGGATGGTGAACTCGGGATTGTGCGACCGACCGGCCTCGCCGTCGCGGAACGCCTTGCAGATCTGATAAATCGCACCGCTGCCGGCAGCCAGCAGCCGCTTCATGGCGAACTCAGGGGAAGTCTGGAGGTAAAGACGCCGAGGCGCACCGGGCGCCTCGAGATCACAGCTCAGACTGTGGATATGGAGGTCGGGTATCGTCGCCGCCGATAATAGCGGCGTCTCCACCTCGAGCACCTCACGATCGGCAAAGAATCGCCGGATCCGAGCCAGCAGCTCGGCCCGTAGACGCAGGGTCTCAAAACTCGCCGCCGGCCGCCAGCCCTTACTCTTTGGCCCGCGAGACATACTCGCCGGTGCGAGTGTCGATCTTGAGCAGCTCACCTTCCTTGATGAACAGCGGCACACGGATTACCGCGCCGGTCTCGAGCGTCGCCGGCTTGCTGCCGCCGGAGGAGGTGTCGCCTTTGAGCCCGGGATCGGTCTGTTCGACCTTGAGAGTGACGAAAGCCGGCGGCTGGATGGACAGCGGCTGGCCGTTCCACAGCGTGACGCTGCAGACGTCCTCTTCCTTGAGCCACTTGACCGCATCGCCCATCACGGTTTCGTTGGCCTCGTGCTGCTCATAGGTGTCCGGCACCATGAAATGCCAGTGATCGCCGTCGGAATAAAGGTATTGCATGTTGGTCTCATGCACGTCCGCGGCCTCGATCGTCTCGCCGGACTTGAACGTCTTTTCCATCACCCTGCCGTTGAGCAGGTTGCGCAGCTTGACGCGGTTGAACGCCTGACCCTTGCCGGGCTTGACGAACTGGTTCTCGATGATCGAGCACGGATCGCGATCGAGCATCACTTTGAGCCCGGGCCGGAACTGATTGGTGCTGTAAGTTGCCATGAGTTCCTCCGGAACCTATGAAGATTGTGCGGTGGTCACGCGTCGAGCTTCAGCAGTATAAGCCGACTTCGGGTGTTCGTCGATGATGCGCTGGTAAAGCTCGAGGGCGGCGTCTTCCTGCTCGAGGGCCTCGAGCGTCTGGGCGAGTTCAAAGAGGATGACGTCCTCGGGCAGGGTCTTGGTGGCGCTATCGAGCTCGCGCTGGAGCTCGTCGGCAACCTCCTGCATTCGACCGTCCTGACGGTCGAGGTGGATCAGGTTGAGCCGTACAGAGTGCGCCAGCACGTGATCTTTGTTGTCGGCCAGGAAGGACTCCCAGATCCCGCGTGCGGTCGCGGTATCGCCTTCGCTGGCGGCGATGTCCGCCAGGTAGAGGTCGGCGACCTCACCAACGAGGTTCGAGCCGCCGCCGCTACGCACTTCTTCGAATGCCTCTTTGACGCGCGTGCGTTTGGCTTCTTCGCTGGCGAAGCTCGGATCTTTGGGGTCATCCGGCGTCGCGTCGTTCTCGGTTACCGGCGCGGCGGCGATCTTGAGTGCACCGGCGAGCTCTTCGCTGGCCGTCTCACCGCGGCTGTCCATATAGGCGAAGAGTCCGGTGACGCCGAGGATCAGAACGACGAAGCCGGCGACTGCTCCAACCACGACGCTGGGGCGCTCCTGAATGAAGTCGAAGACCCGGACCAGGACATTGCGGACCTCGTCTTCGCGGATGTCGTGTTTGATTTCTTTGCGTGTCAATCGCTGGCTCATGAGCTGTGATCTCCGTCCGGTACGGCGGGCGCCGCCGGGGCATCCCCAGAAAGGGGCAATGGAACGTCAGGACCTGAGGGTTTGGAGGCCGGTGAGTGGTGCGGCTGGGAGGACTCGAACCCCCGACCTAGAGTTTAGGAAACTCCCGCTCTATCCACCTGAGCTACA
>JAAUXY010002690.1_pt1 | contig 11864 bp, 12 predicted proteins | sample 7278121 | NCBI WGS metagenome assembly JAAUXY01 (sample SAMN14350117, study PRJNA611818) | marine sediment metagenome | isolation source: surface marine sediment (1.8m) | place: French Polynesia: Moorea | collected 2018-08
CCAGGCCGTTCGAAATCGAAGCGAGGCTGAGCAAACCAGCCAGCGCCAATAAGCGACATCTCATCATTCAGGGGTCCAGATACGGGCGAGCGGGCTATATTGATCAACGTGGAAGTTTAAGTAAAGGTCTGTGGCATGAAGGCTCAGCAGCGCATAGAATGCCGCAGCCCGAACCCTGCACACTTTTTGATCAATGCAATCACTAGTCGATGTCATCGTTATTGGCGGCGGACACGCCGGGACGGAAGCCGCGCTGGCTGCCGCGCGCTCGGGTGCCCGCACGTTGCTGCTGACGCACCGTATCGACACGCTGGGCCAGATGAGCTGCAACCCGGCGATCGGCGGCATCGGCAAAGGGCACCTGACCCGCGAGATCGACGCGCTCGGCGGAGCCATGGCCGAGGCCATCGACGAGGCCGGCATCCAGTTCAGGACGCTGAATGCGAGTAAGGGGCCGGCGGTTCGTGCCACAAGAGCGCAGGCCGACCGCGAGCTGTACCGACACGCGATCCGGCGCCGACTGCAGTCACAGCCGAATCTCGACATCGTCGAGACGGCGGTCGAAGACCTGCTAATCGAGGGCAGTCAGGTGCGAGGCGCCGTCGGCACCGGGGGAGAGAATTTCCTGGCGAAGACGGTCGTGCTGACGACCGGCACGTTCCTCGGCGGCCGAATCCTCGTGGGTGACACCGAAAAAGCCGGCGGCCGCATTGGCGACAAACCGTCAGTGAAGCTGGCAAAGCGCTTGAGGGCGATGCCATTTCGAGTCGGGCGACTGAAGACGGGCACGCCGCCGAGACTCGACAGCAGGAGCCTCGACTTCGCCCGGATGCAGGAACAGCCTGGCGACACGCCGGTGCCGGTCTTTTCATTCATGGGTCGACGAGCATCGCACCCGCAGCAGATAAGCTGCTTCATCACGAATACGACCGAGGCCACGCACGACATCATCCGCGACGCGCTGCACCAGTCGCCGATGTACGCTGGGCTGATCGAGGGTGTAGGTCCTCGCTACTGCCCGTCGATCGAAGACAAGGTCGTGCGCTTTGCCGACCGAACGTCACACCAGGTCTTCGTCGAGCCCGAGGGACTGACGACGGACGTCGTCTACCCGAACGGTATTTCGACGAGCCTGCCCGCCGACGTGCAGGAGGCGTTCGTTCGCTCGATCGAGGGCTTCGAGGCGGCGGAGATTACCCAGCCCGGCTATGCGATCGAATACGACTACTTCGACCCTCGAGACCTGAAGACCACGCTCGAAACCCGCCACGTCGACGGCCTGTTCTTCGCGGGCCAGATCAACGGCACGACGGGTTACGAAGAGGCTGCTGCGCAGGGGCTGCTGGCCGGTATCAATGCGTCGCTGAAGTCCCGCGGCCGCGACGGCTGGTTCCCGACCCGGCAACAGGCGTATATCGGCGTGCTGATCGACGACCTGGTTACTCGCGGCGTCAGCGAGCCTTATCGGATGTTCACGAGTCGCGCCGAGTACCGCCTGACCCTTCGCGAAGACAATGCCGATCTTCGCCTGACGCCCGTCGGGCGTGAGCTCGGGTTGGTCGACGACGCCCGGTGGCAGGCATTCAACAGCCGTTACGAGCATGCCGAAAAAGAGCACGATCGACTCAACCGCATCGTCGTTCAGCCGCAGTCGCTGACCGAAAAGGACCGTGAAACGCTGGAGCTCGCGCGCGAGAGCCGGGCGTCCGAACTGCTGCGGCGGCCGGAACTCGACTACGCGGCGATCACGTCGTTGAGCGCCGTCGGCACCAGTGAAGCGCTGGCCGACTTGCCCGAAGAGCATGCGGAGCAGGTCGTGCTGACACTCGAAGTCAACGCCAAGTACGCGGGCTACATCGACCGTCAGGCACGTGAGATCGAGAAGCACGCGAAACAGGAAACGCTGCGCCTTCCCGACGACATCGACTACGCGGCCGTTGACGGACTCTCCAATGAGGCACGCCAGCGACTGATTGCCGCGCGCCCATTGACTATCGGCCAGGCGTCGCGACTCGAGGGCATGACGCCGTCAGCGGTGTCGCTACTGCTGATCCACCTGAAGAAGCGCAGCCTGCAGAAGACTGCCTGACGGAATCGTTTATGTCTTTTTTTCGCCGACCGCTCGTCCTCGTCTGCCTCCTGGCGGCCGTTGCGCTCGCCTTTGTCCTTTATCCGCGACTCGGTGATCAGCCGGACCTGCCCGTCGATGCGGTCGTGCTCGATCGTGCGCTCTCGTCCGATCCGGAATCGCTGGACCCGCAGCGCGCGCGATCGACGCAGGCGGCCGACGTGCTGCGAGACCTCGGCGAAGGTCTCGCCGGCTACTCTGCGACCGGCGAGCTGATACCGGCCGGCGCCGTCAGCTGGACGGCCGCAGACGACGGGCTCAGCTACCGCTTCAATCTCAGGCAGGACGCACGCTGGTCTAACGGCGATTCGGTCACGGCAGGTGACTACGTGCTTGGCCTCAAGCGGCTTGTCGACCCGGCGACGGCGGCGTTTTATGCGGGCCAGCTCGGTGCGGTACTGAATGCCGAAGCGATCCTCAAAGGCGACATGCCTCGCGATGCGCTCGGCGTCGAGGCGATCGATGAGCACACGCTCGAGATTCGTCTCGAACGGCCGACGCCTTACCTCGTTGCGCTGCTGACGCACCCGAGCACGTTTCCCGTCAACGCCAAGTCGCTCGACGAGTCGGGCGAACTGATGACGGAGCCCGGCAGGCTCGTGTCCAACGGCGCCTACGTGCTCGATCAGCGCACGGCAAACTCGGTCGTGCAGCTCAGGCGCAATGAGAATTACTGGAACAACGCCAACACCGCCATCGACGTCGTTCGCCATCACGTCATCACCGAGGAGATGGCAGAGCTGAACCGCTTTCGGGCCGGCGAGCTGCACATCACGAGCAACGTTCCGCCGGACGCCTTCGAACAGCTCAAACAGGAGTATGCTGACGAGCTGCGCGTCTACCCCTATCTCGGCGTGTACTACTACGGCTTCAACCTGACAAAGCCGCCGTTTCAAGACGACCTGCCCCTGCGGCAGGCGCTGTCGATGGCCATTGATCGGGAGACACTGGTTGAGAAGATCATAGGTCGAGGCGAGCTGCCCGCCTACAGCTGGGTGCCGCCCGGCATCGAAAACTACGAACCGGCGCAGTTTTCTTACGCGAGCCTGACGCAGTCGGAACGAAACTCGATCGCGCGCAGCCTGTATGCGCAAGCAGGCTACAGCGAAGAAAACCCGCTGCGCTTCGAGCTGCGCTACAACACCTCGGATACTCAGCAGCGCATCGCTTTGGCCGTGCAGTCAATGTGGAAGGACGTGCTCGGGGCCGAGGTGACGCTGATCAACGAGGAGTTCCAGGTCATGCTCGCGAACATCCGCGAACGAGAGATCACACAGGCGTTTCGTTCGAGCTGGATCGGCGACTTCAACGACGCCCAGAACTTCTTGGGCGTGCTCGAGCCGGGAGCCCCGTCGAACATGCCTGGCTACGACAACCAGGAATACCTCGAGCTGTTGAGGAACGCATCCAGCAACATGGACCTCGAAAGGCGCAGCCTGCTTCTCAAGGAAGCCGAGCGCGTGATGCTGGCCGACCACCCGGTCGTGCCGCTGTATTTCTACGTCAGCAAACACCTTGTCAGCACCGACGTCATGGGCTGGGGAGACAATCTGCTGGATTATCATTACAGTCAGCACCTGTCATTGAAGACGGCCGAATAAGCCGGCCTCGAGGTTCCGTTGCTGCGTTACACGCTGCGCAGACTGCTCGGTGCGATCCCGACCGTTCTGCTGGTTATCGTCCTCGCGTTTGTCCTGGTGCGAGCCGCGCCGGGCGGGCCGTTCGACGATGAGCGCGCGCTGTCGCCCGAGATAGAAGCCAACATCGCTCGCTACTACAACCTCGACGAGCCTCTTCCCGTTCAGTTCTTTCGATACCTCGGTGGCGTCGTTCAAGGCGACCTGGGACCGTCGTACCGGTATCGCGACAGCACGGTCAGCGGACTGATCGCTGATGCACTGCCCATATCGTTAAGGATTGGCGGTATGGCGATGCTGCTCGCCATCGTCGCCGGTGTCGGTATCGGTATCGTTGCGGCTCTTCGCCAGAACTCCGCACTCGACAGGGGCGTCATGGCGTTTGCGATGCTCGGCATCTCTGTTCCGGTCTTCGTCTTCGCTCCCGTGTTCGTCTTGTTGCTGTCCGTGAAGCTGCAGTGGTTGCCGGCGGGGTGGAGCTCGACACCCGGCCTGTCGAAGTACGTGTTGCCGGTCGTGTCGCTCGCGCTGCCGCAGATTGCCTACATCGCGCGGCTCAGCAGGGCCAGCCTGATTGATGTGCTGTCCAGCGATTTCGTCCGCACGGCCAGAGCGCAGGGATTAAGCCAGGCATCCATCATTCGCTACCACGCGCTGAAGCCCGCCATGCTGCCCGTGCTGTCGTACATGGGGCCGGCGATTGCCGTCGTGCTGACGGGATCGGTCGTTATCGAAGAGATCTTCGGAATTCCCGGCGTGGGCCAGTTCTTCGTCCGGGGTGCGATGAATCGCGATTACACGCTGGTGCTCGGCATCGTCATCTTCTACGCGGTGCTGATCGTGCTGCTGAACCTCATCGTTGACCTGCTGTACGGGCTGATCGACCCGAGGATACGAAACCGCTAATGCAGCCGCTGATCAGAAAGGCGCTGGGGCACCACACGATCCTCATCAGTGGCTCACTGCTGGTGATCATTGCGATATTCGCAATCCTCGGGCCGTTGCTGAGCCCGAACAGCTTTGAGGCGACGAATTTCGATAACCTGCGCGCGCCGCCGTCGATAGCGGGCCTGCACCTGTTCGGTACCGACGATCTCGGCCGCGACGTTTTCGTCAGGACGATGCTCGGCATCCAGGTCACGCTGGCCGTCGCCTGCATAGCAAGCTTTGTGAGCCTGGTCATCGGCGTCTTGTACGGCGCCGTAGCCGGGCTGGTCGGCGGCCGCGTTGACGCGCTGATGATGCGTTTCGTCGACACGCTCTACGCACTGCCGTTCATCTTCTTCGTGATCCTGCTGATGGTGGTCTTCGAAAGGAACTTCCTGCTGATATTCGTTGCGATTGGCGCGATCAACTGGCTGGACATGGCGAGGATCGTTCGCGGCCAGACGCTCAGCCTGAAAGAGCGCGAATTCGTCGAGGCCGCGCGCCTCGGCGGCGTATCCATGCCCGGCATAATCTGGCGGCATATTGCGCCGAACCTGATCGGCATCGTCGTTGTTTACGTCACGCTGACGATCCCGCAGGCGATCCTGATGGAGTCCTTCCTGAGCTTCCTCGGACTCGGTATCCAGGAGCCCCGCACGTCGCTCGGCGCGCTGGTCGACAACGGCGTTAGCCATATCGAGAGCGCGAGCTGGCTGTTGCTGATTCCGGCCGGGCTGCTGGCGCTGATCCTGATGTGCTTCAACTTCCTCGGCGACGGACTGCGCGACCTGTTCGACTCGCGGAGTTCGACATGACGCTGCTCGAAGTCGACACGCTATCGGTTCGCTACCCGGGCGTCACCGCCGTTGACGGCCTGACGTTTGCCATCGACCGGGGCGAGTCGCTGGGCCTCGTCGGCGAATCGGGCTCCGGAAAAACCCAGACGGCCATGGCCATCATGGGCCTGCTGCCGGCCGATGCGGAGGTCAGTGGCGATATTCGAGTCGACGGCCGGTCGCTGCTGTCGCTGGCGGAGGCCGAGCTGAATCGCGTCCGGGCGCTCGAGATCTCGATGGTGTTCCAGGACCCGATGCAGGCGCTGAACCCTTTCGTCCGCGTCGGCGACCAGATCGCCCGAATTCTGCTCGAGCACCGGCTCGTCACCGAAGACGAAGCGATGCCCAGGGTCGTGGACATGCTGGATCGTGTCGGTCTGCCTGATCCGGAGCGCCAGTACCGCGCCTATCCACACCAGCTCTCCGGCGGCATGCGCCAGCGGGCAATGATCGCGGCCGCGCTGGCTACAGACCCGGCGTTGCTGATCGCCGATGAGCCGACGACGGCGCTCGACGTCACTGTCCAGGCGCAGATCCTCGATCTGCTCGAAGAGCTCAGGGACGAAACGGCGCTGTTGCTGATCACCCACGATCTTGGTGTTGTGGCGGGGCACTGCGAACGCATGCTCGTGCTGGACAAGGGCGCCAGGCTGGAGGAAGGGCCCACGCGATCGCTGTTCGTCTCGCCCGGGCACCCGCACACGAAGACGCTGATCGATGCGGCACCCCGCCTCGGCAGCGCGCAGCCGCCGAGCCCGCGGACGTCCGAGACGATCCTCGCCGCCGATCGAGTCGACGTCATTTACCCCGAAGACCGGTTGCAGGCGGTGCACTCGGCGGACCTCGTGCTGAAGGCCGGCGAAACGCTGGCGCTGGTTGGCGAATCCGGCTCTGGCAAGTCCAGCCTGGTGCGCGCGATTCTCGGTCTCGTTACGCCCGCCGGCGGCGACATCGAGTTCAACGGAGCCGCGCTCCCCCCCGACGTTCGGCAGAGGAAGCCAGCCGACCGGAAACGCATGTCAATGGTGTTCCAGGACCCGGTCGGGTCCCTGAACCCACAGATGCGAGTAAAAGACATCGTCGGCGAACCCATCGGCTCAGCAAAACATGCGTCTGTCTCGGCAACGCTGACTCGCGTGGGCCTGGACGACAGTTTCAGAGACCGGTTTCCGCACCAGCTGTCGGGCGGTCAGGCGCAGCGCGTGGCGATCGCGCGCGCGATCATCACGCAGCCTGAGGTCTTAGTCTGTGACGAGGCCGTTGCCGCGCTCGACGGCACCGTTCGCCAACAGATCGTCAACCTGCTGATGTCGATCCAGCAGGACACAGGGCTCGCGATCATATTCATCGCGCACGACCTCGCGATTGTCGAGGGCTTGAGCCATCAAGTCATGGTCATGTACCTCGGCCGGCCCGTGGAAATCGCCAGCGCTCGCGACCTGTTCTCACGACCCGGGCACCCGTACACACGCGCATTGATCGATGCCGTGCCGGAACCCGACCCGCTCAGCGACAAGTACTCCTTCGTCCGCGGCGAGACACCGTCACCGATTGCGCCGCCCTTAGGCTGCGCGTTTCATCCGCGATGCCCGCATGCCATCGCGCGGTGTCGAGTAGAGCTGCCGAAACCGAGAGAAGTCGACAACCGAATGGTTGCGTGTCACCGCTACGAGGAACTGCGCGACGAGTCCGGATCAGTGACGAACTGAGAGTGTGCGCCTGACGGTCAGGCGACACGTCCGGACCGTCTGAAGAAGAAAGCGACGAACCCGGCCGCAAGAAACCCGGCTGCGATAACATCGGCGACGACGACGCGGTGCAGCTCTTCGTTGTACCCGCCGGTCGAGTAAGCCAGGTACAGGAACGCCGAGACGCTGATCGCACCGGCGAGCAGTGCGGCCAGGTACAGCGCCGGTCTGAAAGCCGAGTACAGGCAGAATATCCCAAGCAGGCCGAACAGAATCGCGCGGTGTCTCATCAGCATCGACAGGTTCGTGTCGTCTACGCTGATTCCATACAGCGCATTGAGCCTCTCGATGCCCAGCGCGCCGGTCACCGGTAGCAGGTATCTTGACAACGCCGCCATCAGGCGGGCCCGCTACCAGCCTGTCGAATACTGTCTGAGCCCATGGACTCAAGCGCGACCGCGGTGCGACGCGTGTTGTCGGCGATTTCCATCAGCAGGAAGACCGCGCCAAACAGGACCACGCAGACTACCAGCGAGATGAAAAAGCCGAGGGCGCCACCGATGATCACGCCGACCGTATCTCCCCCGATTCCGCCGCCGATAGCACCGCGAATGACCCCGGTGAGAAGAATCAGGAAAATGGCAATGTGTGAAAAGATCTCGAGCGATGAAAGTATGAACTTGCGCATGGGTCCACGGCCTCCTTCCAAGAGCGGCGACGTGCCGCCCGGTCGGCTCATTCTAACGTGAAGCACAGAGGCGGCCGCGAGCAAGCGTGACCGGCATCAACTACGGGGAAGAAAACTCAAAGCCGTCAAAGCCGGTTATCGGGAAAAGGGTCGGAAGATTCTCGACGATCCTGGCTGCGCCCTCGAATGATAAATGCGCGCCGTAGGAGCCGGACAGGTCGGGCCGGGGCACCTCCAGCCAGTAACGATTTCGTTCGTCCTCGAAGCTGAATCGCAGGCAGGTGCCATCCGCGTCGGTGAGCCCGAAAAAATCGCCCTCGCTACTGAGGGATGCCAGGAGCTCCATGGCCGTTTCTGAGCCTGAGCAGTATTCCGGACTGGACGCATCAACCGTTCGGCCCAATGCTGCGATACTGAAAAACACGCCGTAAGACACTAGCGGCTCCAGGGTGCTTTGCCGAAAGCCAGGGGCAAGGGAATGAGCGAAACGGGCTGTCGGCCGTCAGCTATCGCAGTTCGGTAAGACTTCAGGTGCGGGCGACAGGTATCTCACCCGTTCGCCGCAGATAACATAGGCAATCCGACGCAGGCCGGGCTTGAGCCCGGACAGATTTGCAGTGTGCAGGAGCTCCAGGTCAGTGCTTCGCATCAGTTGAATCAGCGCTGCGTGCCCCTCTTCTCCAGCGTTGGAGGTCAGTTCTACTTGCAGTTCGCCTTCGAAACTGACGAGTTGCAGTTGCCCGTCAGGTGCCTCTATTGCGATTCGCTGGACGTCGCTGTCGCCCAGCCTTATCGATATTTCAAACTGATACGACGGGTCAGCGCTTGCCGCACCCACCAACAGCCATGCGGCAATAAGTGAAGCCAGTATTCGAGTCATCAGTGAGCAACCCCGGTTTTTCCTAAAGTTATCTCGTCTTTCTAGCAGCCCGCAGCTTAACGGCACATGAATGTCCGATCGCGACATGATAGCAGCCTGCCTGTTGGCGACCTGCTCGAGCGAGGTCGCCGACTCATCTCCACCGGCATGGTTCAGACCCCCTGGTCAACCAAAACCTTAGGGTAAGTCCGCGACTTCTCCGACGCTGGCATGTCGCCTTCGAACGAATACGTCTCTCCGTTCAGCGTGAAGTTGATGCTGACGTGGATGCTGCCGCCCGGCAAGAACGGGATCGGCGGCAGGTCGCGCTTCTCGTAGCGGGGGTTGCTCTGCATCCAGAAGTTATAGCTGTAATCGGCAAGCAGCACCGTCGGCGGCTCATCACCGATACGGTACGAGAACGAGTGGATGTTGATCGACCGGACGTGCTCATTGCGGCCCGTCGACTTCGACTTGTCGCGGATGTTGACCTGGAAATAGACCTCACCGGCCGACTCGTAGGACTCGAATGCATCGCCCTTCTCGCTTAATCGGTTCGGGTAGTCGGCCGGGTAGGTCGAAATTTCGAGTTGGCTGACGCCGTCCAGCTCACGAACAAAGGGCCCATACTCGCGGTGATTGATGCTGGTGCAGCCCGCAATGCCCAGCAAGGCTGACAGCGCCAGCACCCTCTTGACCGGCTTACTTCTCATCGTGTCTCAACCCCGTCGATCGGCGGAGATAAACGCGGCGCCCCGATCCTTACTGCATTGGCATCGGGATAGGAATCGGTGCACCGTTGACCGTCAGCAGTCCTTTCTCATACAGCGCCTCCATCTCGTAGACTTCGCCGTTTTTCTGCAAGAAGCCCATGCCGACGACCATCTGCGCCTGCGGGTTCATCGCGAGCGCCATGTCCACCATCTCGCCGGGTACCGACAGGCTGGCGTTGCCACTCATCGCCTGTAGAACGCCGGCCCAGCTGAAGGACGCGGAATCCGTCTCCGGCAGGCTGACGCTGATCTTCGAGTTAATCGTGCCTTGCGGCAGCTCGACGTCGAGCTGCCTGAAGTCGACGCCTAAACCCGAACTCAGAAGTGCGCGCAGGTCCGGCTCCAGCATCACGAACATCTCCTGCTCGCTGATGTCGCTCGGCATCGTGTTCAGCGCATCGGACAAGCGCTTCAGGGGTTCCGCATTGAGGTTGCTCAGTGCGATATCCATCGTCATGCTGGCGCTGCCCACGCCGGGAAGCTCATTGGCGGCAAAGAAGATCTGGCTGTCCGCATTGACGCGACCGCCGTCCTCGCTCGAGTTGCCCTTGACGGACACCGGGCCGAAGCTCATCGGTGGCGACTGGGTCTCGCTGACCGCGACGCTCTCGATCTCGAAGTCATAGTCGCCGACTGGAATGCCGGCGGCGCTCGGTGTCGAGTCATTCATAAAGCGGAATGCGCCTACCTTTACAACGCCTTCATCACCTTCGACGGACATACCATCGCCGCCCCCGACGAAGATGACCCGGCCAGAGTTGGGCTCGAGCTCGACGTCCATCGTCATGTCTTGCCAGCTGATGGCGACTTCCTTACCGGCAGCTATCGCGGCGGCGTCGTCGAACTCGTCAGTGAGCGAATCGTCGAGGCCCAGCGTCGCCATGCTGTCTTTCAGGCTTGCCATGAGCGCCTTGTTAGTGGTCGTGCCGGCCTCGATCGTGATGTCTGAATAGATCGTGCCGTCAAGGCCAATGTGCCCGAAGAACTCGGTTGGGATGTCGACGCTGGCGCCGTTTGCTCCCACGACGCTGACCGTCGATACCGTGCGAGCCAGTGCGGGCGCCAGTGAACCGCCGTCGCGCGACAGCGAGGACAGCGGGATCAGCCCGTGGTCGAGTCGCGTCTTGATGACGAGCTCAGGCAGCTGATCTGCAGAATCCAGCGCCAGCGCCGCCATGAGCTGGCCCTGTATCGCGGCATCGCTGATCGAGAGTCGGTCTACGGACTGCGACGTGAACCAGCCGCTCTCATACGACTCCTGCGAGAACGCGATGCCGGAGCTGTCGACGCTCTGGGACGTCCATTCATTGCTCTGCTCCACATAGCCTTCCGCCATCTTGCCGACGACGCCCGGCGACACGAGAACAATGACAGCAACGACGATAAGGCCAAACACGATACCTTTTTTCACGATGACTTCCCGATAAGTAAAATCGCGCTGATGCTAGCACGCCTTAACCGCACAATTGTTGCGCGATTCGATGATTTGGCAACGAAAATATCGGCCCGACCGGTAGAATTTGTCGGCCACTCTCTCTACCATTGCCAAGCGTCCGGGGGGATGGCCCGGCCTTCTATTAGTTTCCAACGGTTTTACTATGAGAATCGCTGCACTGTTTGCGTGTCTGTTCCTCGTCGCTCCGCTGGCCTTGGCTGAAGGGGATGCCGAGCGTGGAGAGGAACTGGCCTATACCTGCCTTGGCTGTCACGGCATCGAGGGCTACAGAAATGCTTACCCGTCTTTCCGGGTGCCGAAACTCGGCGGCCAGAAAGCCGCCTACCTGGTCCAGTCGCTGAAGGGCTACAGGGACGGTGAACGCGAGCATCCGACGATGTCCGCGCAGGCTAATTCAATGAGCGAGCAGGACATGGAAGACGTGTCTGCCTACCTCGCAAGCATGGCGAATGAGACCGTCGAGGCAGGCGGATCCAAAGACGTCCCCGCACTCGATATCGCGCAGACCTGCGTCGCCTGTCACGGCGCGAACGGCATCGGCATGTCGCCGACCTGGCCTACACTGGCCGGCCAGCACGAGGACTACCTGCGCCACGCGCTGACCCAATACCGCGACGGCGTGCGCAGCAACGCGATCATGATGCCCATGGCGGTGAACCTCACCGACCAGCAGATCAAGGTGCTGGCTGAGTACTACGCGGGCATGAAGGGCCTGGAAACCACCGTCAAGGAATGACGGCCGGTCCGACAATGACCCCCGCGGCATTGACGGACTATGACCACGGCATCAGCGCCGTGGATACCGAGTACATTCGTCCCCGGCTCGATGCCAGCCACCTGATCGTCGAGTCCGGGCGCGCGGCGTTCGTCGA
>JAAUXY010059223.1_pt1 | contig 11862 bp, 14 predicted proteins | sample 7278121 | NCBI WGS metagenome assembly JAAUXY01 (sample SAMN14350117, study PRJNA611818) | marine sediment metagenome | isolation source: surface marine sediment (1.8m) | place: French Polynesia: Moorea | collected 2018-08
ACATATTGGTATACTTCACCCTGGTTACTGAGGATTGCCGGCGTAATATCTTTGTAGACCTGTCGGATAAAATTAAAATAGCGTTTTTCCCCAAGTAATTCTGCAATACTCGTTGAATTTCTCAGGTCTAAAAACATAAATATTCGCTCCTCCCTACGTGGGTGGAAGTATTTCCCTAAAAGAAAATCTGCAAATACCCCTGGGCCATACTTATCATTGACAAGGAGTGCTATAAGTGTGAGAATTACTACTGCAAGCCAGAATAAATAGTTAAAGATCATTGCTTTGAAGGCATTACTCGTACCCAAATAGGCTATTACTTCAGGATCAAATATTGATAAATTACTCTGCAGTGCATAATTATAGATTTGACTAACAACACTGACTATCAGGAAGACCAAGGTGTATGAAATGATAATATAGAATAAACATCGTCTGTAGGAAATGGTTCTGAGCCAACGCTCCCAGAAAAATACGATGCTGCAACCACCCAAAAGACCGGCCAGGGAACCTGTGATCAGACTCGCATAAAAGAACAAATTGGTGTTAACCTCCGATAAATCATGCTCGAAATACAAGAGTGTTCCGTAACTATTGGCATATTGTAGCATGGAAATCACTATCCAGAAGAAGGTAATCCACAAAACTTTTCTAAACTGGCCCCGAAGTTGCGAAGTGAAATATTTTGGCTTCATCAGTTTTCGATTTATCCAAAATTAGCAAGAACTAATCCTTCCAGAAAGGAATTCGGATGGTTTCGCGAAAGGCGAGAGAATCCCTGACCTCCAACACTGGAAGCAATACTACTACGCTGACCTCGTGCTCACCCTGTTCGAGATACGCAATATTCAAGACCGTCATAAGGCCGACATTTTTTCTGAGCGGATGTTCGTAAAACCTGTACCGGGCATTTCTATGAAGTGAATCGTCCACATAGATCCTGAAACGTCGAGCATGGCATGCAATGGCTTCCTCAGCGTCCATCTGATACCTGTCCGGATCGTTTAGGCCAAAAATATAAATACCTCTTTTGGCTGGTTCCAGATCGGGGCAGAGGAATTTGATTACCTGGTCATCTGCTCTTGGGATATAAGGTAAATAGAGTTCCAAATAATTATTCTCTATGTATTTTGAAGGGATGCTGGCCGAATAGGTCGGATTTTGCTCATTCCAGCTCTCATCATAAGTGTAGTTAAGAATAGATTCATCATTTCTTATCTCAGGCAGGTAGCCCTCAGTCTCCATGCGCAGGGAAGCGAATACGGAAAATAACAACAAATAAGGGATCAGGAATAGCACCACCTTCCTGCCGTAAACATGATCTATTAAATTGTAGTAAATAGGCCTGTATATATTAGACAAGGTGACAAAGCTCATAAATCTGTATATGGGGTAATAGAATTTTGAAAACCTTTTACGTTTTTTAATCCATCCCAATGAAATAAAGTCGAGGCCGTATATAAGACCAAAGACAAGATAAAGGATAAGGAGAGGAAGAACGATAATAAACCACAGACCGCCATAGGCCAGGCTGATACCTTCCATGATCCAGATAAATGCAAAAATTCCCATGGTAAACAGTCCCAATGAGATCAGGATAAATAGAATCAGAAAAGTAAAGCCGAAAACGATACTGCATAGCCTTTCGAGTCTTTGGATGTACAGATCGAAACTCTTAATTCGGGAAGTAAGGAAATTGTGGAAACGGCGAGCAAAGCGAAGCTTATCAAATTCTATGTCACCAGATATATAGCGCAGGCCAATGGTACTGATCCATAAGCCGCGAAGAAGAACGTGCATGATCAGGTTGATGATCAGTACATACCATGCTCCCAAAAGAACCGAATAAGGAACAAAGAGGACACCGTAATAGCCGCTGCCTGACGCTAACAAATCGATACGGAATCCCAAATGTTGAATTGGCCCGTAAGCTTCTGCCAACAGGAATATGGCAAAGCCTGAGATCAATAATTCCAACTGCCAGCTTTCCTGTTGCAGGATCTCAAGCCATCTGCTAAAACTCGTTTTCCGTTCAGTGTTCAAGACGCTTCAGCTTTACTAGGCGCTGTGCTTTGAATTCATTACATAGATTACCAATGCAAGACCAAGTAAGATCAAAACTGCTGCCACAAAAAACATCGGCGAAGCCTTGAGTGCTATAGCTCCAATGATTATATTTCCCATGATACTGTTTTAATTAATGCTAATAATTTAGATCAATTAGAATAGAAAGCATATGATAATTATCAGTACATGACCTCTTTATAACCCATTTCTAATTCCCCGGACCCAGCTTAAAATAAGTAAGAAGTGCAACAAATACTCAAAAGCCTACTCTTTAAGTAGATGGGGGTTAAGAGATCTTATTTTTTTGTGCTGATTACAGTTTCGCTGACTTATTGTTCCTATGGTCAGGAGATGTCTGGCAAGGATGTGATCCATGCTTCGATCCAATATCACGATCCCGAAGGGCGTTGGACTTCTCTCCATTCCGAGTTCCTGGTATTATCGGACAGGGATACCACAGCACTCACTCTGGCCAATAATAGATCTATGGTAGAGTGGACCGAAAAACTTAAAGACAACAGAATGATAACCGGTGGTTACATAGGAGACAGCTGTTATGTTCGGCTTGATGGCAGGTCTATCCCGCCAGAGGGCGAAATTGAGAACTTTCTTCTGGATTGCCCGCAGATCATAGGGCGATCAAACTACTGGCTGTATATGTATGGCCTTCCCATGAAACTGACCGACAATCAAGCAATTATAGAACCCAGGGCCCAAATGGTTCAGTTTCTGGATGGGCAGTACTGGCGGATTAAGGTTCGCTACGATGGTGGAGCGGAAGGGGAGCGCTGGCAATTCTACTTCGATACGGACTCTTTCCGATTTGCAGTAGCCCAGTATTTCCACCCGGCACTTGGAGATGATAGTGAATATATCATATATGACAATCCTATTGATATAGACGGTATGGTGATTCCTTCAAAACACAGCTGGTATATGTTAAAGGAGAGGGAATTTATTGGGTTTGAGCAACTCCAACCCAGATAAGGAAGATTTTATCTAAGCGCTATTACTTGCTTATTAACGAGTTCTTGTGGCTTGTTACTGTTTGAGGAGTCTCATATGATCTGAGCCTAAAAGTATGTTCAAATAGCTTGAATATCCTGAGATACAAGTACAATTGATGATGCCTAACCCCGAGCTTTTGCTTGAATCTACGCGAAGATCTGTTTAAATAATCTGTAGAGCTATAGCAAACCTCCCTGCCCATTTCACTTAGAAGTTCATAACTGAGATAGCGCAAATAAGGAGCTATATTTTTACCACGATGAGCCTCATAGGTATACATGTTTTCCAGGTAGGCCTCATTATTTTGAAGTTCGAATCTTCTTCCTCGTACTACGTAAGATTCCAATTGTATCGTCATAACCGCAGCTACCTCTCCACCTTTTACGATGCCAATGCACTTGTGATCTTGTTGAAAACTCTGGTCTAATTTTTCAGTAGTCCAACCTACAACTTCAAATGTCCTGCGAATATCACTCTCCGATACTTCTTTCAGGCTGTATTCATTCGGATCATCTTTCAGAACAGGACGATCAGCAAAATCCTTACTTTCCAAATCAATAAAATAAGGACAAACATGAATGCCTAAGCGAAATAGTAAATTCTGCAGACTGAAGAGTATCAGACCGTGTTTGATCCTGTACCAAATAAGTTTTAGTTTATAAAATTTTTGCCTTTCTTTCATAATTGAACTCGAGCTGTTATTTAACTAAATACGGCCGTACTGACCTTGACCATCTGCCATACCCATTTTTTTTCTGAAATCTGCGGAGGTCATTAGTTCTCGTGCATTGGCTTTGGAAATATCGTGAATACGTTCGAGAAGTTGTCTGTTGGTCGCCAATTTTGTTCTCTCTATGTCGTACCAAATGTTATCTTCCAGCCCAACCCTAACTCCGCCACCAACAGCGATCGACAAAGAATTCATTTTTAGCTGGGAGTTGCCAATTCCGGCCAGACTCCAAAATGAATCAGCTGGAAGTTCTCTGATCATTATACCTGCTTGCATTAAGTCTGCCTGGGCGCAAGCTATATTTCCCAGCAATAGATTAAAGTAATGAGGTGGCGATATAAGTCTTTTTTTTTCCAGGTAGTGGGCGTAATTGATCATCCCTATGTCAAAGGCCTCCAATTCCGGAACGATTCCTTTTTCCTTCATTAAGGCAGCCAGATCCTGGATCATTTCGGGAGAATTCATGCTTGCAACCTTATTGAAGTTCAGTGAACTGAGGGTAAGACTGCCCATATCAGGTTTCAAACTACTTTCCAGCAATAACGGATCTGCTCTTTGCTCCAATTCGGTGAAATTCCTGCCGCTCAGAGATACGCATATGACCAAATCTTGCTGATACCTCCTAATGCCTTCTATTATTCTGGCATAAATGTCCTTCTTATAGGTTGGTGCCTTAGTATCGGGATCACGTGCATGGAGATGTACCATGGTGATCCCTATTTCACAAGCTTCCAGTACCTGTTCTGTAATCTCCTGTTCATCTACCGGTATGTGAGGGGTCATCTCTTTTGTCGGTATCATACCCGTTGGAGTGAAATTGATGATGAGATGATCGGTCATGGTATAATGCTTACTGTAAATTTGTTGTTTTTGCCAGACTAAGGTGATGAAATTAGCTTAAAATCTGGAGTTCAATCAATTATTAAGACATATTGCAGGAATATGGGGTGTATCTCTTTAATTCCCTTTTGAATTCGAAGTTTTAATTCATTGTCAATTTAGCTGTTCGTTGCTCTGCCTCAAACATGAAGGCGTATAGATCATAGCAGACAGGCAGCCAGCAAAATATTTTATCAGAACTCTTATCCGTCGGAGCGAATGGGAATGTAGAGATCTTCTTCAGACTCGGCACTATTGTTTTTATACCTGGGCCCCAGCAGCTCGAAATGAGGACGATTATCCAGGCGATAACCCGATCCTGGCAACCAGGAACCATAGATATACTGGAAGATACCGGGATCTCCGGGAAGTCCCTTATAGTGAAACACAGCATACAATCCCGATGGCAAGTGGAAGACTTCCATACCCTTTGGGACATCTGTAATTTCCGGGACTTCTACCAGGGCCCATTTGTTGAATTCTCTGGCCGGATCAAATTTTACAAAGTACTTCTCATCATACTCCTGGAGGGAGATGAATTCAGTAATATTACTATGCTTTATTTCACCCAGCCTGGGCCTGAATGATCCCCAGAGCGATGCTGTTTTATTGTTAATCACAGACATCCGCATTTTAATTCCAACAAGGGTCTTACCCGGGATTTCCACGATGTCCGGCACTAATTTGTTCAATGCGCTGGCTTTACAGATTCAGTCTTTAAGTTCCTAAGCTTTTTCGGGTATCAACTCTAAGTCGAGATGGCAAGTACCAATGAAAAGCAGCCACTAATATCTATAAATTATCCAGAACTAAAAATAGATTAAGACTATCTCTAAAACAATAAATACTTCAAAAGATAGTAATACGACTACAATTGCTTTTCCATGATGAAATCATCCATCACAAAGCCGTTCCCAATATCCATGACAACAGCTTTTACTTTCTGAAAATTCATTTTTTCATAGGCAGCTATTGTTTGGGAATTGTTCTTATTAACAGTGAGCCTGATACCGGAAAACCCTTGTTTTTTTGCCTCATTTACGGCAAACTCCATGGCCTGTTTGCCAAGGCCCATGCCTCTAAGTTTATCTTTCACATAGATCTTACTGATGAATAGCTTATCATCTTTAGGATAGAAGGATATGTAGCCGGCTGGTTCTGTCTCACAAAGCAACAGAAAGTACAATACACCGTCTTTTATCTGTTCATCAATGGCCTGATAAGACTGGAATTTCTCAAGCATATAATCAACCTGGGCCTTACCGATTATGGGAATATAATGTTCTTTCCAAATCTCATCGGCCAGCTCCTCAATAAGTCGAATATCATCTTCTGTGTGGACAAGCCTGATCTCTGCCATTCAACTGCGTCTGATTTAATTAAGAATGCTGCAAATGACGATTAATTATTTGCTACCTCCAAATCAGTACTCATTATCTCATACTACTGTCGATTTGTTTCTGATCCCGTGATAATAAACCCACCAGATAAAGAAGAGCTGTAAAGGGATGCGAAAATAAAGATAGGAAGCCCCATTTTCCATACCTCCCAGCGCGACTTCTTTCATACTGCCAATGATATTTGCAGGCAATATACAGACAAAGAAGATTATCAGGAGAATGCTTGTGAATCGGAAGGATTTATTGAACAACAAACCAATGGCCGCTGCAAACTCGAGAATTCCCGTGACATAAACGACTAGGGATTTAAACGGAAGAAAATCGGGCAGCATCGCCGCCATAGCCTCTGTGCTTGTAAAGTGAGCTATACCTGTAGCTATCAACATGATCGACATAGCTGCTCTGCCTAGTAAATTATTACTAAACCGTTTTTTAAGAAAAGTCCTGTTGGCCAGTAGCATTATCACATAACTGGCTAAGAGAATAATTAAAGGTGCCATTATTCAAATTGATGTTCGATAATTACTCTATGTTTATTTGACGTCCTTTCACCAGCAACCAGACCATGAATACCAGTTCTCCAAAAAAGGTGATCATTAGCAGGGAAGTATCCACAGTAGGGAAAAAGTAGGGCTGTAAACTATTGATAAAATAGCCCAGTCCGGCGATGATCAGGAGTACTCCCATGATTTTGGGCACGTAGGAGGCGAAGTAGGCCAAGAGGCCAAGAGCAATCAAATAGATCCCAAAGAATACAAAAGAAATACCCCATTCCTCTTGAAAAGAACTGATGTAGAATACAGCTGTTTCTGCCAGGGAATCGCTTTTTGATTCCAGACCAGGACTTTTAGGATCAAGCAGGACTAATATTTTGGACAGGTTGAACAGGCCAATGATTGCCAGAACCGTATATACGATCCGCAACCAGGCCGTTAGCAGGGAATATGACCAGCTCAGCGGCCTGAAAAAAATATAGAGTGCCCAGGCGACCACGATATCGGCGATAAATGTGATCAGAAAAAGGAAAATAGCGATAGCCAGTAAATGCTTTTGGGCAAGTAGATTTCCAAGCGTAGCCTCCGCACTGGATGGCTCAATGAGGCTGGGAAGGATGTACATCTGTGCTACAGGTGCTGTCAGTACCATGACTAAAAGCCCCAATCCGGCTATAAGAGCAGCCCTCCCCGTAGTGATATTTATCTGTGAATTGATTTTTGTTTCTGTCGGCATTTTAGATGTTTATCTATATAGACTATCAAGGCGGGTAATTGTTACCCTGGCATGAAAGAAAGCTTAATTAGCGTCTGACTTTTATCATGTTTTTCCTGCAGCCAGGGGATTAAGTTTGTTTCACTAATAAAACACAAACTTCAAACAAATATAAATGAAAAGAAATGTCTTGATCATGGGCGCTGCCGGTCGTGATTTTCACAATTTCAATACGGTTTTCAGAGATAATGAGCGCTACCATGTAGTAGGTTTTACAGCCACGCAAATTCCCAATATTCTGGATCGCAAATACCCGGCAAGTTTAGCCGGAAGACTTTATCCCGACGGGATCCCGATATTCGACGAAAAGGAGTTGCCTTCACTGATCCGGGATTTGAAGGTAGACGATGTGATCTTCGCTTACTCCGATGTGTCTTACGACTACCTCATGCATAAAAGCGCTATTGTAAATACAGCAGGTGCGAACTTTGCTTTGCTTGGCCCGAGGGAAACTTCTATCAGGAGTGTTAAACCTCTGATTAGTGTTGGAGCAACAAGAACGGGTTGTGGTAAGAGTCAGACTTCCCGCAGGATCGTTGAATTGCTGATGGAGCAAGGACTGAAAGTCGTTGCCATTCGGCATCCCATGCCATATGGTGACCTCGAAGCCCAGAAAGTTCAGCGTTATGCGCAATTAGATGATCTGAAACGCTATGAGTGTACCATTGAGGAAATGGAAGAATACGAACCTCATATCAGCAGGGGAAATGTCATTTATGCCGGTGTGGACTATGAGGCCATACTGAGAGCTGCCGAAAATGACCCGGATGGCTGTGATATTATAGTTTGGGACGGTGGTAATAACGACTTTCCTTTCTATGAATCGGACCTGCACATTACAGTAACTGATCCACACAGGCCCGGGCATGGCATGCAGTATTATCCGGGAGAGGTATGCCTGAGAATAGCTGATGTTGTTATAATTAACAAGATAGACAGTGCTCATCCCGAGGATATACTTCATTTGAGAAAACAGATCAACGATATTGTTCCCTCCGCCAAAGTGATAGATGCAGCTTCACCGATCAGGGTGGCCGATACTTCTGTCATTGACGGTAAACGCGTATTGGTTGTTGAAGACGGACCTTCGCTAACACATGGTGGCATGAAGTTGGGAGCCGGAACACTGGCTGCACAAAAATTCGGCGCCGCCGAGATGATAGATCCGAGGCCTTTCCTTGTTGGTGAGTTGAAAGATACATTTGAGCAGTATCCGGATATCGGTATATTACTTCCCGCCATGGGTTATGGAGAACAGCAACTAAAAGATCTGGAAGCTACCATAAATAAAAGTGATGCGGATTCGGTAATAATTGGTACTCCTATCGACCTAAGTAGGGTCATAGATATCAAAAAACCGAATACTAGAGTATTTTATGATCTGCAGTCCAGAGGCAGTCCGGATCTCGAATCTGTGATCTCAGAGTTTTTGAAGAAACAGAAGAAAGACCAAATTATCGAAGAAGAGATTGCTCAATAGGAGAGAGGTCAGCCATTTTTGAGGATGTTATCCGCAGCTCTCGGAAATATACGCCCGATCAGGCGTAACAACCTGGCTTTGCCAATATAGCTCTCGTATTTGTCTTTCTTAAAGTTTTTAATGAACTCATCTGCCAGTTGCTTTGGGGATATCTTGCCAGTACCCCGACCTTCCGTCATTGGTGTATCTACAAGTGGGGGGATGATCTCAAATACCTTAACATTGCTACCCTTAAGCTGATACCGAATTGACTTGCTAAAGATGTGTATGCCTGCTTTTGAAGCGCAATAGACAGGAGCGGACCTCTTTGGGTGAAATGCCAGTGCCGAACTGACATTAATGATCGCGGCTTCCTTCTGTTGCATCAGTCCGGGCAGAAAACCATAGACCAGATGCATCGGACTGATTAAATTGACCCTGGTCTCCTTTGAGATCTTTGAAAAACCGTCTTCTTCTTCAACCCAGCTATAGTTGTATTGAATACCGGCATTATTGATCAGAATATTGAGTTCAGGATACGTATTAAGACAATGCTCAAGTAGCTTTCTGACAGATTTCCGATCGGCCAGATCACAGACTAGCGTGATAACCCTGGGAAATTCCGTTTGAAGCTGGTTCAGTTTATCCGAATTCCGCGATGCAACGATTATTCGATTTCCATGTGCATAAAACTGACGCAACAGCTCCAGTCCAATACCTGAGGTGCCGCCGGTGATCAGGATGGTATGATCGTGTAGTTTCATATCCTTACAAGCGTTAAGTATAAATCAGGCAGATAGTTCATACTGATTTAAAAATAAGCAATCGATAAGACTTTTAGTAGGATCAACCGATCATTCCGGCAAGGGGATCCTTTTAAAGAACATGTGTTGTTCCGGACAGTTGCCGTTATGGGAAACACATCGCAATTTCAGATCTTCTCTATTGAATGCACCTGAGAATTTAAGTGCATTCCTGTTAACAGCGAGTGGGATATCGGGCATATTGGCAGCAGTTTTTTTACCCGGACGCACCGGTCTTGAATTAAATAGCTTTCGTTCATCCAGCACAAAACTGATTGAATCGCCTTCGAACTTAAATCGGCTCAAACTATTGGCATAATATTCCTGGCCATTACCCCTTTTGGGTGCGGTTCGATAGTATATACCGTAATATCTGTTATTCAGGGAATCGATCAGAATAAAATGATTGCTGCCACCACTGGGTGCCTGGTATTCGTAGAAACCCAGTATATTTAACTGTTCAGGACCCGACAATTGTTGATCCCGACTCTTATTCTTCGTGTTGCAGCCAAGGAGAAGAAAGAAGATCAAGAACTTCGATGCATTCTTCATTAAATCATGATAAGGTCAGGAATTGATATTTAGAGAGGGAACAGTTTATCCTGCGATGTCAAAAGTAAGAAAATTCCGAGTAAATTATGACGATGTACAAAACAATTTGCAGCAAGGGATCAAAAGCAGCGTATTAGGAAGCTATCCTGTGTGATAGGATATTAAAGCCTCGCCAGATCCATGTATTGTTTTAACAGGGCGTGCAGCTCATCAAAATTGCATTTCAAGCCATGAACGCCTATACTGATGGGCGTTGAATAGCTCCTGTAGTTAATTTGCATGATAGTCCTTTTAAAGGCATTTTTCTGAGAGCGTATATATTCCTGTGGATTTTGCACATAGAGCATCAACAGTTTCTGCTTCTGTACTTCAACAACACCTATATCGATGAGATCTTCCCATTTAATAAGTCCTACAGTTATAGCCGAAGAATTGTCGTAAATACCTTCTTTACTAATTATCAATCCGGGTATGCGCTGCAAGATCTTTTTCAGGCTGATAACCGCAGTAGTTCCAAAGAAGAGAAGCGCGGCGATACCGCTGACAAAAATCACCGTCTTATTACCTAAGATCGGATTGGATATTTCCGGAGGGGAAATCAGCAACCACAGGCCTATCAAAACAAATACCACTGAGCCAAACATCAGAAAGGAGATTTTCGACTTGGAAAGCGGTATGATTACTTCTTCATGTATCTGCATAGGTGGTTGGTCTACAGTAGAATCGGGGCTCTACCAAAATATCATAACGCTGGAAAAATAAAAATATTAGATGAAACCGACCTATAATGAGGCAAACATTAATCTACTCGTGTTATTTCATCTCCGAAAGTTTCGGAAAGTGAAAGCTCACTGGGTATCCAGATCTCAGTTCTGTAGACAAAATTGCTGTCCAGGGGATGGCCACCTGCGGAATGTACCAGGCCGTTGTCTGTACCCCAATGGGTAAAGACAGAACCTGAAACAGACCCATCGCGGTTGGGCTGATAGAATAAATAGGGTCTTTTCTGTTCGTCCAGTCCAAAGCTGACCTCGAAAATGGTGTCTCTGTAAAAGGCCAGACGATCCTGTTCGTCAATTTCTACCCTGAAATTTTCCGGAGTACAGGCAAGATCGTGTAATAAGACATATACATTGTGCTTATGTCCGTATTCCCAGTCTTCAAGCTGTTCCGGACTCAGCAGCCGGAAGGTATCCCTTTTATCCAGATAGCGAACAATACCTTCTTTGTTGTTGAATATACCTTTGACGTGGAAGCTGTCATTTTGTTGTTCTATCACCAGTTCGAAGGTATCGATGGCCCGCCATATCTCGGAAGTGTAGGGCAGTGGCATCTGAGGTTCTGAGTGACTGGCCTTGATATACAAACTTTTAAGCCTGCACCAGGCTTCCTTGCCGCCTATAGCGTTGAACATGCTATCGGCTCGTGCAATGGCCGACTTATCCCCATTAAAGTTCTGTTTTTTTGAACCGATGCCACATGCTCCAAAACAAATAAGAAGCGTTACGATCAGGGTATATATCAGCAATCTTGGCATACTAAAAATAAAGTCTCACTAATTTACGATAAGTAGCGGGCAGAAGGGGACTAATTAAGATATACTTATGATTTAAATGACCTAATTTGCTGGTTTGTAGCCTCTTATATCACTTAATTTCATGGTCATAGAGTGGGCATCCTTGCTAACCCATTCTG
>JAAUXY010033739.1_pt1 | contig 11861 bp, 9 predicted proteins | sample 7278121 | NCBI WGS metagenome assembly JAAUXY01 (sample SAMN14350117, study PRJNA611818) | marine sediment metagenome | isolation source: surface marine sediment (1.8m) | place: French Polynesia: Moorea | collected 2018-08
CACCGAACTCGCTGAAGCAGACCCGCTGGCAGATCTACCGCGACCTGCACCGCGACGTGGCAAGCTCCGTCAAGGACTCAGAGAACCTCCTCAACGAGATGATGGGCGAGGACGACTATAAAGAGGGTGTGCAGGCGTTTGTCGAGAAGCGCCCGCCGAAGTGGCCATCTCTGGGGTCAGAGTAAAGTGCCAGAGTAAAACGAAGTTTAGTCTGGCACTTTACTCTGACCCCACAGCTGCGCGTCCCGCGCAGTAGACGTGCACAGGGCGCGTCACCGCGTTGAGATCATCGAGCGGGTTGCCGTCGACGACCAGCACGTCCGCGCTCATGCCTTCCTCGAGCCTGCCTGTCTCTGCATCGATCCCCAACGCAAGCGCCGCATCTGACGTTGCCGAGCGCAGCGCCTGCTCGTTTGTGAGCTCGGCGATCTTTGCGAATACGACCAGCGCATGAGGCAGGTCGGCGTGATACACGCCGGGGATACCGGCATCCGTGCTCGCGACCATCGGAATGCCCATGTCGAGCATGCTGGCGTACGCCGCACGCACTCGCTCGAGCACCTTGCCGGTGCTCGAATCCAGCATTCGCTGCCAACCTTTGTTGACCGTTGGTGACACCCAGATGCCGTTGTCGAGAATGATCTTTGCGATATCTGCCTGATAGTCGCTGGCCCAGCCTTCTTCTCCCACCCAGGAACAGTGTTCGATGGTGTCCACACCCGCGCAGGCGGCGTGGTGAATGCCTTCGGTGCCATGGCAGTGCGCGGCGACGGGAAGCTTGTGGTCGTGCGCGAGCGCAACGATCGCTTCGAGCGTCTCGCGGGGAAACTGCGCATCGGTTGGCATGCTGCCGCGGGTCAAACGACCGCCGGTGGCCATCACTTTGATGAGATCAACGCCTGCTTCAACCTGGCGTTGAAGCACCGTCTTAGCCGCAGCCAGATCCTCAGCCTCACCACCCCAGAAGTGGCAGTGACCCTGTATGGAGGTGATCGGCTGCCCCGCGCAGATGAGGCGTGGGCCCACGTGTTTGCCCGCTGCGATTTCATCACGCAGGCCAAGCTCCAGCCATGCTCCGCCGCCGAGGTCTCGGGCGGTGGTGATACCTGCTCTGGCCATGGCAGCGGCGCGTTCCACCATCAGCGGTGCGACGCTCGGCAGCGTTTTTGCGGGCGGGTCTTTCTCGTCTGGATTGAGCTCCAGATGCACGTGCGCATCGATTAATCCGGGTACAGCCGTGAGTCCGCCGCAGTTGATGGCCGCGGGATCCGGTGCGGCGTCGGCAAGCTCGCCGACAAAAACGATCCGCCCGTCTCGAAGCTGCAGGGTATCGGCGTCAACGTGCGCTTTGCCGTCCCAGATATTGAGTGCTGTAAGCGTGGTCAGATTGGACATGGTCAACCGTAAATTTGTGAGGGCAGCCAGGTGGCGAGCGTCGGCCAGATGAGGAGTGCACCCAGGAGGATGAGCTGCAGAATGATGAACGGCACCACCCCGCGGTACATGGCGGTGGTGGTGACCTCAGGTGGCGTCACCCCGCGCAGGTAAAAGAGCGCAAAACCGAAGGGTGGCGTCAGGAAGGAGGTCTGCAGGTTGACGGCAATGAGCACGCCAAGCCAGATTGGATCGATGCCCATGGCAAGCAGCACGGGGCCGACGATTGGCACCACCACAAAGGTGATCTCAATGAAGTCGAGAATGAAACCGAGCAGAAAGATCACCAGCATGACCACCGCAAGCGCGCCCCACATGCCACCAGGCATCTGTTCGAACCAGGCCTGCACCATCTCGTCTCCACCGTAACCGCGAAACACCAGCGAGAAGATGGACGCGCCTATCAGGATGAAAAAGACCATGGCGGTGGTGGAGAGTGTCGATTCGCAGACCTCGCGCATGATCGACCAGTTGCAGCGTTTATAGACGAGCGCCAGCACAATGGCTCCGGTTGCACCGACACCCGCCGCCTCGGTGGGCGTTGCCAGTCCGCCGAGAATAGAGCCGAGCACAGCCACAATCAGAAAGAGCGGCGGCACGAGCGCACCCAGGCTCTTGAGCCACTGAATCGGTTCTCGCGCCTCGCCGCTGTCGCCTGGCGGCATGGCGCTCGGTTGCAGCCAGCCTTTGGCCAGCACGTACACGAGGTACAGGCCAACCAGCACCAGTCCCGGCACGATGGCACCGGCAAAGAGGTCGCCGACCGAGACGGACTTGGGGGCAAAGATGCCCATCGAAAGCTGCGCCTGCTGATAGGCGTTGGATAGCACGTCCCCGAGGAGCACGAGCGCAATCGAGGGCGGAATGATCTGACCGAGGGTACCCGTGGCGCTGATAGTGCCCGTAGCGAACCCCGGCTCGTAACCCTGCTTCAACATGCTGGGCAGAGACATGAGACCCATGGTCACCACGGTGGCGCCGACGATGCCGGTGCTTGCCGCCATCAGCATGCCGACCAGGACCACCGTCACCGCAAGTCCGCTCCGCAGGTTGCGCAGGATCTCGGAGAGACTCGTGAGCAGTCCCTCCGCCAGGCGGGTTTTCTCCAGCATCACGCCCATGAACACGAAAAGCGGCACGGCGATCAGCGTCTGGTTCGTGACAATCCCGAAGAGCCGTCCGGGCGCGAAGCCGAGATCACCGGGAATGAACGCGCCGGTCATGATGCCCACGAGCGCAAATATCAGCGCAACGCCTGCCAGCGTCAGCGCTACCGGGTAACCTGCAAGCAGAGCCGCAAACGTCACCGCAAACATGGCAAGCGGGGTAGCGCTCACGCTGTGTTCGCCTCTTTGTCAAGAACCAGGCTCAGGATGGCGGCGAGTCCCTGCAGAAAGAGCGCTGCCGCCATGACCGGTATCAGCGTCTTCAGCAGAAATACCGCCGGGATGCCCCCTACCTCCGGGCTGCCTTCGAGCACCTGCCAGCTGGCCGCCACGTAGGGCAGGCTCGTCACGAATATGAAGCCCGCTACCGGCAGCAGGAAGAGGACGTGACCGGCAAGGTCGATCATCCGCCGCCTGGGTGGTTCGAGCTTGCTGTAGATGATATCGACCCGTACGTGGGCATTTATGTTAAGGGCGTAGGGTATGCCGAGAAGAAACAACAGGCCGTGCATGTAGACGACGGACTCCTGCAGCACAATGGCGCCTGTGTCGAACGCATAGCGCAGCACAACAACGGCAAGGGTCACCAGGACCATCAGCAGCGCCAGCCAGCGCACCGCGTGTGCAACGGCGGCGTTCAGGCGATGGACAGCTCGCGCCAGCGACAACAAAAGCTTCAGCCGAGGTACGAGCGCAGACTGAGCTCGACAACGGTGCCGCAGAAAAGGGCAAAGCCGACCCAGATGTTGTTGGTGAAAGCCTGGAAACACTTGTCCCGGTTGCGCCGGCGGATGAGGTGCTGCTGATAGACCATGAGGCCGGCAGCGCAGGCGAGGCCGAGATAGTAGGCGTAGCCGTATTCCAGTTTGTTACCCAGGAGAATGAAGGCCAGGAGAGCGGCACCCTGCAGCACCCCTATCATGAATCGATCGAGATTGCCGAAGAGAATGGCCGTGCTTTTCACCCCGATCTTGATGTCGTCGTCGCGGTCGACCATCGCGTACATGGTGTCGTACGCCACGATCCAGACCACGCTGCCGGTGAACATGAGCCCGGCAGCTTCGGTGAGTCCCGCTCCGGTTGCGGTCCAGGCCATGAGAATACCCCAGCTGAAGGCAACCCCCAGCACCACCTGGGGCAGGTGCGTCCAGCGCTTCATGAATGGATACGTTGCCGCAACCAGCAGACCGCCAACAGCCAGAAGCTGGGTCTCGCGGTTGAGGAAGAGCACCAGCAGACCCGCGGCCAGCGCAAAGCCGGCAAAGAGCATGAGCGCCTGGCGCGGCTGTATGGTGCCGGTGACGAGCGGTCTGCCGCGAGTACGCTCGACGTCGCCGTCGACGTGGCGGTCGGCGTAGTCGTTGATGACACAGCCCGCGGTACGCATGAGAAACGTGCCGAGCGTGAAGATGACAATCAGGGCAATGTCGGGCACGCCGTCTGCTGCCATCCACAGCGCGGCGAGGGTTGGCCAGAGCAGCAGCAGGCTGCCCACCGGCCGGTTCAACCGGGTCAGGTCCAGGTATGGATTGAGGCGGCCGGCGTCGATCTGCACAGCGATCTCGTACAACAGAATTAGCGGGGCAGTTTAGTCTCTCTTGGCGCTTCGGGCCATGCTCGGGAGGGCGCCTGATCGGCAGTAAAACGTTGATTTTTAAAGGGCAGACAAGTAATTTATCGCGCCTTGTTCCACGCGTGAGTTTTTTGAGCACCCATGAAGAAGTGGCAGTGTATTGTCTGTGGCTGGATCTACGATGAAGCCGAAGGTTGTGATGAAGAAGGCATAGAGCCAGGCACGGCATGGGAAGATGTGCCGGAAGACTTCGTGTGCCCGGAATGCGGCGTCAGCAAAGAAGACTTTGAAATGATTGAGGTGGGCTGAGCACCAGAGCTCACTCGCATGGCAACGCTCAAGTGAATCTCACCTCGCGCATCCTCATCGGGATGGGCGCCGGGTTGCTGGTCGGCGCGCTGATTCAGGCGCTTGGCCTGCCGGAAGATCACTTCTTCTCCAGCTTTTTCACGTTCGGCCTGATCGATGCCGGCGGCGACATTTTCATCACCCTGCTCAGGATGATGGTGGTGCCGCTGGTGCTGGTGTCGCTCACCTGCGGCGCGGCAAGCCTGGGGGCAACGGGCAAAGTCGGCCGTCTGGGCGGTAAGTCCATTGGCCTGTATCTCCTGACCACCGCCATCGCGGTGAGTCTTGCGCTGACCATGGGTCTCATCGTCGAGCCGGGCGTCTCCGCCAGCGACAAAGGCCTCGAAGTCGTGACCTACGCGGCGAAAGAAGCGCCGCCGTTCAAGGACACGCTGGTCAACATATTTCCCAGCAACCCCGTTGCGGCCATGGCCAACGGCGCCATGCTGCAGGTCATCGTATTTGCCGTGCTGCTCGGCATCGCGATCTCCAAAGCCGGTGCCGCCGGGCAGCGCGTGCGCTCGGTGTTCGACGATCTGAACGAGATTTTCATGCAGCTCATCACCATGATCCTGCATATCGCGCCGATTGGCGTTTTCTGTCTGATGGTCAGTCTTGGCGCGACGGTCGGGCTGTCCGACATTGCCAAGCTGATCGTCTATTTCCTCACCGTCGCGGCGACGCTCGTGCTGCATATGACGGTGGTGTACCCACTGCTGCTGCGCTTTCTGGCAGGCCTCAATCCGCTGACGTATCTGCGCAAGATGCGCGAGCCGATCCTCGTCGCATTTTCCACCGCATCGAGCGGCGCCACGCTGCCGGTGACCTTACGGACCGTGGAGCACAGGGTGGGGGTGAGCAACAACGTTGCCAGCTTTGCGGTGCCGCTCGGCGCGACCATCAACATGGACGGCACGGCCATCATGCAGGGGGTTGCCACCGTTTTCATTGCGCAGTTTTTTGGCGTGAGCCTGGGACCGCAGGAGCTTTTGATTGTGGTGCTGACCGCAACGATGGCTTCGGTTGGCACCGCGGCGGTACCCGGGGTTGGCCTCATCATGCTGGCGATGGTGCTCGATCAGGTCGGGTTACCCGTCGAAGGCATTGGTCTCATCATCGGCGTCGACCGGCTGCTGGATATGATGCGCACCGCGGTCAACGTGACCGGCGACGGCATGGTGGCGACGACCGTGGCGAAATCGGAAGGTGAGCTCGACCTCGACGTCTTTCACGAGCCCGACGCCGGACGCGTCATTGCATCATAGACTTGGCGAGCTCGCCGAGCTCTTCCTGAGATTTGCGGATCAGCCCGCCCACTTCCATTAGTCCCACTTCATCAACGCCGAGATCGTGCGCTTCGCACAGCTGCGTCTCAGTCAGGTTTTCCGGCCCAAGCTGCAGGAGGTCGTGAGCAAGCTGCTGCAGCCGCACATAGGTCCGATGCGGGCCGGCATAGTCGCGTACATATTGATAGCGCAGCGTGGTGGTGATCTCGTCGGGCATTTCCCAGAGCTCCAGCAGCGTCGCGGCGATCACCTCACGATTCACCATGAGCACGTGCTGATCGATGCTCGTCACGGGCAGCTGCGGATTTGCCTCCTGCAGCCTGCAGATCGTGTCGTACTGCGGCGGAAAAACGTGACCGACGACGAGCGTGCCGAAGTTCGCCAGGAGCCCGATCAGATAAGCCGTGCCGGAGTCCGGGCGCTCGTCGCTTTTGATGTGGCGCGCGAGTGATTCCATGGTGGCTGCGTTGTAGACGGCGTCGAGCCAATACGGGCTCGTGCCCGAGACGTGGCTTTTCGGCAGCCCCAGGCTCGCGCCTATCGCCATGCCAAGCGCCATGTTGAACACCATGTCGAAGCCGAGCACGCGCATGATGGCATCGTTGATGGATTTGGAGGGTGTGTTGTTGCCGTAGAACGCGGAGTTGGCCCAGCCCATGATGCGAGCGGCCACTGCCGGGTCCGCCTCGACGATCTGGACGAGATCCTCGAGGTCGTAGCTCGCCTCCTGCTGCAGCGCGATGATGCGCCGCGCGGTTTCCGGCAGCGGCGGAATGTGCAGCGTTTCATCGAGACGCGCTTCGATGCGGCGCGCGGTGAATGTTTCCACCGCGTTGAGGATATCCTGCTCGTCGTGGGCGGCATCTGCCGGTGTCGTGCGCAGCGTTTCGCAGAATTCCGCCTCGAAAGACGCATGTGATGCGCACATCTGGCTGAGCTCCGCGCCGCTGGCACGCACATAGTGACCGGGAATCTCCGTCGCCAGCGCCAGCTGCGGACGCTCCTTCAGATTGCTGTGCACCACGGTCGGCAGTCCGTAAACGCCGGGAATGGCGCTGACGCCCACGTCCTCGGCTGCTGGAACGCTTCTCAATTCCCGGGAAGTGCTTTGACGAATCGGCTCCGGGTCCACGAGCGCCTGTTCCGGCGCAATGATCTGCATCTGGCCTTTCTCATCGGCCCCCAGGAGCCCGCGCACGCGCTCGTTGGGAGGAGGATTGTCATAGGGGGGCAGATCGTTGATATCGAGTGGCATGGGACAAAAATTGTTACTAACGGCTCCTATTCAGTATAGGAAAGGCTCGGAGGGGTGCAGGCTGAAACGGTGAGAAAGCGCCCGAAAAGGCGCAGTTTTGTGTGAAAGTGAGGCAGAGTGCTCAGGCTGAGAGATGGCCCGTGTCGGCAGGTGCCCACGCTTCGAGCAATGCCAGCGCTTCCTGACTTTGCGCTTCGTCCGGATTGGCCAGCAGCGCTTCCCCGCGACGGATGACCTCGGGCATCAGATGGGCGTGCACGCCGAGGTCCGCGATGCGGAAGCTCTGCTCGCCTGCCTGACGGGTACCCAGAATGTCGCCCGGGCCGCGCAGCTTCAGGTCCTGCTCCGCGAGATAGAAGCCGTCCTGACTGTCGCGCATGGCGTTGAGCCTGACCTTGGCCGCCTCGCTCACGCCGCTGTTGAAAAGCAGGTAGCAGTGACTCGCAAGATCACCGCGCCCGACCCTGCCGCGCAGCTGGTGCAGTTGTGCAAGTCCCAGGCGATCGGCGTTTTCAATCACCATATGTGTGGCGTTGGGTACGTCGACGCCCACCTCAACCACGGTGGTTGCGACCAGGAGGTCGAGCTCGCGGTCTTTGAACGCCTGCATGATGGCCACTTTGTCGTCGCTTTTCAGCCGTCCGTGCAGCAGCCCGACGCGGAAGTCGGGAAGTGCCGCTTTCAGATCTTCGAACAGAGTGGTTGCCGCGGTGGCGTCAATTTCGTCGGATTCGTCGATCAGCGTGCACACCCAGTAGGCCTGCTGTCCCATGCCAAGCACCTGCTTGAAGCGTTCGACGAGCTGCGGGCGCTTGCCGCTCTCCAGCGTATGGGTGGTGATGGGCTGGCGGCCCTTGGGCAGCTCGTCGATGACGCTGACGTCCATATCCGCATACAGCGCCATGGTGAGGGTGCGGGGTATTGGCGTTGCGGTCATGACGAGCTGATGTGGCTGGCGGTGAGCGTCGGCAACCTTGTGCTGCAGTGCCATGCGTTGGTGCACGCCGAAGCGGTGCTGTTCGTCGATGATGGACAACGCCAGGTTGTCGAAAGACACCTTTTCCTGAAAGAGCGCGTGGGTACCGACAACCACGTGACTTGCCCCGCTGGCAACCTCGGTCAGGCGCATGCGGCTCTCTTTTGCAGAGAGCTGTCCGGTCAGGAGCGTGACGCGCAGGCCGAGCGGTGCCAGCCAGGACGAAAAATTCAGATAGTGTTGCTCGGCAAGCAGCTCGGTCGGCGCCATCAACGCGGTCTGGCAACCGTGCTCCGCGGCGCGAATGGCGGCAAACGCGGCAATGACGGTTTTGCCCGATCCCACGTCACCCTGCACCAGACGCAGCATCGGCACGGGTTTCTGCAGATCCTCCAGCACCTCCCGGACCACGCGCGCCTGTGCCTTGGTCAGGCGGAAACCGAGGTAGTCGAGAAGTTTGCGGCCGAGACCCTCAGCCTGCGGCAGCGGCATGGCCGACTCTTCCGCGCGCTTGAGCGCGCGACCTTTCATGACGAGGTAGTAGGCGGTCAACTCGTCGAGCGCAATTTTCTCTGCCACCGCGGCAATCTCTTCGAGCGTTGCCGCCGCGGGTGGCTGATGCAGATAGCAGAGCCTGGTGAACGGCGTGCCGGCGATGTCGGGCCAGGATTGCTCACACAGGGACGCGATGAGTTTACGCAGCCTGTTCTGCCCGAGGCCCTGGGTGGTCGGATAAATGGGCGTCAGCGCCGGCGTGGGGGGCGGCGGCGTTTCGTGGAACGTCTCGTACTCCGGATGTGCACAAGACAGCTCCCGGCCGAAAAAGCGGAATTCGCCGTATGCGCGCACGAAAGAGGCCTGCTCCAGCGCGTTCTGCTGATAGCGGGAGAAGTGGAAAAAGCGCAGCGCCACCTGGCCGGTGTCGTCACGCACCACCACCCGGAGGCTGCGACGTTTGCCGAACTGCACGTTGACCGATTCGATCCGCCCTTCGATCAGGCAGTCGTCGCCCGCGCGCACCTCAATCAGCGGCACAATCCGGGTACGATCCTGATAGCGCAGCGGCAGATGCAGGAGGAGATCAACCAGCCGGAAGACGCCGAGTTTTGCGAGCGTCGCTTCGAGACGCGGACCCACGCCTTTCAGCGTGGTGATACGCGCCTGTGGATTTGCCTGCACAGGCAGGCGTTACTCCAGCGCCATGATGGCGTCGATCTCGATGACGGCATCCTTGGGCAGCTTGCTGACCTCAACGGCTGCTCGCGCAGGGTAGGGTGCGTCGAAGTAGCCGGCCATGATCTCGTTCAGATTGGGAAACTGACCGAGGTCCGTCAGATAAACCGTGAGCTTCACACAGTCAGCGAGGCTGCCGCCGGCGGCCTCGGCAACGGCTCTGAGATTCTTGAATACCTGATGCGCCTGGTCTGCGAAGTCGTCGCTCACCAGCGCCATGGTCGCCGGATCCAGCGGTATCTGCCCGGAGATGAAGACGTTTTTTACCGCCATGGTAGATATCGCCTGGGAGTAGGTGCCGATGGCGGCGGGCGCGTCATCTGTTTGTATTGCTTTGTTAGGCATGAAGTCCCCCGTGCAGGCCTTACTTTTCTTGTGCTAGTTGCTTGGACGCGCGAGACTGATGACAGCCTGCACGTTCCTGAGCCGGCGCATGACACGCGCCAGGTGGCTACGGTTTTTCACCGTCAGTCCAATCACCATGGTGCTCACCTCGGCGTTGCGCTCCTCGACGTGAATGTTGTCCACGCCCGCGTCGGCTGCGGTCACCTCCGCGGCAATTTCCGCAAGTATTCCTTTGCGGCGACTGACGTCCACCCGGAGCGTCGTCAGAAATTCACCTTCGGTGGTGGTGGTCCAGCGCGCCGGGATGATCTCGCGCGCCGCGCGCCGCCGGATTTCGTTGATGTTGGGGCAGGTTTCGATGTGCACCACAAAACCCTTGCCTGGCGTCATGTGACCGACAATCTGGTCGCCCGGGACGGGGCCACAGCAGCGCCCGTAGTTGATGACGAGGCCTTCGCCGCCGCGAATGGCAACCGGGCCGCCACCCTCCACCGGCACCGCCTCATAGTCCGGGTTGTCCACCGCCAGGAGTTTCTGCGCGGCCACGTACGCCATGAGATCACCGTTGCCGATGGCGGCCAGCAGGTCGTTCAGCTTGCGCACGCCGAGCTCGTTGAAGACCCGGCGCAGGCGGCGGAAGTCCAGATCGTTGATGCTCATGTTGGCGTTGCCGAGCGCACGGTTCAAAAGCTTCCTGCCGAGCGCCACCGACTCGGTGCTCTGCTGCTGCTTGAGCGCAAGCCTTATGGCGGAGCGCGCGCGCGAGGTCACCACGAACGTCAGCCAGTCCGGATTCGGGCGCGCGTCGTCGGAGGTAATGATTTCCACGCTCTGACCGCTCTGCAGCTGCAGGGACAGCGGCGCGAGATTGCGGTCCACGCGACAGGCCACGCATCGATTGCCAATGTCTGTGTGTACAAAATAGGCGAAGTCGACCGGGCACGCGCCGCGCGGCAGCTCCAGGATGTCGCCCTGCGGGGTGAATACGTAAACCTCGTCCGGGAAGAGATCGAGCTTCAGGCTCTCGATGAATTCCAGCGGGTTGCCGGCCTGGCGCTGCAGCTCCAGGAGGTCCTGTGCCCACCGTCTGGCGCGGCGCTGACTGGGTTCGAAGTCGTCGCCTCCGGCTTTGTACAGCCAGTGACCGGCAATGCCGTTTTCCGCCACGGCCTCCATCTGCTTGGTGCGGATCTGCACCTCGATCGGCACGCCGTGCATGCCGAAGAGGGACGTATGCAGCGACTGGTAACCGTTTGCTTTCGGTATCGCAATGTAGTCCTTGAAGCGGCCGGCAACCGGCTTGTACAGATTGTGGACCACGCCAAGCGTCCGGTAACAGTCCTCGACCCGCTCGACGATGATACGGAAACCGAAAACGTCCATGATGTCGTTGAACGTTTTCTGCTGGGCCTTCATTTTGCGGTAGATCGAATAAGGATGTTTTTCCCGGCTGATGACCTGGGCGTTGATCCCTTCGCGGTTGAGCGCTGCGGTGACGGTGTCGCCAATTTCTTTGATGAGCTCTTTGCGATGGCCCCGGGCTCCCTCCACTGCCCGCTCGATGCGGTCCGCGCGCAGCGGATGCAGAGCCTTGAAGCCGAGCTCCTCGAGCTCGGTCTTGATGGTGTGAATACCGAGGCGGTTGGCAATCGGGGCATAGAAGTCGAGCGTTTCGCGCGCGATGCGCTTGCGCTGCGCATCCGACATGACGCCAATGGTACGCATGTTATGCAGTCGATCCGCCATCTTCACCATGATGACGCGAATGTCTTTCGCCATCGCCAGGGCCATCTTCTGAAAGTTCTCAGCCTGTGCCTCGGCGCGGCTGTCGAAAATTTTCGTCAGCTTCGAGAGCCCGTCGACGATTTCCGCCACGGCCTTGCCGAAGCGGCGGCCGAGCGCGGTTTTACTCGTGTCCGAGTCCTCGATGACGTCGTGCAGAAGGGCGGCCATCAGCGTCTGATGGTCCATGCGCATCTCCGCCAGGATCTGCGCTACGGCGGTGGGATGGGTGATGTAAGGATGGCCGGTGCGGCGCCACTGACCGTCATGGGCGCGGGTGGCGTACTCGTGCGCGCGACGCACGGCGTCAATCTGATCTTCGGAGAGATAGTCGAGCTTCTCGACCAGGGTGTCCAGGGTCGCCGGGGCGGCAACCTCCGGGCGCTTTGCATATTCGGCCAGCTGGCCGACAAAATAGGATTGGGTAGCGGGTTCGGGCCTAGCGTTACTAGGTTGGCTCGTC
>JAAUXY010016709.1_pt1 | contig 11850 bp, 5 predicted proteins | sample 7278121 | NCBI WGS metagenome assembly JAAUXY01 (sample SAMN14350117, study PRJNA611818) | marine sediment metagenome | isolation source: surface marine sediment (1.8m) | place: French Polynesia: Moorea | collected 2018-08
CCCGAAGCGCTCGAAAGAGCCGTTAAAAGAGCACGCGAAAAAAACATTATCATTCCGACCCTAAAACAGCAGAAAGATCCCGGCCAGATGCCAGAGGCGGTTGTTTCCAAACTAAAAAATATCGGCCTGTGGGATATCGATCCTTTAAATCTTTTTCGTATCACCTGGCATAACGCAGCGGTCGCCCATGGCGGTGGGTTTGGGGATGTCAATTTCATTGAATTTCCCAAAGCGTTAACCGGCGTTGAGGCGCGCATTGTAGCCATTGTCGGCAAATGGTTTCCCACCGGCGCGCACAAGGTAGGGGCAGCCTTCGGCTGTCTGGTTCCCAGATTGGTAACGGGTCAGTTCGATCCAACCACCCAGAAGGCCGTTTGGCCATCTACCGGCAACTACTGCCGCGGCGGCGCCTATGATTCAACGCTTCTGGGATGTGAGTCGATTGCCATTCTGCCCGAGGGGATGAGCCGTGAGCGTTTTGAGTGGCTCGAGACGGTCTCGGGAGAAATAATAAAAACGCCCGGCAGCGAAAGCAATGTCAAAGAGATTTTTGATAAATGCTGGGAACTGCGCAAATCCGGTCAGAGCCTGGTGATTTTCAACCAGTTTGATGAGTTCGGCAATTACCTCTGGCATCATGAAGTCACCGGGCCGGCGGTGCTGGAAGTGCTCGAGCGCATTATGGGGCCGGAAGATCAGTTCCGGGGATTTATGTCGGCGACAGGATCGGCCGGCACGATTGCCTGTGGGGACTTTCTCAAAAAACACTTTCCGATGAGCAAAATCGTCGCCAGTGAAGCGCTGCAGTGCCCGACCCTATTGCGAAACGGATTTGGCGAACACCGTATCGAGGGCATCGGTGATAAGCATGTTCCCTGGATTCACAACATTAAAAATCTTGACATGGTGGTGGCTGTTGATGATGAGACGCCGATCAGCCTGATGCGCCTGTTTAACGAGCCGGCCGGCAGAGAATACCTGGCCGCCGGAGGTGTTCCGAAAGCGCTGCTCGATATGATGGATCTTTTGGGGATATCCTGCATTGGTAATCTGGTGACTGCCATCAAGTTCGCCAAGTACTATGAATTGGGGGCAAATGATATTGTGATGACCGTGCTGACCGATTCTATGGAAATGTATGTCAGCCGACTGCAAGAACTCAATCAGGAGCGCGGTGCTTTCACGGAAAGCGATGCGGCCGCCGTTTTTGGGCAGCACCTTCAGGGATTGACCATCGATAATATGGAAGAGCTAACCTATTACGGGCGTAAGCGCATACACAACCTCAAATATTATACCTGGGTCGAACAGCAGGGCAAAACCCATGCAGAAATTCAGAAACAATGGTATGACGATCAATACTGGCAAAGCATCCCCGACTGTGCTGAAGAAATTGATGCTTTGATCGAGGAGTTTAATGCGAAAACAGGACTGCTTAAGGCTTTGTAGGTTACAAAGCCTTAGGTTTCAGGTGTCAGTGTTCAGGTGTCAGCTATCTCGGAGCGGTTACATTTGTTTAATTGGTTCAATTAGTTCAATTGGTTCGATTTAAGTCAACTAATTCAACCAATAAGACCAATAAAACAGATCAAACAATTCCTTTAACCCTGAACCTTTGAACCTTGAACCTGATCGACAAAGGAAATAAATATGAAAATAGATTTTAAAGAGGTATTGACCCGCGCCAACGAATACAAGCCTGCGATTTCGAAATTTCTGCGGGACATGATCGCTATTCCCAGTGAAAGCCGCCAGGAAGAACCGGTTATTCAACGGATCAAACAAGAAATGGAAGGGGTTGGGTTTGATCGCGTGGAGATTGATGCCATGGGAAATATCCTGGGGTATATCGGCCGCGGTCGCCACTTGATAGCCATGGATGCCCATGTGGACACAGTGGGCGTGGGGGATCCGGATCAGTGGGAATACGATCCATATAAAGGCTTTGAGAACGATGAAATCATCGTCGGCCGCGGGGCCAGTGATCAGGAAGGCGGCATGGCCGCCATGGTCTACGCCGGAAAGATCATCAAAGATTTACAGCTCGAAGATGATTACACCTTACTGATTACCGGCACCATTCAGGAAGAAGATTGCGACGGCCTTTGCTGGCAGTACATTATTAACGAAAACAATATTCGACCCGAATTCGTTGTCTCAACTGAACCCACTTCCTGTCGTATTTATCGAGGCCAGCGCGGTCGAATGGAAATAAAAGTATCTACCACCGGGGTCAGTTGCCATGGCTCAGCACCTGAACGGGGGGATAACGCCATCTTCAAAATGGCGCCGATTTTAAATGAGCTCAAGGAGCTGCACACCCGGCTCAAGGAAGATGATTTCCTGGGCAAGGGATCGCTGACCGTATCGGAAATCTTCTTCAGTTCACCCTCGCGTTGTGCGGTGGCTGACGGGTGCTCCATTTCTATCGATCGACGCCTGACCGCCGGTGAAACCGGTGATTATGCGTTACAACAAATTCGGGATCTGCCGGCTGTAAAAGATGCCGGAGCCCAGGTTTCAATGTATAACTATGACCGGCCATCATATACCGGCCTGGTGTATCCGACCGATTCTTATTTTCCGGCTTGGACACTGGAAGAAAATCACCCTGCCTGTCAAACGCTGGTTGCCGGTTATACGCATCTTTTCGGTGAAGAACCTATTGTCGACAAATGGACATTTTCCACAAACGGGGTGGCCATAACAGGGTTGTCCGGGATTCCCTGTATCGGATTCGGCCCGGGCCACGAGGACCAGGCCCATGCCCCTAACGAAAAGACCTGGAAAAGTGAGTTGGTTCAAGCAGCCGCCATGTACGCCGTCATACCGGCCTTGTACGTTGATAAATTTGTCCGGGAATAAATTTTTGCAAGGGTGAACAAAGACGTTTCAAAAGGGTGAGCACCATGCCCAAATTGGTCGTCATCGCCATCGGGGGGAATTCCCTGATAAAGGATCCTCAACACCAGAGTGTTGATGATCAGTATGCCGCCATCTGTGAGACAACCCGGCATATCGTCGATATTATCGAAGATGGTTACAGCGCAGTGATCAGTCATGGGAATGGACCCCAGGTCGGTTTTATTTTACGGCGCTCGGAAATTGCGTATGCGCACGAAGGGCTGCATTTTGTTCCGCTGGCCAGCTGTGTGGCGGATACACAGGGCGCTCTCGGATACCAGATCCAGCAGGCCCTCGAAAATGAATTTAAAAAGCGTCAGCTTTCCCGAAAAGCGGTCACCGTTGTTACGCAGGTCGAAGTCAACCCGGATGATTCCTCATTTGCTGCTCCAACCAAGCCCATCGGTTCATTTTACGACGAACGGCAAATTCAAAATCTGCAAAAAGATCATCCGGATTGGACTGTTATCCATGACGCCGGACGGGGCTACCGTCGTGCGGTGCCGTCTCCGGCGCCCGTCCGGATCGTCGAACTTGACGCCATCGAAACCCTGATCAATCAAGGGTTTTGTGTCATCGCGGTCGGTGGCGGAGGGATAGCAGTTACCCGTCTGAAAGATAAAACGCTCCGGAGCCGTGATGCCGTTATTGATAAAGACCGTGCTTCGAGCCTGCTGGCCAGCCAGTTGAACGCCGAAATGCTGTTGATATCTACTGCGGTTGACAACGTGTGCCTAAATTTCGGTCGCGCCGATCAAAAAGCGCTGGAAAGGATTCGGGTTGAAGATGCCCGGCGGTTTATGGCTGAAGGTCACTTTGCTGAGGGCAGCATGCTGCCGAAAATCCAGGCCGCCCTTGATTTTATCGAACAGGGCGGCGCCTCCGTGATCATCACGAGTCCAAAACTGCTGAAAAAAGCTATCAAAGGAAATGCCGGCACCTGCATTTGCCGATAAACAAACATTAATTCACTTGGATAAGTGCCAATGATTAAATTTAATTTAAACGGCTCAGAAACATCCTATGACGGCGACCCCAAGATGTCCCTGTTAAACTATTTAAGAGAGACCGCGGGTATTGTTTCCGTCAAAAACGGCTGCAGCGGGGAGGCCACCTGCGGGGCCTGCCTGGTTGAGATGAATGCCAAACCGGCGCTTTCCTGCATTACACCCATGGAAAAGATCAACGGTGCCAGCGTTGTTACCATTGAAGGCTTTCCGAAAAGCCTGCGCCAGACGTTGGGGCGGGCATTTGTTTCAAAGGGCGCTGTGCAGTGCGGCTTTTGCACGCCCGGATTTTTATCGCGGACTAAAATTCTTTTAGAAAGCAACCCGCAACCCAGCCGGCGCGACATCACTCATGCGCTCCGATTTAATCTGTGCCGTTGCACCGGTTATATCAAAATCATCGAGGCCATCGAACTGGCGGCCGAGCATATCCGGCAGAATCAGGAATTTAGATTGTCAAGCACCGGCAAGGTGGGCTCTTCTCTGCCCAAATACGACGCTTATAACAAAGCCATCGGCCGCAGCGAGTTTATCGATGATTTTCGTATCGATGGCATGCTGCATGCCGTACTTAAATTTAGCGACCATCCCCGGGCAAAAGTACGCAACATCGATGTTTCGGCCGCGGAAAGCATAGAAGGTGTCGAGCGGATCTTCACGGCCGATGATATTCCCGGGGAGAGAACCATAGGGGTGATTCACCAGGACTGGCCGGTAATGATTGCTCTTGGAGAGACCACCCGGTACATCGGAGATGTCCTGGCCGGCGTGGTGGCCCATAATGAAGAAATTGCTCGCCGGGCCTTAGCGGCCATCTCGGTTGAATATGAAATTCTGGAGCCTTTGACAGATTTGCATATCGCAGAAAATAGCCCCATTAAGGTTCACGCGTCCGGGAACCTATTGAGTGTATCGCATATTCAACGCGGTGAAGAAATCGATGCGGTCTTAAAGAAATCGGCCCATGTGGTCAAAGCCAGTTATCAGACCCAGCGGGTGGAGCACGGGTTTTTAGAGACCGAGGCCGCAATTGCGCTGCCGATGGGATCGGATGGGATCGAGCTATGGGTTCAAAGTCAGGGCGTGTATGAAGATCAGCGGCAGATTGCACGCATATTAGGCATCCCCAGCGATAAGGTTTGCGTCAAACTGGTTCCCACCGGCGGGGGATTTGGCGGTAAAGAAGATTTGACCGTTCAGGGACATGCGGCGGTTTTCAGCTTCCTGCTGCAAAAACCGGTCAAAGCCTGTTTGAGCCGGCCCGAATCCCTCCGCATGCATCCCAAACGCCACCCGTTTCACATGCAATATACCCTTGGCTGTGATGAAAACGGCAAGCTGACCGGATTGTCTGCGCGCATTATCGGTGACACCGGTGCCTATGCGTCGCTGGGGGCTGAGGTTCTGGAAAGGGCTGCCGGACATGCAACCGGGGCCTACTTTGTTCCGAATGTGGATATCGAATCCAAAGCCCTGTACACCAACAATATTCCCTGCGGCGCCATGCGGGGCTTTGGTGTCAATCAGGTCACTTTTGCCATGGAAGGCTGCATCGAACAGCTCTGTGCCCGGGGCGGGTTTGATCCTTGGCAGTTCCGTTATGATAATGTCCTCGATACCGGTAAAGAGACGGCTACCGGACAGGTCCTGGGCGAGGGCGTTGGACTGAAAGAAACGCTGCTGGCAGTCAAAGATGAATATGACACGGCCAAAACAGCAGGGCTGGCCTGCGGTTTGAAAAATTGCGGTATCGGCAACGGCGTGCTCGAAGAATGTGAGGTTAGAATCGAAATCAAATCTAAAGATCACATTCTTTTGCAGCACGGGTGGACTGAAATGGGGCAGGGGGTGGATACCGTTGCCCAGCAGATCCTTTGCGAAGAAATCGAATTGGATGATGCGAGCTGTATCGAAGTCAGCGTCAACACTGAATCTATGGCCCGGGCGGGAATGACCACCGCCAGTCGCGCAACGTTTCAAATGGGGCATGCGATCATCGATGCCGCGCGGGATCTTAAAAAAGATTTAAGGACCAGAAGCCTGACTGAATTAAGTGGAAAGGTTTACACCGGGCGCTGGGTTTGTGATTGGACCACCCGGCTGGGAGAGCCGGGGGCGGTCTTGACACACTATTCTTACGGATATGCCACCCATCTGGTGATTCTAAACGATGCCGGTCAGGTGGACCGGGTGGTGGCGGCGCATGACGGCGGACGAATTATCAACCCCACACTGTTTGAAAGCCAGATTGAGGGAGCGGTGGTCATGGGGCTTGGTTATGCGCTCAGCGAAGATCTTCCCATGGAGGCCGGCCAGCTCCAAATCAAACGCTACGGCAAACTGGGGATTCCGCGCATCAAAAACGTACCGGATATTGTCGTGAAGATGGTGGAGGTCAAAGATCCGCTGGGGCCCTTTGGGGCCAAAGGGGTGGGAGAGATCGGCAACATCCCGACGGCCGGCGCGGTGGCCAATGCGCTGTTTCGTTATGATAGCGTGCCGCGGTATGAATTACCGATGAAGAAAAAGCGTGATCGCTCATAAGTATTGGGTTCAAAGGTTCAGAGGTTAGGATCGGCTTGCAGATAGAAATTGAACCTATAGTGAACCACCAACCCTGAACCCAGAACGCTGAACCTGGAACCTTCATCATAGGAAGGTGATGACATGACCCTCTACCTAAAAGATGCAACCTATATTGATTGGAAAACCCTCTCGTTTCAGGACACGCATCTGGCGGTTTCGCCCGGTGATGACGGCAGCATCCGCTTTTTGGATAAGCTACCGCCGGAAGATGCGCTGAGTGCTGATGAAAAGATACTGGATTGTAAACAGCGACTGGTGACCAAATCCTTCGGCTGCGGCCATCATCACATCTACTCCGCCCTGGCCAGGGGGATGCCGGCACCGGCCAAAATTCCACACAATTTTTACGAAATCCTCCAATATATCTGGTGGCATCTGGATAAATCGTTAGATGCGGAAATGATTGAAGCCAGTGCGCTGGTTTCGGCACTGTACTGTGCCAAAAACGGGGTGACCTTTGTTATCGATCATCATGCCTCACCGTTTGCCATCGACAATTCACTGGAAACCATCGCCCGGGCCTTTGATCGTGTTGGTCTGTCCCATTTGTTGTGTTATGAAATATCGGACCGAGATGGTGAAGGTCCCCGCGAAAAGGGCCTGCAGGAAACCGACCGCTTTTTAAGTTCCGGCCGTCAGGGTCATGTAGGCCTGCATGCCTCGTTTACCGTTGGCGATGATTTATTAAAGAAGGCGGTCGATCTGGCACGCAAGCACAACACCGGCCTGCATGTGCATGTCGCTGAAGATGCCGTTGATCAGGAATCCTGCTTGAAAGAATACCATAAACGCGTGGTGGAACGTTACGCGGAGGCCGGAGCGCTGGCGCTGTCAAAATCGATTTTTTCACACTGCATCCACCTGAACGAAAATGAACGAAGTCTGCTTCGTGAGTCCGATGTTTATGTAGTACAGAACACCGAGAGCAACTTGAATAACAATGTGGGCGTGACCAATTACAGTGAGCTGGGAGAAAATATTATTCTCGGAACCGACGGCATGCACAGTGATATGCTTAGAAGTGCCAAGGCCGCGTTTTTAACCGGCCAGGCGACTGAGGGTTTGGGTATGGACACGATCTACAGCCGCTTTCGGAAGGTACACGACTATATCCGGGACAACGGATTTAAAGGGGATGGAGAGAACAACCTGGTCGTTTTTGACTATGATTCCCCTACGGATATCAATACGGGTAATTTTCTGGGTCACTTTGTTTATGGCATTGAAGCCCGACATGTGGACAGCGTTATTTCATCCGGAAATCTGATCGTTGAAAACAAAAAACTGCTGACGGTGGCGGAAGAAGAGATCCTGACCTTCTCGCGGGAGATGGGCCGCAAGCTGTGGAAGAAATTGAAAATTGAAGATTGAAAATTGTATATTTAAGGTATGCTTCCGATTTTACATTTACAATAACAAAAAAGATAGAGCGCAGCGATTTCCATAAATATTCAATATTCAATGTTCATTATTCAATACTATAATTTCCGTTTTCTCGCTTATGGCATCAGAGGTGGCCTAAACACGAATATTTGGAGGTTTAAACCTAATGGATAAAAACGAAATTTTGAAACAAATCGATTCATTGTCCGAGAAGAAGCTCGAGGCAATGTATCTTAATGATTTTCTGCTGACCTGGGATAAATCCGAGGATGAAATTGCCGCCACCCTTCAGACGGCCGAAATTTTAAAGTCCCTGCGGCAGAACAATATTTCCAGCCGCCTATACGAAAGCGGCCTGGCTATTTCTATTTTCAGAGACCAGTCCACCCGGACCCGCTTTAGCTTTGCGAGCGCCTGCAATTTGCTCGGATTGGCGATTCAAGAACTTGATGAGGAGAAATCACAGATTGCCCACGGGGAAACCGTCCGGGAAACGGCGAACATGATTTCATTTTTAGCGGAGGTCATCGGTATTCGTGATGACATCTATCTGGGTGAGGGCCATACTTATATGCTTGAGGTGGCCCGGGCGGTAGAAAAGGGACACCAGGAGGGTGTGTTGCCCCAGCGGCCGACGCTGGTCAACCTGCAGTGCGATATCGATCATCCGACCCAGACGATGTCCGACGCGTTTCATCTCATTCATTATTTCGGCGGTGTTGAGAATCTCAAGGGGAAAAAAATTGCCATGACCTGGGCCTATTCACCCTCATACGGCAAACCGCTTTCGGTTCCCCAGGGAATCATCGGTCTGATGACTCGCTTTGGAATGGACGTTGTACTGGCCCATCCCGAAAGGTACAACCTGATGCCGGAGGTGATGGACATTGCGCAAAAAAACTGCGTGCAGTTCGGCGGGTCCTTCAACCAGGCCACCAGCATGGAAGACGCCTTTAAAGATGCCGATATCGTTTATCCGAAAAGCTGGGCACCTTACAGCGTTATGGAAGAACGAACCCGCCTGCTTCAGGGCGGTGATCGTCAGGGACTTCAGGATCTTGAAAAGCGCTGCCTGGAGACCAACAAACATCACATCGATTGGGAATGCACCGAAAAGCGGATGCAAATCACCCGGGACGGCCAGGCCCTGTACATGCATTGTTTGCCGGCCGACATCAGCGGTGTCAGTTGTGAAAGGGGCGAGGTGGCATCTACAGTTTTTGAGCGCTACCGGGTGGCCCAGTATATGCAGGCGGGATACAAGCCTTACATAATCGCCGCCATGATTTTTTTATCCAAGTTTAAGAATCCGGCTGAGGAATTGTCTCAGCTGGTGAATCAAGCCCGGCCAAGGATAAATTGAAAATTTAATATTGATGATTGAATATTTGTGGATGTCGCTTGCGCAGCGCAGGCGCTTACGCCGCGTGTCGCTCCGCCATTCGTATTATAGTGTTTTAAATTGATTCGCCGGAGGCGGACCTTAACTATTTAATATTCAATCTAAAATATTCAATAATAGAGGAGCATTCATGAGCGATCGATTCACCTGCTGCCCGATAGACCGGCTGTTACAATGGATTCTGGAAGAAGAAAAGCAGGGACAGATCTTTGGGATACGCAAAGCGCTTTTCTTCGTTCCACAGAGCAGCGATGCGTTTAAAATACAGCGTTACGGACAGATCCTGGAAACCCCGATTGGTGTCGCTGCAGGTCCTCACACACAGCTTTCCCAGAATATTATCAGTGCCTGGCTGACCGGCGCCCGGTATATGGAACTCAAAACGGTCCAAACCCTGGATGAACTGGAAGTGACCAAGCCCTGTATCGACATGACCGATGAAGGCTATAATTGCGAATGGTCCCAGGAACTCAAACTGGATCAGTCTTTTAATGAATATCTTAACGCCTGGATTATCCTGCACATTCTAAAGGACAAATTCGGCTGGGGCGAATCCAGCTCCCGGGGCTTTATCTTTAATATGAGTGTCGGTTACAATCTGGAAGGCATCCTGAATCAAAATGTCCAAAATTTCCTTGATAAAATGGCCGACTGTGCTGTTGAAAAAGCCGCTAAAATCGACACCCTGACCCGGATATATCCGCGGGTGCGGGAACTAGATATTCCCGACAGGATTGCAGACAATATCACCATATCCACGATGCACGGCTGCCCACCGGATGAAGTCGAAAAGATCGGCCGCTATTTTATTGAAGAGCGCAAGCTGCACACCACCATCAAATTGAACCCGACGCTGCTGGGCCCTCAAAAATTGCGGGATATTCTGAACAACCAATTGGGATTTGATGTCGAAGTGCCGGATTTAGCCTTTGAGCATGATTTGAAATATGAAGCCGGCGTTGCACTGATCCAATCGCTGCGCAGGCTTGCGGCCAAAGCCGGAGTTGCGTTCAATCTGAAGTTGACCAATACGCTGGAAACGACCAACCGCGACCAGAACCTGCCCGAGAACGAACAAATGGTTTACATGAGCGGGCGGGCCCTGCATCCGATCAGCATACATCTGGCCCAGCGCCTGCAAAATGAATTTAACGGCCAGCTGGACATCAGTTTTTCGGCTGGAACCGATTGTTTTAATGTGACCGATGTTCTGGCGTGCAATTTGCGACCGGTTACCGTCTGCTCTGATATCCTAAAGCCCGGCGGTTACGGGCGTCTGGGTCAGTACCTTGAGGAAATCTCAACCCGTCTGGCGGAAGCCGGCGCCCAATCAATAGATTCGTTTATTACGACCCAGGCTCAAACCAAGGATTTAGGACCGGCAGTATTGAAAAACCTTCAAGTCTATGCCGCGATGGTGGTGGCCGGTGAAGCCTATCAAAAATCCAATTTTCCTTATGAAAATATTAAGACACCGCGGGAGCTTACCGCATTTGACTGTGTCAAAGCGCCGTGCGTGTCCACCTGCCCGGCCAGCCAGGATATTCCGGCGTATATGCATTACACCGCCACGGGTGATTACCGTAAGGCCATGGATGTCATTCTGGAAACCAATCCATTCCCCAATATGCAAGGGATGGTGTGTGATCATTTATGCCAGTATAAATGCACCCGTATGAATTATGACAGTCCCCTGCTGATCAGGGAAATCAAGCGCTTTATCGCCCAGAAGCACGGTCAGGTCAAAGAGCGTAAACCGGCAGCATCCAATGGGCTCAAAGTGGCCATTATCGGCGCCGGCCCATCCGGATTGGCCTGTGCTTATTTTCTAGCTCTGGATGGATTTGCAGTGGACATATATGAAACCAAGGATATCCCCGGCGGTATGGCAGCCGACGGCATCCCCGGCTTTCGTCTGGATGACGACAGTTTAAAAAAAGACATCGACGGGATTGTCGCCCTGGGAGTCAATATTCACTACGGCTCGAAAATAAATCTGAAACGGTTTGAAGAGCTGAGAAACACCTATCAATATGTCTATATTGCCGTTGGCGCACAAAGCGGATTGAATTTAGGCATTCCCGGTGAGGATGCACCGGGCGTCTTCGACCAGATCAGTTTTTTGAAAGCGGTGAACCGCGGCCAGACGCCGGAGCTGGGAAAAAATGTCGTGGTCATCGGTGGCGGCAATTCGGCCATGGATGCTGCCAGAACCGCCAAGCGTCTGGTGGGTCGCGACGGCCGGGTGAGTATTGTTTATCGTCGGACCCGGGAAGAAATGCCAGCGGACCTTGAAGAGATCCAAGCCACGCTGGATGAAGATATCGAGCTGACAGAGCTCACGGCACCGGAATGTCTCCTGGTGGAAGACGGGCGGGTAAAATCAAACGTCTGTTTTAAAATGGAGCTCGGCGAAACCGATGCCAGCGGCCGACCGCGGCCCATTAAAATCGAAGGCACCGAATTTGAAATTCAGGTAGACAGCGTCATCTCGGCCATCGGTCAACGCGTCGAGCTGGATTTTTTCCCGGAAGACGATTTGCGTCCCGATCCGGACACACTTGAAAC
>JAAUXY010150400.1_pt1 | contig 11849 bp, 11 predicted proteins | sample 7278121 | NCBI WGS metagenome assembly JAAUXY01 (sample SAMN14350117, study PRJNA611818) | marine sediment metagenome | isolation source: surface marine sediment (1.8m) | place: French Polynesia: Moorea | collected 2018-08
ATGTCGATCATCGGCGCGAACGTCCAGTTCACGCCGCACCGCGATGCTTCGAGCGCAGCCACGCGCGCGCCCTCGCGCACAAGCTCGGGGTTCCACGTCGCGGCCTGCCCCAGCGGAATCGGCATGATCGTCTTGAAACCGTGAATGACGTCGCGTCCCACCAGCAATGGAATGCCGAGCCGGCTCTCTTCAACGGCAATACGCTGCAGCTCGTTGATGATCTCAACGTCGACGTTATTGATGACAGACCCAATCTGGCCCGCACGCAGACGCTCGCCGAGGTACTCGGGCGCATAGCCATGCGTCGCTTCGACCTGGCTCATCTGACCGATCTTTTCAGCCAGCGTCATTTCCTGTAGCAACGCGCGAGCACGAACGGATGGACGCTCGTCGCTAACCAAGATTTTTGCCGTTAGTGCATTCATGATCTGACATTCGGTTAGTATAGGAACAAAATCGGCACAGCCGCGAGGGACTTACCCGGGCCGGAGAATGGCTGAAACCATACCGGCCAGGCCGGCGAGCGGCTCCGGTGGACTGGCTTGTAGCAACATTTGACAGCGCTGTCAATTTGTTACACGATGGTTTTCAGCGTCTAGAAGAATAAATATTTCGGGGGAAATAACATGAGCGCTGCCACGCACTACGAAACCGCAGACAAGGACCGTATACCCTTTACACACAAGGTAATTTACGGCCTCGGCGCGTTCGTGAACAACACTCTCGCTGACGCTATCGGCCGAATGATGATTGTGTTGAACCTCGGCCTCGGCATGAACCCTGCCCTGGTCGGTTTGCTTGGCGCGCTGCCGCGCCTGACGGACGCCATCACCGACCCGTTGATGGGCTACATCTCGGACAACACAAAGTCGAAGTGGGGTCGGCGCCGTCCCTACATGTTCTGCGGTGCGATATCGGTCGCGATCGTGTTTACGTTGCTGTGGCAGCTGCCGCCAGGAAAGAGTGAAGGCTGGTACTTCTGGTACTTCCTTGCTGGATCGCTGATCTTCTTCCTCGCGTACACGGTCTACGCAACGCCGTGGGTCGCGCTCGGTTACGAACTTACGCCTGACTATCACGAACGCACACGCTTGATGGGCGTGCAGAACTTCTTCGGCAACATTGCCTACATGATCTCGCCCTACTTCCTCGCGATCATGTACCTGCCGCAGTTCGGCGACGTCGTCACCGGCGCGGGTTATCTCGCCATGGTCATCGCGGGCGTAGTCATTGTTCTCGGCATACTCCCGGCTATCTTCCTGCGCGAACGATTCAAGAACGTTGGCGGCGAGGACGGGGACGGCGACGGCAAAGGCGGCGGCATCGGTCCCATCATCATGGATTTCCTGCGCGGCTTTGGTAAGACGCTCTCGTTCAAGCCCTTCCTCAAGCTGTGTATTGCGACGTTCCTTGTATTCAACGGCTTCATCCTGATCGCAGCATTCCAGTCGTACGTCATCATCTACTACGTGTTTGAAGGTGATCAGGCTGCCGGTTCGGTGTTTGTCGGTCACTCCGGTCTCGTACAGGCCCTCTCTGCACTCGTTGTTATCGGTATCGTCACCTGGCTCGCCACCAAGATCGGCAAGCGCAGGGCATTCTATGTGTCCACAGGTGTTTCGATGGTGGGCTACATACTCAAGTGGTTCTGTTACACACCCGATAATCCCTGGTTCGTACTGATCCCAGCGCCGCTAATGGCATTCGGCCTGGCCGGCCTGTTCACGCTAATGCCGTCCATGGTCGCCGACGTTGTCGACGCCGACGAACTGAACACGCATGAACGGCGCGAAGGTATGTACGGCTCGATCTTCTGGTGGGTCGTCAAACTCGGCCAGTCAGCGGCGATCCTTGGCGGCGGTATCCTGCTCGTCTGGACGGGCTTCGATGTTGAACTCGGTGGAGCCCAGACGCCCGAGGCGATCCGCCTAATGCGTCTGTGCGACGCCCTGATACCGGCTGTCTCTTCAGCGATCGCAATCTGGGCTATTGCCACGTATTCGATCACCGAGGAAAAAGCACACGAAGTGCGGATGCAGCTCGAAGAACGACGCGGCGCCGTTTAGGCAAACGGACCCGCACGCGACACATCGAGGCGGCGGAGCGCATTGCTCCGCCGCTTTCGTTTACGGGCTTTCGGTCAGCGAGTAGCGAAGCAAAGCGGCCACACTGAGCGCGTCAGTAATCTCACCGTCAATTGCCATTTGCACAGCTTCGTTGACAGGCAACGATCGCACGGTGATGTCCTCGGTTTCCTCGTGCTGCTTCGTGCCCTCGCTCAGGTCGGTTGCGACGAAGACGACACCGAGCTCGTTGGTAATCGAATTGCTCAGATGCAGACGCATGAGCTCGACCAGCTCGCCAGCGACCAGGCCAGTCTCCTCTTCGAGCTCGCGACGAGCGGCATCTGCGGGCAGCTCGTCCAGAGGAGCACCCCCCATCGGCAGCTCCCAGGAATAGGTGCCGAGCGTGTAGCGTGACTGTCCGACGAGCCGTGTGTAGCCATTCTCGTCAATTGGCAAAATCGCGACGGCGATGTTTTTGAATCGTATATGCCCATACAGATTCTCGCCGCCGCCGGGATTCGTAACTCGATCTTCGAGGACCGTCATCCAGTCGTTCTCGTATACGGTACGAGACTCGTGCTTTGTCCAGGCCATGGGCGTGTTCTTCTGGTGCCGTTCCGGGACCTTATTATTGCGCACCCGCGCACGCGCTGTTGACCTGATTCTGCGCCGAGACAGGTAGACTCTGTCCTGTGAATGTCGCAAGCTCGGTCGCAGTATGAAACAGACCATCATGCGCGCCGTCGCCGGCCTGTTGATCGTTACCGGTCTGGCGTCTGCCATTACGTATTTCTATATCTCTTCGAACATCGAAGAGCAGGAACTCGCCTGCTTTGACGCTATTGCCGAGGTGCTGCACGCGGGCGCGGATCCCGAGAAGGTGTACGCTTCCGAGCTTGAACGACTGCAGTCGCTGGTAGAGCAGAGTCTCGTGGTTCGCTCGCAGATGCTCGAGATCGCCAATCGACTCCGCGTCAACAAAGATCTGCCGCTCGCCAGCCGCGATCTAGTGACACTCAAGAGTGGCTCCGAGTATTACCTCAATATGCGCGAGGAACTCTACGAGCTCGCAACCGCATACGAGTGCGCTTCGGTCGTCGAACCAGAAACGATGGCACGCTACAGAATCTCGCCCGAGCTTCGGCTCAAGGCATTGATGTTGTCTCTTGGCGCAGCGCTGACGCTCTACGACAACTACATGCTCGGTATTGTCCTCTTTGAACAGGACGATCGACTGCGCCGCGTCTTGAACGATCCCGACATGGGATTCGGCCTGATATCCAACAAACTCGCAGAAGCGACCCTTGCCGCCAATTCGATCGAGAATCGGCACCGTGCGCGGCAGGCAATCGAATTCTACGAGACGGAACGAACACTCATTGCGGATGTTCACGAGGATTCCGACCTCGCGTACCTGCAGCAGCTGATCGACACGAGTCCGTCGTACAACTACGTCAAGAAGATCCGGGTTGGTGAGATCGCATCGAACAAGTTTGTCGCATTCGAACGCCTGACGGGCGACGCCATCTCTGAAACGACCAAGGACGGATTCGACCTCGTCAGCGGACTTTTTGGCAATACCGTCGGACTTTACGAGTCGAGAAAAGGCAAGTTGTATGGCGACGACGAAGCCCTTCGCAAGATCCAGTCTGTGTTGCAACCGCTGGACATTATTCTCGAGAAGACGCCATTCCGCCTTACGGACAAGCTGATTCCTGGCCACTTTGGGCACGTTGCGATCTGGACCGGCACGAAGGCGGAACTCATCGACGCCGGCGTCTGGGACAACCTGATTGTCAGCCAGTATGCGGAAGAGCTCAGCTCGACGTCGAACCCCGACTCGAAAGACGAGCAGCAGATCATCGAGGCGCTACGCAACGGTGTGCAGCTCAACCGGCTCGAGCACTTCATGAACGTCGATGATCTCGCGATCCTGCGACCTGTTTTCAGCGCGGACAACAAGGATGAACTCGTCGAAGAAGCCCTGTTAATGGCATTTCGCCAGGTCGGCAAGAAATACGACTTCAATTTCGACGTGAATACCACCGACAAAATAGTGTGCTCGGAACTCGCGTACATCTCGTTCCCGTCGATGGACTGGCCGACTGAGGAAACGCTAGGCCGGCACAGCATCAGCCCGGACAACGTCGCCCAGCTTGCCTGGAACAACGTACCTCTGCAGCTCGTACTGTTCTATCACGATGGACAGCTCGTCGAAGCCGATGAACAGGTCGCAAAACTTCGCGAACTGATGACCGACTAGGCGACTCATGGCCTCCGACATCAGTCTTGTCTTCGGCGCCAGCGGCTATATCGGCACGCACCTGACACCGATGCTTCGCGACGCAGGACGGCGCGTTCGCGCAAGTTCGCGGAACATTGAAGTCCTCGAGGGACGGCAATGGAATGACGTTGAGCTTATCGAGGCGGACGCGCTTGATCCGGAGACCCTCGACGCTGCGCTGACGGGCGTCGATACGGCGTACTACCTCGTCCATTCGATGGCGGCCGGCAAGCACTTCCCCAAGCTCGACGCGGAAGCAGCACAAAATTTTGCGGCTGCCGCGGCACGTCAGCATGTGCGTCGCATTGTTTATCTCGGCGGTCTGCTGCCGAGTGGCTCGCCCGACTCGGCGCATCTGCGCTCGCGCCAGGAGACTGGCGACATACTGCGTGCCGGCACGGTGCCGGTTACCGAAATTCGTGCCGGCATGATCATCGGGCCTGGCTCGGCCGCTTGGGAGGTCATCCGCGATCTCGTCAATCACCTGCCCGTTATGATCACACCTCGCTGGGTGAAGTCGCTGTCCACGCCGATAGCACTCGACAACCTGCTGCACTATCTCGCAAAGGTGGCGGACCTCAACGAGACAGCGAATGAGATCTACGACGTCGGTGGCCCAGACGTCCTGACCTACGTCGAGATCATGCGGCGCTACGGTGCATTGGTCGGCAAGAAACCTCTGATATTTCGCGTGCCGGTCCTTACGCCGAGACTGTCGTCTTACTGGCTGGGTCTGGTGACCTCGGTCCCGACCGATGTTGCTCGCGCGCTTATCGATGGACTGTCGCACGATGTCATCGCCCACGATCAACGTCTGGAAAATCTGATTCCCCAGAAACTGCTCGGATTCGACGAAGCTGCGAAGGCCGCATTGAATGCCGATCGCCAGCACGATATTCCCGCGCATTGGGCGGAGAACGCGAGTGAGCGTCCCGACTTCCATCCGCAGTTCAGTTTCTACGCGAAAACGGCGATCGGCAGTATTACGACTGAGCGAACGGCTGCCGAGTTATGGGCAGTTCTTCAGCAGTTCGGCAACGATGGTGACTTCTTCTACGGCCGCACTCTCTGGTGGTTGCGGCGGGCGCTCGACTGGCTCGTTGGCGGCCCGAGCTTCCGTCGGCGTCGTCGCCACCCGTCGAAGCTGCGCGTCGGCGATGTGGTAGACGTCTGGCGCGTGATCGACATCGAGGCGAACGCACGGTTGACTTTGCTCATGGAGATGAAAGCACCCGGAGCCGGCGTGCTCGAGTTCAGCATCAACGAAGATGACGACGCGCGCGAGCTGCGCATGCAGGCGTACTGGCATCCGGCCGGTGCCTGGGGGCTACTCTACTGGTACTTGTTGCTGCCGATTCACCGGTTCCTGTTCAGGCGCACCGTGCTCGCGATCGTCGAGCGAGCCGCGTCGCACTAGGTCTCTTTCTTATGGCGGCTACGGCACCAATCATACGCATTGCCGTCCTCGCGGCAGGTCAGGCGAGCCGATTCGGCGCGAACAAGCTGATGCAGCTCTGGCGTGGCAAGCCCCTGCTCTCGTACGCGCTTGAAGCCGCATCGCGGACCTGTCCCGGCCAGGTGCTGGTCGTGACCGGCGCGGATGCTGCAGCGATAGCGCCGGTTTGCGGGGAATTTGCTGCGGAAACGGTATTCAATCCGGACTACGCGAGAGGAATCGGCACGAGTATCGCGGCAGCCGCCCGCAATTGTGAGGGAAACGCCGATGGCATGCTGTTCCTACTCGGCGACCAGCCGCTGGTCACGTCGTCTCACCTCGAAGCGATCATTGACCTTTGGAATCAAGATCCGCAATGCATCTGCGCCAGCCGGTTTGCCGGCACACAAGGCCCTCCAATTCTGTTCGGTCGCAGCTATTTCGAACAGCTTGCAGAGCTCAATGACGATAGCGGCGCGAAGAAAATCGTAAGGGACAATGATCGGGTGGTCACGATCGAGTTCGAGCCAGCGGCGATCGACGTTGACTCACTCGAGGACATTTCGCACCTCGACAAATTCGTGCCCGATTCCGAATAATACGAAGATGACACCCCCGGTAACTCCAATCGCACCCTTGCGTGCACTGCTTGCAAGACCGGATGAAGCAGTCCTCGCAGTCGTTTCTCGGGTAGAGGGCCCCTCGTATCGCCCGTTGGGCGCGATGATGACGATTTTTGGTGAGTCTGATTACGCGGGTTCGCTGTCTTCCGGCTGCATTGAGGCAGACATTGCCTTGCAGGCTCGCACCGCAAGAGACAGCGGGTCACCAACGTGCATTCGCTACGGAGAAGGTTCTCCGTATGTGGACATCCAGCTCCCTTGCGGCGGTGGCCTCGAAATTCTGCTGTGTCCGCAGCCTGATCTATCCGTTTTGCGTGAGGTCGTGCGACGCAATGACGAACGACAGGCCTGCTCGTTAGTCATCGATTTGGCGGATGGGAGGATGCGGCTCGCCGATGCACAATCGACTGCGCGCAACGATGATCAAATCACTATCAGCATCGACCCGGAGATCTATTTTCAGGTGTTCGGGAAAGGGCCTGAAGCAAGCACGTTTGCAGCGCTCGTCGAGGCGGCAGGCTATCCGAATCTCCTGCTATCGCCTGACCAGGAGACCCTGGACGTGGCGGCTTCTTCCGGCTGCGCGACGCGTCGTCTTAAGACACCGCACTATCCGACCGACCTCTCAATTGATGCATGGACCGCGGTTACGCTGTTCTTCCATGATCACGATTGGGAACCGCCAATTATTGCTGCGGTCCTTGGCTCGGACGCGCTGTACGTCGGTGCACAGGGAAGCCGTGCAACCGCGGATCGCCGGCTGTCGGACCTCAGGGAATTGGGAGTGGGTGAAGAATCGCTGGAACGCTTGCAGGGGCCGATTGGGCTGATTCCGTCCGCGCGAGATCCGAGAACTCTCGCTGTTTCGGTGTTGGCTGAGGTGCTGGCGGAGGCTATGTAGGGGTGGAATGGGTCTCCCGTCGGTCGGCCTGTCGCGGGCGGCGCCGCGCTCGGAAGAACCACCGTCGGTGGTTCAATCACACATTGCCGGCAAACAAAAAAGGCACCCCTAAGGGGTGCCTCTTTTTGTTTGGTGGTGATGGGTGGAATTGAACCACCGACCTGCGGGTTATGAGTCCGCCGCTCTGACCATCTGAGCTACATCACCTTATGTCTGTTCGGGGCCGACAGGCCCGCGAGGGCCGCAGATTGTCCTGCCCGGACCTCCGACTGTCAAGATATTCTACGCCGCCCTGCACGATTCCGGTACAGTCCGGCCATGAGCTTCGTGTACTCCCTTGAAATGCTGGGAACCGCTGCTTTTGCGGTGTCCGGGGCATTGGCCGCATCGCGCAAGCGCATGGACATCTTTGGCTTCTGCGTCCTTGCTCTGATGCCGGCCGTCGGGGGTGGCACGATCCGCGACATCATCATCGACCGGGTGCCCGTATTCTGGGTAGCCGACAATCGCTACATCGCGGTCGCAATCATCGCGGCACTGGTGGTCTTTTTTGCCCCGCATCGCCGCCCTGGAATCCGGAGGGAGATCCTGGTCTGGACCGACGCGCTAGGACTTGCGCTGTTCGCCGCACTTGGCACCGAAATCTGCTTGCAGTATGAGACTGGGCCGCTGGTTGCCGTCATGCTCGGTGTGACGACCGCGGTCACCGGGGGCATGATCCGCGACATCATCTGCAACGAGATTCCTTTGATTCTCTCCCGCGAGATCTACGCCACCGCCGCCTTCGCAGCGAGTCTCGCGTTCGTCGCGGCGGACCATCTGACGCTCAGCGACAATGCGTCACTGACCATCGCCGTCGTGACGGGCCTGCTGATTCGCGGCCTCGCGATTGTCTACAACTGGTCGCTGCCCTCATTCGGCGCGAATCGAGACTGACCTCGAATCAAACGTTGAAACGGAAGAGCATGATGTCGCCTTCCCGGACGACGTAGTCCTTGCCTTCGAGGCGCAGCTTGCCGGCCTCCTTCGCTCCTTGCTCACCACCAAGCTCGACGAAATCGGCGTAACTGATCGTCTCGGCGCGGATGAAGCCTCTCTCGAAATCCGTGTGGATTTCGCCGGCCGCCTGCGGCGCGGTTGCGCCGACTTTTGTCGTCCACGCACGCACTTCCTTTGGCCCAGACGTGAAGAAGGTCTGCAAGCCCAGAAGGTTGTAGCCGTGACGAATGACGCGGTTCAAACCCGGTTCCTTGGCGCCAAAATCCGCTAGAAACTCAGCCTTGTCTTCGTCATCGAGAACGGCGATCTCTGCCTCGATCGCAGCACAGATTGCCACGACTTCGGAGCGCTCTTTTGCAGCGTACTCCTCGACCGCTTGCAGATGAGGATTATCGACAAAGCCGTCCTCATCGACGTTGGCAACGTACATGACCGGCTTTGCAGTGATCAGGTGGACGCTGCGCAGGATCTCCTTTTGCAGGTCGGTCAGATCGAGCGACCGAACCGGGAGACCCTCGTCGAGATGCGCCTTGATGCCGGCCAGCGCATCGCGATGCGCAATATCTTCCTTCTTGCCGGTTTTGGCGTTGCGCGTTGCCTTATCGAGCTGTCGCTCGACTGACTCCAGATCGGCGAGCGCAAGTTCCGTGTTGATGGTTTCGATATCGTCGATTGGATTGATCGAGCCAGAGACATGCGTGACATCGTCGTTCTCGAAGCACCGCACGACGTGCGCGATCGCGTTGGTCTCGCGGATGTTCGCGAGAAACTGGTTACCGAGCCCCTCACCTTTCGATGCGCCCGCAACCAGGCCCGCGATGTCCACGAATTCCATCGTCGTCGGGATGATCTTGGCCGGTTTGACGATCGCGGCGATCTCATCGAGGCGCGTGTCCGGGACTGGCACAACGCCAACATTGGGCTCGATCGTGCAGAACGGGTAATTCTCAGCCGCGATCTCGGCCGCAGTGAGCGCATTGAACAGGGTCGATTTGCCAACGTTGGGCAGGCCGACGATGCCACAGGTAATTGCCATTGTTTACGTATCTTTAGTGTGCAGTTTCTTCATTGCCGCGCTGACGTTGCCGTCGACGACTTCGGGCATAACGTCAATCGCGTCGTCGATGTTGCGAGCAACGGCCGCCTCGACGTCCGACGAACCACGTTTCAGGACGTAATTCGTCACCTTGTGCTTCTCGCCCGGATGCCCGACACCCAGGCGCAGCCGCAGGAACTCGTTGCCGCAATGCTTGATGATGTCGCGTAAGCCGTTATGGCCGCCGTGACCACCACCTTCCTTGAGCCGTACCGTACCGGGCGGCAGGTCGATCTCATCGTGAGCGACAAGCAGCTGGTTGGTCCGCAGACGATAGTAGTCGAGCATGCCGCGGATCGGCTGGCCGCTGCAGTTCATGTAGCTCTGCGGTTTGACGAGCCAGACGTCCTCGCCGTGCAGGTTGATGCGGCAGTAGTCCGCATCGAATTTCTTTTCGTAACGAAAGCTGCCGCCATACTTACGCGCAAGCTCATCCACGAACCAGAATCCCGCATTGTGCAGGGTTCGCTCGTATTTCTCCTCGGGATTCCCGAGACCGGCGATGATGCGGATAGGCTTGGTCATGGCGTCGCAATCTTAAACAAAAAGACCGCCGTGCGGCGGTCTTTTCGCAAAGCCTCGGATCGAGATTACTCGCTCTCGGATTCTTCGCCCTCGCCTTCGGCGGATGCTGCATCTTCGGGAGCCTCTTCGCCCTCGACAGGAACTGCGCCTGGCTCGAGCTCTTCCTCTTCCTCGATGACAACTTCCTTGATGACCTGGATCGTCACGACCGGACGGTCGGCTTCCTCGCCCTGGGCCAGTGCCGGGATCGACACACCTTCAGGCAGCTTGATGTCCGACATCTTCAGCATTGCGTCGAGCTCCAGCTCGGATACGTCGATATCGAGGTACTCCGGCAGGTGCTTCGGCAGACAGACAATCTCAAGTTCATTAATAAGGTGCATGACCTTACCGCCGCCCAGCTTCACGCCCGGAGCAACGTCTTCGCCCAGGAAGTGAATCGGCACGAGCATCTTGATTTCCTGATCCTCGACGATGCGCTGGAAATCCATATGCATGATCAGCGCTTTCGAAGGATGACGCTGTACGTCCTTGAGGATGGCAGCCTGGCTCTTCTCACCGACCTTGATGTTCAGGACCGACGAGTAGAATGACTCGTTCGCCAGCTGCTGGATGACCCGGTTGTGGTCAAACGTGAGTGCGCGCGGCGGACGGCCGGCGCCATAAATGATTGCGGGTACCAAGCCCTGGTGACGCAGGCGGCGGCTCGCACCTTTCCCCTGGTCTTCTCGGATTTCCGCAATCAGATCGAAATCGTCACTCATGACTATTCTCCATATCTGATTGATTTTGCTAAGTTTTTCTTAGCGAAAGAACTTACGCGAGTCGCGACCAACCCGCGTAAGGGCGCGCATAGTAACTTACTGATTAGTCGACGTAAAGTGAGCTGACCGACTCTTCATTGGAGATGCGGCGCATGGTCTCGGCGAGCATCTCGGCCACCGACAGCTGGCGGATCTTCTCGCAGGCCTGGGCGGCCTCGTTGAGCGGAATCGTGTCCGTGACGACGATCTCGTCAAGCGCCGATTCGGAGATTCTCGAGACAGCCGGGCCAGATAGGACCGGATGCGTGATGTAGGCGGCCACACTGACTGCGCCGTGTTCCTTGAGCGCCGTCGCCGCGTGACAGAGCGTGCCTGCTGTATCGACCATGTCGTCGATCATGACGCAGTTCTTGCCCTCGACCTCACCGATGATGTTCATCACTTCGGACTGGTTGGCACGTGCACGACGCTTGTCGATGATAGCGAGATCAGCGTCGCCGAGGCGTTTCGCGAGCTCGCGGGCACGGACCACACCGCCGACGTCGGGCGAGACCACGACCATGTCCGGGTATTTCTGCTTCCAGACGTCCGCCAGCAGGATCGGCGACGCATAGACGTTATCGATATTGATGTCGAAGAAGCCCTGGATCTGATCAGCGTGCAGGTCGACCGTCAGGACGCGATCGATGCCGGCCGTGGCGATCAGCTTGGCCACCAGCTTGGCAGTAATCGGCACACGCGAGGAGCGCGGGCGGCGATCCTGGCGGGCAAAGCCAAAATACGGAATCACGGCGGTAATTCGGGCCGCGGAAGCGCGCCTTGCTGCGTCCGCCATCACCAGCAGTTCCATCAGGTTCTCGGATGCGGGTGGGCTCGTCGATTGCACGATAAACGTCTCGCGGCCGCGGATGTTCTCGAGAATCTCGACGTTGATCTCGCCATCGGAAAACCGGCCGACGTGGGCGCGGGCGAGAGGCAGTCTAAGGTAGCGTGCGATGTCCTGGGCGAGTTGCGGGTGTGCATTCCCTGAAAAGACCGCCATTGTTGCCAGATCCACGATAGCCCCCTGCTAGTTCTGGATGGCTGGGGCGGCAGGATTCGAACCTGCGATACACGGGATCAAAACCCGATGCCTTACCACTTGGCTACGCCCCAA
>JAAUXY010053456.1_pt1 | contig 11846 bp, 9 predicted proteins | sample 7278121 | NCBI WGS metagenome assembly JAAUXY01 (sample SAMN14350117, study PRJNA611818) | marine sediment metagenome | isolation source: surface marine sediment (1.8m) | place: French Polynesia: Moorea | collected 2018-08
GATGCGTGACGCATTTATTTATTGAAAAATATTGACAACCGGTCGATTTTGTCATAATCATTAAACTTTAAAGAGCGGGCATAGCTCAGTTGGTAGAGTACAAGCTTCCCAAGCTTGGTGTCGCGAGTTCGAATCTCGTTGCCCGCTCCAGTAAGGGTTCGTTTCCTTTTGGCTGGGTAGGTTAGGACTTTTTATGAATTGTGGGATGGAACTAACTTTTAGCTTATGGTTGGTGTTATGAACTGATAACTTTTATCGCACAGAAGTAAAAGGTCTACTTGCAAGTGGGGAAACGGGCGACAGCCCGTTTTTTTTTTAGTTAAGGGCCTATATATAATTCGGTGAAAAAACAAAGACAACGCTCTCACAAAAATAAATCGGGCGCCGGCAACCAGCGATCCGTTTCCAAAAGGGAGAAACAGATTATCAGGCAAGTAGAGACGCTTGCCGGACCGCTGTGCGCAAGTGAAAATCTTGAACTGGTCCATATTGAATATCAAAGGGAAGCGGGCGGCAGAGTTCTGCGGGTGTATATTGATCGGCCGGAGGGGGTTGCGCTGGATGACTGCGTCAATGTGAGCCGTCAGCTGAATGATTTGCTCGATGTGCATCTGGATGACATCGGGCCATACAATCTGGAGGTTACATCGCCAGGACCACAAAGACCGTTATCCAAATTACCGGATTACGAAAGATTTAAGGGCCGTCGGGCAAAAATAAAAACCTTACAGCCGATTAATGGTCAGAAGAACTTTACAGGTATCATCGTAGGATCAGTTAAAGAGAGCGTATCGTTATCATTAAATGAAAAAACCATCGTCATCCCGTTTGAAAATATTTTTAAAGCGCGGCTTGTCGAGGTTGATGGAGAGATCTGATGCAAATTTCAGATATTAATCGTGTCGTTGAACAGGTTAGCCGGGATAAAGGGATTGATCGGGAAGTTCTGATCAAAGCCCTGGAAGAAGCATTAAAATCTGCTGCTCGGAAAAAGTTCGGCAACAAAATGGACATCGAGGTCCAATACAATAATGATACCGGTGAAATTGAAGTCTTTCAATTCAAGGATGTCACTGAAGAGGTCACCGAACCGGCGCTGGAAATCAGCCTTGAAGAGGGGCGCAAATTAGATCCGGAATGTGAAATCGGGGACAGCCTCGGCACCAAAATGGATACGTCAACCTTTGGCCGCATCGCAGCGCAATCGGCCAAACAGGTTATCATTCAAAAAATGAAAGATGCGGAAAAAGATGCAGTTTATGCCAGTTTCATCGAACGCAAAGGGGATATCATCAATGGCATTGTACAACGCATCGACCGCGGCGATATTATTGTAAGTCTCGGTCACACGGAAGGCATTTTACATGTGCGCGAACAGGTGCCCAAAGAAACGTATCGTCGGGGTGATCGGATTCGGGCCTATATTCTGGAGGTATTGCAGGAATCTCGCGGCCCTCAGATCATTCTTTCCAGGACCCATCCGAACTTTCTGATTCATTTGTTTCGCACAGAAGTGCCTGAAATAAGCGAAGGGATTGTAAAAATTATGGGCGCCTCGCGCGAGCCAGGCATTCGAGCCAAATTTGCCGTCGCTTCCAATAATTCCGACATTGACCCTGTGGGTGCCTGCGTGGGCATGAAAGGCAGTCGTGTACAAAACGTCGTACAGGAGTTAAGGGGTGAAAAAATCGATATCATTCCGTGGCATATTGATCCGGCTAAATTTGTATGCAATGCATTGGCGCCCGCTGAAATTTCCAGGGTCATCATTGATGAAACCAATAAATCCATGGAAGTGATCGTCCCGGATGAGTTTTTGTCGATTGCCATCGGCAAAAAGGGACAAAATGTCCGCTTGGCTTCCAAGCTGACCGGCTGGCATCTGGATGTAAAAAGCGAGACCAAATACAGCGCCGCCATGCAAAGCGGCTATGACTCATTGATTGCTTTACCGGGTATCGGAATCAGTATGGCCGATGCGCTTTATGAACTGGGTTTTTACTCGGCTGAAGAGGTTGGCAGTGCGGCTCCGGAAGATTTAATTCAAGTCAGAGGAATCGGTGAAGAAAAAGCCCAGAAATTAATTGCCGCTGCTCAAGCCGCCGTAATCGAGGCCGAGCAAGCCAGGGCCATGGAAGAAGAAGAAACGGCCGAGAAAGCACCCGTTGAAAGCGACGAACCATCTATTCAAGAACCTGAAAGTGACGCAGAAGAAGGCAGTGATATTTCAGCGGAAAAAGCGGATGGCGAAACAGAAAAAAGCGATGAAATTTCAACCGAAGCGCCTGCAAGCGATACAGAAACAGACGAAGAATTGTCCGCCGCAGAAACGGAGAGCGGATCAGAAAACGCCGATGAACCTGCAGACGCAAAACCAGAAAGCGACGCAACAACGGACGATGCGCTTGCGCCTCAAGAAACGGAGAACGGAAAAACAGACACAGACGTCTCTGATGACAAAAGCGCAGAATAGACCCGGGAAGTCCGGAAACGAAAATGAAGTTGATGATCACCGGCAACGCATAAAAGACGAAGACATCGTCTTTAAGATATAATACGGTAACATACCGAATATGAATTAAATTTTTGGGGGAAACAATGGCCAAGGTCAGAGTGCACGAACTTGCCAGAGATTTGAACATGACCAATAAATTGCTGCTCGCCAAGCTCAATGATATGGATATTGATGTAAAAAGCCATATGAGCTCTTTGGATGATGATGTCATTGCAAAAATCAAAGAATCCTTATTTGGCACCAAAAAAGAAACCATCGAGGAAACTCGAATCAAACCGACCGTCATACGTCGGCGCCGAAAAAAGGCCAAAGTTGCGCCCCCTGAAGCCGCTGAAGTTCAGCCTGAAGAAGCGGCAGCACCAGAAGAGGTTGAAACGCCGCCAGAAAAATTAGAAAAAGCGGTTGATGAAGAACCGGTCGCTGCCGAAGCTGAAGCGGTGGAGGAGAAAGCAGCCGAAGAACCGGTGGCCGATGAAAAACCGGCTGCCAAAAAAGCTGCAAAACCGAAAAAAAAGGCCGTCAAAAAAGAGCCTTCTGCCAAAATTATCAAACTGCCGGTCACGCCGGTTGAAAAACCTGCCAAGAAGAAAAAAGCGCCTGGAAAAGAGGCAGCGGCTAAGGTTGAAAAGCTGTCTGACCGCAAAAAAGGCTTTGCGCCAGAACCGATGCCGGAAGCTGAACCCGCTACGGCCGGAGGGCGAAAAAAGAAACGCAAGAAAAAGGGTGAAGAACCGGATGTAGACAGAAAATTTCTCAAAAAGAAGATTTCTTTTAGAAGAAAAGCGGTGATTGAGGGCGAAGACCTTTATTCACAGGGATATCGGCCGCGCAAACAACGCAAGATGGCCAAAGGCAAGAAAATAGCCACCGGCCAAAAAACTCAGATAACCGTCGCCAAGGCGATTAAACGCCGCATTAAAATTGATGAAGCCATTGTGCTCTCAGATCTCGCCAAACGCATGGGGATTAAATCCAGCGAGATTATCAAATCAATGATGGCGATGGGGTCTATGGCTACGGTAAATCAAACGATTGATTATGATACCGCGGTGCTGATTGCCTCAGAATTCGATTATGAAGTGGAACGCGCCAGCTTTGAGGAAGACACCATATTAAAACAAGAAATCGATGATCCGGAAAAACTGGCCCCCCGACCCCCCGTGGTTACCATCATGGGCCATGTGGATCATGGAAAAACGTCATTGCTCGACGTGATTCGCAAATCTCGAATTTCTGAAATGGAAGCCGGCGGAATTACGCAACACATCGGTGCTTACCACGTCACCACCGATAAAGGGCAAATCGCATTCTTGGATACTCCCGGTCATGAGGCCTTTACCGCCATGCGCGCCAGAGGCGCTCAGGTTACCGATATTGTCGTTCTGGTGGTTGCGGCCGATGACGGGGTCATGCCCCAAACCATTGAGGCCATTAACCATGCAAAAGCGGCCGAAGTACCCATCATCGTCGCCATAAACAAAATCGACAAGCAGAATGCAGAACCCGAAAAAGTGCAACGGGAGCTGGCCGAAATCGGCCTGACGCCGGAAGACTGGGGCGGTGATACGATTTACGTCAATGTTTCGGCCAAGCAGGCCGAGGGAATTGACGACCTGCTCGAAATGATATTGCTTCAGGCCGAAGTACTGGAGCTGAAAGCCAATCCAGACAAGCTCGCCGCGGGTCATGTGGTGGAGGCGAAAATCGACCCGGGCCGCGGCGCCGTCGCCACCATTCTGGTCCGAGAGGGCACTTTGCGCGCGGGTGATCCGGTCGTATGCGGCCTGCACTACGGCAGAATCCGGGCGATGCTGGACGACAGAGGTGCCCAGTCAGAATCAGCCGGGCCATCCATACCGGTGGAAATCGTCGGCCTTTCCGGCGTGCCCATGGCAGGCGATGAATTCCTGGCGCTTAAAGATGAAAAAAATGCCAAACAGGTTAGCGAACATCGGCAGCAAAAACAGCGCTCCAAAGAGCTCGCCGCATCCAGTCGAATGAGTCTGGATAAACTTTTTGAGCGCATGCAGGAAGGAGAGGTCAAAGATCTAAACCTCATCATCAGGGCCGATGTTCATGGCTCCATTGAGGCCCTGAATGACTCATTGACGAAACTTTCCAACGATGAGGTCAACGTCAATGTGGTCCATTCAGCCACCGGTACGATTGCCGAGTCGGATGTCTCCCTGGCCACCGTATCAAATGCAATTATCATTGGATTTAATGTTCGACCCAGCCCAAAGGTCCAATCCATGGCCACCGATGAAAAGGTGGATATGCGCTTTTACGACGTAATTTATGATGTCATCAAAGACATGAAAAATGCCATGGCGGGGTTGATGGCTTCCAGGTTTGAGGAACGCATCCTGGGCTCGGCTGAAGTTCGTGAAGTATTTCAGATTCCAAAAGTTGGTAATATCGCCGGCTGTTACGTAACGGACGGTAAAATTGAGCGCGGGCAGAACTTGCGGCTCCTGAGAGACGGTGTGGTGGTTTATCAAGGGAAAAATTCTTCTCTGCGGCGCTTTAAAGATGATGTCAAAGAAGTGCAAGCCGGTTATGAATGTGGCATCGGCATTGAAAATTTTAATGACATCAAGGTGGGCGATGCCATCGAGTGTTTTTATTTGGAGGAGATTCGTCCGGAAATCGAATAAAAAACTGTTTCAATGCAATCATCTTTTGCCCGCTGGCAGTGTTACTATTCGCTTCAAAATGCTCGCGTACTATCGTGTACGCTCCGCTTTTGAAGTGAATAAAGCCTTGCCAGCGAACAAAATCTAATCACCTTGAAACAGTTTTTACATATTAAAAAAAGCGAAGCGCTCTTTAAGTGGAACGCTCTTAAAGCAAAGCGCTCCTTGAATGGAGCGAAGCGAAAATGGTCGTTGGAATTGGAGTTATCACCTTTCGATTGCATGATTGCCGTTCTCTGAAAGGAAAACGAAAAGTCGTCAAATCGATAATCAGCAGGATGCGCAACAGCTTTAATGCGTCGGTGGCCGAAATCGGGTCCAACGACATTCATCAGCGAGCTGAGATCGGTTTTTCACTGGTTGGCAATGATAAAGCGCTCATTAATTCAAAATTAGATAAAATATTTAATATGGTCGAAGGCCTGGGATTGGCCGAAATCATCGACACTGAAATGGAAATTATCAATTTATGATTCCATTTTCTCGAGCGGACAGGGTAGGCGGTCTAATCCAAAAGGTGCTGTCCGATATATTGAAAAAAAGTATCAAAGATCCGCGCCTCAAGATGGCCACAATTACCGGTGTGAAAGTCTCACGCGATTTAAAGCAGGCGCGTGTATATTTTGCCATCGCCGGTGACAGTCAGAAGAAAGGCGCTGCCGTAAAAGGATTTAATAGCGCCCATGGTTTTATTAAACGGACGCTGGCGCATGAACTCGATCTTAAATACATGCCGGACTTAAAATTTTTTTATGATGAATCGCTGGACTACGGCGCCCATATTGACAAGCTGATCGCGTCAACCAAAAGTGAAAATGGATCAAATCATTCGACATATTAAAGATGGACAGCATCTTTTGATCGCATCGCATGCAGAGCCGGATGGCGACGCCGTGGGCTCCCTGGTTGCGTTGGGGTTGGCGCTGGCCAAGTTTGGCAAGAGAACAACCCTTTATAATTCAAGCCCGATTCCGGCCGTCTATCGGTTTCTTCCCGGCACAGAGCGCATCGTACGGGAAATCAATAAAGATGACAGCTATGATATCGCCATTATGCTAGACTGTGGTGATCTGATCAGAATTGGGGAAGATGCTTCAACGATCGACACAATCCCTGTGATCATTAACATTGACCATCATGTTTCCAACACCGGGTTTGGGCATATCCAGCTGATCGATACCACCGCATGTGCCACGGCCGAAATCGTTTATCGCTTGATCAAGGCACTGGAAATTCCCTTTGATAAAGAAATCGCCACTTCCCTTTACACAGGGATTCTAACAGATACGGGCTCATTTCGTTTCTCGAATACAAACCAGGCGGCTTTCGCCATCAGCCAGGAAATGACGGAAGTCGGGGTTGATGCACACAGCGTCGCACAACGCGTATTTGGAACCTATTCGCTGGGCCGTATTAAATTGCTAAATATGGCGCTTAACTCTATTGAAATCTCGGATAACGGTAAATTGTCAATGATGACCATCACCCGGAGCATGCTCAATGAAACCGGGACGAGCACCGAAGATTTAGACGGTATGATCAATTATGCGCGACGGATTGAAGACGTTAAAGTGGCTGCCCTGATCCATGAAATAAAGAACGGGACCGGCAAATTCAGCAACATGAACCGCTATCATGTCAGCCTGCGTTCCGATAGTTCTGTAGATGTCGCCACCATTGCCGGCAAATTTGGTGGCGGGGGTCATAGCAGTGCCGCCGGATTTCAGATCGAATCAACGCTGGTGGCGTTGAAAACAAAAATTATTGAATTGGCGGAAGATCTGTGAATCGGATGAGCGCATCATCCCCAATAAAAAAACAGCCATCCGTCCAGGAATTAAACGGAATTGTCGCAATTGACAAACCGAAGGATATCACATCGGCAAAGGTTGTTGCCCATGTGAAACGCCTGCTAAATGCCAAAAAGGTGGGTCATGCCGGCACCTTGGACCCTTTCGCCGAGGGCGTTCTGGTTTGCTGCATCAACGATGCAACCCGTCTGGCCCGGTTTCTGCTGGCCGGCAATAAAACGTATGAAGCAACCCTTAAATTAGGGATTGAAACGGATACCCAGGATTCAACCGGTTCCGTTACCGCCGAAAGCCAGGCGTACGATTACCCGGCGGACACAATCCGATCAGTGGTCAAGCAATTTGAGGGCCGGATTGAGCAAAAACCACCGGTATTTTCGGCATTAAAGCACAAAGGAACGCCGCTCTATAAGCTGGCGCGGCAGGGCACACCGGTTCAAAAGCCGGCCCGAAATGTCCATATTGCAAGCATTCGCATACTTGAAATCACGCTGCCGCTGGTTCGTTTCAGCGTCTGCTGTTCCGCCGGCACTTATATCCGCACCTTATGTGCCGACATAGGGAAAAAGCTCGGGTGCGGCGGCCATCTATTTGCGCTGAAGCGGTTGGAATCCAGCGGATTTAAAATTCAGCAGGCCGTTTCGCTGCCGGAACTGGAAAAGCGGGTATCCGCAGGCAAATACGCTCGCTTTATCGTCAGTATGGCAGACGCACTCGCAGAGATGCCGACCTGCGTTGCCGATCAGGATTTAATCGAAAAGATCAGACACGGTAAAACCGTCGCAAAAAAAGATTTGAGTTTTGACCCCGTGTCTGTAAAAAAGGATAAAGAAGATTTAAACATTAAAGTTGTGGATGCCAGCAATCAATTGCTGGCGGTACTCAATTATGGAAAAGACCCGGACAGATTTTCATATGCGTGTGTTTTCCCGAATTGAAAAAGTCAAACTGAAAACAATATAAACGACGATTTTCCTTACAGGAGGCCGGAAAAGTGGTTTTTGACGCAGAAAACAAAAAAAAGCTGATTGACAAATTTAAATTGCACGAAACGGACACCGGATCACCCGAAGTTCAGGTGGGGCTATTGACCTACCGTATTTCCTCTCTGACCGAGCATTTAAAAATTCACAAGAAAGATCATCATTCGCGCCGAGGATTGCTGATGCTTGTCGGCAGACGCCGCCGTTTGCTGAACTATGTGAAGCACAAAGATGTTAATCGGTATCGAGCCATCATCGATACGTTGGGCTTGAAACGGTAGCCTGCCACAAGGACAGGTCCATGCCGTCTGGCCGATGAGTGGCTTTGGCGGCGATAGGATACGGCGCGCTTTACGCGCTCCTACTCGATGGTGTGAATAGATGCCTTCCGAAACCTCAGCTTTTTCTGGCATATCTAATCCGGAAACAAAATTGAATGATCGGCCTTTTATAAGGGCTTTTCAAAAAGGTTTCTGCACACACGCTGAAAATGGATCGGACGTCGTTTAAAATAGGAGAAAAACATGGAAATTTTGCTTAAAGAAGAAGTGGGGGGCCGAACCCTGAGTATCCAAACCGACAAAGTTGCCAAACAGGCATCCGGATCGGTTGTGGTTCAATATGGAGATACGATCGTACTGGTGACCGCTGTGGCGGCCCATGACGTGAGAATGTCTGATTTTCTACCCCTCACCGTTGAATATCAAGAAAAAATTTATGCCGCCGGCCGGATTCCCGGCAATTATTTTCGGCGCGAAATCGGACGGCCCAGTGAAAAAGAAACCCTGACCGCCCGGCTGATCGACCGGCCCATCCGGCCCCTGTTCCCGAAAGAATGGCGCTATGAAATCCAGGTGATTGCAACCGTGCTGTCCATGGACCAGGAAAATGATCCGGACACCCTGGCGATGATCGGTGCTTCGGCCGCATTGGAGATATCGGATATCCCCTTTGCCGGGCCGATCGCCTGTGTGCGCGTGGGCCGCATTAACGGCCAGCTGAAAGTCAACCCGTCACTTACGGAAATAGAAGATGGCGATATCAATATCATTGTGGCCGGTTCCCGAACCGGTGTGGTGATGGTGGAAGGCGGCAGTGACGGGGTCAGCGAGGCCGATATGCTCGAGGCCATATTTTTTGGTCACCGCGAAATGCAGCCCCTCATTGATCTTCAGGAAAAATTGAAAGAATCCAATGGCCGGCCCAAGCGGGTATTTACGCCGCCGGAAAAAGATCCGGAGCTTGTCAATCGACTGAATGCAGAGGCTTCCGAGCGCATGCGCGAAGCCATTCTGATTCCTGAAAAAATGCCCCGCCAGGACGCGCAGCGTGAACTCAAAGCAGAAATATTTGAGAACCTGGGCGAAGACTATATCGAGCGCAAGGCAGAAGTTTACGAAATCCTTAAGGACATCCAGAAACAAATCAGCCGTGATCTTATTTTAAAAGAAAACCGCCGGATTGATAATCGTAAATTCGACGAAATCCGACCGATCACTTGCGAGGTCGGCATTTTACCCAGGCCCCACGGCAGCGCGCTTTTTACGCGGGGCGAAACCCAGGTGCTGGGGGTGCTCACACTGGGCTCGGGACAGGACGAGCAGCGTGTCGAAACGCTATACGGGGAAGAATTCAGACCATTTATGCTGCACTATAATTTTCCGCCCTACTCTGTCGGAGAAACCAGACGCATTTCCGGCCCGAGCCGAAGGGATATCGGGCATGGCGGACTGTCTACGCGCGCAATTGAAAAAATATTGCCGGACAAGGAAAAATTCGACTACACCATTCGACTGGTTTCCGAGGTTCTGGAATCCAACGGCTCCTCATCGATGGGAACCGTTTGTTCGTGCTGCATGGCCCTGATGGACGGCGGGGTGCCGATCAAAGCCCCGGTGGCCGGTATTGCAATGGGCCTTGTCAAGGAAGGCGATCAGGTGGTTATTCTTTCCGACATCCTCGGTGACGAAGACCATACCGGCGACATGGATTTCAAGGTCACCGGCACCGCAGAAGGCATTACGGCACTTCAAATGGACATAAAAATCCATGAGCTCTCCAAAGACATCATGCAACGCGCATTGGAGCAGGCCCGCGCGGGAAGGATTCATATCCTCAACAAGATGCTGGAGACCATTAAAGAACCGCGCGCAGAAATTTCACCTTATGCGCCGACTATCAGTACCATTAAGATCAACCCCGATAAAATCCGTGAAGTCATCGGCCCCGGTGGGAAAATCATCCGCGGGATTCAAAGTGAAACCAATACCAGCATCGAAATTGACGATTCCGGTTTGGTTAAAATTGCAGCCTATTCCAAAGAGGAAGGGGATGCCGCCGTTAAAATGGTACAGGACCTTACCCAGGAACCGGAAGTCGGCGCAATTTATGAAGGCAAAGTGGTCAAGATCACCGATTTTGGCGCCTTTGTGCAAATTCTGCCCGGCACCGACGGCCTGGTTCATATTTCCCAGCTTGCCAATCGCCGCATCACCAAAGTATCGGATGTCGTCAAAGAGGGCGATATGCTAAAAGTTAAAGTTTTAGAAGTCAGCCGGGATGGAAAAATACGGTTAAGCCATAAAGCGACTCTGGAAGAAAAACATGGGCGTGCCAGTCGATAAAACAGTTCTGAAAAACGGTATTCGAATCTTAACCAAGACCATGCCACACACCCGATCGGTTTCGATGGGAGTCTGGGTCAATGTCGGTGCCCGCGACGAAAATCTGTCTGAAAGCGGGCTGTCGCATTTTATCGAGCATATGATTTTTAAAGGCACCCGGCGACGCTCCGCATTTCAGATTGCCAAAGAGTTTGACGCCATCGGCGGTCATACCAATGCCTTCACGACCATGGAAAACACCTGTTATCACGCCAAGGTGATGGACACCCACACCGCAACCATGGTCGATATCCTCTCCGATATCTTTTTAAATTCCATCTTTGATCCCTCGGAAATTGAAAAGGAGCGCCCGGTCATTCTGCAGGAAATCGGAATGGTGGAGGACAGCCCGGATGAATATGTCCACCTGCTGTCCGGCAAAAATTTCTGGGGTGACAGCCCATTGGGCCGTTCGATCCTCGGAAGCCCGGAAAATATTATCCGCTTTGATGCGGATCTGATAAAAAAATTCTTCCATCGCCTGTATCAGCCCGATCGCATCGTGATTTCTGTGGCCGGTAATATGGAGCATGCGAGCATCACCGATCGGGTGGGGCCGGCTTTTGAATCCATCCGCCCGGGAAACGGGATTGCCGAACGCCTTGCGCCTAAATGCCAATCTCTTGTCGATCTGAATTACCGGGAACTTGAACAGGTCCACGTATGCCTGGGGGCTCCGGGCTTATCGATTACCGACCCGCGACGTTACGCCTATTCCCTGCTGAACACCATCCTGGGGGGCAACATGAGCTCGCGTCTCTTTCAGGAAATCAGAGAAAAAAGAGGGCTGGCCTATACAGTGTATTCCTTTATTACGTCCCATGTCGACACCGGGATGTTCGGCACCTATTTCGCGGTGGATCCCAAGCGAGCGCTCGAAACCACTGAACTGGTCCTCGACGAAATACACAAATTAAAAAATGAAAATGTGGCTGCCGCCGAACTCCAGGGTGCCAAAGAATACACCAAGGGCAGTCTTTTGCTGGCTTCTGAGAGCAATGACAATCAAATGGTGCGCGGTGCCCAAAATGAAATCATTTTTAATCGCGACATCCCTCTGAAGGAAGTCATTGACAAGGTGGAGTCGGTTACGACAGCGGAAATTTTGGATCTCGCCAAAGAGCTTTTTGAAAAAGAAAAAATGGTGTTAACGACGCTGGGACCGGTCCAGGATAAGA
>JAAUXY010024452.1_pt1 | contig 11841 bp, 8 predicted proteins | sample 7278121 | NCBI WGS metagenome assembly JAAUXY01 (sample SAMN14350117, study PRJNA611818) | marine sediment metagenome | isolation source: surface marine sediment (1.8m) | place: French Polynesia: Moorea | collected 2018-08
CACGAAAATATCTGGGCCCTGCACGAGAAGAGTTGATCAAGATGGTGAAGTATAAGAATGAGAATGTACTGGGTAGCGCAAATCAGGCATAAATGATTGTATATTAAAAAATTGGAGTAATGGAGCGTTGGAGTAATGGAGTAATGTTAAAATTATTTGAGCGTCAATTCTTCTATTCCATTACTCCAATACTCCAGTACTCCAGCACTCCAGTATTCTTAAAGATTCAGGAGATTACCTTTGACTGACAAGAACTTAGACTTTGAAGTGGACCGTTTGGGAGCGTGTCGTATTGCGTCTCCCATGTCCGGCGTGCAGTTTGTGGGTGAAGGCGAACACGTACTTTACCATACCGACCCCGTCAAAATAGAGCCGTTTTTTAATGCTGGCAAAAAACCGCCGGCATTTGAACTCGCCGGGCCCCGCAACCAGATTTATTTTGATCCGTCCAAACTCAAATGCGGAATCGTGACCTGCGGCGGTCTCTGCCCCGGATTAAACGACGTTATCCGCGCAATTGTGATGGGGCTGTACTACCATTATGGCGTCAAAACCGTGTTCGGTTTTCAATACGGATACGAGGGACTCTCCTACAGGCATGGGCATGCGCCCATTGACCTCAATCCGGAAGTGGTGAATGACATCCACCAGATGGGCGGCACCATTCTGGGCTCTTCGCGCGGCCCCCAGGATGTCGAAGAAATGGTGGATACGCTCGAGCGTATGAATGTCGGCCTCCTGTTTGCCATTGGCGGTGACGGTACGCTGCGCGGTGCCCAGGCCCTTGCCGAAGAAATCGGCCGGCGCAATTTAAAGATAGGCATTGTCGGTGTGCCCAAAACCATTGACAACGATATCTCCTACACCGATATGTCATTTGGCTTTGTTACCGCAGTTTCGGAGGCGCGCACCGCCATTTATTCCGCCCACACCGAAGCCCAGGGAGCCAGAAATGGCATTGGTCTGGTAAAGTTGATGGGACGCGAATCCGGTTTTATCGCTGCGTTTGCCTCCATAACCAATGGGGATGTTAATTTCTGCCTGATACCTGAAATGCGCTTTTCTCTGGAATGTCTGCTTGAGGCCCTGAAGCAGCGGCTCGAAAGCAGAAGACATGCGGTTATCGTGGTGGGCGAAGGCGCCGGTCAGGATTTGATAGAGGCCACCGGTGAACGCGATGAGTCCGGCAATATTCGTTTCGGGGATATCGGTCTTTTCCTCAAAGACCGGATTCAACATTATTTTAGAAAAATCGAAATGGATGTCACCTTGAAATACATCGATCCCAGCTACACGATCCGAAGCATGCCGGCCAATCCGCATGATTCGGGGTTTTGTCTGCTGCTGGGCCATAATGCGGTGCATGCCGGTATGTCCGGAAAGACAAACATGGTGGTGGGCCACTGGAATAATAAATTCACCCATGTGCCGATCCCCATAGCCGTATCTAAACGCAAGCAAATTGACCCGTATTCAAGATTGTGGAGCAATGTTCTTTCATGTACCGGTCAGCCCAAGGAGATGGTGTAAACATGGGGACCGGGCATTCGGTATTGGGCATTGGTCTTCAACTTGAATTGCAGATTGAGAATGGATAAGATCAGATTTTGGATTTTCGATCTTGATATGCAAAAGCTGTTTTGAACCGATGACGAAAAGGAGTGGATGATGCCTGATTTTGGTACAACGGATAAGGTTCGAAATGTGGGTTTTATTTCCACGCGCATCGCCGGCACGGATGGCGTATCACTGGAGCTTGAAAAATGGGCGGATGTTTTTAAAAAATTTGACTGGACGAGTTATTATTTTGCCGGTGAGCTGGACCGACCGCCGGAGCGATCCTATCTGGTTGAAGAAGCCCATTTTACCCATCCGGAAATAAAAGAAATTCATAACAAATCTTTTGGGACAACAACCCGTGACCGTGCGCTTTCGAAGAAAATCTATCAACTGGCCATACATATAAAAGACCACCTGTATGAATTTGTTAAAAAATTCGACATCGATCTGATTATTCCGCAAAACGCGCTGACCATTCCGATGAATATTCCTCTGGGAATTGCGCTGACGGAATTTATCGCCGAAACCAACATCAAAACCATCGCGCATCATCATGATTTTTACTGGGAACGCGACCGCTTTATGGTCAACGCCGTTTCGGATTACTTAAGAATGGCATTTCCACCGGTTTTGCCCTCCATCGAGCATGTGGTGATCAACTCGGTTGCAGACGCGCAGTTGAGCTTACGCACCGGCATTTCCGCTCATGTGGTACACAATGTTATGGATTTTGACAATCCACCGCCGCCGCCGGACGAATATACATTCGACGTCCGGCAGGCCCTGGGGATTGAAGATGATGAGCTTTTTATACTGCAGCCGACGCGCGTGGTTCAGCGCAAGGGTATCGAGCATGCCATTGAACTTGTTCACCGGCTGGGCCGCGAAGCCAAACTGGTCATTTCGCATGCCTCCGGAGATGAGGGCTGGGACTATGAGCAGCGACTGAAAGATTATTCTAAACTGATGAATGTCAATACGATTTTCGTTGACGACATCATCAACGAAGAAAGAGGCACCACTGCTGACGGCCGTAAAATTTACACCCTGGAAGACATTTATCCGTATGCGGACCTGGTTACCTACCCCTCTACATTCGAGGGCTTTGGCAACGCCTTTCTAGAGACACTCTATTTTAAAAAGCCCATCGTTGTGAATACGTATTCAATTTACCTCAAAGATATTAAGCCCAAGGGATTTAAGGTCATTGAAATTGACGGTTATGTGACCGATAAAGCGGTTGAGCAGACCAAAGCGGTTCTCGATAATCCGGAACTTCGCCAGGAAATGGTCGAGCATGACTATGAGTTGGCCAAAAAGTATTTTTCATACTCGGTTCTCTATCAGGGTCTCAGAAATTATATGATTGAACATAACTGGCTGAAACCGGATGCATGCTAGCATCTAAATTTTGCATGAATATTAATATGTTAAAACCATTTTCATGTAGAACAAAACCATAAAGGGAGAGGCCGCATGGAGAAAGTAAAAAACCTGCTAAACAAAATATACGGACAAGAAACCGGGGCGGTTGCCTTCGAACGGATAGTTCCGACAATTGAAAAGTATGCGGTTAAGGAAAGCGAAAAAGAATCCTATTTCTCCCAGGAAGATGTGGTCCTCATCACCTATGGCGACTCCCTGAAAAAAGAGGGTGAAGCTCCCCTGGCAACCCTGCATGAATTTGCCAATCAATACTTGAAAGGGGCCATTTCCAATATTCATTTTCTACCTTTTTTCCCTTACTCATCGGATGATGGATTTTCGGTCATTGATTTTTTTGAAATCGATCCTGATTTGGGCACATGGAAAGAGGTCGCTGCAATCGGCCGGGACTTTGAGTTGATGTTTGATTATGTGGTCAACCATTATTCGTCAAAAGGCCAGTGGTTCCAAAACTACCTGGAAGGCAAAGACGGATTCGAGACCTTCGCCATAGCGGTCGATCCGGCAACGGATTTATCGATGGTCACGCGACCCCGGTCTTTACCGCTTTTATCGGCATACACGAAAAAGGACGGTCAAACGGTGCATCTATGGACCACCTTCAGTGCCGATCAAATCGATTTTAATTTTAAAAGCCTGGATGTGCTTGAAAAAATGATCGATGTGCTGTTGCTTTACGCCGATCAGGGCGCGACCATATTAAGGCTGGATGCCATTGCCTATTTGTGGAAGGAAATCGGCACCAACTGCATTCATTTGACCCAGACCCACGATATGGTGAAGCTCTTCCGGGCGGTACTGGATATGGTGGCGCCGGACGTGATCATATTAACAGAGACCAATGTTCCCCATGATGAAAATATCAGTTATTTCGGAGAAGGACACGATGAGGCCCAGATGGTCTATAATTTTACGTTGCCGCCTCTACTGTTTTATTCAATGGTAAAAGAAGATGCCAGCATACTATCACAATGGGCCGCCGGCCTGAATCTCGAATCTGCAAATACGACGTTTTTCAATTTCACCGCCTCCCATGACGGCATCGGTGTCCGACCGCTGGAGGGTATTCTGGATCCCAGAGAACTGGACGAACTCATCGAAATCGTAAAAGCCAATGGGGGTCAGGTTTCATACAAGCAAAATCCCGACGGATCTGAGAGCCCCTATGAGTTAAACATTACCTATGTGGATGCCATTCTGGGGGACACGTCTTCGACCCGGGCGGAGAAATTTCTGGCTTCCCAGTCGATTCAATATGCCCTGCCGGGCGTACCGGCCACGTATATCCACAGCCTGCTGGGCTCCCGCAACTGGGTGGAGGGTGTTACACAATCCGGCAGAGCCCGGACCATCAATCGCGAAAAGCTTCAGGTTGAAGACCTGATTGCGGAACTGAAAAACCCGGAATCGTTTCGCGCGCGGGTCTTTTTCCCGTATCTGGATATCATTAAAATCCGTAAAAGACAGAGCGCCTTTCACCCCAATGCCGGATTTGAAATTCTTCAAATCGATCCGGCTGTCTTTGCGATCAAACGCACCGGCGAGGACCAGACGATTTATGCGCTGACCAATATATCGTCTAAGGTGGTTCAGGCGTCTCTTTCCGGCACTGGATCAAAGACCGAAGCAACCGATTTGATTTCCGGTGAGCAGGTAAACACCGGATCATTTAATCTGAACCCGTATCAGTATGTATGGCTGGTAGAAAAAGGATAGTTAACCGCAATAAGTTGAGGTGTTATTTATGGAAGCGACAACATTGATCACAAAAGCAAAAGAAGGTTTCAACACGCTGGATGTTTCAGAAAAATATAGTCAATCCGCGCTGAAATGGCTGGAAGTCTGGTTAAGCGATGAACCGTTCAGTGAATATGCACCCCAAATTCAATATTTAATCGAAAACAGCCGCTGGAATTTTCTGCTGGATTCCTTTTATCAGGTCATCCCTTTCGGCACCGGCGGTCGCCGCGGTTTGGTCGGTATCGGGCCCAACCGAATTAATCCCTGGACCATCCAGGCCTCCGCCCAGGGCCATTCCCAGTATTTGATCAAAGCGTTCGGTGAGGAGGCCAAAAAACGCGGAGTCGTTCTCACCTACGATGTTCGCAAATATACCCAAAAAGGCATCTATGATGATTCCAGTCCCAATCCCGTCAGGAATCTGGATGGCAGGCAACTCGCCGTGGCCGCCGCCGAGGTATATGCCGCCAACAATATCAAAGTGTATATGTATGATGCGGTCAGAAGTACACCGCAGCTGTCCTTTACCATTCGCTACCTGAAGGCAATTTCCGGCGACATGTTCAGTGCCAGCCACAATCTGCCGACCGATAACGGCAAAAAAGTCTATGATCAGTACGGCGGTCAGCTGATACCACCCGATGATCAAAATCTGGTGGATGAGGTCACCCAGAACGTAAAAGAGATAAAAACCCTTGAATTTGATAACGCCAGGGACCAGGGGCTGATCGAGATGATTGGAGAAGAGGTTGATGAAGCCTATTATGATGCAGTCTGTCCGGTATCACTTTCGGATGCAAGAAATTTAAAGATCATCTATTCTCCCCTGCATGGGACGGGATTGACATCGGTCTACCCGATTTTTAAAAAGCTGGGCTTCGATGTCACCCTCGATCCGGCAACGTCCAATTTAAGCGGTGCCTTTGAAAACGTGACTTTTAATATCCCCAACCCGGAAGTGGTCCAATCCTTCGACCACTCGTTACCGTTTGCCAGAGAAACAGACGCCGATATTTTGATCAGTACCGATCCGGATGCGGATCGCATCGGTGTGATGCTCAAACACAGCGGCACCTGGGAATTTTTAAGCGGCAATGAGATCGGAATTATCCTGAGCAATTACGCCATTTCCAAATTGAAAGCCCGGGGACGGCTCAACCCGGATAATGTCATCATCAAAACCCAGGTCACCACGTCTTTGATTCAAAAAATTGCCGAAGAAAACAAGGTGCAGTGCATCGGTGACCTGCTTGTCGGATTCAAATACATTGGAGCTCTGATGAACAAAATTGAAGAGAACAATAAAATGGATCATTTTATACTTGGCACCGAAGAAAGCCACGGATATCTGACCGGCAATTATGCCCGCGATAAAGATGCGGCCTGTGCGGCGGTATGGATCGCCGAGCATGCTGCCGAGCTTAAAAAGGAAAATAAAACGCTTTTGAATGACCTGGCTGAAATCTATGCGCGCTATGGCTACTGTTATAATTACTTAACCGAAATCAGACTGCTGGGCGCCAAGGGCATGGAGCAAATTCTGCATATTATGAATCACCTGCGTGACACGACGATCGATTCCTTTGGTGAGTTCAGTGTCAGCAGAAAAACCGACCGCAGAGACGGTGAACCGCAGCCCCATTTATCACGCACCGATTCGTCGGCGCGAAATGTGCTGCTTTACCAGATCGACAACACCCCGGAAACCACCAGCATGCGCGTCACCGTGCGTCCTTCCGGTACGGAACCAAAAATAAAAATGTACTTTGAGGTGTTTGGCAAACCCTTTCAATTAGAAAACATCGATGCCGAAAAAGAGAAAATCATTAACATCCGTGAAGCGCTCGAAAAAAGCTTTATGCAGTATTGTTATAAATTGCTGGATGTCGATTTTCCCGACAGAGGTTTTTTGCTGTTCTGGCAGCTGCCGCTTGACAACAAATTACAATATTTTGAAATTGAAGAAGACATCACGCGGTTGAAAACCGTTTCCGATAAAGCGGAACGCAAGGAACAATTATACAAACTGCTTCAATTTCTGGGCGCCAATCCCATCGAAAAAGTCAACAAGGCTTTCAAGGAGAAATATCAGGCGGGTATACTAGAATACTTAGAGCTCAATTAAATTCGACCCGATTTTAAGGTAAAATAAAACGTTACCTGGAGTGATGGAGCAATGGAGTACTGGAGTGTTGGCTGAATTTTCTTCCATAACTCCAATACTCCCTCACTCCAGTACTCCAATTTTAAAATTATAGAGGACCACATGCCCTTTCCTGCCAATAAAACCAAAATCGTCTGTACGATTGGACCGGCTTCGGATTCTCGAGAAGTTCTGGAAAAAATGATTCGCGCCGGTATGAATGTCGCGCGGCTTAACTTTTCCCACGGTGATTTTGAAAGCCATCGCAAAACCATTCAAAAAATTCGGGATGCATCTAAGGCCACCAGGAAACGGGTGGCCATCATGGCCGATCTGCCCGGGCCCAAGATACGCATCGGAACATTCGAAGACGAACCGATCGAATTAGAACAGGATGATCCATTCACCCTGACAACTGAAGATATCGTCGGCGATCAGACCCGGGTATCGGTGAGTTTCTCAAGACTGCCCAAGGCGGTGAAACCAAAGGATCGATTGTTTTTAAACGATGGTCTGGTCGAACTCGAAGTTGATAAAGTAGAAGGTCAGCAGGTACGGTGTACGGTTGTCGTCGGCGGCGTTCTGCGATCCCGTAAGGGGCTCAATTTACCGGACATCGACCTGGGCATCAGCGCTTTCACGGACCGCGATCATGAATGCCTGAAGTTTGCTCTGCAGCACGGGGTGGATGCCGTTAGCCAATCGTTCGTTGAAACCGCCGATGATATTCGCGCGGTCCGCAAAGCCGCCGCTGATCTTGGTCACGATCCCTTTATTATCGCCAAGCTGGAACGCATTGGGGCACGCAATCACATCGATGACATTCTGGATGCAGCCGACGGCATCATGATTGCCCGGGGGGACCTGGGAGTCGAAATCCCCATTGAAATGATGGCCTATGCCCAGAAGCTACTTATGCACAAAGCCAACCTGGCCGGCAAACCCGTTATTACGGCCACCCAGATGCTGGAATCCATGACGCATAACCGCCGACCCACCCGGGCCGAGGCCACCGATGTGGCCAATGCCATACTGGATGGAACCGATTGTGTCATGCTTTCCGGGGAATCGGCCCTGGGCGAATATCCGGTGGATGCAACCGCCATGCTGGCCAAAATTGCAGCGAACATCGAACCGCATCGTACCGTCAACCCCATCAAGGGCAAACTGGTAGCCCGCCGGGAAGATGATGACGTTCATATTGAAGATTTGATTGCCCTGAGTGTTGAAACCACACTGGAGCGCATCACGCCGCCAACGGTTATCGTGCCGACCCGCAGCGGGGCAACCGCCAGAAGCATTACGCGCTTTAGATTGCCGGTATGGATTACCGCGTTCAGCCGTTACGAAAAAACATGCCAGGATCTGATGTTTTCCTATGGCGTTTTTCCGATCTGTGAATCAGAACACCCGGATGACTGGAAGCAATGGGCCCGTAATTTGTTGCTAAACGTCGGAGAAGTGGGCAACCTGGTTGTCTTGACCGAAGGGCCTTCCAAAAAACATCCGTATCGCAACAACCGCATGGAAATACTGGATTTGAGTCGGACTTAAAAAGCGCCGCTGGCGCTTTTTCGTTAATTTGTTGAATTTGTTAAATTGGTTTTATTGGTTAGAAACGGAGAAGCACATGAGCTCAAATTTGGCAAAGCTTCGAAACCATGCTCGACAAATTTTTGAGGCCGGATTGCAGGCCGTCGATCCGGTTGAAGCCATCAAGCGTCACACCCGAATAGATAAAGATCTACTTTTTATCGGCGACCGGCAATTCAACCTGAATGACTATGATCGAATTCTGGTAGTGGGTGCCGGAAAAGCGGTTGCGCCCATGGCCAAAGCGATAGAAGATCTTCTAAAAGATCGCATCTCCGACGGTATCATTGTTGTTAAAGATGAACACGGCCTGCCTTTAAAAAACATAAAGATCTGCGAGGCCAGCCACCCGGTGCCCGATGAACGCGGTGTAAAAGGAACCGGGAAAATCCTCTCGATGGTAGAAAAAGCCGCAGAGCGGGACCTGGTCATCTGCTTGATTTCAGGCGGGGGCTCGGCGCTTTTAATTGCACCGGTTGGCGGCGTATCGCTCGAGGATAAACAAAATGCCACCAAGATCTTACTGGCCAGCGGAGCGACGATTCACGAGTTTAATACCGTCCGTAAACATCTCTCCCGTGCCAAGGGCGGCTGGCTGGCCCAAATGGCTTACCCGGCTACCGTTGCCAGTTTGATCCTATCGGATGTCGTCGGCGATGATCTGGATGTGATTGCATCCGGACCGACGGTCCCTGATTCCAGTACGTTTCAAGACGCCGAGAAGATTCTCAACGAATATGGCATCTGGGACCATCTTGCGTCATCCGTGCGCCATCATATTGAGAAGGGATCCACCGGCCAAATCGAAGATACTCCCAAGTCAGATGATCCGACTTTTCTAAAATGTTCCCAGCAGCTGGTGGGTACCAATCTGCAGGCATTGGAGGCCGCCGCAGAAGAAGCTCAAAATCTCGGGTACCAGCCTTTGATTCTTTCTTCCAAAATAGAAGGCGAAGCCCGCGAGGTCGCTAAATTTTTTACCGCCATCGCTAAAGAGGTGCTGGATTCTGAGAATCCCATCAAGCCGCCGATGTGCGTGCTTTGCGGTGGCGAGACCACGGTAACCATCCAGGGAGACGGACGCGGGGGTCGTAATCAGGAGTTCGCACTGGCAGCAGCGCTGGCGATTGACGGATTGGACAATATGGTGGTGCTGAGCGGCGGCACGGATGGAACCGACGGTCCGACGGATGCCGCCGGAGCAATTGCCGACGGTTCGACACTGGCACGGGCTCGCAAAAACGATCTGGATCCAAAAGATTTCCTGCTCCGCAACGATTCCTACTACTTCTTTCAAAAGCTGGATGATTTAATAATAACAGGACCAACGCGGACCAATGTGATGGATATCTATCTGCTGCTGGTTGGCAGTTTGAATAAATAGTAAATCCATCTGATTTTCCGCCTGCCAATGAAAGAATAGGAGCTATCAAACGCCAAATGATGGACCTGATAGTTGCCAGTTCTCCAATTATTATTCTGATATACATGATGACGAAAAAAAACAGTGTTCCGTCGCATGTAGCATTGCCGGTTACGGCAGCCCTGGTATATGGCATAAAATTGATCTATTTCGGACACGATCCGAATTTGATCAATGCCACTGTGGTCAATGGATTGCTAACGGCCTGGACGCCAATTCTGATTATCTGGGGCGCCATTTTTTTATTTAAAACCATGGAGCATTCCGGCGGCATGGACATCATCAGGGCCTGGCTCAACACGATCAGCAACAACCGTATCGCACAACTGATGATTATCGGCTGGGCGTTTGCGTTTCTCATTGAAGGCGCCAGCGGTTTTGGTACGCCTCCGGCCTTGGCAGCACCCATTCTTGTCGGATTGGGATTTGATCCCCTAAAAGTGGCTATTTTATGCCTGATGATGAATACGGTGCCGGTGTCTTTTGGAGCGGTCGGTACTCCAACCTGGTTTGGGCTCGGGGGGCTGGGTCTTGATGAAAATTTAGTTCGTAATATCAGCTTCACCTCCGCTCTGATGAATGCGTTGGCTGCACTGGTCATTCCGCTTATTGCTTTGTGGTTTGTAGTGGCCTGGCGCGAAATCAGGCAAAATCTGTTATTTATATATCTTTCGATCATCAGCTGTGTTTTGCCTTATGTACTGCTGGCAAAGTATAATTATGAATTTCCGGCGATCCTGGGCGGGATGATCGGACTGCTCGTATCTATCCTGTTGGCAAAAAAAGGGATCGGACTGGTCCCTGAATCCGATCATCAAGAAAACCAAACCCCCTCAATGTCCAGAAAAAGATTGATCAGTGCATTGTTTCCCCTGTGGGGGACAATTATCATTCTTCTGGCGACACGTATTGATGAATTCGGGCTAAAGGATTTTTTGACGGATGCCACCCCGGTCTACAAGGCCACTTTAGGCTCGTTCGCGCAGTTTTCTATCAGTTCCTCCCTCGTGGTCGGTCTGAAAAATATTTTTGAAACGGACAGCACCTGGCAATATCAAACGCTTTACGTACCGTCTCTGATTCCGTTTTTCTTCATTTCTTTTATCTCATTTGGAATCTATAAATTATCAAAGTCGATGATGCACCAAATCACCGCAGAATCTTATGACCGTATGAAGAAACCCATATTGGCGTTGCTGGGAGCGCTGGTCATGGTAAAATTGATGATGGTGGGCGGGAAACAGTCTTCCGTCATGTTGATCGGCAGCTCTTTTGCAGCTGCCATCGGCGAGGGATGGCAATTCTTTGCCAGCTATCTGGGGGCGGTTGGCTCTTTCTTTTCCGGTTCGGCAACCATCTCAAACCTCACCTTTGGCGGCATTCAGGACGCTATCGCACAGAATCTCGGTCTGGACCGCACAATTATTCTCAGCGCCCAGAGCGTGGGTGGTGCGATGGGCAACATGGTCTCCATCAACAACATTGTGGCGGTATGCTCTATACTGGGGCTGGTAAATAAGGAAGGTTCGATTCTTAAGAAAACGTTTCTACCGACGCTGCTCTACGGTGTGATTGTGGCAGCCACCGGATATATCCTTTAGTAGGATGGATGGCAAATCATTAAATAATGGTCCCTCTAATCATCCGGTTTAAGTAGGCTGGCTGCGGGCTGATCCAGATACCAGGTCGCTTCTCCATGGGTGGGCTGTATGTGCTGCACCGGAAAGCGGATTTTCGTTGAGCGTTTCTCAAGGACCGCTTTGACGGTATCCGCCTTTTCGATGCCGCTTACAAGTAATAGGATACGATCGGCATTGTTAAGCAAGGGTACGGTCAGGGTAATTCGGAAGGATTGAAATTTTTCCACCCAGTTGGCAACCACCAGGCGCCTGGTTTCCTCAAGGGCGGCTGTGCCGGGAAAAAGGGATGCGGTATG
>JAAUXY010012245.1_pt1 | contig 11840 bp, 9 predicted proteins | sample 7278121 | NCBI WGS metagenome assembly JAAUXY01 (sample SAMN14350117, study PRJNA611818) | marine sediment metagenome | isolation source: surface marine sediment (1.8m) | place: French Polynesia: Moorea | collected 2018-08
CCCTGGGTCTCGACGATCTTGGCGACCTGGGCGTCGCTCAGGGCGTCGCGCCAGGCGCCGACCTTGCCCTTGCGGAAGAAGGCTGACTTGCCGTCGGGCCGGGACTCGACGAAGCGTTCCTTTCGCTCCTGGCCCGAGAGCTCCTTAAAGGAACTGAAGCGGATCGCCTTCTTGAGCCGGCCCGGGTCGTCCGGCAGGCCGAGAAACGCGACCAGGCCGCCGAAGGTCTTCCGCGGGCTCGCCACCATGTCCTCGTAGCGCAGCACGTGACGCTTGAGGCCCGGCGCCTTCAGCCAGCTGTTCACATGGGTCGACCAGGACAGCAGGTACTGCTCGCGCTGGTTCGAGCTGGGCGGGATGATGTTGCGGTCGTCGCAGATCCGGTCGACCGCCTCATCCAGGCCGATCTGATGGTGGTGGGCGAAGGAGACCGTCACGTCCAGCGGGTTGCGCAGGATGTAGATCGCTCCGGCCGTCGCGGCCGGCGTGATCAGCGGCTGGCCTTCGATGGAGACGCAGGCATTGTGGGTCTTGACGAAGCGATCGTCCTGGCTCGACTGCGCGAACCACTGGTGGAGCCGCGGCCTCAGGGCGTGGAACTCGGCTGCCGTCAGCTCGGCAGCGGGTTTGCCGCTCAGCCTCTCGAAGTGGATCAGGAAACCGTCGCCGAGCGTGAAATTCGGCAAGTCGTTGATCGGCAGGGGCCGGTCAGGGTTGCGCAGCAGGTTGGCCAGGAAGGCGCGGACCCAGGTGTTTCCGGATTTCTGGTAGGATGCCAGCCAGATGATGCCTGCCACGGCCGCGTCCGCCTCTCTGAACCTCGGGAAGATCCGGCGCTTTAAGAACCACCGAACCCGGGCTTTCTAGCGAGACCGCGGCCAAGAGGAAAGGGGGATGGCGGAGCCATCCCCCTTCGGAGTCTGTTTCGAGCGAAGTGTGACTTAGAAGTCCACCCGCAGGGTCAGGACACCGCCGAAGCCCTCGCCGTCGTCGGTGTTGTCTTCGCCGGCGTCGTAGTCGGCGTACATGCCGGTGAAAGACGTCTTCACGCCCGGGCCGAGCACGTAGCTGACCGCGATCGCTGCGCCCAACGACTCGTCTTCGTCACTTGTGGTGTCGCCGCCTTCACGCTCGCCGGCGATGAAGGTGCCGGAGACGCCCCAAGGGCCGGTCTCGTAGGACAGGCCGACGTCCCAGTGGAAGCCGTGGTTGGCACCCTGGCTGTCGATGTCGAAGCCGCCGATCGATCCGCCGAAGGTGAAACCGCCGAAGCCGATGTTCAGGCCACCGTTGTAGGCATAGACTTCCTGGATGTCGTTGACTTTCGTGCCGTCAAAGCCGCCGCCATCGGCGTCGAAGTTATTATTGTCGTCCGGCCCGTCGATGTACTGGAAGCCACCGGCAGCGGAAACGTCGATGCCGTTGAAGCTGTTGGTGTAGTTGATGCCGGTCGCGAAGCCGTGATCGCGCTGGAAGTCACGGTTCGTGGTGTTGCTACCCTCACCAGCGTTGAAGGGCGCGCCGTTGTCGGCCGTGTCAGGATTGTCGCCGTCCACCTGCGGGATGTAGCTGACGCCGAGCTGGAAGCCGGCGAAGCGCGGCGAGAAGTAGGTGATCATGTTGTCGTCGACCGAGATCTCGGGCGTGGTCGAGAAGGAGCCGGTCTGGAAGCCGGCGGGCTCCGGAATGAAGTCGGACAGCCAGCCCGAGTTGATCGGCGCACCGACGGCGGGGGCGACGACCGCCTGAATGTACGGCGCCGGGTCGTCGGAACCGAGCAGGAGACGCCCGAACCCGCCCTCGAGGAAGACGTAGTTCTCGTCGATCTGGTCGCCGTTGGTGAAGGCTTCCAGCTCGACCCGGACACCGACTTCGATGCCGTTGTCTAGGGTCGTCGAACCGCGGAAGTGAATTTCACCGTCCGACCGGTGGTTGGTGTTGCCGAAGTTCTCGTTTTCGACGTCGCTCTCGACGCTAACGACACCGAAGGCCTCGTTGCGGTAGCCGCGAACTTCCAGGCGAAGCGGATCCGCCGCTTCGGCCATGTCGGCCGCGACGACACCACCAGCAACCAGGGCCGTGGTACCGAGCAGAAGTTTTTTGTTCATCGTTAAACTTCCCGCCTCTTAGTTGAGTTGCCAAAGATGCCCGGGCTTTAGAGACCTGGCCCTGAGCACTCACGCGGCGCTTACCAGACTTGATAACCTTGCGCCACGCGCCCCCCAGGCGGGCAAATAGCCCCGGGAAGACGGGGTCATGAAGCCGATCATCCTGTTTTGGGTCAAGGAATCCGGACTTGCCGTCCCGGCGAAACTCGACCGCTGTTGCACTTTTACAACAGCCGGGAACCCGCCGGGCAGGTCCCGAATTCCGGCCCGACGACGGCTTGCCGGGCCGAGGCGCTTTGGCCATACTCCCGCCGGCGCGCGTCGAGTCGCCGTCAGGCCGGCCTTGAATCGGCGCCATCAGCACCGAACGCCTTTCCGCAAAGAGCCGGTCGCAAGCCGTCATGTCGTCAGCAAAGCAGACCCGGACAACGCTCAGCATCCCCGAGGCCATGGATCTGGCCCGACGCCGGCATCAGGCGGGCGTGCTCGGCGAGGCCAAGCAGCTCTACCGGCTGATCCTGGAGTCCCAGCCGAACCACACGGAGGCGATGACCCTGATGGCCTCGGCGCTCTATCGGCAGGGCGCCGATCAGGACGCGGCCGAGTTCGTCGACCGGGCGGTCGAGCTCTACATCAACACTATCAGGCAGCAGGGCAACGATCCGCAGATCGTGGCGCCCCTGGTCAACCTCCTGCTCGCCCGGGGCCGGAGGTCCGAAGCGGAAGCCCGGGCCCAGGCCCTGGACTTCCCGGTCCTGCCCGTGCGCGCGACACAGGAAGCCTTCGAGGACAGGCGCCAGACGGCGATCGCCGCGGGACGGCGGATGATGCTGATCACCACGGTCCCCAAGTCGGCAAGCGAGAGCATCTGGAACAGGTTGGCCGAGGGCCTGAAGCTGGGACAGTGCTTCCTCTCGCTCGGGCTGTTTCCGGATTGCTGCCTCCTGCCCAGTCGGGTCCGCTTCGCGGCGCGTGGCGGCCTGATCGTCAAGGAGCATATCGCGGCCACCCCCCACAACTGTCAGACCCTGGTCGAGTACGGGCAGGACCGGATCGTCGTCCACCTGCGCGATCCGCGCCAGGCCTTGCTGTCTTGGATCCACTTCGTCCGCGACGACGTCAGCCAGCGCCTCTTGGCGCCGCTGTGGCGCAAGATCGTGCCGCAGGCCGAGGTCCTCTCGCTTTCTCTGGAGGCACAGCTCGACTGGGGGATCGCGCACTATCTGCCCTATCTGATCGATTTCGTGAAAGATTGGACCGCGGTCGACGACGATCCGGAGAGCGGCCTCCGCGTCTGTTTCGCCAGCTTCGAGCGGTTCCGCCAGGACCCCGACGGCTATGTCGACAGCGTCCTGGACTTCTACGATATCGACAAGGCCGCCTTCCGGCGTGACAGCGAGGCCGAGGTGGTGCACCTGCGCAAGGGGCTCATCGACGAATGGCGCGGCGTCTTCACGCCGGCGCAGAAAGAGCGCGCCTGGGCCCTGATCCCAGACGACATGGCGGAGCGGCACGGCTGGACGGCCTGAACGGGCGCGCTAGACCCTCCGCAGCCACCGGATTGCCACGGAATCCCGCCATTGCCTTGGCCGGAGGATCGGGGTATCAAGTTGGCTTGCAACATTGAATCGGGCGCCCCGAGCGGGGCGCCGTGCAATCTAGGCGGGTTTTGCCATGACTGGGCCAGCAGCAGGTACGTCTTTTATTCGTTCCGCCGGCGGCGGAACCGGCAGCAGGACGGTGAGAAGCAAGTCGGCCCGGTGGTGGGCCTCGATCCTCGCGGGGACCTTTCTGCTGACGACGGTCGGCGCCTGCAGCTGGGGTGATCCGGATACCGTCTATCCGGAAAGCGGCCGCGACAACCGCAGGGCGACGGGCAACAGCTACGTGTCCGCCCAGGAGAAGTACGGCAGCGTCTTCGGCGACGGTGGGGCCAACCTGCTCGGCGACGATAGCGGAACCGGCGGAAGCGGTACGGGGATCGACGTCAACAGCTACCTCTGGCGGGCCTCGCTCGACACCATCTCCTTCATGCCGCTGGCCTCGGCCGATCCCTTCGGCGGCGTGATCATCACCGACTGGTACTCGCCGCCGGAGAGCCAGAACGAGCGCTTCAAGGTCAACGTCTACATCTTCGGGCGGGAGCTTAGGGCCGACGGCGTGCGCGCCGCTGTGTTCCGGCAGAATCAGCAGCTCGATGGATCCTGGATCGACGCCCAGGTCGACCAGCAGACGGTGACCGATCTAGAGAACGCGATCCTGGCCCGGGCACGGCAGCTTAGAATCGCCAGCCTGCAATAGGGCCGCATCGGGCGGAATTTCCATTCTCGACGGGAGCGCTCCGCCGGGCCATTTGACCTGAGCCCGCACGGCGGCCCTCTTGAGGTCGCCGGCGGCGACACCAATGCAGACCGCGACGAGAGATGAGCCGCTACAACTTCAAGGACAGCGAAGCGAGGTGGCAGGACGCCTGGGAGCGGGCCGCCTGCGCCCGCGTGAGCGAAGACCCTGACCGGCCGAAATACTATGTGCTGGAGATGTATCCCTATCCCTCGGGACGCATCCACATGGGCCATGTCCGCAACTACACGATTGGCGACGTCATCGCCCGCTACAAGCGGGCGCGTGGCTTCAACGTGCTGCACCCCATGGGCTGGGACGCCTTCGGCCTGCCGGCGGAGAACGCGGCGATGGAGAAGGGCGTGCATCCGGCCGCCTGGACCTACGACAACATCGCGGTGATGCGCGCCCAGCTGAAGTCCATGGGCCTGTCGATCGACTGGGAGCGGGAGGTGGCGACCTGCCATCCCGAGTACTACCGCCACCAGCAGAAGATGTTCCTGGACTTCCTGGACGCGGGCCTGGTCTACCGCAAGGAATCCTGGGTCAACTGGGACCCGGTCGACCACACCGTGCTGGCCAACGAGCAGGTCATCGACGGCTGCGGCTGGCGCTCCGGCGCGCCGGTCGAGCGGCGCAAGCTGGCACAGTGGTTCTTCAAGATCACCCGCTTCTCCGACGAGCTGCTGGCCGCGCTGGACGAGCTGGAGCGCTGGCCCGACAAGGTCCGCACCATGCAGCGCAAATGGATCGGCCGCTCCCAAGGCGCCCGTCTCTTCTTTCGCCTGCGGGGCGCCCCGGCTGGCTGGAGCGGCGAGGCCGAGGAGCGCCTGCAGGTCTTCACGACCCGGCCGGACACCCTGTTCGGGGCCTCCTTCTGCGCACTCTCGCCGCACCACCCGCTGACCGCGGCCCTGGCGAAGGACGATCCGAAGCTGGCCGAGTTCGTCGCCGACTGCGACCGGATCGGGACCAGCGAAGAGGCGATCGAGACCGCCGAGAAACGCGGCTACCAGACAGCGGTCCTGGCCGAGCACCCCTTTCGGCCGGGTGAGACCCTGCCGGTCTACGTGGCCAACTTCGTGCTGATGGACTACGGCACCGGGGCCATCTTCGGCTGCCCGGGGCACGACCAGCGCGACCTGGACTTCGCCCGCAAGTACGGCCTGCCGGTGGTGCCCGTGGTCCTGCCGCCCCAGACCGAGGCAGCCGGCTTCGAGATCGCCGACGAGGCCTACACCGACTGGGACGGGAGCATGATCAACTCCGACTTCCTGGACGGCCTGAAGGTCGACGCCGCCATTCCCGCGGCGATAGCGAAGCTGGAAAAGGCGGGCGACGGCCGCGGCGAGGTGCAGTACCGGCTACGCGATTGGGGCGTGTCCCGGCAGCGCTACTGGGGCTGCCCGATCCCCGTGGTGCATTGCCGGGACTGCGGCGTGGTCAAGGTGTCCGAGGCCGAGCTGCCGGTGCGCCTGCCAGAGGATGTCGGTTTCGACCAGCCGGGGAATCCCCTGGCCCATCACCCGAGCTGGAAGACGGTGGACTGTCCGAGCTGCGGCAAGCCGGCGGAACGCGATACCGACACCATGGACACCTTCGTCGACTCCTCCTGGTACTTCGCACGCTTCTGCAGCCCGCGGGCGGAGACCGCCATGGACCGGTCGGCGGTCGACTACTGGATGCCGGTCGACCAGTACATCGGCGGCATCGAGCACGCGGTGCTGCACCTGCTCTACGCCCGCTTCTTCACCCGGGCCCTGCAGGCCTGCGGCCACCTCTCGGTCGAGGAGCCCTTCGCCGGGCTCTTCACGCAAGGCATGATCTGTCACGAGACCTATGAGGACGAGGCCGGAAACTGGCTGTCGCCGGAGCAGGTCAAGCCGGGCGACGACGGCGAGTTCGTGACCCTGGAGGGCGCGCCGGTGACCCGCGGCCGGGTCGAGAAGATGAGCAAGTCGAAGAAGAACACGGTCGATCCGGAGGCGATCATCGACGCCCATGGCGCCGATGCCGCGCGCTGGTTCATGCTCTCCGACAGCCCGCCGGAGCGGGACATGGAATGGACCGACGCCGGCATCGACGGGGCCAGCCGCTTCTGCCAGCGGGCCTGGCGGATCGTCTCCGAGGTCGCGGACCTGGGCGTCGCGGCCGGCGCACCGCTGCCAAGCGCCTTCGGCGCCGAGGCCATGGCGCTGCGCCGGCGGACCCACAAGGCGATCGAGGCGGTGACCGCGGACATCGAGCGCTTCCACTTCAACGGCGCGGTGGCGCGGATGTACGAGATGATCAACGCTCTGGCCGGCTTCAAGGCGAAGGACGACGGCGACCGCTGGGCGGCGCGCGAGGCGGCCGAAGTCTTCACCCGGCTGGTCGGGCCGATGACCCCGCATCTGGCCGAGGATCTCTGGCAGACCCTGGGCCACGACGGCCTGCTCGCCGAGAGCGCCTGGCCGGAGGCAGATCCGGCTCTGACCATCGACGAGGAGGTCACGGTCGCGGTCCAGGTCAACGGCAAGCTGCGGGCCACCATCTCGCTGCCGCGCGACGCCGAGAAGCAGCAGGCCGAGGACGCCGCCCTGGCGGAGCCGGCGGTCCAGCGCGTCTTGGAGGCGCGGAGCCCGCGCAAGGTCATCGTGGTGCCGAATCGGGTGGTCAATGTCGTCGTATGAATGCCAGCGCCGGCTGCGCCGGGCCGCAATACTCGGAAGTCTGGCCCTGGTCTTCGGACTGGCTCTGAACGGCTGCGGCTTCCGCCCGCTCTACGGCGAGGACGACGAGGGGTCGACGACTTTCGAAGATCTCGAGACCGTTCAAATCGCCGCCGTGGGGGGCCGGACTGGTCAGCAGCTGCACAACCTTCTGCGCGACCGTATCAACCCGCGGGGGCAGCCGAACCGGCCCGAGTACGTGCTCAAGATCAGCCTCTCCGAACAGACCGAAGTCCTCGCCATCCAGCAGGACGAGATTGCGACCCGAGCCAACCTGCGCCTCAGCGCGCGCTTCACCTTAACCAAGCTTAAGGATAACGCGGTGGTGTTCCGAGGCCTGTCGAACTCGATCAACAGCTACAACATCGTCGATTCCCAGTACGCGACCTACGTCTCGGGAAATGACGCCCGCGAGCGCGCCCTGCGCGAGCTCTCGGAAGACATCAGGCTGCGTCTCGCCACCTACTTCGCCCGCTAGCTGCGCCCTGGACGGCGCATGGGTTTGCCACTAAACAACGCTTTTCTGTTTCAGGAATCAACCTTGGCGTGAAAATCTCGAGCCGCAGCGTAGAACGCTTCCTCAAGGCGCCCGGCCCCGAGATCGAGGCGGTCCTGATCTACGGGCCCGACGGCGGCCTGGTGTCGGAGCGCGCCGCAGCCTTGACCGCGGCACTGGGCATCGATCCCGACGATCCCTTCACGCAGAGTGAGCTGGCCGGCAGCGAGGTCGCCTCCGACCCGGCGCGCCTTCGCGACGAATGCGCGGCCTTGTCCTTCGGCGGCGGTCGCCGCCTGGTCTTGGTCAAGGCGGCCGCCGAAGCCCTGACGCCGGCGGTCGAGGCTCTGCTCGCCGACCCGCCAGGCGCCGCGCTGCTGCTGCTTCAGGCCGGGGACCTGCCGCCGCGCTCGCGGCTGCGCCGGCTCTTCGAGCAGTCCGACCGGGCCGCAGCGCTGCCCTGCTATCAGGACGACGCCCAGAGCCTTCCGGCCTTGATCCGCAAGAGCCTGGCCGAGGCGGGCCTGGACATCGCCCCCGACGCCCTGGACCATCTGGTCGCTCACCTGGGTGCCGACCGGCAGATGACCCGGCGCGAGCTGGAAAAGCTGGCGCTCTACGTCGGGGGCGGCGGCGGCGAGCAGGGCGCGCCGCACCGGATCGGCTGGGCCGAGGTGACGGCCTGTCTCGCCGACGGATCCCAGCAAACGCTCGACGAGCTGACTCTGGCTGTAGGCGACGGCGATCTGGCGGCGGTCGACCGCGGCCTGCGGCGGCTCACCGCCGAAGGCGTCAACGCCGTCAGCCTGCTTCGAGCCCTGATGCGGCATTTCCACCGCCTCATGACCGCCGCTGACGCCCTGGCCAAGGGCAGCACCGCAGAGCGCGCGGTGGAAGGCCTGCGCCCGCCGGTCTTCTGGAAACACCGCGGCCGGATCGCCGCGCAGCTGCGGACCTGGCCCGCGCCGCAGCTGATCCGCGCCGAGCAGGACCTGCTGGAAGCCGAGATTCTCTGCAAGTCGAGCGGTCTGCCGGCCAGCGTCGTGGCCGAGCGGGCGGCCCTGACCCTGGCCCGGCGCGCGGCGCGCCAAACATAAAGACGAGGTGCCTGAGACAACCGCTTTAGGCTGTTAGACAGCCGTCACCGAGTGTGGACGGGAAAGGGTCGGGCTGGGAGCTCAGGCCGGCGACTGGTGCAGCCGGTGCAGCACGTCGTCGAGCTGGTCCAGGGTGTTGTAGTGGATGGTCAGCGCGCCGCCAGAGCCGTGGAAGGTCACCGAGACCTTGAGCCCGAGCAGGGCGGAAAGGTCGCGCTCCAGCGCCACCGTGTTGGGATCCTTTTCGGCCGCCACCCTCGCGGCCTTCTTCGGCGCCGAGTCCTTCGCCTTGGTCTGATTCGCGAGGCGCTCGGTCTCGCGAACGGACAGACCCTTGTCCACCACCTTCCTGGCGAGCTTTTCCGGCGCCTCTGCGTTCAGCAGGGCCCGGGCGTGGCCGGCGCTCAGCTTGCCCTCTGTCAGCAGCTCGCGGACCGGCTCCGACAGATTCAGCAGGCGCAGCGTGTTGGCGATGTGGCTGCGGCTCTTGCCGATGACGTTGGCGAGCGCATCCTGAGTGTAGCTGAACTCTGCCATCAGCTGGCGGTAGCCGTCCGCCTCCTCGAGCGGGGAAAGGTCCTCGCGCTGGACGTTCTCGATGAGCGCGAGCTGCAAGGTCTCGGCATCGCTCAGCTCGCGGATGACGATCGGCACCTCGTGGAGCTGGGCGATCTGGGCGGCCCGCCAGCGCCGCTCGCCGGCGACGATCTCGAAGGTGTCCGGCTGCTCAGGATCCCGGCGCACCAGGATGGGCTGCAGCAGACCGTTCTCGCGGATCGACTCCGCCAGCGCAGCCAGGGACTCTTCGTTGAAGTAGCGCCGCGGCTGCAGGCGGCCGGGATGGAGGAACTCGACCGGCACCTGCTTGCTGGTCCGAACCCGGTCGAGCGTCGTGTAGTCTTCGGTCTCGTCGCCCAGCAGCGCGGCCAAACCGCGCCCCAGGTTGCTGGGCCTGTCTTGCTTTGCCATGTTCACCCCCGGACTTCGCCGAAGCCTCGGCGTCGGGATCAGGATGCCAGGGCCGAAAGGCGGTCCTCGCGCACCAGGATCTCCCGCGCCAGGTTGATGTAGGCTCTGGAGCCAGCGCAGCCGACATCGTAGAGCAGCACCGGCTTGCCGTGCGAGGGCGCCTCCGAGACCCGGACGTTGCGCGGGATCACGGTCTTGTAGACTACCTCGCCCAGGTTGGCGCGCGCGTCGGCGGCGACCAGATTGCAGAGGTTGTTGCGGCCATCGTACATGGTCAGCACAATGCCCTGAATCTCGAGCTCGGGATTGAAGCGCCGCCGGATCCGGTCGATGGTCCGCAGCAAATGGCTGAGGCCTTCGAGGGCGTAGAACTCCGCCTGCAAAGGCACGAGGACGGCCTCGGCGGCGACCAGGGCGTTGATCGTCAGGAAACCCAGCGCGGGCGGACAGTCGATGAGGATGAAGTCGTAGTTCCGCAGCTCGGAAACCAGGGCGCGGCGCAGCCGACTCTCGCGATCATCGAAATTGATCATCTCGACCTCGGCGCCGGAAAGGTCGACCGAAGCCGGCACGATCGCCATGCCCGGCACCTTGGTCTCGACGATGGCCTCGGCCAGGGGCCGGCCTTCGATCACCACGTGGTAGATGTTCTTGTCCCGCTGGGCGCGTTCCAGGCCAACGCCGGTGCTGGCGTTGCCCTGGGGGTCGAGGTCGACCAGGAGCACCTTTTGCTTGCAGGCCGCAAGGGCGGTCGCGAGGTTGATCGCGGTTGTCGTCTTTCCGACCCCGCCTTTCTGGTTCGCGACCGCGATGACCCGGGCCGCGCGCGCGGGGCTTACACCGGACGAATCGTCAAGATGCTGTGGTTGCACGGCCATTGACCCCAATAACTAGGACAGCGCCGCTACAATACGTGCAACTGGGGTGAGACTCCATCGAAAAATCCCAGGCCGCTCGCGCCGCCTCTAGCTCGGCCGCGACCCCGGCGCCCTTGAGGAAGAGGCATTGGCTGTCCGGCCCCAGGAAGGGTCCCGCCAAGTTCAGCAGACGGGGCAAGGGCGCCAGCGCCCGTGCGGTTACGACGTCGACGGGAAAGGGAGTCACGGCTTCGATCCGGCAGGCGTGGATCCGGACCTCAGCCGCGGTGACCCGCACCGCCTCGCGAAGGAAGGCCGCCTTGCGTCCGTCCGACTCGACCAGATGCACCTCGCCGGCGCCGAGGATCGCGAGGACCAGGCCGGGCAGGCCGGCGCCGCTGCCGAGGTCCAGGAGCACCCGGCGCCGACCGCTCGGCGCCGACGGCAGGAAGGCCATAAGCTGGCTGGAGTCCAGAACGTGGCGGCGCCAGACGTCCTCAAGGCTGGCCCGGCTGACCAGATTGATCCGGCGGTTCCATTTCCGGAGCAGCGCGACGTAGGCCTCTAGCCGGGCCTGTGTTTCACGTGAAACACCGCTTTGCTCTTGAAAGGCCTGCGGCGTCAGGGCGTCCTCGGGGTCCATGGCGCTCCAGATCCACCCCGGGCCGCCCGGCACCTTCACGGGGTCAGGCGGCATCCTCTGCTGACCCCGGGCCGGACTTCCTGACGTAGCGCAGGAGCGCCACCACCGCGGCGGGCGTGATGCCGGGGAGCCGGGCGGCGGCGCCCAGGGTCGCGGGCCGCGCCGCCGCCAGAACCTGCTGCGCCTCCTTGGACAGGCCCCCGACCCGATCGTAGTCCAGCCGCTCCGGCAGGGCCAAGGCCTCGTCGCGCCGGAAGGCGCGGATGTCGGCCTCCTGTCTTTCCAGATAGCTGGCGTAGCGCGCCTCGATTTCGATCTGCTCTGCGATCGCCGCCGGCAGCGCCGCGAGCGCCGGCCAAATCCGGGCCAGCTCCGCCAAGCCGATCTCCGGATGGGCCAGCAGGTCGAAGGCGGAGCGGCGGCGGCCGTCGCGCTTGACCGGAATGCCCTGCCGGGCCAGCGCGTCCGGGGTCGCGGCGCAGCCCTCGACCAGCGCGCGCCCGGCGGCCAGGGCGTCGCGCTTTTCCGCGAAGCGCCGGGCGCGCTCGGGACCGACGCAGCCGAGCTTCCGCCCCAGCGGTGTCAGCCGCTGATCCGCGTTGTCGGCGCGCAGGTGAAG
>JAAUXY010071687.1_pt1 | contig 11836 bp, 8 predicted proteins | sample 7278121 | NCBI WGS metagenome assembly JAAUXY01 (sample SAMN14350117, study PRJNA611818) | marine sediment metagenome | isolation source: surface marine sediment (1.8m) | place: French Polynesia: Moorea | collected 2018-08
AGACGGCCAGAGCACTTCTGGTCGCCAATAAAGATTTCATAGAACAGGGATATAGGATAAAATTCTTCGATTGCTACAGGCCAAACTCGGTTCAATATAAAATGTGGGAAATAGTGCCCAATCCTCAATATGTGGCAAATCCCGTTAAAGGATCTATACACAACAGGGGAGGGGCGGTAGACATTACTCTGGTAAAACTCAGCGGTGAGGAATTGGATATGGGAACAGATTTTGATTTTTTCGGAAAGAGGGCATACCACGACAATTTTGATCTGCCTGAAGAGATCTTGCAAAACAGATCAATACTGAAAGCGACCATGGAAAAACACGGATTTTGGTCCATTAGAACCGAGTGGTGGCACTACAATTTATCCACAGCATCCCGAGATCCGGTCGCCGATTTTAAATGGCCCTGTCCCAAATCTTAAGTTGCCTGTTTGCCTTCTATTCTTTCTGATAAAATCACTATGAGCTTTCCTTCTTTATTGGTCGTGAATATCAGAGACTTATCACCTCCGTCTTTGAGCTTATATTTAGCGCGCAGTGAGTCAACAGTTTTAGGAAAATTCCGCGCTACAACATGGGCTTTCTTCAATCCCAGTCGCTTCACTTCCCTTGCATTGTAAGGAAATGACCGGATAACCCGATAGGTTCTCCCTGGAAATTTTAGCAGATTATTCGAAGAATACAAGTGAGAGTTGGGATGCAGTTTTAGTAGGTCCATACGCTCACTTAGTAACCCAAATGCACCTGCCTTCATCAGAGATGCATTGGGCTCATAAACATATTCACCTACCTCTCCATATGAGATGATTGAATTCTTTTCTTCACTTAGGAGAAAGGAGAACATATGGTTATCAGCGGTTCCCAGATTGACGGAAGTGATTCGGGCTTCTTCAGAAAAGCCCTTTTCCAGAAGCCAGAGGACCTCTTTCACCTCATTATCAACCGCTACAATATGTATCTCTTTTACCGAGGAGAGCTCCCTGATTCCTGAAACCAGGTCTAGCAATGGCGATGTTTTTATGAGGATCAGGGTAGTATGTGCCCAAAAATCAGGTAAGCTATCCGGTAGCGGTGGTTCTGCTTCACTTAAAAGAAAGACACGCTTACCCGAAGTTTTTCTTCTTGCCGGATCGAGGTAAATAACATCGTAGCTGATTTCCGATCGCTCTAACATGGCAAGACCATCTACATTGCGGACTTCCACATTGTGTGCGTCCAGTTCATTGAAATTATGAGCAGCTATTGCAGCAAGTTCGGCCTGTCTTTCGCAATAGGTTACAGACTCAAACTTTTTGCTAAAAAAATAGCTGTCTACACCGTAGCCCCCGGTAAGGTCAAGAAGGGACTTTCCAGTAATGAGAGCTGATTTATATATGGCAGTTGCCTGAGAAGAACTCTGCTCAATAGCTTCCCGCTTAGGGTATAAAATATTTGGAGTATCAAACCATAATGGGAGCTTACGCCTGCACTTTTGCCGACCCTCTAACTGAGTTATCAGTTCTTTGTTGCTAACACCATCAAAAATCTGGTTTTTAAAGGAAACTGACAGAATGTCAGAGCTCGAAAAGTTTTTTATATAATCTTGGACACCAGTATTTAAAAGATTTTTATTCAAAGTAAAACTATAAATCTTTTGTCAGCGATTTTACAATCTTATTTTCTGCAAAAAACTCCTTTAGAATTACCTTTATTGCGGTGTATCCCGGCACGGCGATGATCATTCCTGTAACCCCGAACAGAAGTCCACCGATGATAATGATCAGGAAAATTTCAAGAGGATGTGATCTTACACTATTCGAAAAAATAAAGGGTTGTGAAAAGAAATTATCTACTAATTGTCCGATGGCAACAACGATGAGTACATAAAGAGTTTCAGGCAGAATTACACTGCTGAAATCGGCACCGATATTGCTGGTCATTGTCAACAATACCATCAGCAAACCACCAATAACAGGCCCCAGATACGGTATCAAATTTAAGAGAGCACAGAGGAAGGCAATTACCACGGCATTTTCGATACCGATGATCAACAAGCCAACCATATAAATTACAAAGAGGACTGTTATCTGAAGCACAAGCCCGAGGAAATATCTCGAGAGGAGGTCCCGGATTTTTGCAACTGAGGCCTTTACCTTTTCCTCCTCATTATCGGGTACAATGATCAACAAAATATTCTCGAGCATCTTGCTATCCTTGAGAAAGAAAAAGGCTATAAAAAGGACTGAGAAGATCCCAATGCTGATGGTTCCCAGTGTTCCAACGAATGAATTCAGGAAATCGGGGATAAAGGCGAAATCGAGATTTCCAAAGATCTTAGACTCCTGCAGTCGGTTGGTTAATTCGGCATCGCTAAATCCAAAATAGGTGGCTAATTGATGATATAGATTCTCCACGTTTCCCTGCAAAGCCTCTATGTTCAGCAATGACAGATTTTGGCCTTGCTGCACCAGCAGTGGAATGAAAAGTGCGACAACTCCGGCCAACACACCCATCAGTAAAAACATGGTTACAATTACAGCTAATGTGTTCTTAAATTTCAGTTTACTTCTCAGAAAGACCACTATTGGTCGGCCAATAAGGGCCGTAACTGCAGCAATTGTGATGTACGCTATCACGGATCTGACCTGGTAAAGGAACCATATGATCAAGGCTATGGCACCTATGATAGCTAGAGCTCTTAAAATGCCTTCTGAGATGTTTTTAGAATTCAAAATCTATTGATTAAATGCATATTGAATTATGTTAGCACCCATTTGTAAAGCAGTGTTCCTTACCTCTTCCGGATCGTTGTGTACCTCTGGATCTTCCCAGCCATCACCGAGGTCCGACTCAAAAGTAAAAAGCAGGAGGAGCCGGTTTTGTTCAAAAATTCCAAACGCCTGAGGGCGTTTGCCGTCGTGCTCATGGATTTTCGGCAGACCGTTAGGAAAGGAGTATGTTTGGTTAAAAATAGGGTGGTCAGATCCAAGCTCTTCGAACTCCTTGGCCGGAAATACTTTCTTGAGCTCCTTTTTTAAATAGGGGGCCATCCCATAATTATCGTCTATATGTAAAAAACCACCTGACAGTAGATACATCCTCAGGTTTGCAGCTTCCTCTTCTGTGAAGAAAACATTTCCATGGCCGGTCATATGAACATAGGGATACTGAAAAATTTCAGAACTACCCACTTCAACTGTTGCCGGTTTAGAATCCATGGAAGTGTCAATATTGCGATTACAGAATTCAATGAGGTTGGGCAGGGCTGTCGGATTTGCATACCAGTCACCCCCACCTTTGTATTTGAGCACAGCAATTTCCTGGCTAAATCCCAAAAAGAAGTTAAATAGTACAAAGAGTAAGGTAAGTTGCTTCAACTTAGTGCGACATTTAAAGTGAATCTCAAATTTAGGAAATTCATTATGAAAAGAAGTACTGTAGCTTTTGTCGTTTTGATGCTTTTAGGAGCGCTGGTGATCTTTGCCTCTATTGAACTGAATGCCAGGGAATCTGATAATACTGACGGCTTACTACAGGAGTCTGTTGTGGTTCTGGAACTCTTCACATCCCAGGGCTGCTCCAGCTGTCCGCCTGCAGATGAATTGCTCAAAAGGGTTCAGAAGAATGCTACAAGTCCTGTAATAGCCCTTTCCTACCATGTGGATTACTGGAATTACATAGGATGGGAAGACCCGTTTAGCAATGCGGATCATACGGCACGGCAAAGCAGATACAACCGTAAATTCAATAGCAGAAGTAATTATACACCCCAACTTGTAGTGAATGGCCGGGAGCATATAGTAGGTTCTAACGCACCAAAGCTGTACTCAAAAGTATCATCCTATAGCAGAAAGCCCCTTGATAATTCTGTTTCACTTTCTGATGTTCAGGTGGGGAAAAATGAAATATCATTCAGTTACAACATTGCAGGTCCCACAGAGAACAGGCAAATCAGGGCTTTATTGATTATTGAGCATAGGGAGACCAGTGTTGCGAGAGGAGAAAACAGAAACCGCAAACTGAGCAACGCTAATATTGTTGTAGCTCAAGAAGAAATAGCAGTCACTGAAAAAGAAGGCATGCTTGAACTCCCTATACCTGACCTTGTTAGAAAGTCCGATGATTTAAGAGTGGTTTTACTACTGCAGAATGGGAACAAGGACATTACCGGTGCTGTAAAATCGGCTTCCTTATCAATTTGAATCCGGGATCTGGAGAAATACTAGCGTGTATTTATAAAAGCAAAAGTAGCACAGGCCAGGATAGCTGCCGTTTCAGTTCTGAGTCGATATTCACCCATTGAAACCGGACTGTAGCCCTTTTCCAGAGCAAGCTGAATTTCCTTTTCCGAGAAATCACCTTCGGGACCAATCATGATCACTATGTCCTTGTCCGGAAAGATGCGTCTTTTAAGTTCAGACTTTTCTCCTTCCTGACAATGAGCGATAAATTGAAGACTTTCATGTTTTACTTCCAGGAAATCGGAAAGCTTGGTAAGATCATTCAGTTTGGGCAGATAAGCTCTTTTTGATTGCTTCATGGCGCTTTGAAGCACTTTATCCAATCTGTGTCTTTTTAGTACTTTTCTTTCTGAATGCTCACAAAGGATTGGTGTAATTTCATCAACACCAATTTCTGTAGCCTTTTCAAGGAACCATTCGTATCTATCCATGCTTTTTGTAGGGGCCACGGCAAGGTGCAGGCTATACATTTTGGGAATGACTTTTTCCACCTTTACAATTTCGGCCCTGCAAGCCTTTAATGAAGGATCAACTATGCGGGCAGTAAAAACATGTCCCTGTCCGTTAGTTAGCTGGATAGGATCGCCCACCTTTTTCCTTAAAACCCTGATGACGTGATTGCTTTCTTCCCTGCCCAGGGTGCAATCCTTTGAATCCGGAACTAAGCTGGGGTCGTAAAAGTATTGCATGCTGAATAGTTGTTTTACAAGTTTAATTTTCCCCTGGCGTGTTCCATTCCCAATTCCAGCCAATGGTGGAGAGCCTCGTTTGATTCAAAGCCTTCGGGGGAAACAAAAACAAACTCCTTCATCGGTGTCTTGGTGAAATCCATGGGCCGGACATACTGCTGCTCCAATACTTCCTGCATCTTTTCCGAGACCACTCTGACGACCAAATCCTCCTTAATGATTCCAACGGTCATCTTACCCCTGTAAAGAAATCCCAAACCGCCAAACATTTTTTTCTTTTGTACATCCTGCCTGATGGATTCAGGAAATACTTCCAATGCACTATCGAGGCGTTTTTCAAGTTGAATATCATAGGCCATAACACAAAAATCGAATATTTAAAAAGGCAAAACGCGAATCCCTTTTGGACTTAATGCCAAATTAACCAATTTCATAACGGGCTTGCGCAGATATTCCGTAATCTGCATAATCTGCATCCAGATACTTAAAGTAAGCAGCGATCCCTATCATTGCCGCATTATCTGTACAATATTCAAACTTGGGAATATATGTGTGCCATCCCTGATTATTTTCCGCATCCTTTAAGGCCTGGCGTATGCCGGAATTTGCAGACACCCCACCGCCAATAGCAACGCGATTAATACCGGTCTGTTCTACGGCCTTCCTCACTTTATCCATAAGGATTTCAATGATGGTATGTTGTATTGATGCACAGATATCGTCTATGTTATCCGCTATAAAATCAGCGTTCTTTGCAGTTTCCCTTTGAACAAAATACAGAATACTTGTTTTTAGGCCGCTAAAGCTGAAATTGAGACCTTCAACCCTGGGCTTGGGAAAAGGAAAGGCTCTGGGATTGCCCTTTCTGGCGTGGGCGTCAACCAATGGTCCACCGGGATAGGGCAAGCCGAGTAATTTTGCACTTTTATCAAATGCCTCGCCTACTGCATCGTCTAAAGTTTCACCTAATACCTCCATTTTAAGATAGTCGTCTACTCTGACAATTTGGGTATGTCCGCCACTGATCGTCAGGGCGAGAAAAGGGAATTCCGGAATTTTCATTTCCTCCTCCTTAATAAAATGAGCCAGGATATGTGCCTGCATATGGTTTACCTCGATCAGCGGTATTTCCAGACCAAGAGATAGTGATTTTGCAAAGGACGTTCCTACCAGTAAGGAACCCAAAAGTCCCGGACCACGGGTAAATGCTATGGCTGATAACTCTTTTTTGTCGATATTTGCTAAGGATAAGGCCTGGTGAACAACTGGAACGATATTCTGCTGATGGGCCCTGGAGGCTAATTCGGGAACGATTCCCCCATAGTCCTCATGAACTTTTTGAGAGGCAACAACATTACTGAGTTTCCTGTTGTTGCACAATACAGCAGCAGAGGTGTCGTCACAGGAAGACTCGATGGCGAGGATGTAAATATTCTCTTTATCCACAGGGGTTTTGGAATAGAATTTGAGGAACAAAGGTAAAACAATAAGCCCTATCAAAAAACTTCGCAAAATACTGGTGAGAGCGCTATTGGCAATTTTGCTGATCTGTGTTTTCAGCACTATTATACTCTCCCTGCCAATAGTCCAGACCAGTCTTGCCAAATATGCCACAAAACAGCTGAACAAGGAGTTCGGCACTAACATTAATATCGATCGGCTTCGTATTTCGCTGATCACATGGGATACAGCACTTAAGGACATTTACGTAAAGGATTACCGCAAGGACACTCTCATCTACATTGAAGAGCTTTCCACCTCAATACTCAGTATACGAAATGCAGTCAATGGTCGACTGGAATTCGGCGATGTTGATATGGACGGACTCAATTTCAAGCTCACTACCTACCTGGGTGAGGAACAGACCAACCTGGATGTATTCGTTGACAAATTGGATGACGGAAAACCCAGGGACCCAAATAAACCTCCATTTTATCTTTCTTCTTCAGACATCTATATTGAAGACAGTCAGTTCCGTCTCATCGACGAGAATAAGGAGAAGCAGGAGACCCTGAATTTTAGTGATCTCAATATAGAGGCCTCGGACTTCCTTATACTTGGACCAGAGGTTTCCACAAGGATCGAGGAGCTCGATATGGATAGTAAGATTGGTATAGATTTGGATAAATTGTCCACTTCTTTCAAGTATACAAAGCAGCAAATGCGCTTTGATTCCCTCGAGCTAAAAACCCCGGAATCTAACCTGTTCGGAAATATTGTTTTTGACTACAAGCGGGAGGACCTGGCAGAGTTTGTTGACAAGGTCAACATCGGTGCTTCCTTCACTGAGTCGAACGTTTCCCTGGACGAGATCAACAAGATCTATGATCAATTCGGCAAGGGTAAAAATGTATATTTCGCCGGCGATTTCTATGGAGTACTGAATGATCTGCAGCTCGATAATCTATTTCTGGCCACTGATAATACGGGAATTCGCGGTGATTTTCATTTTTACAATCTTTTCCGGAAGGAAGGTCCATTCGCACTTGACGCAGATATAAGGAACATCACGACCAGTTATTATCAGCTCAGAAGTTTATTACCCAATATTCTTGGAAAGACGCTGCCGTCTTCCTTTTCAAAACTAGGACAGTTTACGATCAGGGGAGAAACGCAGATTACAAAATCTTCTATTGCAGCTGAGATCAATATTGAGTCTCTGATAGGGAGTAGCTATGCGGATCTCAAATTAACTGAGATCAACAATATTGATAATGCAGATTATAAGGGATTTGTTTCTCTCATCGATTTTGATCTGGGCGATTTTATTGAAAACGACAAATTCGGCAAGGCAACCCTGGATTTTAATGTGGAGGGCAAAGGTTTCGTTATGAAGAACCTCAATACTGAGGTTACAGGTCAGGTGTACTCACTGAATTTTAACAGGTATGATTACGAAAACATCAGAGTATCCGGTGTTCTGAAAGAAGAATTGTTTGATGGGGTACTCTATTGCAATGATGAGAACCTCAGGTTTGATTTTGAGGGACTGGCCGATTTCGGTAGTGATATCAACCAGTTTAATTTCATTGCCACAGTTGATTACGCAGACTTCAAAGAGTTGAATTTTATCAGGGATTCAATTTCCATTTTTAAGGGTAAGGTCAATATGGATGTTAGCGGAACAACTCTGGATAACGCTAAAGGAGAACTCAATTTTACCGATACCAGTTACCAAAACATCAATAACACTTATTTCTTTGAGGATTTTACCATTGCATCCACCTTTGAACAGGACACCATCCGTACCATAAACATAAATTCCCCGGATATCATCACCGGTTATATGAGCGGGAATTTCCGTGTACGAGAGCTTGGCAGGCTCATGCAGAATTCCATCGGTAGTGTTTATACCAATTATCGACCCTACGAAATTTCAGACGGCCAAACACTTGACTTCAATTTTAACATCTACAACAAAATTGTAGAGGTATTCTTCCCGGAGGTGGCCTTCGGACCCAATACTTTTATCAAAGGAAATATTATAGCGGATGAGGGGGATTTTAAACTCACTTTCCGGTCACCGGATATATATGCCTTTGGGAACAGTATGAAGAATATAGATATTAAGGTCGACAATAAGAACCCGCTCTTCAACACCTTTATATCTGTAGACGATGTGTCTACGGTTTACTACGATGTAAAGAACTTCAATCTGATCAATACCACCTTGAACGACACCTTGTTTTTCCGAACAGAGTTCAAAGGGGGAAGTGCTTATAACGATATATACGAACTGAATTTTTACCATACTTTCAATCAGGAGAACAAGTCGGTAATAGGCCTTAAACGATCTGCGGTAAGTTTCAAGGGTAATACCTGGCTGCTAAACCGAGAAGGGAATACAAGGAACAAGGTGATCTTTAACCGCTCACTGGATAGTATCACCATTGAGGAAATTGTTATGAATAACGATAACCGGGAGCGTATTCGGTTAAGAGGAGAACTCGCAGATTCGACCTATAAAGACCTTGAACTGGATTTCAAACTCGTTTCCTTAAATAAAATAGCACCCGCTATAGACAGTCTTAATTTAAGCGGGGAGATCAATGGTACACTTAATGTACTTCAAAAAGACAACGTATACCTGCCTTCCTGTAATCTGGACATTTCAGATTTTGGGGTGAACGACATAAGATTGGGGGATCTCGGTATAGGTATTGTCGGTAACAGGGATTTGACGGATTTTGTGGTTAATACGCAAATTGTAGACCGTGGTTTTGAGAAATTCAGCCTGATAGGTAATGTGGACAACCGGGAAGAAATACCCAAGGCAGATTTTATAGCGAATTTCAGAGACCTGGATATGGAACCCTTTAGTCCGCTTGGTGAAGGGGTAATTACTAATATCCGTGGAGATCTCAACGGAAATGTGCAGATCATCGGAGACATAAGAAACCCGGAGATCAACGGTATTCTGAGTATGGACAATGCCGGAGTGGCTGTGCCTTATCTGAACGTTGATTATGCTTTTGGATCTAATGCAACCGTGAATCTCTACGACCAGACCTTCGAATTCCAGAACATCCAACTCAATGATGTGGCCATGAACACTGAGGCTGTTCTGGACGGCACTATAAAGCACAAATTCTTTAAAGACTGGACCCTGGATCTCAATATTGATTCAGAGAACCAGCCTTTACTGATCCTGAATACGGAATTTGAGGAAGAGGTTCTCTATTACGGTACTGGTTTTGTTAATGGCACGGGCAGGATCTATGGGCCTACTAATGCACTTAATATCGATTTTGAAGGCGCTACGGCCCCGGGAACTTCATTAAAGATACCTATTAGCGATGTCGCAACGGTGGGAGACTACAGTTTTATCAATTTTATCGAAAAAGGGGATCGTACCAGGGTAGAGGCAGAACGGCAATTAGAAGATTACCAGGGACTTGAACTGAAATTCGACCTGGATGTTACCCCGGATGCCGAGGTGGAAATTGTAGTGGATCAGAAGAGTGGAAGTTCTTTGAAAGGGACAGGGGCAGGACTTGTTTTTGTCGAGATAAATACCAAAGGTAAGTTCAATATGTGGGGTGACTTTGTTGTGGTTACCGGCGAATACCGCTATCGATTTGGCGGAATCATAGACAAGACCTTTATGGTTAAACCCGGGGGTACCATAGTATGGGATGGTGATCCCCTAAGGGCCCAGTTAAACATGGAAGCCATCTATTCTCTGAATGCCAACCCTGCTCCTCTGCTGGATAACGCGGGGTATACAAGAAGGATCCCCACGGATGTGGTTGTTAAGCTCACCGATGAATTAGAGCGACCCACTATAGACTTTAATATCGAATTTCCTGGTACCAGTTCAACCGTACAATCGGAGCTGGAATACAGGCTCCAGGATCCGACGGTGGAAGAGCGTAATGCTTTTTTCCTTTTAGCCCAGGGAACCTTTGTAGATGAACAATCGGGACTTAATCAACAGGCAGTTACAGGAAACCTTATTCAGACAGCCTCTGGATTGCTTAACCAGGTCTTAGCCGGTGATAATGATAAATTCGATTTCGGTCTTTCCTATGAGCAGGGTTACCTGGATCCAAACGACATTCAGACCGAAGATAGAATTGGGGTTACAGTATCTACCCAGATTAGTGACAGGGTATTGATTAACGGACGATTTGGTGTACCGGTAGGCGGAGTTAGTGAGACGGTGGTTGCAGGTGATGTAGAGGTACAGGTATTGCTCAATGACGAAGGTACCTTAAGAGCTAAGATCTTCAATCGCGAAAATGAGATCACTCAATTCCTGGCAGAACAACAGGGCTATACTCAAGGGGTGGGTCTGTCATATCAGGTCGATTTCAACAGCTTCAAAGAGTTAATGGGAATTATTTTTAAGAAAAAGTCGGACGAAGAAGAAATTAAAGAACCTGAAGCCAGACCTGCAGAAGAGCCCACTTCGGTAATGGGTCAGGACAGTTTAATTCGATTCTATCCAAAAACCAAGCCACCCAAAAGCTAGGATTATTCACAGCTTTCCATTGCCGGCTGCTGAATTTGGATGTCAACTGTTTACGAAAACGTTTGAGAGTTACAGCTTAAACAAATATTAAACTTCACTCATACTTTATTTAAGATTAGTTTGTTAATTTTGCATTTCTAATTTATCCCATGGCTACAAACATTAGAAAAATAGCGGTTTTTACCTCGGGAGGAGATTCCCCGGGTATGAATGCCGCCATACGATCCGTCGTAAGAACCTGCGCATATCTTCAAATTGATTGTATCGGTATTTTTAGAGGCTACCAGGGCATGATTGAAGGAGACTTCATGCCGATGAATGCCCGGAGCGTAAACAATATCATCAACAAGGGTGGAACGATGCTGAAATCTGCCCGATGCAAGGAATTCAGAACCAAGAACGGAAGAAAAAAAGCTTACGAACAATTACAGGCTAATGAAATAGACGCATTGGTGGTAATTGGAGGTGATGGTAGTTTTACCGGAGCCCTGGCTTTCTTCGAAGAATTCAATATTCCATTTATTGGTATCCCCGGTACAATAGACAATGATATCTTCGGTACAAGGGTAACGGTGGGTTATGACACTGCCTTAAATACGGTGGTAGATGCCATTGATAAGATACGTGATACGGCATCTTCACATCACAGATTGTTCTTTGTTGAGGTTATGGGAAGGGATGTGGGTCACATTGCCCTTAACACAGGTATAGGGGCAGGTGCAGAAGAGATATTGATACCTGAAGAGGACCTGGGCCTGGAAAGATTGCTCGACTCTCTCAAACGCAGTAAGGCACGTGGCAAATCATCCAGTATCGTTGTGGTTGCCGAAGGGGACAGAACTACTGGTAAAAACGTATACGAATTAAAGGAACACGTAGAGGAGAATCTTCCGATCTACGACGTCAGAGTATGTGTCCTGGGGCATATGCAACGCGGTGGAGCTCCA
>JAAUXY010079667.1_pt1 | contig 11836 bp, 13 predicted proteins | sample 7278121 | NCBI WGS metagenome assembly JAAUXY01 (sample SAMN14350117, study PRJNA611818) | marine sediment metagenome | isolation source: surface marine sediment (1.8m) | place: French Polynesia: Moorea | collected 2018-08
CCAAGTTCGACCTTGTGGGACTGGCCATGCAGGAGCCGCAATACGGCGCCCAGAGCATCTGGCAGCTCATGCGCCGCATTGCCGAGGCCCGCGTGCCGTGCCTCTCGATCATGAACATGCCGCCGCTGCCTTATCTCGCGCGGATCCCGGGTCTCGACACGAGCAAGCTCGCGGCGAGCTTTGCCAATCCGGCCGTGTGGGACGGCTTCGACCCGGATCTCGTGACGCTTTGCAGCCCTGATCCCCAAGCGTTCCGTCCGCCCGAGGAAAAGCCGAACGTGCTGCATGTCGGTCTGCCGACCAACTTCAAGGCCGCTGCCTTTGGAGATCCGGCCCACAACGCCATGCTGGCGACGCTGGAGGCCGACATCGCCGCCGTCCGGCTCGACGGCAAGGACGTGCCGGTCAAGCTACGGGTCTTCGACTCGCTGTTCGTGCCGCTGGCCAAGTGGAGCATGTTGCTGACCGGAAACTATCGCTGCATCACCACCGGCGAGGCGCGCGCGATCCGTGATGCCGTCTACGACGACCTGGCCGTTGCCCACGAAGTCTATGCGTTCGTGGACGATCTGGCGCAGCGCCTCGGCGCCGACCCGGCCGATCAAGTCCCGTTCGAGAAATATGCGCGCGCCGCCGAAAGCCTGCTGAAGCCGTCATCGGCCGCCCGTGCGGTCTCGGCCGGCGCCACTGAGATCGAGCGTGTGGACAAGCTGGTGCAGCTGATCGGCCGTGAGCTCGGTCTTAGCCATCTGGCCGTCGACGAGACGGTCGCGACGGTCGACGCGAAGCTGGCCAAGAACCTGCGCCAGGCTGCCTGACGCCGAGCCGGGTCGCCGCTACACGGGACCCGCCTACTCGTCCTTCACCGGCGCGGCCGCCGCGATGGTGATGCAAAGCAGCAGTCCCGGGAATGCGGTCCGCACCTGATCCAAGCCTGATTTCAAAAGCGGACGGCCAGAGGTGATCGAGCCATTTTCCATGGGTAGTTCCGGTCCATCTGCGACGCGGGAGCCCGATCGACACGAACCGACGTTCGTATCAAAGCGAAACCGCGACCGTCCGTTTTCGTGTTTGGCTAGCGCAGGACGTGGACCGAGCAGGGCGCGTGGCGCACGACGCGTGCCGCGGTCGAGCCCAGCAAATAATCCTGCAATTCGGGCTTGTGCGAGCCGACGATGATGCAGTCGGCGCCGACCTCTTCGGCATACTCCGTGATCGTGCGCCCCGGATGACCGTCCAGCACGACCACCTCTGCGTCGGCCGGTTTGCCGACCCGCTCGCGGATCGCGGCTTCGGCGTCCTTGCGGATCTTCCCCTCGTGATCTTCCGGCAGATAGTAGCTGGCGAAGCCCGGAACCGGTTCCAGTACATGCAAGGCGATGATCGAGCCATCCTCGGCCTTTAGGCGGCGCGCCGCTTCCAGCGCAGTGACGCCGTGGCCGTGGCTCAGTCCAAGCGCCGCGATGATTTTCTTGTACATGCCATCTCCCCGACATCCCGCGTGGAAAAAACGGCCCGGAGCGGCCCGCCGGCGCTGCTCCGGACCGGCTGCATCAAGCGCTGCGATAGAGCTTGGTCATGACGAACTCGCGGTGTTTCAAGGCCTCGGCGGCGGTCAGCCGGCCGTTGCAGGTGCGCCGCGTAATGTCGATCAACGCGTCGCCCGCCTGATCGAGGTCCATCTCGCCGCGCAGGATGGCCGAGCAGTCCAGGTCGATGTGCTCGCCCATCTCGCGCACCGTCTTCGGGTTGGCCGACAGCTTGATGACCGGTTCGATCGGGTTGCCGATGATGTTGCCCTGTCCGGTGGGGAACAGGTGGACGACGAAGCCGGCCGCGGCCTGCAGCGTCACGCATTCGGCGGCCGCGGACGACGTGTCCATGAAGTACAGCCCGGCGCCCTTGGCCGGTGCTTCGGCGGGCTCCAGGACATCGATGTACTTCGTCTTCTTGCCGATCTTCTGCAGGTTGCCGAAGGCTTTTTCCTCGATAGTGGTCAGGCCGCCCGCGATGTTGCCCGCGGTCGGCTGGCTCTCCGAAAGATCGGAGGTCTTGTGAGGCTCGATGACCTCATCCATGTAGGCCTGCCAGGTCTTGAGGAACTTCTCGCCGACCTCGGGTGTGGCGGCCCGGGCGGCGCAGACCCGCTCGGCCCCGGTCAGTTCCGAGGTCTCGCCGAAGCAGGTGTAGGCCCCGACGTCGTCCATCTTGTCGATCAGATTGCCGACGGTCGGGCAGGAGGCGAGACCGGAGGTGGTGTCGGATTCGCCGCACTTGGTCGAGATCCAAAGCTCGGACATCTCGCAGGGCTCGCGCTGCAGCTCGCTCGCCCACTGCGCGAACTCCTTGGCGCGGCGGGAGGCGTCGGCGACGATCTTGATCTCGCCGTGCCCCTCGATGGCGAAGCCCTCGACGGGCTTTCCGGTCGCCCGGATGCCGTCGACGACGCGGCCCGTCCACTTCGGCTCGATGCCGATGACAATGACCGCGGCGACGTTCGGATTGCAGCCGGTCCCGATCAGGGTTCGGAAGTGCAGGTCGAGATCCTCGCCGAACTGCAGCCGGCCGTAGTGGTGCGGCAGGGCGAGGCAGCCGTCGATGTTGTTCGCCACCTTCTCGGACGCTGCGTTGGAGAGGTCGTCCAGCGGCAGGATCACCACGTGGTTGCGCACGCCAACGCGGCCGTTGTCGCGGCGATAGCCATGAATCGTGTGATTGCTCATCGTTCCTACCACTTCTTCGTCTTGACGTTCTGGACATGGGCGTGATCGCCGGGGGCGATGTCTGCGACGGCTTTGCCGATGTCGTGTCCGTACTTGATGATGGTGTCGCCGCTCCTGATATCGCCGAGGGCGATCTTGTGCCCCAGCGGGATGTCGGCCTTCGCCTTCACCTGAATCCGGCTGTCGTTCTCCATGACCCAACCGTCGAGCTCCATGCCCGAGGTGACTCCCTCCACGACGATGACGCCGACGGTGTCGGCCTCGTCATGAACGATGAAGTGTGGCGTGCTCACGGGTGTTCTCCTGTTCTTGAAAGAGGGTTTCTGTCGGGTTCAGTCGGCGCCGCGCGGGCGCAGGACAATCTTCGAGGAGGCGATGCGGCCCTGGATCAGGTCGTCGAAGGCTGCGATGCCGTCAGCCAGATCGCGTTGCTCGAACCAGTCGAGGGAGCCGAGGGCCCCCGCCTGCATCGCCGATACCGTCGCGCGGAAGTCCTCCATCGTGTACGTGTAGCAGCCGATGAAGGTGACCTCCTGCAGAGTCATCTTGCGGACGTCCATCCCGTCGGCACCGTCCGACAGCCCGACATGGGCGATGACGCCCCCCGGCCGGACCGCCGCGATGCCCGCCTTTCGCGTCGCCTTCGCTCCGACGCAGTCGATCACCACGTCGACAGCACTGGCGCCGGGCCCCGGTTCAGACAGCGGATCGTAAGCGGCGGCGATGTTCGCCTTGGCGACGGTCTCGCGCCGGCCCGCGTTGGTCTCGGCCAGATGAATGCGGCGGCATCCCTGGGCATGGAGCGAGAGCGCCGCGGCCATGCCGACGGCACCGCCGCCAAAGACCAGGGCGTAGCACTCGGCCAGGGGCCGGTCCGATATCGCAGCGGCTTTGGTGACAGCATGCCAGCCTGTGGCAATCGGCTCGGCAAGTGCGGCCCGGGCGACATCCATGCCGTCGGAGATCGGAATCAGGTTGCGTTCAGGGATCGCGACCAGATCGGCAAACGCCCCCTGCCGCGGTGCCATGGAAATGATCTGTCGAGACGCGCAGATGTTCGTCCGGCCCGCGACACACGCCGGACACCGCCCGCACGTCACCAGCGGGTTGATGACCACGCGCCGATCCCGCAGGCCGCCGTCGACGACGGTGCCGGCCGCCTCGTGTCCCAGAATCAAGGGCGCGACGCGGCGCTCGTCGTGACCCAGATAGGCATGCATGTCCGAGCCACAGATCCCGACCGCCTCGATACGGACGAGGATGTCGTCCGATTGACGCACGGGTTCGGGAACGTCGCGGTAGTCGAGGGTTTCGGGCGCGGTGTAGACGAGCGCTTTCATGCCGAGCTCATTTCGCCGTGAAGCCGCCGTCGACGTAGAGAACTTGTCCGGTCACGTAGTCAGACGCCGGCGAGGCCAAGAAAATTGCCGGTCCGATCAGATCGTCCAAACGACCGTTGCGGCCGATGCAGGTCTGGGCGGCAAGGCGTTCGACAGCATTCTCGTCCTCGAAGACCGGGCCGGTCAGCTCCGTTGGAAAGAACCCGGGAGCGATGGCGTTGCATCCGATGCCGTACCGCGACCAGGCCTCGGCCATGGCGCGGGTTACTTGCGCGATCCCGCCCTTCGAAGCGCCGTAGGCGATGCCGTCCTTGAACGCCCGTTCCGACTGCAGGGAAGCGACATTGATGATCCGGCCCCATTCCTTCTCGCGCATGGCCGGCACGAACGCGCGCGCCAGAAAGAACGGCACGGACAGGTTCAGATCGAGTGTCTTTCGCCAGTCCTCGAGAGTGACGGAGTCGGCCGGCCGGCGGGGATTGACGCCCGCCGCGTTGACCAGAATGTCCGGAGTCCCGACCCGCTCCACGACGGACTCGGCGACGGCCTGTGCATCTAGAGGATCGCTCAAGTCCGCCCGAACCGTCTCGACCGCGAACCCTGCGTCGCGCTGTTCGGCACGCCATGCATCGAGGGCTTGCTGCCGGCGGGCAATGCCGACGACCGACGCGCCGGCCCGGGCCAAGGCGCTCGCGATCGCCTGCCCGATCCCCGAGCTGGCGCCGGTGACGCACGCGAGCCGCGTTGTCAGATCGAACAAACCCCGCATCGATTAGGCTACCCCTCGGTCGGCGACAGATTGAATTGCTCGTCCGGGAACCACTTATGCAGACGGACGTCCGCCGTCTTGGCATGCCCTTCCATGCCCTCGAGGCGCGAGATCCGAGCCGTGACCTGGGCGATGTCCCTGTTCGCCTCCCGCGTCATGCGCTGCCACGTAACGGTCTTCATGAACTTCCCGACCGACAGTCCACCGGTGTAACGGGCCGCTCCCTTGGTCGGCAGAATGTGATTGGGGCCAGATGTCTTGTCGCCGAACGCGACGGTCGTTTCCTCGCCCAGAAACAATGATCCGTAGTTCGAAAGATGATGCAGCCACCAATCCAGGTCCGAGCAGTGGACCTCGAGATGTTCGGACGCGTAGTCGTCGGAAACCCGCACCGCCTCTTCGGCCGTATCGACCAGGATGACCTCGCCGTAGTCGCGCCACGCCGCCGCGGCGTTGGAGCCGTTCAGGTCGGGCAGTTCCGCAATGAACCTGGGAACGAGTTCGAGAACGGTATTGGCCAAATCGGCATCCAGGGCGATCAGCCAGGCCGGCGAGTTGTAGCCGTGCTCGGCCTGACCGACCAAATCCCAGGCGACGATCTCGGGATCGGCCGTCTTGTCGGCGATGACCATGACCTCGGATGGGCCGGCGAACATGTCGATGCCGACGCGTCCGAACAGGATGCGCTTGGCTTCGGCGACGAACTGGTTGCCGGGACCGACGAGAATGTCCGCCGGCCGGCAGCCGAACAGGCCGAAGGCCATCGCGGCGACGCCCTGTACCCCACCGAGCGAGAGAACCGTATCCGCGCCGCAGAGCCCCAGAGTATAGAGAATGGCCGGATTGACGCCCTCGCCGGGCTTCGGGGGCGAGCAGGCGATGACTTCGCCGACGCCCGCCACCTTTGCCGTCGTCACCGACATGATGGCCGAGGCCACATGCGAATACCGGCCACCGGGGACGTAACATCCGGCGGCACTCATCGGAATGTTGCGGTGACCCGCCACGAGACCGGGACGCAGCTCGACGGAGGTGTCGCGGATGGCTTCGCGCTGCGCCTCGGCAAACCTGCGGACCTGGTCATGGGCGAAGCGAATGTCGTCCTTCAGCTGGGCGGACACCCTCTCCGCCGCCGCGGCGATTTCCTCCTTCGAGACGACGATGTTGCCGGTCCACTTGTCGAACTTCTCCGCGTATTCGCGGGCCCTGTCGTCGCCGCCCCGCTCGATGTCGTCGAGAATGGCCTGCACGGTCTCGCGGACATCCTGTTCGCCGGTCGCCGCGGTCTTCTCGGCTTTCTTCAGATACTGAACGGTCATCGCGTCTTGGGCTCCAAGGTTGAGAACCGGGGCTCAGTAGATGTCGGGCAGGAAGACCAGCGACAGGTTGGGGATGTAGGCGATCATCAGGACGACGATCAGCATGCCGATGACGTAGGGACCGACGCGCGAGGCTATTCGTAAGACCGATTCGCCGGTGATGCCCGAGATCACGAACAGGTTGAGACCCAGCGGTGGCGTGATGAAGCCAACACCCAGTGCCGTCACCATCATGATGGAGAACTGGATTTCGTTCATGCCGGCCTCCTGCGCCAGGGGCAGAAGAATGGGCGACAGGATGACGATGTTCGGCGTCGTCTCCATGATGCAGCCGGCGGCGATCAGGATGCCGATGATCAGCAGGATGATGAGGTAAGGGTTGTCCGTCATCGCGGTCACGGAATAGGCGAAGCCCTGCGGCACGCCGAGCGCCGCCAGGGTCTGCGCCAAGGGAAGCGACATGGCGATGATCGGCAGGATGACACCGTTCACCTTGGCCGAGCCGATCAGCATCTTGGGGAAGTCCGACAGCGTCAGGGTGCCTTGCAGCAGGCCGATGGTGATCGTCGTGGTGACGGCGACGGCCGCCGCCTCGGTCGGCGTGAAGACGCCCGAGTAGATGCCGCCCAAAATGATGATGGGCACCAGGAGCGCATAGCGCCCGTCCCAGACGGTCCGGTACCAGCGGCGGAAATCGAAACCGGCCTTCTCGCCCTCGAAGTTGTAGATCCGGTTCATCACCATGTTGGTGATCATGATGGAGATCATGATCATCACGCCCGGAATGGCGGCGGCGAGAAACAGGGTCGAGGCCGAGATGCCCAGGATCAGGCCGAGGATGATGTAGGCGATCGACGGCGGGATCAAAATCCCGGTGCAGGCGCCGGACGCGACCAGGGCGCAGGCATAGGGGCGCGGGTAACCCTTCTCCACCAGCTTGTGGATCGTCATCCGCCCGACGGCCGCGGCACCCGCCGCATCCGACCCGGAAATGCAGGCGAAGAACCCGCAGCCCAGCACGGTCGCCGTTCCCAGGCCGGCGCGGACTCCGCCCGTGGTGGCGTCGGCCACATCCAGCAGCTTGTTCGAGAGGCCGGTGCGGACCAGGACGTCGCCGGTCAGAATGAACAGCGGGACGGCGATCAGCGCGAAGTGATCGATGCCGTCGAACAGCGACTCGCCGAGCAGCGAGATCGGAAGAACACCGGTCGTCACGAGCATGACCACCGAGCCGATGCCGAGCGCGACCCAAACCGGAATGGCCAAGGCGATGAGACCGACCATCAGGAGGACAGGGCCGTAGAACTCCCAGCCCAGGTCGATCGTTTGCTCTTGTAGTGATTGCCAAAGCATGTCTCGTCTCCTGGTCGCTCCCTAGTCGAACATCTTGGCGCCCTCGAAGACGGGACGGCCGCGACGCAGGTCGTTGAAGTCGCGCCAGATCGACTGGCACAGGCGGAAGGTCATCAAGGAAAACCCGAGGGGGACGGCTGCCAGGAACCAGGCCAGGCTGATCCGAAGGCCGTGCGTCACGGAGTCGAACCTCAGCGAAATCTCGAGCGATTCGATGGCGGTATAGAGCGCCAGAATGGCGATCGCGAGCGTGCAAAAGTCGCCGAAGAGATAGATCAGCGCCTTACCCCGCGACGAGAGATAGTGAAGGATGACGTCGATGCGGATATGGGCACGGTCCTTGACCGCGACGGATGCGCCGACCCACGCGAGGTAGATGAAGGCGTAGCGCGCAATCTCCTCACCCCAGATCGATGAGTAGGAGAGGACGAAGCGGCGAACGACCTCGACGACGATGGTCGCGACGATCATTGCGTAGAAGCCGAGCAGCATCCAGCGCTCCGCGTTCTCGTCCAGCATTGCCCAAACGGACTTCTTCTCGGACATATCGGACATAATGGTCCCCTGGGACCCCGCCGGCCGGATCGAAGGCCGGTCCGGCGATGGCCCTTTGGATTGCGGAGCGGCCGCCGGAAACGAAGTCTCTCCGGCGGCCGAGCCTTATGCGTTGGAACTAGGCGTCGTGGACGTAGTAGCGCCCCGTAGCATTGGCGGCTTCGTCCAGCTTGGCGAAGGCATCCATCGAGCCGGCGAGTTCGGTCTTGAAGCCGTCCCACTCGGAGCGCTGATGGCCGCCGGCCTCGACCCATTGGGCAAGCTCGCCCTCACTCGGCGAATAGAACTGCACACCGGCTTTGCTCATCTCGGCCATCGCGTAGTTGCGCGCGGCCGGGACCTTGGCGAGGTTCTGCTGCGCCGAGATCTCGGAGGCGAACTCGATGCCCTCTTGGACGTCTGCCGGCAGGCCGTTGAACCATTCGGCGTTGCACGAATAGACTTGGCTGTCGGGAACGGCGCGGGTGAAGGTGACCCACGATAGGATGTCCTTGAAGCCGAAGACATGCAGCGCGCCGACGGCCGGGTCCAAGGCGTCGGCGACACCCTGCTTGATGGCCGACGGCGTTTCGCCCCAGGCCACCGGCGTCGGGTTTGAACCGATCATGCGGTAGTACTGCTGCAGCATCTTCGACCCGGGCACACGGAACTTAATGCCGGAGAGGTCCGACGGCGTCTTGATCGGGCCCTCGCCGCCCTTGCGCATGGCCACCACGCGCGGGTCGATCACCACGTACCACAGGGGCTTGAACCCCTTGGCCTCGACCTTCGGGTGCACCTCGCTCTTCCAGGCGTCGGAGTTGACCAGATTGACGAACTTCTGGTTGGCGCCGCAGAAGTAGGGAAGATTGATCAGGTCGACGACCGGCGCGAAGGGCGCGAAGTTGGACAGCGAATGCTGGGCCGCCTGAATGGTGCCGTTCTGCACCTTCTGCGCCAAGGCGCCGCCGGCGCCAAGCTGCCCGCCCGGCGCGAGCTTGACGTAGATCTTGCCGCGCGTCGCATTCTGGACGTTCTCCTTGAAATCCAGCTGCATGATGGGATAGCTGCGCGAGGCGCCGAGGATATAGGCGGTGCCGACCGTCATGACGTGTTCGGCAGCGCGCTGACGCTCCTTTTCTTCCTTGGCCGTCTGCGCGGCGGCCTCGGAGCTCCAAAGCAGCCCACCGGCACCGGCGACGACCGCGGCGGTAAAACCGTACTTGGCCGAGATATCCATGAAGCGACGGCGCTCCATCGATTGGGGCTCCGTCGCGCGGGACTCCAGCGACCCCGACTCCGTCGATTGAGGGACGTCCTTTTCATGGGCTTTGTGGGTCATGTTTCTCTCCCTGTTTGGCTTATGTTGTTTGGCTTATGACGTTTCTGGGGTGTTCGGGCTGCCGGACTTGTCCGCCCGTTCCGCGCGCTCGCGGGCCAGGCAGGCCGCGATGAACAGGACGACGGCGACGAACAGCGTCAGAAACTCGCCGACATCGCCAAGGCCCGGCGTGGTCGTGGCGCCTTGGGTGATGGCGATCTTTCCCCACACGATGTTGGCGGCGAAGACGACGAAGAAGACGAGCGCTGCGAGGAGAAAGCCCCGCCCCGGCTTGGACGACTTCGATGGTGAGTCCGTTGTCATTGTTCTTTTCTCTTAGGCTTCCCCTGGCTATGCAAGCGCTTACATAACTAGCGTGGACCATGCGCGTGAGATTGATAGCTGTCAAGAGGGTTTGTTAACGAAATCGGTTCTGACTTCTCTCTAGTTATTGATTTTGCTGATAATTTATGCACAGTGGAGTGTGGCTTGACAAACGGGATGCCACCTCTTGCAACGTAAGCGCTTTCACAAGAACCGGTTAGCGGCCGTGACCCTGCAGGATGTCGCCGATCATGCCGGCGTCTCGACGGCAACGGTTTCGCGCTATTTGACCAGCGCCAAGTTGGTGCGCGAAGAGCGGCGGCAGCGCATCCAGCAGGCGATCGAGGCGCTCGGCTATATTCCCCACGGCGCGGCGCAGGCCCTAGCCTCGCAGCGCTCGCGAACCATTGGCGCCATCGTTCCCACCTTGGACAACGCGATCTTCGCGACCGGCATTCACGCCTTTCAGCAGCGCCTGCAAGCGGCCGGCTATACCCTGTTCATCGCCAGCTCCGACTACTCGCTCGACGAGGAACGCACGCAGGCGGAGACCCTGATTGCGCGCGGAGTCGACGGGATGATGCTGATCGGCTCGGAACACCATGACCGGCTCTACGAGCGGCTGCACCGGACCAAGATGCCCTACGTGAACACCTGGTCGTACAGCGAGGACGCGCGTCATCCTTGCATCGGTTTCGACAACTACGATGCGGCCTTTCGGCAAGCCTCTTACCTCTTGGACATCGGCCACAGGCGCTTCGGCATAATTTCCGGCATCACGCAGGACAATGACCGCGCGCGCGACCGGCTGCGCGGCATTCTCGACGCGCTCGGCGCCCGCGGCATCGCCGAGTCGGAGTGCATGGTCTTCGAGTCACCCTACGATATCGCCTCGAGCCGGCAGTTCATGCGGCGCATCCTGGCGGCCGATCCGGTCCCGACGGCCGTGGCCTGCGGCAACGACGTGCTGGCCTATGGCGCTTTGCTAGAATGCCAGTCTTGCGGCCACCAAGTGCCGGACGACATCTCGATCGTCGGCTTCGACGACTTGCCCATGTCGCAACACATTCAACCAAACCTGACGACCATGCACGTGCCCTCGGAAGAGATGGGCCGGCGGGCGGCGGACTTTCTTTTGGCGCGCCTGAACCACGAGATCGTAACCGATAGGACGAAACTTGAGGCCAACCTCATCGTCCGAAAATCGACAGCGCCGCCACCGATGGCGTGAAAGGCGGCATATCGAGCAACAATGCGCCAGGCCATGGTCTCAGACGCTCGTCTCGGGATGACAGCCGTCTACGGTAGCGTACGGGGCGGGCGGGACCGGCACATCCGTTGAGGGTCACACCCTGCCATTCTTGCCATCTCTCTCGAGCGTCCGCCCCGGGAGATAAAGCTGTCATGGATCGGACGCATGTCCGATCATTCGTCCTTCACCGGCGTGGTCACCACGATGAAGGTGAGATCGCCGACCCCGCTGTTCTGAATTGCGTGCGGGACGCCGGGCGGCAGGAAGATGACGTCGTTCTTGCGCACCACCCGGCGCTCGCCGTCGATCTCCATCAGGCCCTCGCCGTCCAGCACGTGGTAGATCTGCTCCTGCACCTTGTGGGCGTGCACCTCCACATAGGCCATCGGCTGGTAGGTCGAGATGCGGTAGTCGATCTGTTTCGAGCCGACCGTGTCGGGATGCACCAGCGCCTTGGAAAGCGCGCAGCCGTAATGGCCGGGGAACTGCTGCCAGGGCTCTTCGGCCATGTTGCGGATGCTCGCGGCGTAGGCCTTGCTCATCTCTCGTTTCCTCCTTGTCTCAGTCACTGATCAGGCCGCCACGGCGCACCGAACACCGGCTCCTTCGGCGGGATCGGCGGCAGCGCCCAGGCGCCCGTACCCGGTGGACGGACTTCGGCGTCGACGTGCACATCGATCAACGCCGGCGCGTTCGAGGCCACGGCCGCTTCCAGCACGCCCGCGAAGTCCTGCGAGCGGGTGACCGTGTGGCCCGCCACCCCAGCCGCCTTGGCCCAGGCCGCGAAGTCCGGGTTGTAGTGCTCGCGGTTCGGTCCCTTGTAGAAGCCGGTGCCGATCTCGCGGCCGTCGAAATAGGCGTATTGCAGGTCGCGGATCGCCGCCCAGGCGAAATTGTTCCA
>JAAUXY010033566.1_pt1 | contig 11834 bp, 10 predicted proteins | sample 7278121 | NCBI WGS metagenome assembly JAAUXY01 (sample SAMN14350117, study PRJNA611818) | marine sediment metagenome | isolation source: surface marine sediment (1.8m) | place: French Polynesia: Moorea | collected 2018-08
CGTGTCCGTCGTCGCCGTTCAGCAGGTCGCCCGCAGCGCCACCGTACAGCCGGTCGTTCCCTGTCCCGCCAGATAGCAGGTCGTTGTCTTCATCGCCGTGCAGCTGATCGTTCCCTTGACCACCTAACAACGTGTCTCGACCCAGCCCACCGTACTGCCGGTCATGTCCGGCGCCGCCTTCGAGCAAGTCGTTCCCTACCTCGCCGTACAGGCGATCGTTGCCGCCGTTGCCCAAAATCCAATCATTATCGGGAGTACCGAAAAGCGACTCCCCTCGCGGCCCGCCAATGATCGTGTTGTTAAGCGGGTCGCCATCGACACCGTATCTGACGGTTTCGATCGGGCTTTTGTCTTGTTTGGGATTGGGGTCACGTTCCGGTTCCGTTGGGCTGGAGCTTTGTTCGAGCAGCGCCCTTGCGCTTGGGCTCGCGCCGACGCTTGGCGTAAACGGTGCATCGGCTTGGGCGGCGACTAGCTCCTCACCAAAGTTGGTCGTGCCGGCTGTCCCGTTTGCGCCACGGTCGAGCTCGATAGTCTCAAGGCTTGGCTCGGTTTCTTTTTCGTCGTCTTCTTCCTGTTCCGGAGCCGAGCTTAGCGATTGGGCCAACGAGCTTTGTTCAGTGGCGTCCGTAGAGTTTGTATTCAAATCACCATCGGACGATGGGTCTGCTTCAAGGTTGTCCGTTTCCGCTTCCCAAAGATCTGCCGGCAAGGGCTCAGGCTCTTCGAGCTGCCGGCCACCTAGGTGGATGTTGGCATGCAGGAGTTCGACGCCGTCACCCTTCGTGGCGACCTCTCCCTGGTCGCGGTGCGACAGGGCGCGTTCCAACCCTTGCTGGCCCGATCCCTCTGGAAACACCATGAAGATCGGCTCCGTGCTTTCAGGGGTCTCCTTCGCCGGGGGATGATTGGATTGCGCCATGAACGGAATACTCCTCTAGCGGAGTTTTGCATCCATTCACGTGGTTGCGTGTAAGTAAGAGTATCAATTTGTGAGAAGAACGGCGCGGCTCGCTATTGCCTTTGGCATAGCGGCGTATGTCTTCCGGTCAGCAGCCGGTGGCCCGGTGCTTGCTTCTGTGTCCGACAGCTCATTTTCCCGGAAATCACGTCCCGATTCACCGGGCCCATCGATCGCGTGCTATTGACCGTACTTCGCTGCCTCGTCCCACAAAGGGTAATAACTTCATGCTCGCACAGATCGCCATCGGCGCCGTCCTTATCCTCACCACGGTTCTCGTTCACGCCGTTAGTCTTGAACTCATTCTGAAAGTGCTTTTCTTGGTTCCGGCGGAAATCAAAATACGCTGGCGTGCGGTTGTCTTTGCGCTCGTGGTGGTCGCCCTGTTTGTCGCGCATGTTGTCGAGATGGCGATCTGGGCGATCTTCTATTTGGCCAACGCCTCTATCGAACAGATCCCGACCCTAGAAGCCGCCTTGTATTTCTCAACCTCAGCCTTCACAACCGTCGGATTCGGCGATTTGGTACTGACCGAAAGATGGCGGCTGCTGAGCAGTTTCGAGTCGATTAACGGGATGATTTTGTTTGGCTGGAGTGCCGCCTTCATTTTTGAGGTTGTCCGCCATGTCTACGACCAGGTCTATCGCGGCACCGCGGCTAATGCTTCACGATAGTGCAAGGCAGGGGAGCGGTCCGTTTCAAAGCTCTCGTTCGGCGAGTTCCCGGAATGCGTCGGGGACGGTACGGCGATCGGTCAGCGCTACCGACGCGTACCCGATCGACTCTCGTCCGAAACGATCGCGGACCGCATCGACGGCGCGATCGACCAACCAGCGGGCCGCGCCCTTCTGGGTGCCGGGATGGCGCGCCTCACCTTCGAGTTTGAGGGGAAGTTCGAGTTGGAGCACGGCGTCGCTCTGCAGATGCGATACGGAGATCGCGAGCAGCGAGATGGTCTTTTCCTCAGGTTGATCCGCGAGGGCGCCGCGGACTAGATCCTCGGCGATCTCGGCGAGGATCGCGGTCGCCGAAATCGGTGCGGGCAACGTCACAGAGCGCGTGATAGCGCGCAGGTCGGCGAACCGGACCCGCACCGTTACGGTTCGTCCGGCCCGGGACTTGGCGCGGAGCCGGGAAGCGACCCGGTCGGCAAGGTGGCGCAGCGTCGGCCGGATAATGTTGTCGACAGCTGGCTTCTTGCCGAGCGCTGATTGCGCCCCAATTGACCGTGCGCGACGTCGCGTCACCACTTCCCGCGGATCCCGGTTCCGTGCCAGGGCTGCCAGCTTCCCCCCAACCGCGCGTCCCAGAATCCGTTCCAGCGACCACCCTGGGGTCTGCGCCATCTGCCCGATCGTGAAGACACCCTGGTCGGCAAGCCGCGCCCGCGTGACCGGACCGACGCCCCACATCAACTCAACCGGCAGATCGCGGAGGAAATCACGTTCGCTGTCAGGGTGGACAACGACCAAGCCGTCGGGCTTGGCGACTTGTGAGGCGATCTTCGCGAGGTGTTTGGTTTGGGCAACACCCAGGGAGATCGGCAGTCCGACCTCCGTCCGCACGCGCTTGCGAATCCTCTTCGCCATCTCTTCCGCCGGCCCGAAGAGATGGACCGAGCCGGCGACGTCGGCAAAGGCTTCGTCAATAGAGATCCGCTCGATCAGGGGCGTGAAATCATTCAGCACATTGATGGCGGCATCGCCCAGCCGCTGGTAGTCGTCGAAGTGGCCGCTGACGAACCGCAACCCTGGGCAAAGCTCACGGGCCCGCCGTCCGGGCATCCCGCTACGCACCCCAAACGCCTTGGCCTCGTACGAGGCGGCGAGCACGACACCGCCGCCGACAGCGATGGGCTGGCCGCGTAGCGACGGGTCGATGAGCTGCTCGACCGAGGCGTAGAACGCGTCCAGGTCAGCGTGGATGATGTTGGCCGCGGCCAAGGCATCGGTTCCGTCGAGAGTGCATGTGGGCGTCATCGCTTATGAGAACATAAGCAGAACATAAGAGCCGAATGTCAAGGGTCTGGCAGTGCAGTTTGGGACTTGGCGGGGCTAACCAAACTCACGCGGACTCCTCGAATGCGGCCGTCCTGAGCGACTTTCGGCCAGGTCTAGGTCTGGCCGACGCCGTGGAATTCACTCCTACCGGAAGGCGCGATGAATCTCGCTCGGCTGAAGCCCGAAATCGACTGTTGTAGCTTTGAATGTGTCGACTATTTGGCTCGGAACGCCCTGGGAGAAGCGCTCAGTAATCTCATCATACCCGATGACTCTCGCGATCGTGGTCGTGCCATCGCCATCGGGATGGAGATTCATGACATATTTGCGGTCTGCACACCGCAGAACAAAAAACCATTCGCTATGGACGTCACTCTCCATAGTGACCGAGGCAGAACAGGCGCGTGCATTATTGTCAAATATCGATATCGCATCGCCGTTGTTTGGTTGAACATCAAAGAACTTGAGAATTGATGCTGTCACATCGGGAGTTTGAAACGCTCGGTCGTCCGTGCCCGTGCGTTTGGCACTGAATACCACCAGCGGCACGCGTATGACCTCTTCATTGGGGTGAAAGCCATACCAGAACCTTCCCTTGCTATACATGCTTCCGTGGTCAGCTGTGACTATCACTGTCGCGTGTTGCAGCAACGGGTCAGTCCCGATCGATGTCATGAAAGCCTGAAGGTGATGACCAAGAACCTCCATGTGCCTCAGGTTGCGCCGCCTCAGGTCTGCGGCTAGAGGCTCGTTCTCAGGCGCATACCGATAGTCGTCTTTCCTGATCTGCTCGATCGGCGAGTGATCAACTTGGGTGGCCGAGCTTTGCCGCCAGGCGGTCGGTAATTTGGCGTCATCGACAATGTCAGCGCGACCGACCTCATTCCAGCCAATGTGAAATAGAGTAAATGTCGGGCGTCCCGCCGCGGCCTGCTGGCGAACTTCCGGTAGTAGATTGTCGATCAGTTTGTTGTCCAGCTTCCTTTCGGGGTTCAGGAAGTCGAACAGCGATCTTGCCCAAGATCCTTCCAAGGCCTCGCGGATCCCAGAGCCAGCGATCGCCACGTGGTAATCCAGCGCCAGAAACCGCGGCACCCACGTATACTGCTGCGTCAAAAAGTAGGATCGCAACCCTCTATAGCTGTTGGCTTCAGCCGAAGATGCCTCCGGTGTTCCGTTTCGGTGGTACACCATCCATCGGGTACTCACCCCATGGCGCTGAAGCGCTCGAACGAGGTTTCGGTCACTGGCGCTTGCGGATGTCTCACCCTGTCGCCACCTCGGCTCCCCAAGAACCGTATAGGTTGAGCCGGTATATAAGGTGCCGAAATAGCCCCACGTGAACGGGGCCGACGTTCGGGCCTCGGTGAACACGAGCCCCGCGTTCAATACCTCGTCCATGAGTGTCGGCACTGCGTTTTGGTTGTACGCGGTCAGGTACTGGCTCGGCATGCCATCGAGCACAATGAGAACCAGAGTCCTGGCTTCGCCCGCCGGCGTTACTCGGTCGAAACTATGCCGGGCAGCAACCGAAACTGGCAGCACGACAGTTGCGAGGATTGTTGTAAGTATTGCCAGTGCCTTGCTGCGTTGGGTGGCAATCCTGTCTGTTCGTTTGCGCCAGGCGATAGCGATCGACAAGACGAGCATCGGTGCGGCCACGACGCCAAGGAGGTCCTCAGGATTACGGATGAGTTTCTGAATGACTTCGATTCTGAAAACACCGCCGAGCGAGACGATGACAAGGACGAAGAAAATCGTAAGCATCACGGCGAGTACGCAGGAACGGGCAAACTGCAGCAGGCGAGACCGGGCCGGTCTAGGGAGCAACAGAGCTGGCGTACAGGCTATGAATAGCGCCGAGCCGATGATGAACGCAGCGGCGCCAAGATAGGTAGAAAGACTCAATGCGTCGGATTGAAACAAAAGCGCGTCCGCCGCAAGCGCATGCGTGACGCTCACGGCCAGGATCGCAAGAACAATAGCGATCCCGAATCCTTCTGCGTAAGCCGCTACCTTGTGCACAACAGTATCTTTCGGGTCGGGCGGTCCGAGGGAAACTCCTCGATCTTTGTGAATTTCTGCCCTAGTGCCGCCATTACGGATTCTAGGGTGTATGCAATGGGACGCCGTCCGGACAGATGGGGCATGTTCTTATCGTCAAGGCCGACATACTCGAAGATTGCCGAGCGTATCGCGACGGCATCGAGCAGATCAGCGATTCGGTCCATGTTTTGCCGGCCCGATACTACAAGATGATGCATTAGCCCCAGACACAACACGGTTTCGGAGCGAACCCGTTCCCAAAGGGATGGCAGTTGCCGACCCAAAAACCCGAACGCTGGAGTCGGGCACAAAACGTCCGCGACAATCGGTGTTAGCGGCAGCGTTTCTGACCGGGCGCGTGCGAATAGCGCCTCGACCGCGCTCTCGCTGCTGTCAACCGCAACGACTCTCGCGCCACCCTGGGCTGCCACCAACGAAAACACACCGGTGTTGCAGCCCAAATCCAAAACGTTCTTGGGCCGCAGACGAGCGAGTAAGTGCTCGACCTGGGTAAGTTTCGCCGCCTTGTCGACCTCGGGCGGAATCTCATTGTAGTAGTTCGTCCAAACGTCGTCGTTTACCCTCTGGTGTTTGGTCTCCAATCGCCTTGCCAGGCGGTCGAGGAAACGGCGGCGAATGTCCGGGGTCGCGTGTTCCGTTGCTCGCGCGGCGAAGTCGCGTACCCGGCGCTTGAGATTGGAGCTCTGCTGTAACCGCTGATCCAACAAGCGCGTTACAGCCAGACCCGGGTGTCTGACCCGGTAGCGCAGCGACACGAGCTGGGAGAAGGTATCGATGTCAATTCCGGCGATGTTGTCCAGCAAGAGCGCCCGGGCAGCTCGCCCTTTTCCCTCCGCCGAGAGCGCAAGCGGTCGAAGGAAGAATGCTTCGAACTGGTCGGCCGCAGGCCACATGACGCCCTCGTCCGCTGGTGCAATGGACGACACGTCGACGAATACTGGCTCGCATCCACGGAACAGGACGTTCCATGGGTAGGCGTCCTGCAACATGAGATCTGCGCTCGCGAGTTCTCTTGCAAGATCAAGTGTTAGACGCGCTGCAGCCCAGTGCATCGAATGGCACCACTCGACGCAATAGGTTGTCGGCTCGACACGGGCGTGGTGCAGTACCAATCCATCAGGATCGTGGTCTAACGAGAGAGCCCCCTCCCGCGTCTCAACGAGTGCATATTCGGCGGAGAGACGCGATAGACATCCGTCAACCAGCAACCGCCGGAAGTGCGGTGCTGCATGGGGTCGGATGTAACGATAGAACTGTCCTTCGAACTCGAAGACGAAGCCCTGCGGGTCCACGAATGAGGAAGAATGCGGCCCGATGTCCGACAGCTTTAGTTTGCGCGTCCCCATGTGTCGCGCAATGGCATCGGACCTTCGGGCTCGCGGCAGTCGATCAACCGCTTTCCTCGGAAGGCTGGGATGGCGACTCCGGCCGGCGCCTGCGGCCAGACCGCCGAAAAGCGGATCGCAGATATTCCCATGGCCGGATAATCCACATGCTCACCGCGCCGAGCCCTGCGGCGAACAAGGCCTGGACAAGCGTGGAGACGATGCCGGGGTCGATATACGCGGCGGCTGCTGTCGGCCAGCCCGCAATCACGATGGCCACAATGGTGATTTTGCGCGTCATCTGCCAGCCCGTCCCCGTTCGGATTGAGAGCGCACGACCCTAGCTTGCAATGTCGTCAATCGCAATAAAACCGTCACATGCCGCGGCACCGAGGGTCTGCCAGCTTACCCGAGCTCGAAGGTTGTGATGCCGTAAGTGCGGTGCAGCGGGAGATCAGGCGCGGGGCCGCGGTACATGCGGGCCGTTTCGAACACCGGTGCCAAGCCCCAACGTTCGGCCAGGGCTATAGCCTGGCCGTTCGATTCCGGCGGATCGAGGCTGATCGTCGCGCCGGATACGGTCGCGGCAAGGGCGCGCAAAAGAAGGTCGGCCGTATCAGTGTCGTCAGCGAATAGCGGGCCGATCTTGTAGCCCACGCCACATTGGCGAATGACGCCATAGCCCGCGACGTGGCCGTCAATGATGCGTGCATAGCCCCACCGTGTTGGTCCCGCCGTCAGCCATTCGCGGAGAAATGGCTGTCGTTCGGCGGGAAAGAACGGCTTATCGTAGGCGATTATCGCATTTGTTGACTCGGGGTCGATCGGGTAGAGGCTGAAATCCGGCGGCGCTTCGCAGGCCACGGCACCGCTGAAACGGATGTTGCGGTGGGCGAGAACAAAACCGGATTTGCGATAGTTTGCGACGTGGTCGATGACCCCATCGAGGCCGACCGTCCGGCCAGCTAGATGGTTGAGACCGGCCTGCCAGATCTGCAAACCATGGCCCAGGCCGCGGTAGTCGGTATGGCAGATGTAGAATCCCACGAACCCATAGTTTGCCCCGTAGCGGACGGCCGAGATGCTCGCGATCATGCGGCCGTTCAGTGTCGCCCGGAAGAAGCCCGTCGGATCCGTGTTGAAGAAAGGATCGCCGTCGGCTAGCCCTGGATTCCAACCCTCGGCGGCCGCCCACTCGATGGCCGTCTCGAACTCGTCGCGGGTCATGGCGCGGATCTCGAGACCGCTGCTCAAACTGCCCTACCTTGCACGTCCGTGCCGTTGCGCTGGGAGTATCCATGAACCGGGCGCAGGATGCGATGGCCGGCGCAGGATTAGCCGAATATTAAGCATAACAGTCGAAGTTGGGTGGGCGCCTTGCTAGGCCGCTCCTGACAATTTGGCGCCAGCCCAGCGGCAGACATTTTGACGCTCTGAGACAACCTTAACCGCCTGCCCGAAGTTACTGAATGCCCAGCGAGAAGCGTCTCATCACTTTCCGGGATCACGAGGTTCGCGAGGCGGTACTCCTGTTCATTGCCGGCAAGCAAAGTGAAGTGCGGGAAGAAATCACCGACATCAGGTTGGGCAGCGGGACGACGGCGACGCTGAAATACGCACGCCGGCCGGACATCGAGGTCCAGGAGGATGCGCTTTGCACGGCACTGCTGATGTATTGCAACGCAAAGCGTGTTCCGCTTCCAGAGCGGGGCGTGAAATCGCTGCGTCGAGAGGACGCTGGTCTCACTCTCGTTATTACGCTGGCTGACGCTCCGTTCGCGACACAGCTCAGGCCGAACGCAGCCTCTTAATGCCGACCGAGAAGCGCCTTATACCGCAAAGCTAACAGACCACTGCGGTCGCGACGCTCACATCTCCGGGTAGCTGGTCAGCTCCTCCATCGGGATGGCCTCGGCCGACAAGTCGTTGCCAAGGGCGACAATACAAGTCAGGCCGTTCGGCTTGGTTATGAGCACGGACCAATTCGAGCCGGACCGGTTTGCATAAAGCTCAAACAACGCACCGCCGGTGGTCAGGCCGACGGCGACCTGGCGCTCGCCGTAGCGATTAGCCAGGAGTTTTTCGGTGGTGGCGTGATCGGCGCATAGACCGCCGAGAAACCCAGGCTGGGCCTGCGCGGGCGCCAAGCCAACAGCCATCAACAAACAAAAGATGGAAAGCACGCTCTTCATCGGCACTCCTTCTGTCGACCCGGTCGACAGCGTGTCCTCCCCGATGATGCGTTCAGATGGTTGCCCCACTCATACGGTAGGCTCCTTGAGTCGCGCGCACCCTAATGCCGTTTAGCCCGGCGATGTGTCGTGTTGGTCACAGTGAGTAAGCGGCAGGCGCCGAAGCCAACACGCGGCGGCGAGCGTCACAAAGCTGTTCGGTTTGCGTGGCCGCGGACTTAGTCTTCGCTCATGCACGCCGATATAAGTCTACGGGCGCTGGAGCGGCAGGATCTTGCGTTCGTCCATAACCTTAACAACAACCGGCGGATCATGGCTTACTGGTTCGAGGAACCTTATGAGTCCTTCGTCGAACTCGAAGACCTTTATCTGAAGCACATTCACGACCAATCGGAACGGCGCTTCATCGCCGAGAACGGGGATGGCGCCCAGGTCGGTCTCGTCGAACTCGTCGAGATTTCATACATTCACCGACGGGCTGAGTTTCAGATCATCATCGCGCCGGAGCACCAGGGCAAAGGCTATGCAAAGCCGGTTACGCGCCTGGCACTGGACTACGCCTTCCGGGTGCTCAATCTCAACAAGGTTTATTTGGTGGTCGCCGTGGACAACGAGGTGGCGCTCCGCGTCTACAAGGAGTGTGGCTTCAAAGAGGAAGGGCGTCTGACCGAAGAGTTCTTCGTGGATGGGCACTACGAAGACGCGTTTCGTATGTATCAGCTTCAAGCCGACTTTCTGGCAAGCTTCCGACAGAAGCAGGCCCGCTCACGAGCCATGAGCTGACCGGTCTCGACTGCCGTGACCATCGGGGTAGTCAATATGATCCTCGGCCTCGGCTTCGCCTTTACATGAAAAATCGAGCGTCACCTGCATAGTGCGGTGTGGCGATTGCCCCTGATCAGGTCCACGTGATCAGGAACAGGGCAATTGTACCTTGAGGTCGGGTCCGACTGCTGCTCTATCCCGGTCAGCAAGTCGTGCCAGATGGGAACACCAACAGTGGCCAGAAAAACGAGCCCAGAATCGAAGTCTATTACGCGGCGGGATTTCCTCGAGAAAACGGCCGCCACCGCTGTTTCAGCGGCGGGAGCGGCGATTGCCAGCCCGGCCATTGTCAGGGCACAGGGCAACGCATCAACCCACAATATTCTCTTCATCCTTAGCGACCAGGAGCGGTATTTCCGTGAATGGCCGGCGGGCCTGGACCTGCCGGGTCACGATCGTTTGCAGAGCGCCGGCGTGACCTTCCACAATCACTATGGCCCGGCGGTCATGTGTACGTCGTCGCGCAGCGTGCTGATGACCGGGCTGCAGACAGCCGACAACGGCATGTTCGAAAACACCAACTCTCCTTACCAGCCGGACCTGTCGCCCTCGATTCCGACCTACGGCCATATGATACGGCAGGCCGGTTACTATCCCGCGTACAACGGTAAGTGGCACTTAAATGATGACTTCGATGTCGGCGAGGAGGGGCCGAGGCGTCTCTTCGTCGACGAGATGGAGGCCTACGGGTTCTCAGATTACTTCTCGGTCGGTGACGTGATCGGCCATGAGCGTGGTGGTTTCCAAAATGACAACTTGATTGCCGCCAATGCAATGCGCTGGTTGCGCGCGACGGGCCAAGAACTCAACGAGGCGGGCAGGCCATGGTCGCTCACGGTCAGTCTCGTTAATCCCCATGACGTGATGTACTTCAACACGGATCTGCCGGACGAGGCTGTTCAGGACCCGGGCAACCTGCTCTTTACGACCGCGCGCGTGCCGGATCACGATCTCTATCGGGCGACCTGGGATATGCCCTTACCGCAGAACCTCCGGCAGCCATTCGACGAGCCCGGCCGGCCAGCGGCCCATGGTGAATACCATGATATGTGGTCGGTGCTGCTCGGCGCGATCCCTTACGAGGACGAGCGCTGGATCCGGCTGAACGACTATTACATCAACTGTATCCGGGACGTGGACCAGCAAATCGCGCGCTTACTCAGAGAACTGGACGCGCTTGGTCTCGCCGACCGGACCGTCGTCATGTATTCGTCGGACCATGGCGAAATGGCAGGCGCACACGGTCTCCGCGGGAAGGGACCCTTCACTTACGAGGAGTGCATCCATCTACCGTTCTATATGATCCATCCGGACGTGCGGGGCGGACAGGATTGCCGTGCTCTGACCGCCCACATGGATATTGCGCCAACGATCTTGTCCCAAGCGGGAATGGACGCCGCCCGTCGCGGCGACGCGGCAGGGCGAGATCTGTCTGGCAAGGACCTGTCGGTGCTCCTCCAGGACCCCGGCAATGCGCCGTTAAACGCCGTTCGAGACGGCATTCTTTTCACCTACAGTGGCCTCATGACCAACGACGCCGAGCTGCTGCGCCGCATTGCTGCGGCCCGTGCTGCCGGCCGAGGTCCGGAATCGGTCGTCGCGAGCGGCTTTGGGCCGGACCTAAGAAAACGCGGGAGCGTGCGCTCCGTCTTCGACGGGCGCCACAAGTTCACCCGCTACTTTGCACCCGTTGAACGCAACCGACCGACTGCTCTCGACGAGCTCTATGCCGTCAACGATATTGAGCTGTTCGATCTTGAGGCGGATCCGGCCGAAAATACGAACCTCGCTGCCAAACGAGGCGATAACGAAGCACTCATCATGGCGATGAATGCCAAGCTCAACCCCATCATGGACGCCGAGTTTGGCCCCGATGATGGGCGCGAGATGCCAGACTTCGAGGGCATCGACTGGGCGGTCGAGAACGTCGATCTCTGACTACGGACGCTCCGGATCCCGTTACCCTTAGGGTTCCTCTCCATGCTGGATCGCCGCCGACACGGCGGATCCGCGCGCGCCTTTCACGATGCCTCGGCGCGCCGTTGCGCTTCAGCAGTGAGGTTGCTGTTGCCGGACGTGTACTTGAAATTGAACGTCATGCCGGAGAGCCTCCAGGCCGCGTCCTGACGGACGAGCGTCAGACGGTAGGTGCCGACGATGAATTCGAGATCACCACCCGGCGCGTCGGCGAGGAAGTGTGTTGCCATGCCGTGGCACTCGACGATCGCCCGGTTGCCGTCGATCTCGACGATCTGATTACCGATTTGATGATGGACGCTGTCGTACCAGGGCAGGAATTCGGCCCACTTCCCCGTCAGCTCTTCGGGCGTCACGTCGCCGGGGGGCTCGCCCGAGTAGGATGAATAGTCGACGCGAAACGGGTTTGTCATGAGCGCGCGGACGTCGTCCCAGTATACCCGGTCCACCCCTGCGAAGAACCGGGATACCGTATTCATGATCGAAG
>JAAUXY010094745.1_pt1 | contig 11829 bp, 9 predicted proteins | sample 7278121 | NCBI WGS metagenome assembly JAAUXY01 (sample SAMN14350117, study PRJNA611818) | marine sediment metagenome | isolation source: surface marine sediment (1.8m) | place: French Polynesia: Moorea | collected 2018-08
CCGAAGAAAGTCCTGGTGATCGGTTCCTCCACCGGCTACGGCCTGGCCTCGCGCATTACCTCGGCGTTTGGTGCGGGGGCGGCGACCCTGGGTATCTTCTTCGCAAAAGAAGGCACCGAGAAGAAGCCCGGCACGGCCGGCTGGTACAACTCGGCGGCCTTCCACAAGTTTGCCGACGAGGCCGGCCTGTATGCCAGGAGCATCAACGGCGACGCCTTTAGCGACGAGATCAAGCAGAAGACCATCGAGACAATCAAGGAAGACCTGGGACAGGTCGACCTGGTGGTGTACTCGCTGGCCGCGCCCCGGCGCCAGCACCCGGTCACCGGTGAGGTGCACACCTCCACCCTCAAACCGATCGGCAAGGACATTACCTACAAGAGCCTTAACACTGACAAGGAAGAGATCGGTGAGCTGACCGTGCCGGCGGCCACCCAGGACGACATCGACAACACCGTGGCGGTGATGGGCGGCGAAGACTGGCAGATGTGGATCGACGCGCTGGCGGAAGCCGGCTGCCTGGCCGCAGGCGCGAAGACCACGGCCTACACCTATCTCGGTGACAAGCTGACCTGGGATATCTACTGGGACGGCACGATTGGCGCCGCCAAGAAGGACCTCGACAAGCGCGTGGTTGGCATTCGCGACAAGCTCGCAGCCAACGGCGGTGACGCACGAGTGTCGGTGCTGCAGGCGGTTGTGACCCAGGCCAGTTCGGCCATCCCGGCCATGCCGCTGTACCTCGCCCTGCTGCTGCAGGTGATGAAAGATGAGAACGCCTTCCAGGGCTGTATCGAACAGGTCGACAATCTATTTCGCGACAGTCTCTACGGCAGCGCCCCCCAGCACGACGATGTGGGGCGTTTGCGCGCCGATGGATGGGAAGTGCAGCCGCAGGTGCAGGCGCGGGTTGAAGAGCTTTGGGATGCCACCACTACGGAGAACCTTTACGAGGTCTCGGATTTTGCAGGCTACAAACGCGGCTTCCTGCAGCTGTTCGGCTTCGAGGTGGACGGGGTCGACTATGAAGCCGACGTGGACCCGGTGGTCCCCATTGCCAACCTGGCCTGAGTCTCGCGATGTCGGATGAGTTTACGCCTGGCGTTCCGGTTGCACTGAACAGCCGGGTGCGGCGCATTACCGCGCCCAACCCGGGGGTGATGACCGGCCCCGGCACCAATACTTACCTGCTGGGCACAGAAGAGGTGGCGGTACTCGACCCGGGCCCACTGATCGACGAACACGTCGAGGCGATTCTCGACGCCGGCCAGGGCCGCATTCGCTGGATCGTCGCCACCCATACCCACCCCGATCATTCCCCGGCCTGGGCACCGCTCAAGGAAGCTACCGGTGCGGAAGTGATCGGCGCGCGCCCCTGGGACGACATGTTCCAGGACGACACCTTCGCCCCGGAAGTCGAAGTGCGCCATGACTACCTGCTGGGTACGCCGGAGTTCAAGCTGCGCGCCGTGCACACCCCTGGCCACGTCGGTAATCACTACTGCTACCTGCTGGAAGAAGAGGGCATGCTGTTCACCGGTGATCACATCATGAACGGCTCCACTGTGGTGATCGTGCCGCCCAGCGGTGACATGAAGCTCTACATCGAATCCCTGGAGCTGCTGCGTGATTACCCGTTGCAGACTATGGCACCGGGCCATGGCGCGGTGATCGAAGATCCCGAAGACGCCGTCACCTGGTTGATCGGTCACCGCCTCAAGCGGGAGAAGAAGGTCGTGGCCGGCCTGCAGGAACTGGGCACCGCCGATCTCGATGCGCTGGTGAAAGTGGTCTATGACGATGTGGATGAGAGTATTCACCACATGGCCAAACTGAGCCTGACGGCCCACCTGATCAAACTCGAGCAGGAGCACCAGGCGGGCCGTAATGTCAGCGACGAATGGACCCTGCTGGGTCACTGAAAGGAGAACCACTATGTGTGACGAAATCACTGCCCGCGACGAACTCGAGATCCTGCGACAGCGCGGTTTGACCCGACGCCAGTTTGCCGCCGCCAGTGCCGGTACGGCCCTGGCCCTGATGCTGCCGCCGGTGGCCAATGCCCTGGATGTGGTGGAGCAGGACGTGATGGTGCCCACCCCGGACGGCGAGGCGGACTGCTATTTTGTGCACCCCGGCGAGGGTGCGCACGCGGCTGTGATCGTCTGGCCTGACGTAAAGGGCATCCGGCCCGCGTTCCGCGCCATGGGCAAGCGCCTGGCCCAGTCGGGTTACTCGGTGCTGGTGGTGAACCCCTATTACCGTACCCATAAAGGCGCGGTCATTTCCCCCGGCGAGCAGTGGTCTGACCCCGCGGTGAGGGAAAAGCTGATGCCCCACGCCCGCAGCCTGTCACCGGAAACCTGCGTGACCGACGGCCGCGCCCTGGTGGCCTACCTGGACCAGCAGGCGGCGGTAGATACCAAGCGCAAGATCGGCGTGACCGGCTACTGCATGACCGGTTCCTACACCATGCGCCTGGCGGCGGCCATACCGGAGCGCATTGGAGCCGGCGGCTCATTCCACGGCGGCCGGCTGGCCACCGACAAGCCGGACAGCCCCCACCTGCTGGCGCCGCAGATGAAGGCGGCCTTCCTGATTGCCATCGCCGAAGACGACGACGCGCGCAACCCGGCTGAGAAGGAGATGCTGCGCGAGGCTTTCGACGCCGCCGGCGTGGAAGCCGAGATAGAGGTCTACGCAGGCACCAAGCACGGCTGGTGCCCGCCAGACTCTGCGGTCTACGACGAAGCAGAGGCAGACCGCGCCTGGAATCGTTTGCTGGCCCTGTTCGAACGCGAACTGGGCTGATGTGGGGTGGGCAGGCCCACGGCTTGCCCTCTATTCGATACAACCTTAGTATTCGCCCCCGCTTTTCGATAAATCCTTCGAGTAACTGTTACATAAGCTAAGCAACGGAGAGTACCCATGCAGGGCCTGATGATGGACCAGCCGCTGTTGGTCAAATCCATCGTGGAGTTCGCCGACCGTGTGAACCCGGATGTCGAAATTGTTTCCTTTACCGCGGACAACCCGCGTCATCGCTATACCTACAAGGACGCCTTCAAGCGCGCCCGCCAGCTAGCAAATGTGTTTGCCGGTTGGGGGCTCAAGCACGGCGACCGTGTCGCGACGCTGGCCTGGAACGATTACCGCCACTTCGAGGCCTACTACGGCATCAGCTGTTCCGGCTTCGTGGCGCACACCATCAACCCCAGGCTGTTCCCGGAGCAGGTCGCCTGGATCATCAACCACGCCGAAGACCAGTACGTGTTCGTGGACCCGATGTTCATGCCCATCATCGAGGGCGTGGCCGAGCACTGCCCGGGTGTGAAGGGCTGGGTGGTAATGACCGCTCCGGAGCATATGCCTGATACTTCCCTGGAAAACGTGCACTGCTACGAGACCCTGCTGGAAGGCCAGAGCACCGAGTTCGAGTGGCCGGAGCTGGACGAGCGTGACGCCTGCGCCCTGTGCTACACCTCCGGTACCACCGGCAACCCCAAGGGCGTGCTGTATTCGCATCGCTCCACGCTGTTGCACGCCTTCGCCTCGGTCTGGCCCGATGTAATGGGCCTGTCCAGCAAGGAAACCGTGCTGCCGATTGTGCCGATGTTCCATGTTAACGCCTGGGGCACGCCCTATGCCTGCCCGATGGTGGGCGCCAAGCTGGTGTTCCCGGGGCCCAAGATGGGTGACGGTGCCGAGCTCACCAGGCTCATCAATGAAGAGAAGATCACCATGTCGGCGGGCGTGCCGACGGTGTGGCTCAACCTGCTGGCGCACCTGCGCGATTCCGGTGAAACCATCGAGAGCCTCACGCGCATCATTGTCGGCGGCTCCGCCTGCCCGCTGTCGATCATGGAAGAGATGGACACGCACGGCGTCGAGACCCGAGTCGGCTGGGGCATGACCGAGATGAGCCCGCTGGGCAGCGTCAATGCGCCCACCCCGGCAGTGGCCGAAATGGGTGAGGAAGACTGGAGCGTTATGCGCCTCAAGGCGGGTCGCCCGGTATTCGGTGTCGAAATGAAGATTGTCGACGAAGAGGGCAAGGAACTGCCCTGGGACGGCGAGGCCTTCGGCTCGCTTAAGGTGCGCGGACCCTGGATCTGCTCCGGCTACTTCAAGCTCGACGCCGTCGATGGCCATGCCGAGGAAGGCTGGTTCGAGACCGGCGATGTGGCGACCATCGACAAGCACGGCTATATGGCTATCACCGATCGCACCAAGGACGTGATCAAGTCCGGCGGCGAGTGGATCAGCTCTATCGATGTCGAGAACGCAGCGATGGGTCACCCCAAGGTGGCCGAGGCGGCAGTGATCGGCCGCTACCACGCCAAGTGGAGCGAGCGGCCACTGCTGGTGATCGTGCGCGGTCCTGGCGGTGAAGACCTGACGGCTGAAGAAGTACTGGCCTTCCTCGATGGCAAGATCGCCAAGTGGTGGATTCCGGATGCCGTCGAGTTTCTCGACGAACTGCCCCATGGCGCCACCGGCAAGATCCAGAAGGTGGAACTGCGTGAAATCTTCAAGGACTTCGCCTTTCCTGAGTAAATCGCTGTGATCAACCGGGAATAAGCCCGGTTGTACTTATAGCGGGCGGCAATATTCGTAGAATATCGCCGCCATTTCTACGAAAATCGGTTGTTGATGCCTGGCTGAGTGACTATAGTGGCGCAATGTTGAGCGCTGACTGTCATATCGGGCTGTGGGGTGGGGTGAGCAGCCGTGGCTGAGTGGAAGACCATGCCCGGCATCGTCGCCGCGTCCGCCGACCAGTTTGGTGACAAGCTGGCGCTCCGCGAAGGCGACCTCGAGATCAGCTTCACCCAGCTCGACCAACTGCGGCGGCGCTCGGCCGCCGCGTTTATTGCCGCGGGCCTGAAGCGCGGCGACCGCATCGCTATCTGGGCGCCCAATATCCACGAGTGGATTCTTGCCGCCATCGGCGCGCAGAGCCTCGGCATTACCCTGGTACCCATCAACACCCGTTGGAAAGGCCCCGAAGTCGCCTATGCCTTGAACCTCAGCAAGGCCCGACTGCTGTTCACCGTGGGGGAATTCCTCGGCCAGAATTACCCGGCCCTGTTGGCCGACCAGGACCTGCCGCACCTCGAGCGCAGCATTTTATTGCGGCAGGCCGCCGGGAAAAGCGATGCAGAAGGCGAGTGGCGGGACTTCCTCGCCGCGGGCGAGGGCATCGAGGATGCTGATGTCGATGCCAGGGTTGCCGAGGTCACGCCTGACGACGTGCTGGATATCGGTTTCACCTCCGGCACCACCGGTGCGCCAAAAGGGGTGGTCACCACCCACGGCCAGAACATCCGCGTGTTCGAGACCTGGAGCGGCACGGTCGGCCTGCGCAGTGACGACAACTACCTGATCATCAATCCTTTCTTCCACGCCTTTGGCTACAAGGCCGGCTGGCTGTCGGCGATCCTGCGCGGCGCGCTGATACTGCCGGTGCTGAGCTTCGACCTCGACGCCGTTATGGCACAGATCGAAAGCGACAAGGTGACCATGCTGCCCGGGGCACCTACGATCTACCAGTCGCTGCTGGCTCACCCCGATCGCGATCGCTACGACCTCTCAAGCCTGCGGCTGGCGGTCACCGGTGCCGCACCGGTGCCGGTGGAACTGGTCAATCGCATGCGCAATGAGCTGGCATTTGAGACTGTGGTGACTGCCTACGGGCTTACCGAGACCTGCGGAACGGTCAGTATCTGCCGGCCGGACGACCCCGCCAAGATCATCTCCGGGACGTCGGGCCGGGCGATGGAGGGTGTGGAAGTGCGCATCGTCGATGCCGATGGCAACGATCTCCCCACTGGCGAGCCAGGCGAGATCTGGGTGCGCGGCTACAACGTGATGCAGGGCTACCTCGACAACCAGGAGGCCACCGCCGAGACCATCACCCCGGACCACTGGTTGAAGACCGGCGACGTCGGCGTGATGGATGCCGAGGGTTACCTGGATATCACCGACCGCATCAAGGACATGTTCATCGTCGGCGGCTTCAACTGCTACCCGGCCGAGATCGAAAACCAGCTCTGCTCCCACGAGGCCATCGGCCAGGCGGCGGTGATAGGCATGCCCGATGAGCGCATGGGCGAAGTGGCCTGCGCCTTCGTGGTGCTGCGCCCGGGTGCCGAGCTGAACGAGGCAACACTGGTCGACTGGTGCCGAGACAATATGGCGAACTACAAGGTGCCGCGCGCGGTGCACATCACTGATAGCCTGCCGGTCAATGCCTCCGGCAAAGTGCTGAAGACCGAGCTGCGGGCCAGGGTCTCTTCATGAATGCCGCCATCGAGCTCGACGATACCGATGAGCGCATCGTCGAACTGCTGCGCAGCGACGGTCGCATGCCCTATCGCACTATTGCTGCCGAACTGGGGATGACGGAGGCCACGGTGCGCACCCGCATTCGCCGTATGGAACACAATGACGCCATGCGCGTGGTGGCGGTCGCCGATTTCCAGGCCGCCGGCTACGAGATGATGCTGGCGGTGGGCATTGCCGTCGATGGCCGCGCACCGCTGGAAGTCGCCGAGCAGCTTGCAGAGTTTCCCGAGGTGTTCTCAATCAATGTTGTGATCGGTAGCTGTGATATCGAGACCCTGGTGGTCGCCGAGGACCAGGCCGCCATGGCTGACCTGATCTATCGCCGCTTTGCGGAGCTGCCCGGTGTGCTCAGGGTGTCGCCGTCGCTGGCGGTGAATGTGCTGAAGAACCAGCCCGACTCAGTGCCTTTCTATAAGACCGCTGAAGATGCTCTTTATAAGACCGCTAGCGACCCAGCCACCTCAGGCAGCGGAGACGCTACGTCACCATCCTCCTCTGTAAAAGCGGGTGCCTCATTAAGTAGTAACGGAGGACATTCTGTGAAGCGGTTGTTGGATGGGGTGGATCGGGAGATTGTTGCGCGGCTGGGGCGGGATGCGCGGACCAGCAATCGCCGGATTGCCGATGAGATTGGCGTGACTGAAGGCACGGTGCGTTCGCGCATCAAGCGCATGCAGGAAGAAAAGCAGATTCGCATCACGGCGGTTACCAACATCGACCGCTACCGGGGTGCGGCGATTGCCTATGTCTGGGTAGAGGTGGAACGCAGCGACAGGGCCGAGCAGGTGGCCCAGCAGATGGCGGCGATGAAGGAGTTCGGATTCGTCGGCCTGATGATGGGCCGCTACGACATTCTCGGTATCACCATGGTGCGCAACACCGAGCACCTGGCGCGCTTTGTACATAAGCATGTCAGCAGCCTGGAGGGTGTGCGCAGCACCGAGAGTTCGCTGGGTGTGAATTTCGTGAAGCACGACTACCGGATGAGCCGGATCGTCGGATAGGAAGGGGCTGGATAGGAAGGGGGCTGGACAGGAAGAGCTTATGGACAAACAAATGCAGGCAGCAGACGTCGTCGCCCGCTTGCGGGACGGTATGACCCTCGGTATCGGCGGCTGGGGGCCGCGTCGCAAGCCGATGGCCCTGGTGCGGGAAATCCTCCGCTCCGACCTCAAGGATCTCACCGTGGTCGCCCACGGCGGCGCCGACGTTGGCATGCTGTGTGCTGCCGGCAAGGTGAAGAAACTGGTATTCGCGTTTGTGTCCCTGGATTTTATTCCGCTGGAGCCCTTCTTCCGGCAGGCACGGCAGGCGGGCAGCATCGAGGTGTCCGAGCTCGACGAGGGCATGATGTTGCTGGGCCTGCGCGCAGCCGCCTGGGGGCTGCCGTTTATTCCCACCGAGATCGGCCTGGGTACCGACATCATCAAGATGAATCCGGAGCTCAAGCTGGTCGACAGCCCCTACGACGACAAGGAGTGGGTGGCGGTGCCGGCGCTCAAGCTAGACGCCAGCCTGATCCACGTCGATCGCGCCGACGCTCGAGGCGTCTGCCAGATCGCCGGCCCCGATCACTACATGGACGATATGTTCGCCCGGGCCGCCGACGAGACCTTCGTGTCCTGCGATGAACTGGTGGACACCAGTTTCTTCAGCGACCCGGCCCAGGCCCGCCTGGTGTTCTGGGAGCGGGCCGCCACCACTGGCGTGGTGCACCTGCCGGGTGGCGCCCATCCCTCATCCTGCAACCCGCTGTACGGCTTCGACGTGGCGCACTTCAAGGAGTACGCAGGTTTCGCCAAAGACGAGGCGGGCTTTGCCGGCTATGCCGCCAAATACCTGGGCGCCAGCGAGGCTGACTACCAGGCCGCGGTGGGTGGACTGGACGCCATTCGCCAACTGCCGCTGCCGGTCTACTGAGGAGGGCACCATGAGCTACAGTCTTGCTGAATTGTGTATCTGTGCCGCCTCCCGCGCCTTCGACGGCGACGGCGAAGTGCTCGCCACCGGCATTGGAGTCATTCCCCGCCTGGCTGCCAGCCTCGCCATGAAGACCGGTAATACTGAGCTGATGATGACCGACTCCGAGGCCTTTATGCTCTCTGAGCCCAACCCGCTGGGGCAGCGGCCGGATGACTTTGCCCAGGCCAACGAAAGCTGGATGGGTTTCTCGCGAATCTTTGACAATGTCTGGTCCGGCAGGCGCCATGCCATGCTGGGGCCGACCCAGGTCGACCGCTTCGGGCAGTCCAACACCTCGGCGCTGGGCGGTAGCTACGCGCAGCCCAAGGTGATGATGCTGGGCGCCCGCGGTTTTCCCGGCAATTCCATCAGCCACCCCAACAGCTTCTTCGTACCCGGCCACAGCACCCGCGTCTTTGTCGAGGGCGAATGCGATTTCGTTTCGTCGATTGGCTATAACCCGGAGCGGCTGCCGAAAGGGCATTCGCTAGATGACGTCGATATCCGCCTGATCGTCACCGACCTGTGCGTGATGGATTTCGGAGGCCCTGAGCACCAGGCGCGCCTGGTGTCCCTGCATCCGGGCATCTCGGCGGAGCAGGTGCAGGAGAACACGGGTTTCCCCCTGCATATTGAGGGCGAGGTCCCGACTACGGCGGCGCCGACGCAGGAACAGCTAGACATCATTGCGGCGCTCGACCCACACAACCAGCGTGCCGCGCAGATCAAGGACAACCCCCCAGGGGATCGCAGCTGATGCTCGACACCCGTCTCACCCGACTGCTGGGCTGTCGCTACCCCATCGTGCAAACCGCGATGGGCTGGGTGGCGGACCCGTGGTTGGTGGCGGCGACGGGCAACGCGGGAGGCTTTGGCTTCCTGGCCGGTGCGACCATTCCGCCGGAGCAGATCGAGGCAGACATACTCAGGATCAAGGAGCTTACGTCGGCACCCTTCGGTGTGAACTTCCACATGTACCAGCCCAATGCGGCCGAGATTGTCGAACTGGTCATACAGCATGGCGTGCGGGCCGTAAGCTATTCGCGCTCGCCCGGCCCTGAGTTCATCCAGCGCCTGAAAGACGCCGGTGTTGTCTGCATGCCCACCGTGGGCCTGCCCAAGCATGCGATCAAGGCTGTGGAACTGGGCGCCGATGCAGTGACCGTGCAGGGCGGCGAGGGCGGTGGCCACACCGGCGCCATTCCCACCACAGTACTACTGCCCCAGGTAGTGGATGCTGTGGGTGGCAAAGTGCCGGTGGCAGCGGCCGGCGGATTCAAGGATGGCCGCGGACTGGTGGCCGCATTGGCCTGGGGCGCAGACGGTATCGCCATGGGTACCCGCTTCCTGCTCACCAGCGACAGCCCGGTACCGAAGGCGACCCTGCAGGCCTATCTGGATTGCCGAGATCCGGGTGCCATCATCCGTTCCACGGCCATGGATGGATTGCCCCAGCGCATGATTACCAATGAAGTGTTGGGCCGGCTGGAAAAAGCAGGCCCTTTGATGAAGCTCTGGCTGGCGCTTCGCAATGGTCTAGCCTTCCGCAAGCACACCGGCGCCAGCCTGTTTGGACTTCTGCAATCCGCTCTGGCCATGCAGCGCGACGACGGCCTGACCGCGGCCCAGGCCATCATGGCCGCCAACGCCCCCATGATCATCCAGCGCGCCATGGTGGAAGGCCGGCCCACGGAAGGCGTGCTGCCCAGCGGCCAGGTCGCGGGCGTTATCGATTCACTGCCCAGCTGCAGCGAATTGATCTCGCAGATCGTCGTCGAAGCCGAAGCCCGGCTGGCGTCCCTGGCCGCGCAGCCCACGGAGGAACACCCATGAGCACACCGTTTACCACCACCATTCGAGATGGCGTTGCCGAACTGATTCTCGACCACCCGCCGGTCAATGCCTTCGACAGTGCAGGCTGGTTTGCCATTGCCAGGGAACTGGATGCGCTGGGAGCCAATGACGAGGTGCGCGTGATCATCGTCGGCGGCGAGGGTAAAGGCTTCTGCGCTGGGGTGGATATCAAGGAGCTCGCCGCCGACAGCTCAAAAATCCTCGACGTGAACCGCGGCAACTACGAAACCTTCCGCGCCATCCATCGCAACCGCCGGCCGGTGATCGTCGCCCTGCACGGCTTCGTTCTCGGCGGCGGCATCGGCATGGCCGGTGCCGCCGATATCGTCCTCTGCTCAGACTGCGCCCGCTTCGGCGTGCCGGAAATCGATCGCGGCGCCATGGGTGGCGGCGCCCACCTGCAGCGGCTGTTCCCGGTGCAGAAGGTGCGCTACATGTATTTCACCGGCGAGTTCATCGATGCCGCGGAAGCCTACCGACTCGGCGCCGTGGAACGCGTCGTGCCGCGCGATGAACTCATGAACACTGCCCGCGAGATTGCCGGCAAGATCGCCGCGAAATCGCCGGACATGATCCGCATTGCCAAGGAATCTCTCACGGGGATCGAGGACGGCAATCTCGAAGACAAGTATCGCTGGGAACAGGGCTTCACCTACGAGGCATACACCTACCCCGATTCACAGGAAACCCGAGACGCGTTTGTCGAGAAGCGGGATGCGAAATTCGATGAGTAGTGAGTTGGGAGCCGGCGGTCGCTGCTTGTATTCGTTTTCCAGGACACGCCGTGAACCCGTCCCTGGGGGCTCGGGGCGCGCGTCCATGCGCGCCACGGTCCTGGAAAACGAATACACACATCGCCCGCCCCCAGATTTCGAGCTCTCGAATCTGGTATCCGCTCTCTGCAGTGATTGGAGGTTCAGCTCGTCCTTGTTCGCTTCGTCATCCGATGTGGCACAAGCGGATCGAGCGTTGGTACTCCTTTCACGAGACCGTACGCGACATGGATGTCGCGTCCGAGCCCCCATGGACGGGTTCACGGCGTGTCTCGTGAAAGGGGTACCAATGATTGAGCCGCGTTCTGGAAGCCGAAGATGAATTTGACGTTCACCGACACCCAGGAAGCTTTTCGACAAGAGGCACGTGAGTGGCTCAAGGCTAACGTGCCTGACGAGCCGTTGAAAAGCTTCGATACCGAGGAAGGGTTTCAGCAGCATCGGGAGTGGGAGGCGAAGCTCAACGAGGGGCGGTGGGGCATGGTGACCTGGCCCGAGGATCTCGGTGGGCGTGGATGCGACTTGATTGAGTGGCTGGTGTTTGAGGAGGAGTACTACCGCGCTGGGGCGCCGCTGCGGGTGAACCAGAACGGGATCTTCCTGCTGGGTCCGACCTTGATGGAGTACGGCACCGATGCGCAGAAGGCGCGCTTCCTGCCAAAGATGGCGACCGGCGAGGAGATCTGGTGCCAGGGCTGGTCGGAGCCGAATGCGGGCTCGGATATGGCGGCGATTCGCTCGCGGGCGGATCGCGATGGCGACCACTACGTGATCAACGGACAGAAGACCTGGTCGACGCGGGCGGTGTGGGCGGACTGGTGCTTTGGGATGTTTCGCACCGACCCGGAATCGGAGCGGCACCAGGATAAACGTCAGCCCGCGATGCCGCTCC
>JAAUXY010083427.1_pt1 | contig 11828 bp, 9 predicted proteins | sample 7278121 | NCBI WGS metagenome assembly JAAUXY01 (sample SAMN14350117, study PRJNA611818) | marine sediment metagenome | isolation source: surface marine sediment (1.8m) | place: French Polynesia: Moorea | collected 2018-08
GCAAAAAATGCTAAGATGGTTTTAGTAAAACCGCAAGATGAATCAGGAGGTCGACCGCATGTTGAAAATTGAGTTGGCGTTTAAAGGCAAAATTCTAAAACAGATTGAAACCGACAAAAGCGAAATCACTATTGGAAGAGGAAACAATAACGACATCCAGATTGACAATCTGGGGGTCTCCAATGCCCACGCAAAAATTATCAAATATCCTGATGCGTATACAGTGATAGACCTCAACAGCACCAACGGCACGATGTTGAACAATAAACAGATCAAAAAAGCGAAGTTAGCCCCCCAAGATATTCTCACCATCGGAAAACATAGCCTGTCCATCACGTCCATTGATGAGGCCAAGGCTTCGGTCGAAGACCTGGCGGATAAAACAATAAAAGTATCCACATCTGGATAAAATTACCTGCTGGAAACTCGAAATTATTGCCCAGTTGCTTGTCATTTTGTGCCCGGGAGGCATACCGAGTAAAAAGTGCTAGCGATTGCTGCCATGACCGTTCGCCGCACTAGCCTCGATTCCCAAAAAGTCTAAATTTACTAGGAACTTTTTTAGTATAATGAATCTCTAGTTTTTCCATCTCAATACAACCTCCTGGATCCCTGATACTAGGTCACGGTAAAGCGCATCAACATAATTCACTTGACATTCCCCGGGATCTTTCGTGTAATTAGACTAGATATAAACTATCACAAAAATAGTAGATCACGTCTCCCGCTAGGCGGGATTTCACAACTGATCTTAATAAATTAAGGTGTTCATCAAGGCGCGCGACCAAGAGGCTCCATCTTCAATCGGTTTAACGAATTCCTTAATATTTATAAAAATAGATATGAGATCCCGCCTGTATTGGCGGGACAACAATGCCCTTGGGCGTTAGATGCATTTTTGTGATAGTTCTAGTATGTTTGGGAGATTCCAAATGAAAATGTATACCATTGAAATTGATGAAAAAGTTTGGGTGTATCTACAAAAGCATGCGGAGCCTTTTATCGATACACCCAATTCGGTTTTAAATCAGATCCTTTTCGGTGCTAGTAAAAAAACAGATGAGCAGGATTGCGTGTCCACCGTACCGGAGGTAAAGATCCAGGGAGCGCCGAAGTCCCTATCACAAATCCTAGAAGTCATATATGAAATGGAGGTCAACGGTTATTCTCGAATTGAGGCCACCAACCGAGTGGCTCAAAAAAGAGGAACGGCCCCGCAGACGATCACCGATAAGTATTGCCGGCAAATCGGCAAAAAAGCCCATGAAATCGACCAGCTGCTTTCTGAAAGCGGTTACAAGGAATTTAAAGCGTTGTTAAAGGAAAAGTTTGTCGCCCACCAGCAGGTCATTGATACGTATTTTGAAACATTGATGATGGGGGTGGGATAGACCGGTGGGCCCGTTCGCCCGTTAAATATAGATCAGAATCAGATCCTTTTTAATCCGCCTACGGCGGCCCAAAGGCAAACCGCCAAACCGGACAACCTGAAATTAACTTCAGATAAGTTTAGCCGCCCGTGGGAGATTCGACGTTCGATATATTTTAAGGGTTGGATTTCTTTTGATACAGCGGCGAAATATCACGCAAGGTGGTAACCACATTTTTTAGGGCGTTCAGAAAGGCGACGATATCTTCTTCTGAGTTGTCAACCCCGAATGAGATCACCAAAGTCCCCTGGGCGTCGGCATGGCTGAGCCCTAAAGACAGCAGCACATGTGATGCCCGCAGGGAGCCTGTCGCGCATGCCGAGCGGGTCGATACCGCGAAATTTTCATCATCCAGCATCAGCATCACACTTTCGCCTTCAATATACTGAACGGATATCGACACCAGGTTGGGCAAACTGTGTTCCGGATGCGTGTTGACGATGTATTCGTCAATGTAATTCGGCAACTCGGTCAGCAATTTTTCTTTTAACGTTTTCAGGTGCTTGAGCCGCTTGTCCATGTCCCTCAGCGCCAGCTCAGCAGCTTTGCCGGTCCCGATGATCCCCACCAGATTTTCAGCACCGGCGCGTTTGTTGTTTTCCTGAACGCCCCCGTCCAAAAGGGGAAAAATGCGGGTGCCACGACGAATATACAACCCTCCTACACCGGCGGGCCCGTAAAACGTATTGGATGCAAAACTGAGCAAGTCCACCCCCAGATTCTGGACATCCAATGGGACCACCCCGACCGAATCAACGGCATCCGAATGAAAAATCACTTTTTTTTGGCGGGTAATCTGGGCAATTTCTTCAATGGGCTGAATGGTGCCGGTTTCATTATTACTGTGCATAACGGACACAAGAATCGTATCCCTGGTAATGGCTTCGGCAACATCTTTAGGATTTATGCGGCCTTCGGAATCAACAGGAAGCGAGGTTACCGTAAATCCGGATGACTTGAGTCGACGCAAACTTCGGATAACCGCATTGTGCTCGATATTGGAAGTAACGATATGTTTGCCCTTGTCTTCGTTGGCCAGGGCCACACCTTTGATGGCGTGATTGACTGATTCGGTGCCCCCGGAGGTAAAAACGATTTCTTTGGGGGTGCTGCAGTTCAACAGACCCGCCATGGCCTCACGTGCCTTTTGTAAGGCTGCCGCTGCTTCCTCGCCGGACTTATGTTGACTGGAAGGGTTGTGATAGTCTTTTTCAATCGCAGCGATCATCACCTCTTTAACTTCTGGTAATAAGGGCTTGGCTGAAATATGGTCCAAGTTTATAACCTTCATAATAGCTCACGCTCCTGACCGGTTATTTAATGCTCATCCTCAAGACTGGATTGGCATGCATCACAGAATGAAATCCCATCTTGAATCTCAATGTCACAATAGGGGCAATAGCATTTTTCGCCATGCGAATGTTCATGTTTTTCTTTGCGGATGGGTTGCGGGCGGCTGACCCCGGCCAGTTTGTCTTCATAATTCTGGATGGCCAGCTGAAGGGCATCCGCTCCCAGGTTCGAGCAGTGCAGTTTATTTTTAGGCAATCCTTCCAGTGCTTGGGCCACATCTTTATTCGTGAGTTGCTTGGCTTCCTCCACGCTTTTGCCCTTGGCGATTTCGGTGATCATGCTCGAGACGGCAATCGCAGAGCCGCATCCGAATGTCTGAAACTTTATATCCTCAATATGTTCATCCTTTATTTTCAAATAGATGGTCATCATATCGCCGCAAAGCGGGTTGCCGACCTCACCTACACCATCGGCATCATCAATCACCCCCACATTGCGCGGATTTCGAAAATGGTCCATAACCGTTTTATTGTACATGCCCGCTTCCTCCTTTGTCTGTCTGGATTCAATATCCTGATTTATCGAGAATCAAAAAGAAATATCGAAAATTCGCATTCATGCTCCAGATAAGCTGCAATGTAAAGCACAACTTAACTAATTGTTAATACCTTTGCACCTCGGATTTTTCTTTCTCTAAGTTCGATCAGGGCCTGATTGGCCTCTTCCAATTCAAATTCCTGAACCCGGGGCTTAATCTGCAATTTAGCAGCCAGCTTTAAAAATTCGCTGACATCGGCACGCGTGACGTTGGCAACACTTTTTATTTCTTTTTCAAGCCACAGATGGTTGGGGTAATCCAGCGCTTGTAGCGCCTGTTTGTCGCCTGCTTCCTTACGTATCGCATTGATAATCAGTCTGCCCCCGGGCTTTAGACAGGCCAGCGCTTTAACAACAGGCTGCCAGGCAGGGGTCGTATCAATGATTCCATCCAGCTTGTCAGGGGGCTCGTCGCCAGTATCGCCCGCCCAAAAAGCGCCCAACCGGCGCGCAAAATCCCTTTCTTTTTTACTCCTGGCAAATACAAAAACTTTTGTATTCGGGTACTTATGGTTTACCATCTGTAATACGAGATGCGCGGATGCACCAAAACCCGTCAAACCCAGACGCGCATCGTTTTCAATCCCGCTTAGCCGCATCGATCGATACCCTATGGCACCGGCACACAATAGCGGGGCAGCCTGTGAATCGCTGAACGCTGCCGGTATTTTATACGCAAAATCCTGGTGCACTTTGGTAAATTGGGCATAACCACCATGCACGTCCCGACCGGTCGCCTTGAATTGTGCGCATAAATTTTCACGGCCCCTCAAACAGAAAGAACATTGGCCGCAGGCAGAATATATCCAGGCAACGCCCACCCGGTCGCCGAGCTTAAATCGGGTTGCCCCGGCAGCGGTGGCTTCTACCCGGCCGACAACTTGATGGCCTAAAACCACCGGCAATTGAGGCGGAGGGGTACGGCCCTCAATTTCATCCAATTCGGTGTGGCATACACCACAGGTGGATACGCTTATCAAGATCTCATGGTCCTGCAAAACCGGTTCCGGTATATCCACCATTTCCAATGGATGCCTGTTATCGGTCATCGGGCCCAGCTTGTTTAAGACCATTGCTTTCATAAACACGCAGTCTCCCTGGAAGAGCACTTATACCCTGATTCGTGCTGATTCTGCAATATTTATTGTCACCCGGTCGGGCACCATTTGTGAATACCAGAAGAAAACAGTAACTTAAAACGGGATTAAGCCGATTGATAATATAAGGCACTGCGAGGATTTCGCAAAAGGCGGGGCACGCGCACCTGCCCGGATGGGTTCTGTGTGACCGAATACTGATGGGGTCTGACAACTGCCCTCTGGTTAAGCGTTAAGGGTATCGCTGACGCTCTTCTCGGTGAGATACCCGTTACTTGGGTTAAATTTTAAAGCAAAATTTAAATTTATGGTTGTTACCGGTCCCCGAGACCGGCAGATCATACATCCGAATTATGCGCCAAGCTGCTTCTATTTGAAAGACCCTTTCTGACGGACCGAAAATCTTCGATTGGCTGTATTCGCGCTCGGTTTAGCGCTCCATTGTTAAATCGTCATTGTGAATGGATTCCAGATTCAGGTGTCTAGAGCGCCAAATATTGTTCTCATTGGCAACGGTTTCAATATTAACTTCGGTCATATGCGTCATCATTTCAATATCTTCAGTTGCCAGATCCGTATTGCCCATCTTTGAATGCAGGTTGGCTCGACTATAGTAAGCGGCACCGTATTCAGGATTCAGCTCAATCGCCTTCGAAAGATCCAAAAGGGCCTTTTCAAGGTCACCGGATTTTTCATAGGCTAAACCGCGTAAATGAAAGGCTCGGGCATTGTCGGGATCGAGCTCGAGTACGCGGTTAAAATCAGTAAGGGCCGCTTCAAAATTGCCCAGTCTGAGATATGCAGCCCCCCGACTCTTGAGGGCCAGCTCAAATTCAGGATCAATATCAATAGCCTCGGAAAAAAGAATGATACTTTTACCGTAGTTGTGATCAGTAAAATCCGCCATGGCTTCATCAAACTTTGCTTTTGCGGTAGTTGAATTAAGCATAGGTCTTACCTCCATATGCGATTAAAATTGAAACTAATGATGCGCGCATCACCTGTCAAGCCGGCCTAATGCCCGTATAAACGAAATAAATCAAATACAATCCAAATCGCCACACTTGTGATTCATAGACCGGCCTGGCCAACTTTGCTAACGACACCGTCTCATGTTCACTGAGGGCATGAATCGACGGATCGGCTGCAGGATGCGGGTTGACATCGTATTTGAAAACACTAGATTACTAAGTGTTTGGCAGTTAGTTCAAAATGCCATTGAAATTGGTAGCATTTTCTAAAAGCAACGGTGGTTTTATGAACTCCAGAGCTGTCGAACCTTGAATGTAAATCGTATTACAATTAGTATTGACCAACGCAAAGTCAGTTTCGGATATAGATGCTAAGCAGCCGAAGCTGGAATGGAGGTAGGAATTATGTTTGCGAAGAGCTTAGACTTTATGAAAGGCTTGGATGTTTGTGTAGCCGTTTTGCTTGTAATCGGAGGTCTCAATTGGGGTTTGATCGGATTTTTTGGATTCGACCTGGTTGCATCTATTTTCGGCGGCATGAGCGTGTTTAGCCGGATCGTCTATTCAATTGTAGGTATTTGTGCAATTTACCAGGCGTTCCAGTGGAAATCGATACAACGCCGCTGGGGATGCTCAGGATTTCCGAGGGCATCAGAAGTGTAAGTGCAATAATCGTATATCGCGGCCTCCTCGTAAGCTGTTTGGCTGTATTGTCGGGGAGGCTTTTTTGTGACGTTTTTGCCTTCTGTTTGTAAACGTGATATGCCACCATGCGATCGATCCTTTGTGAATTAGCAAGGCCCGGTTGGTTGATCATCACACCCCCATTTTAAATGGCACCACCTTGACCGAGTTCGTTCAAGAAATAATGTCTATCATCCGATAAAAAAATAAAACCCAGCAACGGTGACGAATCGAAATTGTAAACTTTCGGTTCTTCTTATCAGGCAGATATCATTCGTCGACCCATTCTTTGTAATTCTTCGAATGCGGGCTTGCACGCGGGTTCAATCTATGTCGTACGAACGAGGCGGGATGTTGAGCGGACATAAAAAACAACAAAGGTGGCGCCGAGAGCAGACCTAAAATGTTGTTACAATATCTTGGCATCCACTCATATCCGAACAAATCACTGTGTTCTAAGTGTTCTATGTGATACATTAATTGAAGCAAATGCTATTTTTAAATTTTAGATGTAATCCGCAACCGGTTTGAGTGTTCAAGCCCTTTTTTAACCGCCTGGTGTCTACTCGATGCGTAAACGCAGAAAAATACTTTTCTTATTCATCAGTCTCGCAGGCATTATTTTATGCCTGTCGATTATCCTTCTGATCGTCACTCCACAGCTGATTAACCTGGAGACAGTAAGAGAAAAAATCAAAAGCCAGTATGCCAAGGAGGTCGGCGGTCAAATAGAATATGAATATCTTAAGCTGGTAATTTTGCCGCGCCCGCGCGTAGTCATTTCCGATGTCGAATTTACGATGCCCGATACGGTCGACGGCACGCTGGAATCCCTCGACATTTACCCGAAAATCCTGCCTCTTTTCACTGGCAATCTCCGAATTGCAATGCTGCGGTCAAGGTCCCCGCGGATCAACATACGATTCCCGGAAAAATCAGATGATGACCGTGAAGCCCCGAAAGCTGTCTCAGCAGATCGCCTGCAAGACCGATTTATTTCAACCATCCGTTCCCTGCCGGAATTGAAAATACCCGCCATCGTTTTGCGTATCCGGAATGGGCGCACCCAGTTTTTTGAGGGTAACAAGCGCGTATTTATCCTTCAAAGCATCAATGGGAATATAAAGCGACGCGCAAACAGAATTGAGTTTGACTTCAAGTGTCAATCCAATTTCTGGGAGAGTATGGTGATGAAGGGCAGATATGAGGAGCCCGGTTTTCTGATTAAAAGCCAGATACAGCTTAATCACTTTCGACCCCATGCTTTGATCGACTCAATTTACCCCGATTCCACCCTGAAGATGACCAATGCCCGAACCAATTTAACGCTGGATTTGCAAACGGATGGCCCCGAGCGTCTGCAGGCAAAAATAAAGGGAACCATACCTTATTTACATTTGCGTCACGGAAATAAAGATCTGAAACTTAATGATGCCGGGTTTGAATGCGAATACCAGTTCAATAATAACGTCGTAACCCTCTCCCTTTCCCAGCTCAATCTAAAAGACCCTCGAGTGAGCCTTTCGGGGCGGCTGCATGCCAATCCCAAACTGCCGGGTGTCCAGCTTGAACTGGAAGGTAAACAGGTCGATGTGGAGACCACCCAGCGAATCGCTCTGGCATTAACCGAAAATACAGCTAAGGTCGACGAGGTTTTCGAAATCATGCAAAGCGGTGTATTCCAGCGCGTGACGCTCAAAGCCCAGGGGGCATCCCTGGCTGATTTGGCCGATGAGCGCAACTTTGTGATTGCAGGAAACATGATGGGTGGTAAGATTTTTGTACCGAATGGTCAATTAAACCTGGTGGACGTCACGGGGGATGCCAAAATAGTAAACGGCATCCTGCTGGGTGAAAATGTCACGGCACGAATGGGAAATTCGTCCGGCACCAAAGGAAAACTGGCCATTCCGCTTACAGATGATACGGCACCCTTTCATATCGAAGGGCTCATCCAGGCAGATTTATCGCAACTGCCCGCTGTACTCACCCGCCTGGTCGACAATGATGAACTGAAAAAAGAGCTGACGCTTATAGATAAGTTAAATGGCAGCGCTGTTGGCATGCTTGTCCTTGGCGAAGATTTGAACGATGTGAATGTCAAGGTAATGGCTTCAGACATCCAGCTTGATGCGGCCTACAAAAGAATCCCCTATCCGATAAAAATCGGCGGCGGCAATTTTTTGCTGGATGGTTCGCGCATCGAATTGACGAATTTAAATGCGATTGTCGGAGAGTCCAAACTGTCCCGACTGTCTTCCCAATTTGGATGGGAAAAGGCCTCGCCTTTAAAAATTTCTTCACAATCGGCCAGCATTGACTTGACCCAACTATATGCGTGGCTATCAGAGGAGAAAACATTCAAACAGAAGCTCAAAGCGGTAACAGCAATAAACGGCACGCTCGCTTTGAATAAATTCAATTTAAGCGGGCCGCTCTTGAAACCGGAAAAATGGAAAATCCAATCCAACGGTTCCGTCCAGAAGCTTTCGATGCATTCGGAGCTGCTGCCCGGCAGGCTCAGCGTTGTCAAAGGCCGTTTTACCGTTAAGGGAGATCAGATTTCCATAAACAATTTGAACGCCAATGTCGGCAAGTCTTCCTTTACGGGGTTTAACGCCCGTCTTAAATGGGGCCCGGTAAACATGTTGAATGCCAATTCGGCAAAAACCGTTGTTTTTCTGGATGAAGTCGACCCCTGGCTTAAGTCCCATCGGGTGTTAAAAAACAGTGTCAAAGACATTCCACCGTTAACCGGCAAACTCGCCTTCCAAAAACTGGCATTTGAAGGCCCGATTACCGGTAAAACAAAGAAAAAATTGAACCTCACCGGCAGCATTGATAATTGGAATATCCACTCGCCGAAATTTCCCACCAGCGTCAACATTACCGGCGGCCAACTCACGTGGCACGGCACTCGCCTCGACCTACGTGATACCGATGCCAACCTTGGGACATCAACGATTTCCCGGCTTGGCTTTGGAATGGAATGGGGCAAGCGGTCTTCGTATGAGTTTGACGCCGATGCGGCCGATATCCAGGTTGCAGAGTTATATCCGTGGCTTGTATCGTTTAAAACCCTGGGGAAAATGTTCAAAGGCTATACCGCCACCGGTGGAAAACTGACACTCACCAAGCCATATTTAAAAGGACCCATAGGCCCTACTCAGGCCTGGAGATTTGATCTGAGCGGTGACTTGAAGGCGTTTGTTATGAAATCAGATTATTTCAAAGAGCCGCTACAGATCAATACAACAAAATTTACCGCCAAGGACACACCGGGCCCGGAAGGCATCCATGGTCATATCGATCTGATGGATACGCAATTGAGCTGGGAAAATAGCCGTATGACTTTACAGGGCACGGCGGATTTTTCCGAAAGTGAACTGATTCTTGATTTAGATCTGGCAGCAAATGAGTTGAGCTGGCATCAGATTGACCAAATCGTAGAACTTGAAAAAAACCAGACACCGGATTCAGCCATGGCGCTGTTGGGTGAGTTACGGGTCGTATCGGAGAGTTTTATATATGATCGTTTCACCTGGCAACCGATGCATGCTGATATTTCGTTTAATAAAGATGACATCAGCATCGTTATCAAAAAAGCGGACCTTTGCGCTATCCAATTCCCGGGGATCTTGAAATTTGCATCCAATGAATTTGAATTTTATTTTAACCCACTTGCGGAAAAACAAAATCTGAAGCCGACTATCTCATGCCTGTCAGACAAGAAAAATTTGGTCGACGGCACCTTTGGCCTTAACGGTGAGCTCCTGACCAAAGCCCGGCCAACGGATTTTCCCAAATCCCTTACAGGGAATCTTGATTTTACAGCTGAACAGGGCCGCATTTACCGCTTTGGAATGCTGGCTAAAATCGTTGCCCTGCTCAATGTGACTGAAATTTACAGGGGCGAGGTGCCCGATCTGGCCGGCGAGGGATTTGCCTATAATTCGATGTCAGCAAAAGCGGTGTTTGAAGATGGTAAACTTATTTTCGATGAAGGATCGATAGACAGCCCGTCAATGGGAATCGCTGTTGAAGGGCATATCGATCTGGTAAAAAAGAAAATGGATCTGACGGTTCTGGTCGCGCCGTTTAAAACAGTTGACCGCATTGTCAAGCACATCCCCTTGGTGAGCAATATCCTGGGCGGCAAGTTGGTCTCGATTCCCTTCAAAGCTGTCGGCGAACTGGGAGATCCGGATGTGATACCGCTCTCCCCGACCGCAGTGGGTTCAGGCCTGTTAGGCATTCTGCAGAGAACCCTCGAACTACCCATCACGATCATTCAACCTGTTCTTCCCGGCTCAAAAGAGGATGAAGAACAAAAAGAACAAAAAATCATGCAATAACAAAATCTTCGCCTTTCTTGACTTTTCTGGCATCAATACTCATATTGATGCAGGAAAAACACATCATTAAAATTGCATAACTGTCTGTCTTTTTAGTGGACGGGATGGAGGTTAAAAATGGCTTATACATGTAAAAGCTGCGGAGCAGTAGCCAACGAGCCGGGGCACCTATGCAATCCCTGCGGTGATAAAGCCAAGTGCAGTTTTTGCGGCGCAACTGAAGCGGATCATACCCACCTTTGCAAGGACAAACTTTCGGCGATGAAATTTGTGTGTGGCGGTTGTGGACGTGTGGCGATGGAGCAGGAGCATCTTTGCAAACCTTCGCCAATTGCCTAAATTACGACAGCACTAAAGGGCGGCCGTTAATGCCGCCCTTTTTTTATAGAAAATTTGCTCATCCGAACGCATAAATAGAGAGCTTGATGGAATATAGTATTAGAGGTTTTACAAAAACAGCAAATCGGATATAAAGAAAATCATGAATACAACCAACCAGGAGTTTGAACAGGGCCCCATTCGACCGCCCAATGAAGCCCGCAGTCTATTATTGCGATTGACGCGTAACTGCCCCTGGAATCAGTGCCTGTTCTGCCCGGTATATAAAAACCGTAAATTTTCGCTACGAACGGTGGATGAAATAAAACAGGACATTCAGTCGGCCAAAGAAATTGCAGATGATATCAAATCCATTTCATGGAAGCTGGGACACAGCGGAACCGTCAATGATGCGGTTATCAGCTCGATCTTCAATCAACCCGGCACCAGCAACAATTATAAAAGCATTGCCGCCTGGCTGTATTACCAAACAGATGCCTGTTTTTTGCAGGATGCGGACAACCTGATCATGAAAACAAAGGACCTGGTGGAAGTCTTAACCTTTCTAAAGGAACAATTCCCGGACATCAAAAGGATTACGACCTATTCCAGATCCCGAACGGTTATTCGCAAATCGGTTGAGGGCTTAAAGCAAATTCGAAAAGCCGGGCTGGACAGGGTTCATATTGGATTGGAGACCGGGTACGACCCCTTGCTCAAACTGATGAAAAAAGGTGTCACCGGCGAACAGCATATTGAAGCCGGCAAAAAATTGGTGCAGGCCGGCATGGAAGTATCTGAATATGTGATGCCCGGGTTGGGGGGCCAGGAAATGTGGCGGGAACACGCAAAAGAGACCGCCAGGGTGCTGAATCAAATCAATCCCCATTTTATCCGTCTGCGCAGCCTCAGGGTACCGGAACGCGTGCCCCTGCATGAAAAACTCACGGATGGAAGTTTCAGCATGCAAAGCGATGATATGCTGGCTGAAGAGATCAAGCTATTTATCGAAACCCTCGCGGGTATCAACAGTACGGTGACCAGCGATCATATCATGAATTTGCTTGAAGAGGTCAGCGGCAA
>JAAUXY010025873.1_pt1 | contig 11827 bp, 9 predicted proteins | sample 7278121 | NCBI WGS metagenome assembly JAAUXY01 (sample SAMN14350117, study PRJNA611818) | marine sediment metagenome | isolation source: surface marine sediment (1.8m) | place: French Polynesia: Moorea | collected 2018-08
CATCACCCTATGCTTTTCAGGGGCTCGGTCTTCAAGGACTGAAAATATTGGAAAAAGCCAAACAGGAAACCGGACTTCCGATCGTCACCGAGGTGGTCGATCCCCGGGATGTCTCCTGGGTAGCCGAGTTTGCCGATGTGCTGCAAATCGGGACGCGCAATATGCAAAACTTCTCACTGCTTAAAGAAGTCGGAAAAGCGGGGCGCCCGGTACTGCTCAAGCGCGGTATGTACTCCACACTTGAAGAATGGCTCAATTGCGCCGAGTATATTTTAAGTGAGGGTAATCCGAATGTGATTCTGTGCGAACGCGGTATTCGAACCTTTGAAACCTATACCCGCAACACGCTGGATCTCAGTGCGGTACCGGCCATCAAGGAGTTAAGCCATCTACCGATCATTATCGATCCGACCCACAGTACCGGCCGTATCAGCCTGATCGAATCGATGAGCATGGCGGCGGCCGCCGCCGGAGCAGATGGCATGATCGTCGAGGTGCATCATAAACCGGAAAGTGCCCTGTGTGATGCCGACCAGGCCCTGACACCTGATATTTTTTCAAACATCATGAAGCGTCTGAGACCGTTGACGTCCTTTTTAGATCGCCTGCCGTCCGAATCATCGGCCGGCAAAATGAATCAGCCAAAGTGAGGCAAAAATGAAACCGGAAGAAATTCGAAAAAAAATTAGCAAGATTGATCGGGAACTGCTGGTTTTGCTCCAGGAAAGAATGGGACTGGCACTGCGATCAAACAAATTCAAGGAAACCCTGAGTGACCCACAACAGGAAAATGACATGCTGGCACGTGCCGAACGCTTGAATCTGGATCTGATCGAGAGCACATTTACCCGAAGACTGCTGCATACCATTATCGATGAAACCAAACGGCTGCAGGATGAAGACCGGTCACTGGCGGCATTTCAGGGAGAGCACGGGGCATACGGTGAGGTCGCCGCCCGACAGCTGGTTCCCGACGGCGCCTACATTCCCTGTCTGGAATTTATCGATGTCTTTCGTGGTGTCGAAGACGGCTATTTTGATCTAGGGGTCGTGCCGGTGGAAAATTCTTTGGAGGGCGCGGTCACGCAGGTCAACGATCTGTTGACAACCACCGATCTGAAAGTCATCGGTGAGATCAAGGTGATCGTCAGCCATTGTCTGCTGGCCACCGAGGCAACCGATTATCGTGAAATTCGCCAAGTCTTTTCCCATCCGCAGGCACTGGCCCAGTGCCGCAATTTTTTGATGCGCAACAAACTGGAACCACGCCCCTATTATGATACCGCCGGGGCAGCCAAGATGCTGGCCCGGGAAAATCCACGAGCTGCGGCGGCCATTGCCAGTTCTTTATGCGCTGAACTATATGACCTTGAGATTATTAAAGCGGGTATTGAGGACGGTCCATCCAATTCCACGCGGTTTTTGCTGCTGGCCCGGAAGCCGCATCCCGACAATGGTGATAAAACATCCATCATCTTTGCCGTCCCTCACGAAGCCGGCCGGCTGTATGCGGTGCTCAAGTTGTTTGCAGATGCAAAGGTTAATCTGACCCGGATTGCTTCCATGCCGCTGCGCTCGGATCCGGGCAACTACAGCTTCTTCCTTGATTTTGAGGGATCGGACAAACATGAAAAGGTCGCCGCGGTTCTGAAAGAAATGGAAGGCCTGACCAAATGGATGAAGTATCTGGGCAGTTATCCGGCAGATAAAACCACCTGAATCTTGCATGAAAATAGATGAGAAATTTCTTTAACGTGTAAATCGGATAATATTCTTTTTATTTCTCATCTATTTTCACCCTTTGGGCAAGCCGGAGACTTCCATCTGCTGCGTTATTCAGGGCAAAGCATAGATGACTATAGCTTCACCCTGAAGTGCCTTGCATATGAAAGCCTCCGACTTGTGCAAAATCCAGGTTTTACCTGAATCTTGCATGAAAATAGATGAGAACTTTTTTTAATGTGTAAATCGGATAATAATCTTTTTATTTCTCATCTATTTTTAATTTGATACGCTCATTTAGGTATTTAGAACCTATCGCAAAAATAGTAGATCACGCCCAAGGGCAAGGCAAAAACCGATTCAAAAGCGGAGCATACACGACAGTATTTGAGCATTTTGAATCGGTTTTTAATGCTGCCATTGGGCGTTAGATGCATTTTTGCGATAGGTTCTAGTGGACGACCATAACCGGGCAAGCCGCATAGTGAATCACCTTGCGGCTGATGCTGCCCACCAGAAGGCCCTTGACGGCTCCCAGGCCGCGGGTCCCCATCACGATGAGGTCAGCCGCACAATTCTCAGCGACCATTAATATCGATTCCCTCTCGAGACCTTCCTTCAATTCCTCTTGTACGGTGAATGCGGTGCGGCCCAATTTCTGTCGCGCATCATCCAGGACAGCTTGAGCCGCACTTTTCCGCCTTGAAAACAGTTTCTCGTAATCGGTATAGCCCAAGAAATCTGAAGGGTTGCGAAAGACGTGCACCAACCATAAGGTGGCTTCAAAACGTTCGGCGATTGCCTCCGCACGCTGTAACGCTTTATGGCTACATTCGGATCCATCATAGGCTAAAACAATATTTTTAAACATATTTTGCCTCCACCTTTATTCCGCAAATAGACTCATTCCTAAATCTTGCATGAAACCTAATGAGAAGTTGAGATCATATTTATTCGGGCTCCGTTTCCGGTGAAGCCAGAACCTGGCCAGTACCGTAGGAGGGAGAGATTTCAGCCGGCGATACGGAAGATATGATCGTATAGCTCTGGAGCAAACGATTGCCCAATAATTCAGCCAGGCGTTTATATAGCAGAAGACTATTGACCGGATCTTTTTCTAGGACTTTTTGCAACTTGTCTTTATCCCATTTAAGCAATTTCGATGGGGCCATGCATTCCGCCGCTGCAGAAAAACTTTCGCGACCAATCAGACTGGACCATCCGAATGCTTCTCCCGCGTTGCTGACAATATAAACGATGTGTCCGGTTTCCCCGAGACTCAGTTTGACGCGGCCTTTAAGCAAAATATAAAAGGCATTCGCGGGGTCTCCCTCACGAAAAAGCCATTCTCCTTCTTTGTGGGTTTCAGTGACAGCGATATCCATGATTTCTTTTACAAAATCCTTGTCCATCTCCCAAAAAATATCTTTTTGTTTGAAATACATGCTCTTTTTCCTTTCTTAAACCGTAGCGGTTTAATTGAATGGGTTGCGGTTTAAGCTTCGTGGTAAACCGGTTGTCCAATTTCATCCAGGGAAAAGTTATAAAAGACATGGTGCCCATCGTAATCCAGTACGCGCAAGTCATCGGTCTGTTTGAGATCGCCTAAAATCACGTTAAAGTGTTTGCCATAGCGCTGTTTGACCAACTCCTCTGAAACTTCATAGGCAATGTATTTCTTGATACCCTTTTGGGCCAGCTTCTCTATCAATTTCGGGTCGTCCAACGAGGTGTAGGTGGTTAAAATTAAAATGGGTCCGGTCCCCGTAAAAAGAATGCCAGCTTTCATCACACACCTCCTTTTGTTAAATGGGTTTTTAGGAGCGCCTGGAAAGCTATCTGGCAACGGACAGGCTGCAAACCAGCTGATTAAGACAGGAATCGTTGCGATGGTAAGCCCGAAGGATTCGTCATGGTCGGACGTTGGGAGAAATGAGATCTAAATGCTGAAGAAAGGGTACTAGAGCAAACAGATAATCATTTTAATTGGTTAGAAGTGGTTTCAAAACCACGCCCAAGGCGGGCAAGCCTCAGATCAGGTTCAAGGGCTCCGCTCACCAGCGGGATTTCGCTGCTAGTATTTAATATTTAATGTGCTCAACAAGCGCAAGCCGATCGGGAAAGCGCAGTCCCGCCCTGGCGGGATGAGCATTTACCAGAGGCTGTGCTGCACCTTACTTTATAGAATCAGATGCGAATCCCGCGCTAGCGGGGCAACGCAGTCCCGCCGCAGGCGGGAGCCTCAGATGGGGTTTTGAAACCACTTCAAGATATTGTCGCATGCCACAGGGGAGATCTCTAATTATCAACAGGTCCAGAATGACTTGGAGAATATGCGGTCAAAAAGAAGAATCGATCAAAAATGAGCTTTCAATACATAAATTAAGGCCCTGCAGGTTGATGTCAAATAAAATTCAGACAAAGGGAAAGGTCTTTCCCTGAAGAAAAATAAACCTATATCAAAGCTTTTGAATCTTCAAAATTCCAGTGACACTGCGGATCATGGTACTTCCAATTTTCGTTTGGACATATAGGACAGCACTTCACTGGTAGACAGCCGGCGGCTCCCGGGACCCACCCGTACAAAAAAATCCTCATCTTTTCCAATTTTAAGAAACGCCGCCGATGGCGAGGGCTGACATTCGATGAGCAGTACTTTTTTTTCTTCTACCGGTATCAGCTGAAAGCGAATAAAACCTGAGTGTTCAAGCCCGATATGCTGCTGGAGGCAATTGTTGACATGTAAAAGATATTTATCGTGGTTATCAAACTGATCTGCCTCAATGCCGAGGATATGCCCATCATCGGCCACACCGACCAGCAACACACCACCATCGGTATTTAAAAATGCGACCACGGACCTGAGCCATGCCTTCTCGATGACCTTCTCGGAACGGTCGGTTTTTAGATTCCAGCGCAGGGTAGATTTAAATTCCAGACGGTCGCTCTCGCCGCTGCTGATCAGCGATTTGATCTTCTCACGGTAAGCGGTCAAATCGGTGGATCCGGATCGCAGCTCATCTTCCAGCCGGCTGGCAAGTTGCTGATTTTGGGCCAGCAACGCTTTGTGCTGGTGATGGACTTCAAGCTGACGGGATACCCGGGCGACGACTTCATCGGGCTCAAAGGGTTTGGTAATAAAATCCACCGCCCCCAGTGAAAGGCCACGTACTTTTTCCTTGGTATCATGCAGGGCGGTTAGAAAAATGATAACGGTATTCTGGGTGGTTTCATCGGCTTTTAAGCGTATGCAGGTTTCATATCCATCGATACCGGGCATCATAATGTCCAGCAGGATCAGATCGGGCAAGGCCTGCTGCGCAATCCGTAGCGCATCTTCACCGGACTTGGCACTCAATAACCGGTAGCCCTGACCCTGCAGCGTTTGATGCAGCATCTGAAGGTTGATGGCATTATCGTCCACCAGCAGGACAACCGGCGCTGCCGGGTCTGCGTTTGGAGGTTGATCTTTTTGACCGTTGCTGAGTTTGTTCATTTTCAGAGCACTTGTCGGGATCGAATCCGCTGATTATGGGAACAAATGATATTAAACTTGCCGAAACTTTGATTGGCTTTGCCGGTGGCACAGATTAAAAAAAATTGGGTTGGCTGTCAAACCCAATTCTATCGGAACAAAACACTAGCAACCTTTGACAGGCCTTGCAATAAAGAGTTGGATTCGTTAATACGATAGCCGTTGTCTTTTAAGATTCGAGCGAATTCGAATGAGGCAGGTGGCAATGCAGGTCATTCAGAACCGTTTTCTGGCCGGAGCGCGCGCCGCCAGAGGGTTGGCGGTCATCATCGATGTTTTTCGTGCCTTTAGCTGCACGCCGCTGCTGTTTTCGCTGGGGATTGCAAAATCAATCCTGGTGGCCACGCCGCAGGAGGCTTTTGCGCTTAAAAAAGACGGCAAAGATGTTCTGCTGATCGGCGAAACCGGCGGCATACCGATTGAAGGCTTTGATCTGGGAAATTCGCCCAGTGAGATTCGACGACAAAGACCCTCTTTATTTAAAGACCGGACCGTCGTCCAACGCACATCTGCCGGCGTCCAGGGTGCTCTAGCGGCTCTGGATGGTGCCGAAGAGGTCCTGGTTGCCGGCTATACGGTTGCGCGGGCCACCGCCGATTATATTCTCTCAAAACAACCGGCGCTGGTGAACCTGGTGGCCATGGGCTGGGAGCTCAAAGAGCGGGCCCCGGAGGATGAAGGCTGCGCACGCTATATTGCGCATCTGTTGGGTGCCGGGAATTATGATCACAATAAAGCGCTGAGCGAAATTCTTGCTAATGAAACCGCACAGCGGTTTTTACGCGCCGATAATCCTCATTTTCCGGCCGAGGATCCCATTTTGTGCCTGCAGCGGGATGTATATGATTATGCCCTGCGCGTTGAACGCGACCAACAGGTCGTTTTGGTAAAAAAGGCCCTAAGCTAACCAGATATTTAAATCCGCTATTGCGATACGCGTCTGATGGTATTAAATTTATAGTTCAACTGAAAATTTTTACAAAACACGTGAGCTAAAGTTGGAAGTGTTCAAACGTTTAATCTCAAAAGTTTTGGGTGTCAGGATCGACGTGGTAACGCTGGCACCTGAACACTGACACCTGAAACCATGTATAAGGCACTTTGATGAAAATGAGGACCTTTAGCTTAGATCCAGAACGAAGATCCATTTATCTTAAAATAGGAATACGCATCCATGCGGTTTAACAACTTCTGGGATTATCGCCGAATTCTGTTTTCAAAAGGTTTTGCATCTGCGGTGTGGCAGTCAAGAAAAAACGTGCTGGCCTACGGCCAGGGCCGCCCGCTGGACGCCGGGCCTTACATGGCAGAACTGGATGTCACCTATCGATGTAACTGTCGCTGCCAGATGTGCCAGCGCTGGAAGGATCCCCGCAGCGATGAGTTGCGGGCGGATGAATATGAGGCCCTTGCCGGCGTGCTGCAGGAAATGGGTTCCCATCAAATCAGTATCGCCGGTGGAGAGCCGTTGATGCGCGATGATGTATTTGAGATCATTGAAAGTTTTTCCGGAAGGGGGATGTCTGTTAATATATGCACCAACGGTCTTTTGCTTGAACAATATCACGAACAAATTTGCAGCAGCAGAGCAACCTGTATCACCGTCAGTCTGGACGGTGCTTCAGCCGACAGCCATGATACCATCAGAGGCGTTCCGGGTTCCTACCGACAGATTGAAGACGGTATCCGGCGTCTGCTCGCACACCCCCGCCCGTCGCGCCCGATCGTCCGGGTCCGCATGACCATTTCCAACCAGAATGTGAATGAAATGCGGGCTTTTTATCAAAAATGGGAAGGGGTGGTCGATGATGTTTTGTTCCAGCCGGTTCATCATTGCAGCGAAGCCTATTATACCGGCATGGATGAGAACACCTTGCAACTGGATCCTGCGTTGATTGCCGAGCAAATCCATGCAACCCCGCTGGCAAACGACGGCTATCTGAACCGTCTGATTGAAAGCCTGAAAACCTGCGGGTCGTTTCCCCATCAACAATGCTATGCCGCGGTATTGATGGCCCGCATCGATCCCTGGGGCAATGTTTACCCCTGCCTCGAGCAGCACGTTAGTGTGGGCTCGGTGCGTGAAACCGATTTTCGAACAATCTGGAATTCAAAACGCATCCGCAAAGAGCGCGAGCACCTGTCCTCCGACCGCTCATGCAGCTGCTGGTATAATAACACGGCTATAATCGGCCATTACGGCAATTGGCTGGAAAAGACCCGCATTCAGTCGCTGTGGGATCTGGCGCGCCACAATGTCACCTGCCATACCCCGGCGGTTTCTCCGGGTAAAAAAATTTAGTTCGGATAAAGCGCGAAAACGTCTGCAAATTACGAATTCGGGGTACCGATCAAACCCTTACCGGTCTGCTTGATATGAAACATCGCCTGATCGGCGAGAGCGAGCAGGCCTTCCCGATTATCGGTATCATCCGGAAATGTGGCAATCCCAAAACTGGCCCCCAGATTGACATGGTAACCGGCTTTAGTTAAATATGCCGTTTCCATCATCTGCTTGCGAATCTGTCCAACCATTTCAGAAGCCTGAATCTTATCAAACCCGGGCAGCACGATAACAAACTCATCACCGCCATAGGCAACGCCAAAGCACGGTTTGTTTAAACAGCATTTGATGGTATGGGCGACTTCCTTAAGGGCCTGACTTCCATTCAGGTGGCCATATGTGTCGACCACGCGCTTGAAGTTATCCATATCTATAAACACTAAAGAAAAGGGCTTGCGGGGCAGTTTACTATCTTCAATTAATTGATCCAATATTTGATAAAGGTGACGGGTATTATAGAGCCCGGTTAGATTATCGTGGATCGCAAGATTGCGGAATTTTTTGCGGTCGCGCCTGAGCTCTTTCTCCAGAGCCTTCTTTTTGGTATTGTCGACCATGATGCCTTCGAGAATGGCATCTCCTTTGTCACGCTCGACAATTCGAATATTTGCCAATACCCATACGGGTTTGCCATCTTTGCGCTTCAGCCGCAGTTCATGATTTTCAACCGTACCTTTCTTTTGCAGTGTTCGGATCAATCTGGCACGGTCCTCAGGATTGAAATAAAACTTAATGGCACCCTCTTTAAGTGCAAGGATCTCATCAACAGAATCATATCCCAGAATACGTGCATACGCCGGATTGACGCGAATAAACTGACCGGACAGATGAATTTGAAACATTCCCTGCACGGCATTTTGAACCATATTGCGGTATCGTTGTTCCGCCCTTTTGAGCTCTTCCTGCGTTTCTTTTAAATCGGTTAAATCCGTTAAAAAAACCATAAAGCCTGTAATCTGGCTGTTTTCATCATTGAGTGTGCTACGGCTAAAAAGCATTGGAATCAAGCGACCATCATTGGCGCGAAATAACGCTTCAAAGCTAAAATGCTCGGGACTTGCGGAATAAAAGTTAAGGGAGGTTTTGTCGTAAAATTTGTCAACTAAATGACCGATAAAGTCATCACGGTCATAACCGGAAATCTTTAACAAGGCCTTATTGACTTCGATGATCACACGATTGGCATCCAGCAGCATGAATCCTTCAAATCGACTGTCAAGAACACGATTGTATTTATCTTCAGCCTGTTTTCTTGGGGTGATATCTGTCAAAACACCCAACGCGGCCGGTTGATCATTCCAGGAGAACAAATTGGCTTTCAACTCTACCCAAATGGTCGCACCCTCTTTATTCACAATTCTAAAAGAAACCATTTCGGGGAGGCGCTGACCTTTAATGATGCTTTCATGGTGTTGCAGCAATATTTCACTGTCCTTTTTATGTACAAAATCGGAGATGGGTTTTGAGGTCAGCTCTTTGTATGAATATCCAAAAAGCGCTTCGGCTTTGGGATTTACATACTGAAAGATTCCATTTTGAGCCACTAATAGGGCCTCATTGGCGCTTTCAACCAAATTGCGATATTTCAATTCGTTGTGCTGCAATAAATCTTTCGTCTTGCGGCACTCTTTGAGCTCTTCTTGCAGTGATGCAATTTGTTGTAATAACTGCTCAGGTGACGTGGATGAATTCATCTGATTCCCCTCAATCTTTATATGGGATAAGTTATATCGAAAAGTTCCTGTGCGCTAAGAATATCAAATAATACTAGGAAGTAATCGCAAAATTGTCAAACCTTTCAGATCAAAACCGCTCAAGAACAGATCGGACCAACATATCAAAGCTGCAAAGTAGAATAATTTTGCGTGGATTGGGTATGCGAGCAGAAACTATTTAGGTAAATTTTCGAAGTCTACATATCGATAATTTTTATTGGGATTGGGTAAGATCCTCGTCGGTGTTTTATCCTTTAATATCCTTATCTGGATAATGAAATAAACAGAAAATGGATGTTAAAATATCGTTTCTGAAAATCATTATTCCTTTATAAAAAGCTTACGCGGGAAATTCGTAAAAGTTTCATGACCAGTTTCGGTGACGCGAAAGGATTCGCTGCACTCAAAACCCCAATCATCCAGCCACATGCCCAGGATCATGTGAAATGTCATATTGGGCGCTAAAATGGTCTTGTCGCCGGGCCGCAAACTGGCGGTATGCTCCCCCCAATCCGGCGGATAATTTAAACCCATGGACTAGCCGATACGGGATTCTTTTTCCAAGCCCGCCTGAGCAATGACCTGACGCCATACCCATTCAATTTCTTCACAGGTCACACCGGGTTTAATGGCATCGAGTGCCTTATTGCAACCCTCGACAACGACCTTGGATGTGTCAACCAGACTGTCGGGCGGATTTTTACCGATATACAGCGTTCTTGCCAGAGGGCTATGATAGCGATTATGGCATGCTGCCAGTTCCATATTGACAGCAATTTCATTTTTATACGGTTCGTCCGTCCAGGTCAGGTGAGGGGTTGAGGTCTTCTCTCCGCTGGGCATCATGGGAACGAATGCCGTATAGTCACCGCCGTAGGTTTCCGTGCCACGGATTTGAGTCCGATAAATTTCAGCCACCGCATCACATTCTCTAACGCCGGGTGCAACGGTATCGATGGCCTTTTGCATGACACGCTCGGCAATTTTTCCGGCCTTTTTCATAAATTCGATTTCCCTATCCGATTTTATGATTCTCACCCAACTGACCAGTAAATTGGCATCATCAAATTTGGCTTTTGGCAGGTTCTTTTGAAGTTCGACAAAACTTCTGGCACTAAAATAATAGGCATCCATTTCAGTACCGATGGTTTTTGTATCCCAACCACGCTTTTTAATTTCTTCCGCAACAACCTGCATCGGATGCTTGATTGTCGATTGAACATAATCATCGGCATAACCGATAATGCGTTCATGGGGTAGATAAGTGGTATGTTTGGCGCCATTGGCATCCATACCGCGACCGATCCAGATGGGCTGGTCATCATCGATCGACAGGACCACAACCTGTGGAACATAAAAAGACCAGCCATCGTATCCGGTTAAATAATTCATGTTTGCCGGATCTGATACCACCATAACATCGATACCCTTTTCGGCCATACGCATTTTGGTTTTTTGGACACGTCCCTGATACTCTTCAATGCTAAACAGTGCCATGGCGCCTCCTTGATCGTTTTCTTTTTAATTTCTGTTTTTTCGTTACGCGCCATCGCATGAGAGTACTTTTGCGGGGTTCCAACCATCAGTCAGGGCTGTTTAAATATGATAGCGCTGAACGAATATGCATTTCCACGCCCAGTGATAAAACGTCTTCATCAAAATTGAAAAGCGGGTGGTGGTGGGGATAATCGGTTTGCTTTTTTTTGTTTCCGGCACCGATAAAATAAAAAGCGCTGGGCACTTTTCGGGCGTATTCACAAAAATCCTCGCCGATCATGGTGACATAGGCGATGACATCTTTTTGTCTTTTGACCCGTTTCTGCGCTTCGTCCCTTACGATTTTAACCATTTCAGAATTATTAATTACGGCAGGATGAGAGTAAGCATACTCAATTTCATATTTGGCCCGGTGTAAATCACAAACACTGCTGACAATTCTTTCAAAACTCTCACAGGGATTTTCGACACCCTTTTCATCCAGGTCGTATAAATATCTTATGGTTCCTTCCAGCTTTACCTTCTCGGGGATAATGTTGCTCATCGTTCCACCGCTTATTTTGCCAAATACAATCAGTGTTGGTTTTAAGACATTGATTTCTCTGGTCTGGACACTTTGAACCGCTTGTATGACCGAGGCCGCCGTTATGATGGGATCGATAGAGTCTTGCGGAAAACCCGTATGCCCGCCGCGACCAATTAGGGTCAGTTTAAAAACGTGCATCCCCGCCATGACAGGCCCTGATTGTATTCCGATTTGGCCGCTTTTTAGCGACGTCATCAGGTGGACGCCCAGAGCAGCGTCTACTTTCGGGTTATCCAGAACCCCTTTGTCAATCAGGTGCTTGGCGAACATATTTTCTTCATTGGGTTGAAATACCAGTTTTATATTTCCCCGGAAGCGGTCCCGGATTTTGGAGAGAATTTTGCCGGCCACCAGCAGCATGGCGCTGTGCCCGTCATGTCCGCAGGCATGCATTTTACCCGGGTTTTTCGATTTATACGGCAATGCGG
>JAAUXY010050298.1_pt1 | contig 11821 bp, 12 predicted proteins | sample 7278121 | NCBI WGS metagenome assembly JAAUXY01 (sample SAMN14350117, study PRJNA611818) | marine sediment metagenome | isolation source: surface marine sediment (1.8m) | place: French Polynesia: Moorea | collected 2018-08
CCCGCGGCACGGCCTTGACGTACCTCGGTGACCGCGAGCTGTCACCCAGCGCCTTGCGCAAGGCGCTGGCTGCCTGCGCGAGCACGTTGTCTGTCACCAGGGTGCCGCGCCAGACCTCGTCGAGCAGCTCGGATTTCGAAACCACCCGGTCCGTGTTGCGCAGCAGGTAGACGAGCATCTCGAAGACTTTGGGCTGCAGGGCAATGATCTCGTCACCGCGGTACAGCTCCCGCCGACGCACATCCAGCTCGAAGTCGTCGAAACGAAAGAGGCCGTTTTCGAGCTTCATGAGACGTTCACCTGCCGGTTCATCGTTTGATCAGCACCTGCTCAGGACTCCGGGCCGCCCGGCCACTAACGTCATGTGTCAACCGGACCGGCAAACGCGGTTCATCATCAAAGGCAACAAGGAGCATATGACATGAAAGCAACTTTTCTGAAGCTGGCAACCGTTTTCTTGCTGAGCGCGGCATTTCTCGGCAATTCTGCCGAGGCGGCGGGAAACGTCGGATTGCTTAGCGGCGCATGGGAAGTCCAGGGTACGCCCGACCACAACAACTGCGGCGCCATCCCTTTTACCAACCTCGTCGCGGTAACCCGTGACGGAACGATCACGAACGTCGACCCGGTTCTTGGCGCGGGCATCGGGGAAGCCTACCGCATCAAGCGGCGGACGTTTGCCGCCGGTTTCTTCGGATTCATCAACGATAACGGCGTTGTGCTTCGTTACGAAGTGCAGGGCTCCCTGAAGCTCAACAATCCGGGCCAGTTCAGCGGGAAATTCAGGACCATACTCTACGACCCGTCGAATACGCCGTTTTGCGAATACGAGGGCACGATCAGCGGCAGCAGGCTCGTGGCCGTACCCTATTGAATCAAAGATCAGGATTTGTCCGCGCCGGACCTCTACGTTCCCCCTGCCCGGGCAATGGGCGATGCGACGCGCGACGATTTCGACGAGCTGCCCTTTCTTCTACAATGGAGACGCTGACCATCATATGTATATACACTGAATCTTCATTGGGGTGAGCATTAAAAAAAACACGACGTCCCGATGGAGAGGCAGTGCAGGACGGAGCGATCAGGTCGGTAAATTGCCGCACGCCGTTGGCGCGATGGTATTGCGAGGACGCCCAAAATAGCTGTAGCAAAGGAAAAGACGAAGAAGGACGCGCAGCTCGTTCTAAGGCTGAACAAAGAGCTTCGTGACCGCTTCGTGGAAGCCTGTCAGGACCTCGACACGTCGGCTGCGCGAGAAGTCCGTCGCTTCATAAAGCGTTTCCTGAAGAAATACGAGAACGGCGAGCCCGAGGAATAGCGTCACGCTATTCGCGTAGGCACCATCCACGAGATAGTCCGGCCGTCGCTGTGACTCAGTCTCTCGTCGATTTCGGTCCAGACCTCTCCGCCCAGGCTTTGGTAACCTTATGCCCCCTCTCCCGCAGAGGGGGCCTTTTTTTGGAGCGTGACATCTTCATCAGCGCGGAAACTCGATGGTTTTTTCCCGGGCAGGTGCCGGAGGCAATGGCGGACTGGTTCGCATGCAGTTCCGTCGAGGCGTCATCACCCGAACGAACCGACGACTACCTGTTGTTGCCAGGCTGTTCAACGGCCGGCGTAAAGCTCCGTGAAGGTCACTTCGAAGTCAAAGCGATAACGGGGCCGTCCGAGGTATATTCTTGGTCCGATGACATTGCCGGCAAGCGTGACACCTGGGTGAAGTGGTCCGTTAAGGTTTCCGAACCTCGTTTGCTGGCCGAACTCTCCGCCGGCGATGATGCGACATGGTTGCCTGTCGTCAAACAGCGTGACTTGAGGCTCGTTTCCCTCGATGGCCCAACGCCCGGGGAATTACAGCCGAATACGATCCGCCTGCGCAACGGTTGCCAGTTCGAGCTTACCCGAATCCACCTGGGCAGCGCGTCCAGCGACCCGTGGTGGAGCTTGTCGTTCGAGGCCTTCGGCCCTGCCGGGTCCGTCATGCGGAACCTCGGTACCGCAATGCACTTCGTGCTGGCCGACCCGCCGCCGGTGCCCTTGCCGGCCGCGAATTCGATGTCCTACCCACAATGGTTGCTGGATCAGGCAGAGAGTTCCCCTGCTTGAACGATGTAACGGCGCCGATTGGGTTACTATGAGGTCATGAACGAGCAGCCGCTCAAGATGCTGTACCGGAAGCTCAGCAAGAAAGGCTTCAATCCTGCGCACGTGGCCGAGGTGGGCGTCTGGCTGCCGGAGACGTCGAACATATTCGACTACATCGAGGCGGGCGTCAGGACCACCCTTGTGGAACCGGACCCGGAATCGATACGCCGCATCAACGAACGGTTTGGCGAGAATACGAACGTTACCCTTCACACCGTGGCCGCTTTCGACTACGAGGGAACGCTCGAACTCTCCCAGCGAGAGGCGTCAACGTTCGTCAGCTCACTCGAGTCGAGCCCCGCAATCGTCAATGACGGCTACGTCGTCGACGAAAAAGACCAGTTCACCGTCCGGTGCACAACGTTCGATACGATCGACGATGGTTCCATCGACCTGATCAGTATCGACACCGAGGGTAGCGAGTGGTTCGTCCTGAAGCACATGCAAAGCCGGCCTGCGGTCATATCGATCGAAACTCACGGCGCTGCGTACACGAACCCGCATCTCAGCGACATACAGGCGTGGATGTCGAAAAACGCCTACGTCCTGTTGTTCAAGGACAAAAGCGACTCCGTCTACGTACAGCAGAAACGCGTCGACGTGACTCTCGGCGATCGAATCAGGCTGGCGTGGAAGAATGCGATGTTGGCTCTGCGGCGATTGCGCAAACAACTGTTTTCATCCCGTCCCGTTGCTGCCGCCTGAGAGGATTCGCTCGTAGAGCTTCGAATACTGCCGCGCCGCGCTCTCCCACGAGAAACCAGCCGCACGTGCGCGCAGACGCGCGAGGCGTTCGGGTTGCCGCTCGTACGCCTGCATGCCGTCTGCGAACACCCTCGCCATGCCTTCGGGATCGAAGTCGTGCCAGTAGAAAACGTCGTCGCCGCCAACTTCCGGCAAGCTCGAGCGCGCTGCACAGAACGTCGGTTTGCCGAAACTCATCGCCTCGAGTGGCGGCAGTCCGAAACCCTCGTGCAATGATGGAAACAGGAACGCACTGCAGTTCTGAAACAGCCACACCTTCTCGGCGTGGCTGACTTCACCGACGATGGCAAGTCGATCGGAAACGCCAAGATCCGACGCCCGACGCCGGATATCATCGACGTAGCTTCCTTTTGTGTTTCCGGCGATGACGAGATTGAAATCATCGAGTTTCGCGAGCAGATCGACAAGCACGTGAAAGTTCTTCTTGCGCCGGACGACACCCATCGTGAAGAGAAAGGGCCGGTCCGAAAGCCCGGCCACCGGTTGCCCGATCGCGCCGGGGTCCGCGCATAAACCGTTGTAGATGACGTCAACCGGCGTATCGCCGACTTCAATATGCTGCTCGATGACACCCCTCGTGAACTCCGAGATCACCGTGACTACAGCAGCACCGTCAACGAGCTTTTGCACGTGTGCGAGGCGCCGCCGCGCCTTCGACGGTGCCTTCTCACCGAGAAAGTTCAAATCGTGAATAGTGAGAACGTAAGGTACACCGGGTGCAGGCAGGTACCGACCGTCCTGGTGCAGGACGTGCCAGAGATCGAACCTGCGTGTGAGCCATCTCGCATAGCGCAAGCGCCAGGACGGTGAAATCGTCTCGACGGGCTCGCCGAACACGTCGCTGCAGCCGTCCGGCATCAGGAACACCGGCGACCAGGCCGGTGACGGATTCGAGACGAACTGCTGTCCAAGGTTGAACGCAACCTGGCCGAGTCCTGAATTTGGCTGTCGTAAACGCTCGACGTCGATTACGACTTGCGGGATCGACATTCGCGGATTGTATCGGAATTGCCTTTGCTATCGAGCATCGATTGGACGGCGTCGATAACCACGGAACTTCCGAGCTGTTGGAGCCCCGTCTCGCTGCCATGGGGGGTCCGCAAGGTGCGGGTCGCTTCCACCGCTCCGGTAGCGGGCGGCGCGTGAAGAACGTACACGTTGCCGATGCGCTGAGAGCCGTCCGGCGCGTACGGGCTTTTCGTCGCCGGGTGCCCGTACGGCCAGGGCGCCCACTGGCGCAGGTTCGTACCGCCGAACAGCACGACGGTCGGCGTACCGACTGCCGTAGATACGTGGCCAATAAGCGTGTCGACGCAAACGCAGATCCTGGCGCGCGCCAGCAGTTCCGCGACCTCCGCCAGCGACAGCTGCCCGGCAAGCGACGTAGCGACGTTGCTATCCAGGAGAAGCTCTTTTTCGATGTAGTCTTTTTCGGATTGAACGGGGCCTCCGGAAACATACACGTGCAGACCTGATGCACCGAGTTGCGCGACAATGTCGCGCCAGCCCTCGATTTGCCAGCGTTTGTGTACGAGCGATGGTCCCGGATGAATGGCGGCGTAGGGCTGGTCGCGCCAGGTCGGTCCGAGCAAGCTCTCGAGCTTCTCCGGCGCAGTCGCAGAGTACGGCGGAACAACGACGGGGTCGACGTCAACGCCGATCATGCGACCCAGTTCACTGGTCTCACTCAGCGCGTGACGATCGGCGTCGATGACGGTGTAGTCGGCATGAAACCTGTGTTTGAAGCCTGACTCGGAGCGAGGCAGTAATCGACCGTACCGCTTGCGGCCAAGCACCAGCGAATAAAAGAAAGCCCTGTCGCTCGCCGAATTCGACAGCACAACATCGTAGGCGCGCCAGCGGCCCTTGAACGTGCTCATTGTTGCGCGTACGCCTGCGCGCCGGGGCACTTCAATGACGTCATTGATGTGCGGATTGCCCTCGACGATACCGCGCATGCCCTTGCGAATGAGCAGGTCGATCCTGGCTTCCGGATACGTCGCCCTGAGCGCGGCGAGTAGCGGAGTCGTCACGAGCACGTCGCCGATTCCGGGCAATGCAATGACGAGAATGCTATTTACGGATGTAGTCATCTGGCGTCGTTCCAGCCGGGACGAACACGTAGTTGCGATGCTCGACGCCCGGACGGCAATGCGCAAACTCATTGCGTTGTTCGAACGGCACGTAACGCCCCCGGCCCTTGTGAAAGAAACTCGCGTGGTCCGCAGGATCGACAAAATAGAAGAACCCGTCGTAGCCCAGGCTGGTCAGGAAAGCTTCCAGATTGCCATCGGCGATTTCACTATCGTGGCCCTCGAACAGCAGCACGGGCTGATCGGAAGACAGGACCTGGCGTCCGCCTTTGAAGACGCTGAGCTCGTGGCCTTCGACGTCGCACTTTATGAAGCTGACGTGCATGCCCGGGTTCTCGTCGACGAAAGCGTCGATCGTGGTTACCGGAACGTCGAACACGTCGCTCGCCGTAGCGCCGCTTCCCAACATCTCGACGGTCGCGCCGCCCGAGCCGACTTCGGTGCGTCGCATCGTCAACACGCCCGGCTTCGCGGAGAGGCCTTTGTTTATCACCTCCATGTTATCCAGGCCGAACTGGCGCCTGACGGTCTCGAGGTGCGGACCGAGTTCCGGCTGCGCTTCAAAGGCAATAAGCCGGCCCTCGAGGCCGGCTGTGCGGGACATGTAGATTGAATAGACGCCGCGATTCGCGCCGACGTCGAACATCGTCGCGCCGCGCATATCCAGCTGACGCACGAGTGCGATTGATGGCACCTCGGACTTGAACCGGTACCGCAGGCATCGATGAATCATATGCGCTTTGCTTTGCCGGTAAGCCATCAGCCGGTAACGCCTTCCGTACGGATATGCAGTTGCTTGCCGCAGTGCTTGCAGTGCACTGCGTCGATCTCGTGCCGCATCAGTCCGCAATCCGGACATTCGAAGCGCACCCGGTTAGGTCGAAAGATCGTCTGCACGAGGCGAAGAAACAATGCTACGCCGACGATCATGATGACCACTGCCAGCAGACGCCCCGCACTCCCGACAAGGATGACGTCACCAAAACCTGTCGTCGTCAGGGTCGTTATCGTGAAATACAGGGCATCGATATAGTTGTTGATCGAATCATTGACCTGCACCTGGAATTCGTAAACAACCGCCGTTACCACAAAGATGAATACCATCAGGTTCAGCGCGCTGAACACGACCTCTTCGTTCTTCGCAAAAAACCCCGAATGCGCTCGCAACTGCCGGGCCACGGCGTAAGAGCGCATGAGCCGCAGCGCGCGTACGAGTCGCAGAAATGCGAAATTTCCGACGAGCGCGGGTATGAACAGGGATGTAATGACGACGAAGTCCACGATCGTCATCGGTTTGACCAGGAATGCGCCGCGGTGCGTATCAGCGATCAGGCGCGCCAGGAAGTCGAGCAACAGGATAATGCCGATGACCATATCGGCGATCACGATCCAGCGATAGGGATCGAGGAAGGTCGTGGCAACGAAATAGACGATGACGAGCAGGTCGAACGCGATGAACAAATAGCGAGCTCGAATAGCGCGTTTCGAGAAACCGTAATAAGTCTCACGGCAGAACCTGGTCAATTTGCTCATGGTTTTGTGGCCATCAAAACGCGCACTGAATTATATATGCATCGTCCGCCGATCATCGACGTATAATTTCGCCCACAGCAGGAGGCATAACTATGATTCGATTGTTGCTATTCGGGGTGTTTATCGTCTGCACGAGCGCAGCTGCCCATGCGGATTGGGTGCTGGACGGAGATGCATCATCTGTGAATTTCGTGTCAACCAAAGCAATCTCTGCGGCCGAGGTCCACCGGTTTACAAGCTTCGCCGGCAACGTGGGGGATGACGGCGTGGCCCGAATCGGCATCGACCTGAATAGTGTCGATACCGCCGTCGATATCCGCGACGAGCGAATGCGTGACATGCTGTTTGAAACGGAGCGTTACCCGATGGCGACAGTCGAAGCGCGCGTCGATATCGAGACCGTCGCAGCGATGAAGGCGGGAGAAAGCAAGTTCCTCGTCAGCGAGGCGCAGCTCGGGCTGCGCGATAAAAACATCAGCCTGACCGTGGAGCTGTCCGTCGCGAAACTCGACGACGGACGTATCCTGGTCATCGGTAGCAAACCGGTCATTGTCAACGCAAGTGAAGTCGGCCTGCTCGATGGCGTCGAGAAACTGAGGGAAATTGCCGGTTTGCCGAGCATAAGCCCGGCCGTTCCCGTGACCTTTACGCTTGTCTTCGATAAGCAGTAACGACGTAATCGTTCCACTCGCGAATCCAGCGAAGCTGCGCCGAACCGAGCTCACTTATGCCGTCGACGACGACTCTGGCAGCAACGCACGGACTGAATAGCGGATTGGCAGGGAACGCGTCGATCGACCGCCGGGCCAGTGACCAGGCCTCCTCACCATGGCGGCGGGCAAGCGACTTCATGGCCCTGAGCCGCGGCGTCCGGGACAGTGATCGATCCAGGCGCATTTCCAGCGACTGCAGGATCGACGTTGCCGGCATCGAAACTTCACTCTGGGCGCCGCCCTTGTCCACGTAACGGCTCAGAAGCGGATAGTCACGGGTGCCCGATCTCGCCAGGGGATCCTCGGGCGGAACGCTGTCGGCGATTTCCTGCCAGTCGTCCTCCTCGAGTTCCGACCAGGCGCGCGAGTACAGCACCTTTTCTTCCTGGCCGATATGGGTTCGCATCTGCTTCGCGAATTCCTCGAGTTTTTGCGCCAGCCGCTCCCGCGAACTCCGTCCGCGCGCCCCGTGGGAGGTACGCTGGATCAGCACGAGCAGGGACTCGCCAATGCGATCCGCGGACTTGTGTTCGCGGGCGAGTTTCTTCGCGGTGGCCGCAACGGACGGATCGCGCTCTGCGATTCGCGCAAACATGATCTCTTCGCGCGGGTGATGGTGAACGTTCTGGAAGCTGACGACGTAGTTCACGGCCTCCTCGAACACGGGCATTACTTCGTCGGGCTCGTCAACGAGCCGGCGTGCGTCCCGGCCAATCATCGAGAGAACGCGCGAGAACCTCGCGTGGTCCTCACGCAGGCCCTTGAGAAAGTCGTTTCCGGTTGCTTGCATCGCAAACTCTCCTTGTCTCAGGGACATCGGTAGCGAATGAAGTCGGCTATGTGCAGGTACGCCTGCTCTGCCTCGGGCAGGGGCATGCTGTGCCAGACGTGCGGTTGTTGGTCCCAAACCTCGACTTCCGCTTCGACGCCGGCTTCGCGGGCGCGATCGCCGAAACGCGTCGAGTGCTGCAGCAGCCACTCGCCGCCGCCGACCTGCATCAACAGCGGACACAGGCCTTCCAGATTGCCGCGAACAGGAGACGCATACGGATGGTCGAGGACCTCCGGATCACCGCCTGCATACAAGAGCCGCGGGTCCTTGTCGGGATCGTCCGGCAGTTCGGGAACGAAACTGTAGTCTTCTTCCGCCTCGAACACCGCATTGCCGCCGCTGATGCTCATGTCCGTGCACGCCGAGATCGTGAACGCGCCCGCGGGGCTGGGTTGCTCCAGGTCACGAAGCGCGAGCAGCGTCGCCAGCGTGAGGTTCCCCCCGGCTGAATCGCCACCGATGACGATACGCGAAGGATCGGTTCCCCGGGAAAGCAGCCATGCATAGGATTCGACGCAGTCCTGGAGTCCGGCCGGAAACGGGTGTTCCGGCGCCAACCGGTAAAACACGAGCAGCATGGTAGCGTTTGCGGCGTTGGCAATTCGGGCCGCGATCTGGCGGTGTATCCTCGGGCTCCTGAGCACCCAGCCGCCACCGGGAAAATAGAGCACCGTGCGGTCCGCAACCTGCTGTGGTCTGAGCCACTCGGCATCGCAACTCTCGAGCGCAAGCGGTTCGATGTCCACGTCTGGAGGCGCCGGGAATGCTCGATCAATCGCCGCCAGGGTCTTGCGGCTCTGCTCGATGTCGAAATCGTCGAACACCGCTTTCATCGAGCGACCGACGAAAATATTTATGAGCCTGGACTGGATACTCGGCAACGTTTGCCCCTCACCCTCCGGTGCTATTGCGCGGCAGCATGAGCTGAATATATGCAAGTTCCGGGCGGATGTTTATGGCGGGTTTCCGCAATGCAACACTGCGGGCATTCCGTATCGCCAGCCCGTTTCCGGCGACTACTCCTTGTTTTCTATCGGTTTATCGTCTGGCATATGAATACGCAACAGCTTGCTGCGGCGCTGGTCGGCCCGCAGCACCTCGATGCGGAAGTCCTTCCACTCGAAGGATTCGCCGACCGCAGGAATGCGCTCGAGAATCTCGGTCACGAGGCCTCCGATCGTGGATGCATCGATCGACGGATCCCAGTCGATGCCGAGCTTTGCACAAAGCTTGCGCAGATCGACGCGCGAGCGGACGACGAGCGAACCGTCTTGCAGCTCGTGGATATCGTGCATCGGGAGGTCGCTTTCGTCGAGGATGTCGCCGACGATTTCCTCCAGCACGTCCTCGAGCGTCGCGATGCCCTGCACGGTTCCGTATTCGTCAACGATGATGGCGAGGTGGCGACGCATCTCCTGGTAGGTCCTGAGCAACTGCATCAGCGGCACGGTTTCCGGAACAACGAGCGGATCCTGAATCAGGTCGCCCCAGTCAATGTCGTCTTCGTCATTCTCCAGCAGCCAGTACAGCAGATCCTTCGCGAGCACAACGCCGGCTGCGTCCGCAAGATCGCGCGTTGGCGAAAACGGAAAACGACTGTGTCCCGACTGCCTGACCAGGGCTGCCACTTCGTCGCGCGTCATTTCGCCGGACACGAATCGCACCTGTTCACGCGGCAGCATCACGTCATGTGCATGCAGGTACCTCAGCTGTGTGGCGCCGACAATCATGCCCGCAGTCTTGTCACTGACCACGCCGGCGGTGCGCCCAAGCGTAGCAAGCAGGCGGATTTCCTCTGTGGTCGTGACGGGGATCTCCATGTCGCCGCGAATCGAGCTCGACAGTTTTTCGCTGAGCACTACCAGCGGGCGCAGCAGCACCGTCAGCCAGCGAATGCCGTGCGCAACCGGGACCGCGAGCAGTGTTGCGTAGGAGACGCCGAGTGTCTTGGGAATGATCTCCGTGAACAGCAACACCGCGATCGTGAAAATGATCGAGAACAACCACAGGGTGCCCGGCGCAAAGACGTTTGAATAGCTCGCGCCGGCGACGGCCGCACCGATCGTGTGTGCTGCCGTGTTGAGGATGAGAATCGCCGCGATCGGTACATCCATGTTGTCTTTGAATCGCGACAGCAGGTCACCGGCGCGACGGTCCGTCTGCACCAGGACCTCTATCTGCGGACGCGTCAGCGACAGCAGTACGGACTCGAAGATCGAACACAGGAAAGAGATGATCAGCACGATGCTGACCGCAGAAATGAATAGCAGCATAGGGCCTCCGCGCGAGCTGTGCCCCGATTGTCGGGCCCGCGGGGCGCTCGATTCAAGCATTCAGGGCGACTGTGTGTGCTCGCGGTGTATGGTACGGTCCTCACCGTCCCTGCTATGAGTCTCATCAATCCTGACAACCACATCGCCCTGATGGCGGTACTGTTCCTGATCGCCGGCGGTGCTTTTCTTGCCGAGAAGACCCGGATTGGCTCGCACCTGACCGGTGCTGTCATCGCCATTCTGGCGGCAATCGCAGCCGCCAATATCGGGTTGATCCCCCACTCGGCACCAGCGTTCGACTTCGTCTTCTCTTATTTCGTGCCCGTTTTGATTCCACTGTTCCTGTTCAAGGCAGATCTCAGGCACATGTTCTTCGAAACCACGCGCATGACAATAGCGTTCCTGATCGCCAGTATCGGCACGATTGCCGGCGTCATCGTTGCCGTCGGCCTGCTCGATCTTGGCGCGCTCGCGCAAGCGGCCGACATCGATTCAGATTTGCGTGAGGCGGCAATTGCGGGGCTGTTCACATCGACCTATATCGGCGGCTCCGTGAACTATGCAGCGCTGGGAGAGATAACGGGGCTGCGAACGGACGCCTCGTTTTTTTCCGCGGCAACCGCAACGGATAACCTGTTCAGTGCCGTATTCCTCGGCGTTCTTGCATTGTTGCCGGGCTGGAACTGGCTGGCACGGCGATTCAGGCGTCACGATCATGGCGAAGAAGAAACATCGGATTCCGCGCCCGAACCGATCACGGCAACCAGTATTACGCTCGCCATCGCCACAGCGATCAGTTTTGTTGCAATCGGCGACGCAATGACCGCGTGGCTCGGTCTGCCGAGCCTGCGATACGCGATCATCACGGCGCTCGTCGTAACGGCCGCCACGGCTTTCCCGCGCTTCATGGCGCGATTGCACGGCGGTTTCGAACTCGGCGTGTCGCTTGCTTTCGTGTTCTTCGCGGCCATTGCGGCGGGCGCCGATCTTCTCGCAATGGTCAATATCGCACCGCTGCTGATCGTGCTTGTCGTGATCCTGCTGTCGATCCACCTCGCGATTTTGCTGGGCGTCGGCGCGCTGTTTCGACTCACCCTCCCCGAGCTCGTCACCGCATCGAATGCCGCTGTGCTCGGCGCGACGACGGCACCTGCACTGGCTGCAGCGCGAGGCTGGCACGACCTCGTAACGCCGGGCGTACTGGTCGGCGTGCTCGGCTACGCACTCGGCACGTTCGCAGGCACCGCGATCTTCCATCTCTGGGGCATGAGCTGACGGGGCCCGCGGCTTCGTGGACGTTCAAATTCCCCTTTTGATCGCGGTCTCACGACCGCTCCTACCGGTCGCTACTGTGAGTACACCGGCGGAGGCGGCTCGTTGACGAGTTTTTCCACTGCGCTCAACAATCCGCCACGTGGCGGATTCTCGTAGCGCTCGCCGGCGTCGTCATCGACCATGTCACGAGCG
>JAAUXY010091437.1_pt1 | contig 11821 bp, 7 predicted proteins | sample 7278121 | NCBI WGS metagenome assembly JAAUXY01 (sample SAMN14350117, study PRJNA611818) | marine sediment metagenome | isolation source: surface marine sediment (1.8m) | place: French Polynesia: Moorea | collected 2018-08
GCCGGGACATATACACCGGCAAGGTGACCAATATGGATTGGGCCATTGGTATAAGGTAAAGCAGCTGTAATGGTATAGCGCGATGGTACGGACATCAACGGAAGATTTAAGGCACAAAAATAGCCTTTTTTGCCCTGTACCGCTTAACCAATCTAAAAGAAAAACCCCCTGAACACCGGATTACTCTATGAGCATCTCCGGCGATAAGGGGGTGTGCTTGCCAAGTAGGGGTGGTTTATGCCACCATTATCGATTTAGACATTTTCCTGTCCGATACCTGTATCCTGTAGATATATTTACCGGTGGAAATATGCTTATTGAGTCTTTCTCTAATATTGATTTCGGCAGAACCTTCCAGCATGATCTCATTGTAAACCGTTCCGACATTCTGTCCGAGGATGTTGTACAATTGAATATCTACGTGGCCCGTAAACGGCATTTCCAGGTAGATATGCGGGTTTCCATCAGTTGGATAGAAAGGCCTGTGATCTATAGCCTGAAGCAACTCAGGTGTAGGATCCTCGGCTACCGGATCCTCCGGTGTAGGAGGAGTAGGGGGTTCGTTGTCTATCGCAATTGGAGGGAATTCCACACCGCTACAGTTAAAGCCTAGGTTCACCGGATTATATGGGTGATTAAGCAGATGCTGTTCCACCAACGGGATAGGTACACAAAGCCATTCGGCCAGTACTGTTGCATAGAGATCCCTGAAATCCATGGTGTACTCCAGGTTTCCTCTGCTATTAGGTGCATCCAGCGAAGGGTGATCACCAACAAAGGCACTACCGTTAAGACCAGATCCAAAGAAAAGGGTCGGAGCTGCTTTACCGTGGTCAGTACCATTCGATCCATTCTCAAAGATCCTTCTACCGAATTCTGAGAAGGTCATACTCAATACCCTTTCATCTTGTTGTGTAAATGCAAGGTCGTCGTAGAAATTCTGGACGGCTACAGAGAGGTTTGTCATCAGTCGCTCGTGGGCAAGTGGCTGATTTCCGTGTGTGTCAAACCCACCCATGGAGATCATATACACCTTGGTTCCAAGATTTCCTTTTATGAGTCGGGCCAGTAGGGCCAGCTGTCTTGCAAATCCATTGTCCTGGTATTCAACCTGGTTTTGACCTCTTTCATAGGCCTCGTGTATGAGACCGGAATATTCATAAGTAATATTCGCCACTCCACGAAGGAATTTTAACTGATCGCCATACATACAACCGTCAAAAAGCGCAGGGTCTAAGCTGTACTGTTGTCCGGTTTCGGCAATTTCTTCCAGCTGGTCAATATTTGAGGTTACAAAAGCGTAATTGGTTTCATCACCCTGGAAGACCAGGTTACCAAATTGACCAATCTGTATAGCTGCAGGTGCAGCAGGCGGATTAAGCAGGTAATCCGGATAAAGGTTTTCAAAATATCGACCCATCCAACCTGTACGCTCACCTTCGGTGGCCGTGGTAGTCAGGTCTGTATTGGCATAAATATCGGATCCTGTAAAGTGCGACAGACTTTGGTTTTGGTAACCCACACCGTGTACGGCTTTGAATTGACCATCGCCCCACAGAGGTTCAAGCGCATTCATATAAGTAGGTACACCAAAATCGTCAGTGAGTTTTAGGATCTTACTTTCCGGGATGTAGATATTAGGCCTTGCATTAGCATAGGAATCGTACTGCTCAATAGGGATTACAGTACTAAGACCGTCATTACCGCCGGAAAGACGAATCAGGATCAGGATATTATCAGTATTGGCATTGGCAATAGCCGCAGTCAGTGGGGACGGCCCCGATGCTGTAAGCATGTTACTGCCAAGCATCATGGTGCCCGACCCGGCGATACCCAATGCCTGCAGGAAGGATCTCCTGCTCCAATATTTATGCTCCTGGTCGTGGGAGTTTTTATCTATATGAGGGGGTAGATGTGTATTGCACATAGTTGTAGGTTTTATTTAAGTTGAAATTCTGGTTGCCTGGACATATACATGAGAAGGAGGAAGACTTGTTGTGGCACTTCCGGACTAACCGCAAGCATCCACAGACCTAGTCCACCCGGAATATAATCCGAACCGTAATAGTTCTCAGGTACGTCATCTATCTTAAATACGTCCAGGGCGTTTTGAAATTCCTGGGGCGTTAGCAAACCTTTAGGGGTCAGCTTGTCTACAATGGCCATTACCACTGTTTCAGGATTGCTGGTATTACTGTCGGCCGGACCTACAGCATCCATGGCAAATGTTCTGAATTGCTCAGCATTACTCTGATAGAAGTTTTCGATAAAGACTTCGCTCGATAACCACCTGCCTATGATAAAGTTTGTATTGATCCAGGTTCTGTCTCGTTGCCAACCGGCCACGTCAACAGGGTCAAATAACTCCTGGCTAAGCATGGCACAAGTATCTACTACATTCAGAACCGTACTGTCGTCATAACCAAAATCAGTTTCCTTCATCAGGTTCAGATAAAGATCGAACGGACTTTTAATGATCACTCCAATAGCATCCTCATCAAAGAAGTGCTGACTGCTAAAGAGCTGTGTCAATACCGGGGCAATCTCAAAATTGTTGGCGACAAAAGTATTTGCCAGTCCATCAATGATCACCTGGGCATTTCCAGCATCATCCAGTGAATCGGGGTGTACGAAGAATTCGTATAACTTTCTGCATACAAATTCAGCAATTTCGTTTGGACGCTCGTTGAACAGGATGTCCATTACGTCGTTATAATCCCAGTTCCCGGTCTGTCCGAGAATGGTTTTGCTGCCCGCGTCAAATCTGGTTGGGTCAAAACCTACAGGTTCACAACCTATTTCGCCTCTATTCACATAACCCGTCAGGGCCTTTGCGGTTTCTATAATGTCTTCTTCTGTATAGCCGTTACCCTCACCAAGTGAAAATAGCTCATACAACTCACGGGCATAATTCTCATTTGGATTATTACCGTTGTTGTAAGCGCCATCCAGGTAGTAAAGCATGGCATTGGTCAAACCGATCTCTGAAACGAACGTCTTAAAATTACCCAGTGAATTTCGCTGAAGGCAATTGGTGTAATAGTAGAGATAGGAGTTACAATCGTATACATCCAGCTCGGTAACAAAATGATTACTCCAAAAGAAGCTCAACCGATCTCTGAGATTGTTGTTGAGCAGTCCGTTGGTGTAGGTTATTCGCCACTCCTCTGCCTGCTGGCGCCTAAGCGCACGTGCGGCATCGTCGTCTGCCGGATAATTACTATTGTTCCAGTCTGCCCAGAGGGGTGCTGGAGTAGGGGCCATGTTTATGGCCTCATTAATAAGAGTATTCACCAGGGTTACGGCATTCTGCCCGACCGCCTGATCAATAGTCTGAACCGAGGCACTAAACCCCAGTCTTCTGTAAAGATGCGCCGCCCTCAGCTTATCCAAGGGGGTCGTATACGGCGCTAATGTAGAGGTGTTACAATTAACGAAGTATTCCATAGTTTTTTAGGCTTTAAGAACGTTCATGTGTTTAGGGGCAAATTCTTAACGCTCAAATGGTATGGATATTATCGTTTACCAGTTATTTTCGTTATACTGAAAGCCAATTTACACAGATAGGGCTAATATTGGGTTTAAGAGAGGTTATTTTCGATGAATGACCCAATATTTTAAGAAATAGGCCCTAAATGAGCAAATTTTACCGATTAGGGAAGCGAGCCGAGGCTCGGGCAACTCAATATCTGATCTCTAAAGGATACCGTATTTTGGCCAGGAATTATCGTTATCAGAAGGCAGAAGTCGATATTATAGCCCGTAAGGAGGCCATTCTTGCTATTGTGGAAGTAAAGGCGAGAAGCCAGATGTTTTTTGATGATCTGTCCTGGTCCGTATCGGACAAGAAGAAGAAACTGCTAATACTGGCTGCGGATCATTATGTTCAGGATAAGGACCTGGAAGTGGAGGTAAGATTTGACGTGATTACGCTGATCGGTAAGTCAGGAGGATTCCTGGTGAAACATATTGAAGATGCCTTCTATCATTTCTAGGCCATATCCAAATTCCACTATTTGTTTTATTTATAACAAATTGTTAGTTTTGATTCAAACTAGCCGACATGAAAACTATCTCTTCTGTTGTAGAACAATACATAAAGAAAAAACCCTTTCTGCAAAGCGCCTTGTCCCAGGGGATAATCAATCTTACTTCCTTGTCAAGGCTTATCAAGCCGGAAATTGAGGAAGAACTTGGCAAGGAAATTCGCAACGGAGCCATCGTTATGGCTTTAAAACGACTTTCTGATGATCTGGAATTCAGAGCAACCCATCGCATCATCAAGGTTTTAAAGAATATAGGAGAGATCACTGTCAGATCCTCGCTTACAGATTTTACCTTCCTTGTTTCAGATTCTATCCTCGAGAATCAGACTAAACTCCTGAAAGAGGTGAATAAGAACAAAGATGTTTTCTATACCTCCTCCCGCGGGGTTAATGAATTGAACATAGTGGTAAGTAACAGTCTTAACGCTATTGTAGAGAAGCTGTTTAAAGCAGAGAAATGTACCCAGAAAGCGGAAAACCTGTCATCCATAACGGTAAAACTACCGGCAGAAAATGTATCAGTACCGGGTATCTACTACTTCATCTTTCAGAGACTGGCCTGGGAAGGGATCGTGCTCTATGAAGTAATCTCCACAACAAATGAGTTTACCATTCTTGTTAATGATGAACAGGTTGATGTGGCCTTTAAAACCATAAAGGACCTGAAGTCACTTTAGCGATACACGCCAATACTCTACCTATGCGGGTTTGATTGCTGCCTGCACTGCAAAGGGCTTCATTGCGTTCAACGCCGCCTCTATTGAATTGATATTGCTAAAATTCAACAAGAGCCTTAAACCTTTTCGGGTTTCCTTCTCTTTCATCCTGCAGAGGCCTGGATGTTTTTGTACGTAGCGGAGTATCCTTGAAAACATTTCGCTTTGATAGAATTCAGACTGCTGATCACCTACAAAATACCCGATCATCACTCCTTTTTTCATAACCACCTTCTCCAGTCCCATTTCTTTCGCGATCCATTTGATCCTTACAGAATTCAACAGATCTCTGGCCTGCTCAGGTAAGGGACCAAAGCGATCGTTCAGCTGGCTCTCATAGGCGCTAAGTCCTTCTTCATTGTCCAATTCGTTGAGTTCATTGTACAAGCGGAGACGCTCGCTGATATTGTTGATGTATTTGTCAGGATACAGCAGTTCAAAATCAGTATCGATCTGTGTTTCCTCTACAAAGGGTTTCTGACCTTCTCCTTCTTCTGCATATAATTCTTTGAATTCATTTTCCTTGAGCTCTTCAATGGCCTCACTCAAAATTTTCTGGTAGGTCTCAAATCCGATCTCATTGATAAAGCCACTTTGTTCACCACCCAGGAGATCTCCCGCACCTCTTATTTCCAGATCCTTCATTGCAATATTAAATCCGCTTCCCAGATCGGTATATTGTTCCAGGGCCTGGATTCTCTTACGGGCATCTACCGTCATGGCCTCATAAGGTGGTGTGATAAAGTAGCAGAAGGCCTTTTTATTAGACCGGCCCACCCTGCCGCGCATTTGGTGAAGGTCGCTTAGCCCGAAATTATTAGCGTAATTGATAAAGATGGTATTCGCATTGGTTACATCCAGGCCGCTCTCAACGATTGTTGTGGATACCAGCACATCAAATTCACCATTCATAAAAGAGAGCATCAAAGACTCGAGTTTCTTTCCTTCCATCTGTCCGTGCCCTATACCAATCTTCGCATCAGGTACCAGACGCTGTAATAGTCCGGCAACCTCCCGTATGTTTTCGATGCGGTTGTGAATAAAGAATACCTGTCCGCCCCGCTGCAATTCATAGATAATAGCATCTCTGATTATCTCCTCGCTAAATCGGATCACCTGGCTTTCTATGGGATAACGATTAGGCGGTGCTGTGTTGATCACAGACAGATCCCTTGCCGCCATAAGGCTGAATTGCAATGTCCTGGGGATTGGGGTGGCTGTTAAGGTGAGAACATCCACATTTTCTTTGATCGATTTTAGTTTGTCCTTTACCGAAACCCCAAATTTTTGCTCTTCATCAACGATCAGCAATCCCAGGTCTTTGAATTTTACATTCGGACTCACCAATTGATGCGTGCCTATCAAGATATCAATGGCACCGGTCTGCAACTTTTCCAGGATCTCCCTTTTTTCTTTGGCGGTGCGAAAGCGGTTGAGATAATCAACAGTCACCGGCATATCCTGTAGACGGGCTTTAAATGTGCGCTGATGCTGAAAAGCGAGAATGGTTGTGGGAACAAGAATGGCCACCTGTTTGCCGTTATCGACAGCTTTGAAGGCAGCGCGGATAGCCACCTCTGTTTTTCCAAAACCAACGTCACCGCAAACCAGCCTGTCCATGGGGCGTTCACTTTCCATGTCGCGTTTGATGTCGTCAGTGGCTTTGGTTTGGTCCGGGGTATCCTCATAAACAAAGGAAGCCTCCAGTTCATGTTGTAAATAGGAGTCTGGATGATACTGAAATCCTTTTTGCAGCTTGCGTTTGGCATACACCTGGATAAGATCGAAAGCGATCTTCTTGACCCTCGACTTGGTTTTCTGTTTTAACTTTTTCCAGGCTGCGGAACCGAGTTTGTATATTTTCGGAACAGCCCCGTCCTTCCCGTTGTACTTTGAAATTTTATGCAGGGAATGAATGCTTACATAGAGTATGTCCCTGTCTCCGTACATCAGTTTTATAGCTTCCTGTTTTCGGCCTTCGACATCAATTTTTTGTAAGCCTCCGAATTTGCCGATACCGTGGTCAATATGGGTCACATAGTCACCGATCTCTAATTTGTTTAATTCCTTGAGTGTGATGGCCTGCTTTTTGGCATAGCCATTCTTGAGATGGAAGCGGTGATATCGTTCAAAAATCTGGTGATCTGTATAACAGGCGAGCTTAAGAGTATCGTCTATAAATCCGCGGTAAAGCGGCATAACAATAGTCTTGTAATGAATTTCCCTGTCTACTTCTTCAAAAATATCCCGGAATCGCTGTGCCTGTTGTTCAGAGGAACAAAAGAGGATGTTTTTATAGCCCTGTTCGTGATTTTGAACAAGGTTGTCCATAAGGAGGTCGAATTTCTTATTGAAAGAGGGTTGCGGTTTTGTGCTGAAAGAAATATTTACAGTTTGCCTTTTTGTCTCAGGTTGACCTGATGTGGCAGCCCCGTAGTAGACGCTGGTGTACTCCTTTAGTTGATCTTTTACAAGTGATGAATTCAGAAAAAGTTCTTCAGGTGTGGCGTGTTTTAGTTCCTGAGATAATTGAGCAAAGGCATCCTTCGCTTTGTTAAAAAGCGAATCCATCCTGTTTTCCAGAATCTCCCGGTTCTTTATAAAAAGTACGGTCTTGGGACTGAGATATTTAAAAAAGCTTCCACGTTCCTCGTGTAATACCTTGTCTTCAACGTTGGGGATAATGCTTATTTTTTTGACAGTACCCGAGGAAAGTTGAGACTCTACATCAAAAGTGCGAATACTATCTACATCATCACCAAAGAATTCAATCCTGTAAGGCTCGTCATGCGAAAAAGAAAATACATCAACAATTCCGCCTCTAACCGAGAATTCTCCTGGCTCCGTGACAAAATCGACACGCTGGAACTGGTATTCGAACAGGACCTCATTAAGGAAATCCAAACTCAGTTGATCTCCGATGCGGATCCTCAGGGTTTTGCGATCTAACTCTTTACGGGTGACTACTTTTTCAAAGAGCGCATCCGGATAGGTTACAATAAGTGCAGGTTTCTTTCTGCTGTTAATGCGATTCAGCACTTCAGCTCTTAGCAGCACATTTGCGTTATCCGTTTCTTCAATCTGATAAGGCCGCCTGTAACTTCCGGGATAGAAAAGTACGTTCTTGTCACCGATAAAATTCTCAATATCGTTCAGGTGATAAGCCGCCTCTTCCTTATCGTTAAATACCACCAGATAGGGTAGCTTAGAATCCTTAAAAAGTGCAGATATAGCCGCAGACCAATAGGAACCGCTTAGTCCGCTCAGTTGAATTTCTTTTGATTCCAGGGCAAGGGCTTCCCTCAGTTTCCCAAGTTCGGGAGACCGTTCAAACAGTTGTAGGATAGAAGCTGGGGTCAACTGTATTTAAAATTTGTGCAAATATAAGACCTGCCTCAGTAGGCACAAAATGACTTCAGACTTTAACCACCTCAGATTTTGTACAGGCGTAAACTTCATCATTTTCAGTAACCGGCAGGACATGACTGCCCGTAAATTGCCCAAATGCAGGCACAATGAGCTGATCCCTGGTCTTAAAAAAACAGGGAAGTCTGAGGGATTGCCGCCCTCTTCCTCTCAGCCTTACTGCGGGATGAATATGTCCTGAAATATTGAAAAGACCCTCTTTCCTGGCAGGTTCATGAGTCAGGAAAAACTTTCCTACCTCAATTTCCTCAAACGATTGGATGCCCAGATTTTCAAATTTTATCGGTGAGATTATGTCGTGATTTCCAGATACCAGCCAGACCCATGTGCTGTATCTGGAGATCCAATCTTCAAAGAATTTCCATTCGCTGTTGATACTTGAGTGAAACAGATCACCCAGGAAACAAAGTCGGGATGGTCTGAAATAAGTCATTACGGAGTCCAATAGCTCGAAATTCTTCTGGGCCAGTCCCGCAGGTACAGCGGCCCCGTATTTTCTGAAATGAGTTACTTTACCCAGATGGACGTCGCTTATCATCATGATGCCTTCATCCTCCCAGAATAAAGTGCCACTGGGGTGGAGAACAAAGGTCTGATCCAGAATTTTGATAGATTGGGTCATCGCAGGTGTAAAGATAGTAAACCACCTCTTTCTTCCATCCGCCAGAAGCGGATGAAATTCATTCTCCTCCTTGAAAAAGGAGGAGAGCTTTTGGGAGTTACAATTAAATGAGCTCCCCTCCATAAACAAGGTGGGGTGTCACGTCCTTATAGCTATCGCAGGCACATCCACCTTCCTTTAATATTGGAAGGAGCTTTTAGATGTGTCCTTAATAAGCTCCCCTCCTTGATCAAGGAGGGGTGGCACGCTGAAAGCGTGACGGGGTGGTTCGATTCATTGTAACAGAGCTATTAAAACTGAGCCCTGAAGTTGTCCTTAATCTCCTGGAATACGGAACCAAGATTTTCAAATACCATTTTATTCTCAAATCTGAGTACTCTTAAACCCAAAGATTCAAGTTCCTGATCTCTTTCCTGGTCGAGCATTTCATTTGTAGGATTCATATGAATTTGCCCATCAAGTTCAATAACCAATTTTTCTGATGGACAATAAAAATCAACTATATAATTTTTAATGCTATGCTGACGCCTAAACTTTCGGCCTTCCAGCTTGCGATTTGACAGATAGCTCCATAAGAACGCTTCTGCTGAAGTGGCATGATTTCTAAGATATTGTCTTGTATTGTGAAGATGCTTTTTATTATGCATGGTTATTGTAGCTGCCATTAATATAGGATTCATACTATCTATATCATTGCAGCGACAGCTTTAAACCACCTCTTTCTTCCATCCGCCAGAAGCGGATGAAATTCATTCTCCTCCTTGAAAAAGGAGGAGAGCTTTTTAGTTACTGTGTTTAAGCTCCTCCCCTGCTAGGACAGTAGATAGAGGCGGAGACGGAGGGTTGACATCACGAGGTGGTTATTTCTTCATCAGCTTGGCTGCCATACGCCTGATCCTGTCTTCCATAGGCTCACTGGTAAGTCGTTCTCTGCTGAGCCTGTCTGTAATAATAGGAAACGAGAAAGGAGTGGGTTGCCGGCACTTTTTCCAGATGATCTCCTGACTGTTGATGCGTTCCATGGCAATTCGCAAACGGCCTTCCTCCAGTTGATGTTCAAAGGTTTCCCGAAAAGCCTGTTGAAATAATAGGTGATCAGGTTCATAATCCCGGAATACATCAAACAGTAATTGAGAACTGCTCTGAAGGTGTTTCATTTTTACTCCTTTTTTAGGATAACCGGAAAATACTAAACCACTGATCACAGCGATATCCCTGAATTTCCGCCTGGCCATTTCCGTTGAATTCAGGCTTTTTTGCAGGTCCTCCAAAAGGAACTCGGTGGTGAAAAGATTGTTATCGATAACTGACTGAATATCTACTTCTTTATCGGACAGAAGCTCAAAACCGTAGTCATTAAATGCCAGGGAAAAGGTGATAGGCTCCAGGAGACTAATCCTGTACCCCAGCAGGCTTCCCATGGCTTCGTGAACAAACCGGCCTTCGAAGGGATAGAAAATATAGTGGTGACCCTCAAAGGTTTCAAAACTTTCAATTAAAAATTCATTGGGGTCCGGGACGATGCTTTCAACACGCTGTTGTTCAAAAATGTGTTCCAGGGATTGTATTTCAACTGACTGATTACTGCTGTGGTGATTGGCCGAATACAATTCCTCCCTCAACAGTTTGGACATTTCTGACGATAGTGTGAGGCGGCCGCCCATCCAACTGGGTACTTTGTTGGTCCTTTTGGAGGAGTTTTTAACCAGCACCTGCATTTCCCGGATCCTTACAAATTCCAGATTTTTCCCGGCGAAAGTAAAGACATCTCCCGGGTTTAATTTGGAGATAAACCACTCCTCAATAGATCCTATATAACCACCCCGTTCATACCTAACAGACAGGGAGGCATCACCTACTATGGTGCCTATCTGGAATCTATGTCGCATGGCAACCCCTCGGTTGGTAACTTTAAACACACCCGCTGCATCCACCTCAACTTTCTTGTATTCGTCATAGGTCTGCAGGCTTTGACTGCCCAGGACAATAAAGTTTAATAACCACTCCCATTGGGCTTCTGTCATGGCCTGGTAACAGAAGGTCTGTGATACCTCACGGTAAATCTCTTCAGGTCTGAATCCATCTGATACTGCAAGCGTAACCAGGTACTGAACTAATACATCAAAACTATTCAGATAGGGTATCCGGTCCTCTACGGTCTGTGTACGCAACGCCTTTTGCAAGGCTGAAGCCTCGATAAGTTCTATGGCGTGAGTGGGTAGAAAGTATATGATGCTTTCCTGTCCGGGTCTGTGTCCGCTGCGACCGGCACGCTGGAAGAAGCGCGCCACACCTTTGGGACCACCTATCTGTATTACCTTCTCAACAGGTGCAAAATCGACACCCAGATCCAGGCTGGAAGTACATACAACGGCTTTCAGGCTCTCATTTCTAATGGCCTGTTCAACCCAGAGCCGCGTTTCTTTGTTGATGCTGCCGTGATGCATGGCCAGTTCACCGGCAAATTCAGGGTATTTTTCCAATATCTTTTGGAACCAGATCTCGCACTGGCTGCGGGTATTGGTAAATAGCAGTGTTGTTTTGCTGTTTTTCAGGATGGGGATCACATCGTCTAATAAACGAATACCCAGATGACCTCTCCACGGGAAGGTTTCCATCTCTTGCGGGATAATGCTTTTTACGGTGATTTTTTTCTTGAGCTCCGCTTTGATCAGCATGGATTTATGATAAGCCGGACTGTCTGGTCCCAGTAATACCTGCCTGGCCTGTTCCAGGTTTCCGATAGTTGCAGATATTCCCCATATCCTCAGATTTGGTGCAACGGTTTTGAGCCTGGATAGGCCAAGCTCTACCTGTACACCTCTTTTGGAACCTAATAATTCGTGCCATTCGTCAATTACAATGGCAGTACAATCTTTAAATATGCTGGCATAGCCTTTTGTTGCGAGTAATAACTGGAGACTTTCTGGAGTAGTGATCAGCAGGTCGGGCATGGTTTTACGTTGTTTGGCCCGCTCACTGGTAGTTGTATCTCCGGTTCTTATACCTAC
>JAAUXY010132298.1_pt1 | contig 11820 bp, 5 predicted proteins | sample 7278121 | NCBI WGS metagenome assembly JAAUXY01 (sample SAMN14350117, study PRJNA611818) | marine sediment metagenome | isolation source: surface marine sediment (1.8m) | place: French Polynesia: Moorea | collected 2018-08
AGGCAGAGAAGGCTCGCAAGGGATTCGGATCTCACCCAGCCGCTGGAGTAATGCCCCATTGGGTGAGCGCGCCATTCCCTTCTACTACAAGGACGTAGCCAGTCTGCAAAGGCAGTGGAACCCCCGCCTCTCTAGACGAAATCGGGCAGCCCGAACATTCGGTTATGGCGTAGCCGATCATCCCGATCTGCCGCCGGCCCTCACGATCGATCTCGAAGATCAGGACTTTTATCGGATCGAAGGTCATGTTGGGCGAAGCCTGGCAAGCGTTACCGATGAACTCAATGAAGCCAGGGTTTGTCACAACCTGCCCTTCGACGTCGTCTATCTGAAGCTCGGCGAAGACCCGGCCACGGATGCGGATTGCGAGTTGGACCTCATGCAGATCCAGTATCAGAAAATTCGCGGCGACCTGATCTGCGAAGGGACTGCTAAAGCAGACATCCTGCCTGCGGCACTCGACGATTTTGACTTGGACGACTTCAACAACGGCGATAGCGATCGAGTTTGCAGCGAGATAAGGACCGCGCTCGAAGATCTTTCGGTGTTATTCGATGCTCGCAAAGCCAAGGTGCTGGCGAACCACGTCTTCCACCGCTTTGCCGTCGCCCACCCCGGCATGGCGCATCGCGGCGGCGCCCCCCGTGGAGGGACATTTATCGTCGTCTACACCGAGCAACCCGTCGCAAACAGACTCGTTGAAGCTTCAATTCTGGAAATCGAAAGCGCAGGATACATGCTATCGCCGAAGCTCCTTCAGAACTTCCAGGACCAGCTGACCAGCAAGGTGGTCGTCGGTGACTTCTGTCTACCCTACCTCTGCTGTTCCGATTGCCCGCCCGCGATGTACGTCATGGAGCGCCAGCGGCCGATGATACTGCTGGATCGCACCGACTTCTGCCGGAACGATGCTACGCCGCACGCGGTTACCGTTGTCCCTCCCGGTGGCGTCCTCGAAGGCCTGGGAACCGACAACAGCAACAAGACGTTCAAACCCGAGGATGCGCATGTAGGCGGCGCTGGCGACAGCGTCACCCTGCGCTACGTGGTGAACAACGACTTCGCGGAACTCGAGGTGTCGCTGCACGAGCCGCCGGACGCTGGATTCGAAGTCCCGATGGCAGTGTGCAGCGACAGCGCCGATATACCGCTCGAACCGGTAACCGGCGGCGGCACATTCACCGTCGACAACGTTGAGATTCCCGACTCGACCTTCAGGCCGAGAGATGTCCCCGTCGACCCCGATATGCCGATGACCAGCGTGACCATCAAATACACGGTGACCGATGAACACGACTGCACGAGTGAGTTAATGCGCGACGTCAGAGTCGTTTTGCGCCCGGACGATCCCGTCTACGGCGTCGAGCAGGAGAGCACCGACAACGACAGGTTCGCCTACCGCGTCCAACTCCGCTCGCCCGCCCACACGTCTGGATTCAGGTATGCGTTCGAGCTCATGCGCGGGACCGAACTGATAGATAGCATCGACACCGAAGACACATCCAATGTCGTGCTCAGGGCGGGGCTCAAACCCGCCTCTGAGATCAACGCGCAGATCATCCACGGCCCCTGCGTCAGCAACAAGATTTCGAAAGACCTTCGCCCGGTGATTGAACGTCGACGTGACATTCGCATCGCTGCACTCAACGACGCGATCGCCATTCGCGATTCGAGCACGTTTGCCCGCGTCAGCACCTTCCTCGACTCGTCCGACGTGAGACCCGACAAAGTTGCGGACGAGTTCGAAGACGTCGTAGACAAGTTTGAGCAAGGCTTCCACATGGTCTCCGATGAGAACAAAGCGAGCTACAAGAAGATCGCCATGCTCGCCACAGAGACCATGCTCGACCGTCTGGCGTTTGCGGAGCGAGAGCCCAGTGACGAGGAGGTTGAGCGAATCAAGACGGCTTTGAATTCGCTCAGGGCCAAGGAGATTGTGACCGAGACTATCTCTCCCAGTTGGCGGGACGAGCGGCTGGGGAGAGAAGCGGGAACTCAGCGTCTGGACAAGCTAACACAGCTCTTCGGTTGACGTTCCGTGCGCCACACGATCGGCTTGCAGGTTCTGGACTTTAGCATCGACGTCGGCGGCCGAGAGGCTGACCACTTCGACGTCCAGCATCGTCTCAGCGAGTTAGCCACCGGTAAAATTGCGCCTGCGCTCGCCGCCGTTTTCGATCGCCATCTCGCCGATGACGGCACCTTGATTCTGGATCGGCTGGAAATCGACGTCGGCACGATCCATCTCGACTCGCTGGAACAGGTCTTGCCTGGTCTGGTAAGGGATCAGGTTGCCACACAGTTGTCGCTGCTACAGCCTTCGAACCAGTCATCGTCCGTGAGCCTCTCTGCATCAGAGCGAACCCGTCAGCTCTGGCTGCACGTGCTCGGCTACGGCACAGCACCCTGGTGGGCTGATCCCAACGAACTCTCCCGGCTCGACGCGGACGTAATCGAGTTCTTCCATGCCGGCGCCATATCCCCGGCAGTTCTCGTCAGCTATCTCATGCGGAATATCAACGCACAAGAACGGCTGATTGTCGCCAATCCGGAGATACGCCTTCTCGCCATGGCATTGCTCACGCCTGAGACAACGCCAATTGCGCAAGCGCTGATCGATTTTCTGAACAACGAGCGAAAGGCTGTAAATGACATTGCGCGCCGTAGCCGTGCCACGATAACAGCCCATACGCCGAAGAAGCTGATCCGAAAACGCCATCTGCGCGGCATCACACAGGGAATCTGGCGGATTGTGCTGGCTGAGGGGCTGGCGCCCCGCTCCAGCCCCGGATTGTCACGAATACAGAACTTGGTAAGAAGATTTCTGGACGAGGTCGGCCGAGTCGTTGCCTACCCTATGAATCAGGTACATGTCTCAATCAAAGATGCGTTGCAGCAGACGAGCAAAGCACAGTATCAGAACATCGCCGACATCGTAGCTGCACTACCGACCGTCAAGCCAACGCAAACAGGTCAAAGGACTACCCAGGCGACGCCGTCGTCTGGAGGAGCCAGAGTTGAGAATGAACCTACCGCTGAGCCGGTGCTCTCCAGGAAAGACAAGAGTCGCGGCGGAACTGGAAGAACCACCTTGCAGCCTGACCATCGTGGCGACGAGAAGGCAGAATCCAACCGGTCGGCACCACGAGATGGCCAGAAGAAAGAAGGTAGAGAGCACCTCACCGACACGATAGGTGCTTCTTCTGACAGCGTGAATGGGACAGATTCCCTCGAGAGGCTTCCGGAGGTGGACCTTGACACGCCTCGTAAGCGCGCTTTTGGCACATCGGGAGAGTCACCTCTCAATCCGCGATCCGAGGAGCCGCCTACTCCCGTCACGCCAGGCACCATCTACGTGGCCAATGCCGGAGCAGTGCTGCTGCATCCGTTTCTCGGCACCCACTTCGAACGGCTTGGTTGGATCGAAGGGGGAGCGTTTGCAAACGTCGACGCTCGTGATCGCGCCATTCACCAGATCTACTACTTGACCAACGACGCGGCGTCCAACGACGAAACCCAGCTGGCACTGGCCAAAGTGCTCTGTGGCTGCGCCCCCGAAGCACCGGTGCAACGGGCAAAAGACTTAAAGGCGCCTTCCAAAGCAGCGAGACGGGAGGCCACAGCGGTGCTGGAGGCTCTCATCGCAAACTGGCCCGCGTTGAAGAGCACATCCATCGACGGGCTTCGTGAAGCGTTTCTGCAACGCACCGGGCGCCTCGAGCGCAGCGATAGCGGCTGGCGTCTGCGCGTGGAGCCAAGCGGCGTCGACATTCTCCTGGCACGGCTGGCGTGGTCATCGAGCCTCGTCCGCCTCCGCTGGATGGAACACATTCTTTACATTGACTGGGGGTGATGGGCACATCGCTGCCTCAATTCGGAGCAGAGTATGAGAAACAGACGCAGAAGACGGCCGGAACACCAACAGACCGACGGCGGCTTTTTTCCAAAGAGTCAGCGCGAGCACGCCACCTCGACCACAGACTTCTTTGGACCGGCACAAGAGGAGAGTGAGCGCGAGGAAGTCACTCAGGGCGCTGAGCGCGAAGAAGAGGTGAGCAATCAGGCCGAGGATGAAACCGAAGCCGTTGAGCAAAGTACGGAAGAGGAGACGCTGGCCCAGGAACGGGAGGAAGAGGCGGCTGCACAGGAAGCCGAAGAGGAAGCCGTCGCCCAGGATCGCGAGGAGGAGGCCCAACAGAGCCCTGAGACCGAAGAGGAAACTGCTGCACAAAGCCACGTTGCGGCCACAGCTACCCAGACAACCGTTGCCCAGGCGCCAGGGCCAACCGCAGCCCCCGGCGCCGAGGAACCAACAACCCGACGCACCGGCAGCGGCGAGAAGCCAGACACTGAGCCCGCAGTCTCCATACGGGACGACATTCTGCAAACAGCCCAGTCAGACCCGACCGTCGAAGCTCTCGCGAGCGCAATTGCACCCGCGCAACCCGGAGAACGGACAGCGCTCCTGGCAGATCATGTTTTCATGCGCGAACTCAGAAACATTTTGTCCTGGGATAAGTTCATCAGCACCGCTGAGCTGCTCGGGCGGCGCGCCCCCAGCGGCAACGAAATGATCGCAGACTCTGGTGTGCAAGCGGTACTGTCCGGCGCATGGTCCCGCTCCCAGCCGACCGATCCGACCTCCACCATCGCCAAAGCCGAGACGACGCACGAGGAAGGCGGTTGGATTTACATCGACGTGGTGACCGGCAAACTCCGAGCCGAGGCGGCCACTCCGGGATCATCCAGCCGTATCCGCCTGAACGAGCCGCCGGTTCTGCAGAACGCCGTGCTGGTCGGGGTTTACCATACGCACCCGAACATCGGCGGCGGCTGGGCTGCGAGCCCCAGAGAAACCGATGTGGCGTTTGCACGGCATGCCGGCATACCGCTTCTCACCCGCAGCTACGAAAACGGCAGTCCGCGCGACTACGTTGCACCACCACCGGCGCCCCAGCGTCGGGCCAGCTTGAGCCGGCAAATCGGATTGGCGGACTAGCCGTGGCGAGCGTGCCAAAGCATGCCGTGAAGGAAGCTTCCTTAAGTGGCGATATCCAGCAGCTGTGCGAGACCATCGCCGCAAGCCTGTCTCATCATTTCGAGTTGGGATCAACCGCGATGCCGCGGCTCCCCGGCATAGGCGTGGTGGATGACGGGCACTACAACGAGATCGTCAACGAGCTCGCCTTAGACCCATTGGAGCGCGCGGCGCTTACGCTCGCGCTCATACCGCACTTGGATCCCACGCTGCTCGACCGGCTGGTGTCCAGGTTCCTTAGGGACGGCGGCGATTTTCCCGAATTCGGCGGTGTGCGCGGCAAGCAGTTCCGCGGATTTCTCCCAACCGAGCAGACACTGCTGTTTGTTCTGGCCGGCACAGATGTGGCCACCCGGGTCGAGCTGCGTCAGCAGATGCAGGCAAGCCCGCTCTTCCGACAAGGCGGTATGCTGAGTTTCGAAGCTCCGCCCAGGGGCGAACCCAGTTCCAGCGGCCGTTTGGTCATCGACCCTATGTTTGTGGAGCGTATCCTGACGGGCACGAGCCGCGCACCGCAATTCGGCGCCGAATTTCCCGCCGAGGAGATATCGACGCAGATGACCTGGGAAGACATCGTTCTACCCAACGGGACCCTTGAGCAGATCAATCACCTCAATCGCTGGCTGCAGCACGGGGATACACTTCTCAACGACTGGGGCATGGCGCCGCAGCTGAGGAAAGGTTACCGCGTGCTTTTCCACGGACCGCCTGGCACCGGCAAGACTCTGACCGCCAAGCTGCTCGGACAGACTACTGGTCGACCGGTGTTTCGCATTGACCTCGCGCTGATTGTGTCGAAGTACATCGGCGAGACTGAGAAAAACCTGGCCAACCTCTTTAACGTAGCCGAGAACAAAGACTGGATACTCTTCTTCGACGAGGCAGATGCACTATTCGGCAAACGGACACAGGTGCGGGATGCGCATGACCGCTATGCCAATCAGGAAGTCGCCTATCTCCTGCAGCGCGTGGAGAACTGCTCGGGCCTGGTCATTCTCGCAACCAACCTCGCCAACAACATCGACAGCGCATTCCTGCGCCGCTTCGAGTCATCAGTGCACTTTCCCATGCCGTCCCGTCACGAGCGGTTTGCCCTGTGGCAGCGCGCGTTTCCGCAGAACGCGGAACTCGAAGACAAAATCTGTCTCACTGATGTGGCTATGGCCCACGAGCTCTCTGGCGCGCACATCGTGAACGTGGTGCAACAGGTCTGTCTGATGGCTTTGGATCGCGGCGAGAACACTATCAGGCAGGCAGACATGGAAATTGCCATTGCGCGCGAGCTGAGCAAAGAAGGGAAGCTGGCTTAGTCTGCGCCGGGTAGCGCCTGCAAGAGCTCCGCAGCTTTTTCCGCAAACAGGTTGTCCTCGGCCGTGAGCATGGCGAGATGCTCCATTGCGGCGCCGGGGCGTCCTGACTCCGTATACGTGAGCGCGAGGTAGTAGCGTGCTTTGGCGTTCTCCGAGTTCATGGCCAACACCTGCCGGAATCGCTGCTCGGCATCGTCGTATTCCCGCATTGAGAGCCGAAGCACCGCGAGATCGACGTTAGCTTTCTCGTTACCGGGCTCGAGCCGGGTAATCAGTTCCATCTCGCACATCGCCTCTTCGGTTTCACCTTTTCCAAGATGGGTTACCGCAAGATCGTAGCGAACTTCGACGTTGTTCGGGTCAATAGACAGCGCATGGCGGAGGACGCGATCAGCAAAGCCGTAGTCTTTGCGACGCAGCAGCACCCGCCCCATAAACGCGTGGCTGCTGGCATCTTCCGGACGCAGCTCAACTGCCCGTTCAAGAACCGCAAGAGCCTCATCCAGGCGCTCCACGTCACAAAGCGCAATAGCAAATTGCTGCGCTGACACAGTATTGTTCGGATCCAATCCGAAGGCCACCTGCCAGGCATCCGCCGCGGACTCATACATACCCGCGCGACGGCAGGCTTCACCCAACCCCTCCCAGGGTCGAGGGTTTTCTTCATCGATCTCGATGGCAGCTTGAAAATCATCCACGGCTTCCTGCAGACGATCGAGCATGAGGAGTGATAAGCCGCGATTGAGATTGGCGGAACGGCTTTGCGGGTTGTGCAGTAACGCCTGGTTATAGGCATCGAGCGCCTGTTCGTGCTGACCGTTTGCAGCCAGTGCCAGACCCAGATTGTTATGGGCCGTCGCATTATCCGCCTCCTCCCGGAGGGCCGCCTGATACTGCTCTATGGCGCCGTCTATCTCACCAGTCAGAAAGAGTTCAACCCCGCTATCGTTCAGGTCCCGCGAACGACTCATATCACTTTCTCTTATGCCTTCTTGCATAGTTAGAATACCTTGTTCTTTATGTCCTTACCGAGGCGCTTCGCCATATCGGTGATATTGAGTTTCGGATAGGTCAGCTGGATGTCTCGGTAAGAAATGTCGAAGGGCTGACCCTCTTTGTAATGAACCGGGAAGCGAATGCCGAATTTCATACCCGGACCCCACTCGAAGCCGGTGAGTTTCTTGCGCCACGTCTTCGATAAGGTCTTGATCCAGAGGTCGAGCTTCGCCCGGGCAAACGCGTTAATCGCAAACCTGAATTTCGGCTGCACTTCCGCCTTCGCCTCGGCTTTGAGCTCGATTCCCGTGCCCGGGCTCCAATTTACATCGATGCCTGCTGCCGCTTCGGCCTTGAGCCCGAGCGCGCCTTCAATTTCAAGCCCACCGGTAAGGCTGGCGATCGCGAGACTCGCACCGAGTCCCACGTCAGCCCGCAAGATCAACGAGGCGTCAGCCGGCACCACAAAGCGACCCTTGCCCGTTATCACCGTCTGATCCTCGTGATCCGGGTTGTAGGTAATCTCTGCCGAGAGATCGCGCAGCTCGCCCGGGCCGAAGCCTGCTTCGAAGTGCAGCCCGCCACCGATTTCCGCGACGATGCCTATGCTCTTCGGTCCGAGCGGAATGGCAAAGATCGGGATCTGAATGCTGGGGGCAATAAAGAGCGGCTTTTTGATCGCACGACGCTTGAATACGTCGATCTTCTTCGGAATCCCTAGCTTGCCCTGCACTTCGAGCTCGCCGTTCTCCAGGAACTTCACACCAGCCGTCGCCGCGAGCCACGGCGTCAGCTTGATGGTGAGCGCACCGCCACCGAAGGCCCGCAGCTCTTCAGCGGCTTCGCCGGTGGGCTTGCCCTGGTCGTCGACCGCACGGTTCGTAGCGCCCACGAGGACAGAACCGGCCAACAAACCCCGTTTGTACGACGCAGCACCGCTGATGGTTATGATGCCGTTGTCGTACTGAATGCTGAGCTCGGTCTCGATACCCGGAATGCTGGGCACGGCCTTGCCACCCGCGGACATGGACCATTCACCGGTCTCTGCCGCGCGCTTGAGCGTGGCGTTCACCGAGCCGCTTTTGATGCCGGGTATGTCCGACTTCAGATTGAACTGCCCGCCCAATTTGAAGCCCGCAGGACCCAGCGCCATATTCATGGTGCCGCTTTCGATGCCCGGCACCCCGAGCTTGGCCTCACCGTTCGCCTTGAGAATTTCGTCAGCGTAGTCGACGCTAATCTCAGCAGAGTCGACGCCGCGGACCTTGCCTTTCTCTATGGCCAGCGTGCCGCCGAAACTCCACTTCTCTTCTTTGTACGCCGCCCGAATCTCGGCCTTTGAGAAGAGCTTCGAATCGAAGTTGAAGCGGCCCTGCAGTTCGAAGCCGCCGGCGGTGGATACCTTTGCCTTCACCTCACCTTCGCCGACCTTGTCGACGGTGAGTGCCATCATGCCGCTGGCGCCGAGGTTGTTGTTCTCGAGAAAGACGGTGATGGACGACTCGGTGACGTTGAAAGGTTTTGGCAGCTTGATTTCGCTGAGATCAAACGTCTTTTGCAAGCGCAGCGTTTGCCCGGTGAGGATGACATCGATATCCGCATCTTTGATGAGCGGCACGGTGGGCAGGAGCTTGCCCTGGCCGACGAGGCCGAGGTTGGGCACGACATCCACGGTATCGAGCCGGATGGGGCTCAGGCCGGGGAGGCGCAAGCTGTTACGAACGGTCCCGGCAACGCTGCTCCGGTCCAGACGTCGGGCTGCCGTGCCCGGTATTTTCAGGGTACGCCAAGTGAGGTTCTTGTCCTTCGTATGAAACGCTTTCTTCTTCTTACTGAAGGCTTGGACCTCTAGAGTACCTTCGTCCCACTTGTAGCTCTTGAGCAGGACGCGATCCACGTTCTTACCCAGTAGTGGGAAGCCATCGCCTAAGTCCTCCGGCTCATCCAGATCCACGCTATGCCCGCCAAACGGACCGAGAAACAAACGCTTTCGGTTCTTGTGTTTCTCATCGGTGAGTTCACTCAGCTCCGGAGCGTTCAACGGCCGCAGCAGATCAATGTGGCGACCCTTAGTGATGTGTCCTCGCGACCAGAAACCCGTCTTACCTTCTCCGGTCGTTCTCAAATTGAAGGTGGGAGCTTCTGCAAAGTTAACCTCATACTTCCGACGGATCGTCTTGGGATTGCCAATCTTGCGCTGTATGGCGGGCTTCTTCTTCGGATCAAGCGCTTTGTTCTGCTTAATCAACGCCGTGCGGGCGCCACTGATCTTGCCGCTGATCTCATGGGCAAGGGAGCTACCCGCACTGGCATTCGCCTTCGCCTCAAGCAGTTCGTAGTTGCCAAAGTAGTCTTTTCCGAAGATCTGATTTTCAACAATGTGGTCAATCTGCAGCGGCTTCAGCTTTCCCTCTTTATCCCAAAAAGGTACTTCCAACATCGTTTCCAGCTGCTCTTCCGTGCCCATGATGCGGGCTTCCTCATCGCCCTTGTTCAGAGCAAAAAAGTAAAACTGCCCTTTCTTGCTAATGGACTGAGCGTCTGCTGCTTCCTTCAGCTTTTCTTTCAAACGCTTCTTGAACGTTCCTTTTACCGCCTTACGCCACTTGGTGTCTTGATCGGTGTCGCGTTGACCGGAGTTGCGTGCCCTTATTCTTCTGAACTCGTTGGGCCCGCCGCCCTCATCAAAATTGCTGGCGCTGTCGAATAGAGCACGATTGCGTTTCTTGAAGTCAGGCAGCCGCAGCACAGCCTTCTTGATCAGCAGCTTCTTGTGTGACCGATTGGTGATATCGAAGGTAGTGCCGTCATAATTACCCCCAGACACCGAAAACACTTTTTGATCTGAATCTCCCGTTGTGTCTTCAGTGCGGTCGATTCGCCGAGCACCTCCACTCTGCTGCACAACATGAGCAAGTTCGTGGGCAAGCAAACGATCCCCTGCTTGCGTCCCCGGATTGTAGCTGCCACCGCTGAAATAGATGTCCTGGCCGTGTGTGAACGCCTTGGCACTGATGTTGGTGCTCATTTGCCTGGCTGCATCGTCGTCATGCACCCGAACGCCGCTGAAGTCAGCGCCGAATGAAGATTCCATCGACGTCCGCGTATCCTGCGGCAAGGGCGAGCCACCGCCGCCGGATAAATTGAGCCCGCTGGCAGCAGGGCTCGAACCTGACGACGCTCGGGCTATACCCTGAGAACGAGTCGGGCTGATGTCTCCCACCGGCGCCGAAGATCCGGCGTGCAACTGATCAACGACCCGATCCGCGACGGCATCCGCCTGCACTTCAAGCGGATCGCCCGGCTCACTTATCTCTAACTTGGGTTGGATGGCTGAAAAAAACGGACCGTCTGCCGCTTCCGGTTCCGAACTCTCGAACGCGGGTGTGCGCTGAACGGTTTGAACCCCAGCGCCCCCGGATTGCCGCCCGAACTCATGAAAGAACGACGTTGCCGTCCCTTTGTCGACCTGATTGCTCGGGCCCGGTGTCTTGGCGTCTGCGGATTTCACATGGTCTCACTATGCGGCCTCCTAGAGCTTAGTTTTGTAGCGTCTTTTTTGCGTCCGGGACTCCGTCTTTCGGCGGCAGACGCCGCATCCAGGACGGTTTCGTCCGACGTGCCAAGCTCGGGCGAAGAAGTTGCCAAAGCCGGACCGAAAAGACGAGTAGAAGCAGCCCGAGGAAAAACGCAGCCAGGAAATACAAGCCGACCGCAGCTGAAGCCGGATAACGGAGTGTACCTACTGCAAAATCACAACCCGCAAGCCCGACGACCACCTGCGCGGCCACAACGCGGCCAATGCCCAACAGAACACCAGCAACGGAAATCTTCGACTGCAGTTTGGTTCGCATCGGCGATAGATCCGCCTGATCTGGGCTAATCACACAGCGAACGTGCCACTTTGCAGAAACAACGCCCTCTGCATCAGACGCCCGACAACCGATCTCGCACGATCCAAAGGGAGTACTTTCTTGGTATTTCGGCGAGCTATCGGTCAGCGGTGGTCAATGTCATGGCCACAATGCCTAAAGCGTGTGTTCGCCATTGGCATCGAGACCTGCCGGCAGTGCGGCGGTCACTTTCGTGCTGTCGGATGCTGCGAATGCCGCCACAGTCGAAGGCCAGAATCCGCTTGAGACCGCCGCCGAAGCAGTATTCGTCTCTATCGCAAATTGCTCTTGTGAGTCAGCCCCAGTTACGCCCGAATACCCGGTCACGGAATCGCCATGGGGGCGTATCGCGCAGCGTTTCTTCCGAATAGACTTTCAGCAGCTCGCCGCCGAACGTCGACACCCCCTCCTCGAGGCCGCGCTCGTATTGGAAGTGCCACCACTCGGCACCGAGCCAGGTTCCGCCGGTGAAGAAAGATTTGCGCGCACGGATTCGCTCGAAACCATGCTTCTTGAATAGCGCGGTAAGGTCGATGAAATTGCCTTCTACAGTCCGCGTGCGTTTGCGGTTGCCGTAGGTCAC
>JAAUXY010055743.1_pt1 | contig 11818 bp, 11 predicted proteins | sample 7278121 | NCBI WGS metagenome assembly JAAUXY01 (sample SAMN14350117, study PRJNA611818) | marine sediment metagenome | isolation source: surface marine sediment (1.8m) | place: French Polynesia: Moorea | collected 2018-08
CTGGTAATGGTCATGTGACCGTCTCGACCGTAGTTGCCGGCTGCGGCGACCACCGTGATACCTGAATCCCAGACGCTCTCGACCGCGAGCACCAGCGGATCAGTTTGATTGGATTGCTCAACGGCCATGCCAAACGACAGATTCGCCACTTTGATGCCGTTATCTGCGCCGTGGAGGACTAACCAATCCATAGCGGCAATGGCGTCTGAGACGTTGCCTTTGCCTTCCTCATCCAGAACGCGAAGTGAGAATAAGCTGGCGCCTCTGGCGCTACCTCGATGGCTGTTGTCGGATGCAACGCCGTTTCCGGCCAGGATGCCGGCGACGTGCGTGCCGTGGCCGAACGGATCCTGATCGGTTGCAAACGGTGTGCTGCCGGCGGCGAAATGGTCGGCAACCTCGGCGCTGGTCAACGCGCGACAATGCACGGCAGCGAGGCGATAGGTGCCCTCCCAGTTGCGCGACGTGCTGGTTGGATTTGCGGAAAACTCATTGCCGAGACCAAAACCAAAGCTTGCATCCCAGTTTGAAAAGTCACCCGCGATCGTTTCCTGATCGACGACTGCGCCGTCAATGTACAGCGTGGCGTTACCCTGTGCATCGCGCACGGCAACGACATGCTGCAACGAGGTCTGCACAGACCCGGAGGGGCTGCGCAGGATGTCGTACATGCCATTGGCGCCGTTGGTTGTTGTGCGCAACCGGAGAATGTATCGAGAGCCATCTTGCGCCAGTGTGAAGTTTCGAGCTTGAGAATCTTTCGAATAGGTGACGATCCTTGCGGGGCCACCTTGACTGGCAGCGTCCGGCTGAATCCATGCCTCAACGGTGATTGCGTTGTTGGCCTGGCAAGTGCCGAAATAGCCCTGTGCCGCCGGTGTCGCAGACAAGCGGGTGGCCTGCGTTTGTAAACCGTCGCTACTCCAGGTCACCGAGGTCGTAGATTCCATGTCGAGATCAACCGATTGCGCAGCCGGATTGAAGTCCGCCGCCCGGTTGAACAGACGTTTGCCGTGCGCCTCGTCGAAAATGAACAGCGCCTGGAGGCTGTCGTCGTGCCTGATTGTCTGGGTCTGGACCGTCGAAGGCGTAGTCAGATGAACGCGCTCGACGTTGGCAAGGTCTGCGTGCGCACCAACGCCTGAGTCGATGACAGCGACACCAATGCCGGCGCCGTCAAATAGGTCGTTAAACGAACCTGCTTGAGGATGGTTGGCAGTTTGACGCGCTGCGGCAGAAAGCCCTCTGATCTCTCCGTCGAAAGACAGGTTCTGGATAGATGGGTCCAGTGCAAGTGCCGCCAGTGCCTGGGCCGGCACGCGTGCAGCGCTCATACCAAGGCCGTCGAACCGACGCTCGATCAGCACCCCTGAACTTTTCAGCTGCTCGAGATCAAGCTGGGATTGATCATTCTGGCGGACGATGACGTCCACCATGCCCGATTCGCCGGACTTCGAGATTGCCACCAGTGCCGGGCTCATTTTGGCGTGCGCGGCTTCGATATCGACAGGCGTCATATCCGTTGCCTGGCTTGGGTACAAATCTGCATCCTGTTGAGCTGCGGGCACAGCCGCCTTCGCAAAGCGCTGGTCGACCGGTTCGAGACTGTCTGCAGCTGTCGGCTCAGGCAATGGTGCTACCGTTTGAGTCGCCTCAGCAGCAACCAGGCCTGGCTGGCTCGTGCCAGCGGGCACTTGTGCCTCAGTCTCAGGTGAGACCTGTGCCGGACTCAGATTGGTGAAGGCAAAGTGCGTGCTGAGCGCCAGGCCGCAGACGACGGCGGCACTGGTCATTGCACGGCGAGCGCCGATTGATTTCCCGGTTGGATTTGATTTTCTGGAGCCATTCATCGGCTGTTTCCTCATCGATACGCGACGGCGTCAGGAAACGTATTGCACGCGCTGTGCCAGTGTGAGTCGGGAGGTTCTAGTCGAAGAAAATATTTATTAATATCAACGAGTTATTTGCCTTTAGACGCGTGCCCGCGTTTTGTTCGTGCAAATGGACTTAATAAAAAACGGCGCACAACCTCGAAAATATCGGCGGGGTTACATCACAATTTTCGCGCGTCGGGAAAATCCTGGTGGATAAGAGGGGTACCAGGAAACATGCCCTTCGCAACTCAGATCACCACCGGGGATCCGATTCATGACAGCGCCTGAGCGACTCTTTTCTTCAACTCCGGCAGCAGGTCCATTTCGAACCACGGATTCTTCTTCAACCAGAAATTATTCCGGGGACTCGGGTGAGGGAGCGGAATACAGGGATCATACCCGCGCCACGCAGCCACGGTCCGGGTGACGCTCGATAACCGATCGGGCAGGTGCCACTGTTGCGCGTATTGGCCAATGACCAGAGTGAGCTGGATGTCAGGCAGAATTTGCAGAAATCGCGCTCGCCAGGTTGCGGCGCAGACGGGTGGTGGTGGCTGATCCCCTGCCGGACCGCGTCCCGGGTAACAGAACGCCATGGGCAGGATCGCAATCTGCGCCGCATCGTAGAAAGTTGTTCGATCCAGCGCCATCCAATCGCGAAGCCGGTCGCCGCTGGCGTCGTCGAATGGAACACCTTGCTCGTGTGCCCGCGCGCCGGGAGCCTGGCCGGCAATGAGAATCTTTGCGCGCGGGTTGATCTGGAATATCGGGCGGGGGTTGTGGGCAAGCGTGAAGCGACAGAGCTGACAAGCCCGTGCCTCGCTCACGAGATTGCGAGCATTGACTTTGATGTGATTACCTTCCTTTTTCACCACGATTACGCGCTCCTCAGGGCGGTGCAGTACTGCACCGCCCTGGTTGGTGGTTGCGCAGCCTTCAGGGTAGTTACTCAGCGTCCAGGATAGGTGCGTAAAACTTGCTGAAGACCATGTCCGTGGCGTTGGCAATATGGCAACTTGCGCAGGCTTCCTTTGGCGCTACTGCTGCCGTTTCGGCATAGGGTGGTGCGTGGTGCCCGAAGTTGAAAAAGCCCCAGTCGTTTGTATCCGCGAACCGCTTACTGTCTTTGACGGATATGTCGATCCCGTTACGTGCGCCGGGGAAGAATCCGCGACCGGATACCTCAACAGATGATCCATCCGGGTGTTGAGCAGGTGTGGTCAGCTGCAGCTCTTTCAAGAGGATGGTGCCTTCGGGCCAGTCTCCGGTCTTCCGATACGCTGCAAACGCCTCAGGCTGGACATAAACGTTGTGATACTCGGGGAAAGGTGCGTTCCCACCGTTCAACGCATGCGGCGTCAACGGTGATCCGAGAAACACCCACTGGTGATAGCCCTGGGGGAGAATGAGTTCGCCGTTCATGTTCCACCTGGGCTTCCAATCCTTCGACGATTCCGCAAAGAGACTCTCGGAAATGCCAACGGCAGCGCCAATGGCAATCAAGCCGATGGCGAAACCAAAGTTACGCAGATTGATTTTGTTCATTTCATCGTTTCCTTGTTGGTTGATTCAGGTGATGGACTGCACGCCGATCACGAGAACGGCAGCCCATGAGATCAGGTAGGTCGGCGTGCGCAGATAGGGGACACCGAGGATGTACACAGCGGCATGACCAAGGCGCGCGAAAAAGAACACCCCAGCCCACTGACCGATGATCGCGTAAGCGTTCGAGGGAGCCATCGCCGCCGCTGCCAGCACCACCGCAATGAACGCTGGCATGGTTTCGACCATGTTGAGGTGTGCCCGCTTTGCGCGTTGGGCCCAAAGGGGTGGCACCGGTTCCTCGGCAGGAAAGTTGGCGGGGTAGTTGTTCAAGAACGTGGGAATGCCCCAAACGAACATTCGCGCAAGAATGTACGGTGTCCATAAGAGCACGGTTAACAGGCCGCTGGCGGCGAGGTAGAAGTACGTCGTTTCCATTCGTAGCCCCTACGCGGCAAAGCCGTTGTGAATGGCTTCCAGCTTGTTGCCGAAAGGGTCACGCACGAACGCCGCGTAAACGTCCGGGATTGGGTAAGCCTCTCGAGGCCCGGGCGAACCCGCGCAAGTCCCGCCATTGTTGACGGCATAGCTGTGAAATCTGTCGACATCCTCGGTGCTCTTTGCGGCAAAGCAGATGTGCGTCCCGTTGCCAGCGGTAGGCGTGTCACCGTTCTCAGGTGACATGACGAGAAACTGCACGGCCTCTTTGCCGTAGGCTGCGAATTGAGGGGTTGTAGCCAGATTTTCATAGCCGAGTGAAGCCATGAGACCGTCATAGAAGGCCACTGCGTTGGCAACGTCGGGCACACCCAGGCTCAGATGGTCGATTAGGTTGGTCATTGATTACTCCGTTGTTGTAGTTGATTGAAAACGACCCTCTTCAAGATGACGTGTGGGAAGGGAGGTAGGAGAGAGGTTTGTCATCTTGAAGAACTGCGGGTCAGGAGAAAGGCTAAAGTTCGGCTGCAGCGGTATGCCGGATTCTCTTCCAGTTGTTCGCTGCTTTTCTGATGGTTCCTTTACGGTCTTTGTCGAATGCGCGATAGATTTCTTCGTTCAGGAACACGTAGAGCTTGCCGTCGACGACCGCGGCATAGTTCGGGTCGCCATCGAACTTCTTACCGACGGATACACCGAAGGTGCAGAATCCTCCGTTTTCCGGGACGTAGCGGGCGGGTTGCTTTTCGAACGTTGCTTGATTGGCCGCGCTTGCAAAGTAGTACGCCACACCGTCATGCACGGCGGTAAATTCCGCTGAACCGTCGACCCGATTTTCCAGTTCGATGAATGCGACTGGATCCACGCCGTGGAGCCCGAGCGGTGCGCCGACAGCTGTGAGGCCAGGCACGACGTTGTGCTCGTCGGCTGCGATGGCGGGCACAGCAACGCCAAGCGCCAGGGCGAAGAGAATGGTTTTAAGCATGAGATGAATAACTCCTTGTGGTTAAAAAGATACCGATCTGTATCGTTTAGTCAAAGTAGACAGATCGGTATCGTTTGTCAACCTCTGGGTGGATTTTTTCTGCACAACGCCGGTTGGATTTCGTATAAATGTTGGTTCTGATGGCTTTATGCGGCGACCAAAACTTCTGTTCTACTTGCTACGATCCGAAAAATATCGATACTGAATAGTACTTTTAGTGGAGAACGGCATTGAAGCGCGCGGAAAAACGGCAGCATCTAATCGCGGTCGCGACGGATTTGTTCAATCGATTTGGTTACAGGGCGGTTGGGATTGATCAGGTGATTGCTGAATCCGGAGTAGCCAAAACCACGCTCTACCGCCATTTCGCGTCCAAAGAAGATTTGATTGTTGCTGTCCTGGAGGGACTCGACGAAGCGTTCAGAGATTCAATGCGAACTTATGTAGACAACAGCGCAAGTCGCCCCGCGGATAAGTTGATTGCAACTTTCGATTTTCTTGGCGATTGGTTTCGCGACGACACGTTCTATGGCTGCCCCTTCATCAACGCTGCCGGAGAGTACGGCGACAGAACGAGCCCGGTATTTCATGCCGCGATTCTGCACAAGAGGTTGATGGTGGCTTATTTCGAAGAGCTCGCGCGCAATGCCGAGCTTGCTGACCCGAAGCAGATTGCCGAAGAAATCAATCTGCTGCACGAAGGGGCCATAGCGGTTGCGCATATCACCGGCGATTGGGGTGTAGCGGAAAAGGCCAAGCAGGCAGCTACGAAGCTGTTTACGTAATGCGCGCCGGAAACTTTGCCTTGGGCTTGGTGTTTCTGATCATCGCGGGCCCCCTGCTTGCTGCCGATATCTACACAATACGTCTACAAGACGAGAATCCTACCGAAGCGGCTGTGCAGCTCCTGCTGAACGAGCCGCTGAATGAAGAGACTGTTTTCAAGGCTCGCTCGGTAGCGGGGGTAACCTCCAGAATCACTCGGGTCGTTTGTGATCTTCCCACTGAAGCACCGGCGACCCGACTTCAAGATGATGCATGGCAACTGCCAAGCGGGTGCGTCCGATTGTCGTGGTCGACGTCTTTTATAGAGGCAGGTGATCGACTTTATGAGTTGTCAAAGCAGGAGAGTCTTTATCACCCCAAGGGATGGTGGTTCATCAATGAAAGTGATGCTTTGCTTCGTTATGGATCACAACGCCTTGCCAATGTCTGCGCCTTGGCGCCAGGAGACGAAAAGTGTGAGGTACTGTCTTCTCTGGAGCGTCCTCCCACGTTCCTGCTGGTCGGTCAATCCGCGCGCGAACTTGATGGGAATAAAACGAAAGTAGAGGTCTTTACGGGTTTCGACGACAGCTATCTTGGGCTCGACAATATGCTCAGGTCTTTTTCAACTGCGCTCGAGAAGTTGAATACGATGACTGCAGCGGTCAGAGAAACAGATGTCGCCCCAACGCGCCTGCAGTTTGCGTGGCTGAGTATCAGCGCAGACCTTGGCAGCATCGGCGGGGCGGCTGGAAACGGGGCATTTGTTTCGAATTTTCTGATACGTGAAGACAATGTCGTCGAGGAAATAGAAAAAACCAGGCTTCTGATCGTCTCCCTGCATGAGTACATGCACATGCTCGGCGTCAATGCAGGAGCGCCGTGGGCGACAGAGAGTTTGGCGTCTTACTATGGATTCAAGGCAGTAGCCGCTGCCGATCATGCAGCTGATGTCTTTGCGCAGTTGTCATACGCAGATCACCGAGACGCGCCTCTGTTTCTGCGCGGGGCAGCATTGTGGAAAGAGCTGGACGATCAGATTGGCAGAGCATCCGACGGCATGAAGTCGTTGGACGGTTTCCTATCCCTGCTCATCGAACCGTTCGAAAACGATCGAGTTCTGCCGACGAAATTCGCATGCGAGGTCGCAGCGCTGATTGGTAAACCCGAATACGAAAACATCGTTTCAGCCTATCTGCAGGGTAGCCGGCCAGGGCAATCCGGGTCGCGCTCAGGTATGCAGGTCGCGCTCTGCGAGAAACTCGGGATTGAAAAGCCGTGACATGTACTTGCTGCCGTCGTCGCAGAGCATCGTGACGATCTTGTGCCCCGGCCCCAGGCGTTTTGCCACCGCAACGGCGGCACACAGGTTGATGCCGGTGGAGGAGCCAAAGAACCAGCCGTCCTCGCGCAGCATGCGATAGACCATGGTCACCATGTCCTGATCGGTAATCTGCACGGCGTCATCGATGTCGGTGTCTGCCAGGTTGTCCGTGACGCGCGAGTTGCCGATGCCTTCGGTGATGGAGGGGCCGGGCGTCATCTCGGCGGCGCCTGTGGTCACCCAGTTGAAGAGCGCACTGCCGTAGGGATCAGCCAGCACAATCTTCACGTCGTTCGACTGACTTTTCAGGTAGCGCGAGACGCCGGCCAGCGTGCCGCCGGTGCCGACCGCGCAGGTGAACGCGTCGACCTGGCCGTCGGTCTGCGCCCAGATCTCCGGGCCGGTGGATTCGAAGTGCGCGAGGCGATTGTCGGTATTGTCGAACTGGTTGGCCCAGACGGCGTTGTCCAGCGTTGCCGCAAACCGGCCGGCCTGCTTCTGGAAATTCATGTCGTCTTTGTACGGCACCGTCGGTACCACGCGTACCTCCGCGCCCAGGATGCGCAGAATGTCGACCTTCTCCTGGGACTGGTTGTCCGGCATGTAGATGATGCTGTTGTAACCCCGCGCGTTGCAGACGTGGACGAGGCCAATGCCGGTATTACCTGCAGTGCCCTCAACCACCGTCCCGCCGGGCTGCAGCGCGCCGGACTTCTCCGCCTCGCGCACCATCCACAGCGCCGCCCGGTCTTTGACCGAGCCGCCGGGGTTCATGAACTCGGCTTTGCCGAGGATGTCGCAGCCGGTCTCTTCGGACAGGCTTTGGATGCGGATGAGGGGCGTATTGCCAATAGCCTCTTCGAGGCCGTTCACGATGTTCATGGGTTCGGACTGAGTAAAAAAGCCTGCGCATTCTAGGGGCCAGGCGGTGCACCGGCAAATGCCGAACCGGCCAAAGCATAGGTCTCGAGGCGATAACGTTGCCGCCAGGCAGATGGCTTTTCGCCGGTGGTCTGGGTAGTCTCCAGACCTTTCGTATGAGGAGGCACATATGTCGAGTGATCGCTTTGCGAGCGTCGAGGCGCTCGGTTTGAATCCGGAGAAGGTCGATGCGCTCCTGACCCGTGTGCAACGTGAAGTGGATGAAGGGCTGCTCCCGGCCGTACAGGTGGCGCTTGCCCGGCATGGCAAAGTCGGGGTCTTCGAGTGCTACGGCACCGCAAAACCCGATTCGCTCATCCCAATCTTCTCAGCCACCAAGGGCATCACCTCGGCGGCGGCCTGGCTCCTCATCGAATCGGGTGAGCTCCGTGAGGATGAGATCGTTGCCGACATCATTCCCGAGTTCGGCAGCAACGGCAAAGACGTCATCACCGTGCAGCAGCTCTTTACCCATACGGCAGGATTCCCCCACGCGCCGTTTGCACCGCTGCAGTGGCTCGACAAGGAAGAACGCCTCGCCCGCTACGCGCAGTGGCGCCTGACCTGGGAGCCGGGTTCGCGCTTCGAATACCACCCGTCCTCCTCCATGTGGGTGATTGCGGAGATCATCGAACGCAAGAGCGGCATGGGATATACCGACTTTGTTCGTGAGCGCGTGCTCGACCCGCTTAAGCTCGACAGTCTCTTTGTCGGTCTGCCGGAGGCTGAAAACGCCAGGGCGTTGCCCTGCGAGCACAGCGGTGAGCCGCTGACCGAGGAAGACTACAAAAAGATGGGCATGCCCGTGCCGCCGGAGACCGAGGTGACGGAGGAGGCCATTCTCAACTTCAACAAGCCGGAAATCCGCGCTGTCGGCGTGCCCGGCGGGGGCGGCATGGCCAATGCGGCGGACATGGCGCTCTTCTACCAGGCGCTCCTGCACGGTGGCCTGGATGGCGTGACCGTCTGGCAACCGGAAACGCTCGCCAGCGCGCGCGAGATCCGCTCAGGTGATCTCAAGGATTTGATGTTCAAGAAACCCGCTAACCGCGGCCTCGGCATCATCATCAGCGGCGACGAGAGCCGCAATTTCAGGGGTTTTGGCAAAACCAATTCGCCGGAAGCGTTCGGTCACAACGGCGCCGGCGGCCAGCTTGCCTGGGTTGATCCGGCCACCGGGCTGTCGCTCGCGTATCTCACGACCGGGCACGACCGCAACAGCATCCGCCAGGGCCGGCGGGGGGTGGCCATCAGCAGCATTGCCGCGGAGTGTGCGCTCTAACCGGATTTCGGCTGGCCTGAAGCTACACTTGTCGCATGTGGAAATGGATCTCACATCATCTCGTTCGCCTGTCTGTGCTCGCCGCGCTTGCGCAGCCGGTGTATGCCGAGTGGCACACCGAATCCCAGGCCATCATGGGCACGCGGGTCCAGGTGGAGTTCTTCCTCGAGGATAAAGCGCTGGCGCAGCGCCTGCTGACGGACGTCATGGGCGAGATGCACCGCATTGATCACGCTTTCAGCTCCTATAAAGAAGACAGTGAGCTGTCACGCCTCAACCGCGAAGCCCCGCGCGGCTGGGTGAGCGTTTCCGACGAGATGATGGACCTGCTCACGAAAGCCGAGCAGATGTCTGAGCTCACCGGTGGGGCATTCGACATCACCTATGCGTCCGTCGGTCGCTACTACGACTACCGCGCGGGTAGCGCACCGGACGACGCCACCATCGAGGCTGCTGTCAAAGCCATCAATTACCAGTATGTGGAGCGCGACGTGCCCGGACGCCGGGTGCGCTATCGCCGCCCGGAGGTCTACATTGCCCTCGGCGGTATTGCCAAGGGTCATGCCGTCGATCGCGGCATTGCCCTGCTGCGTGCAGCCGGCGTCACGCAGGCGAACGTCTCCGCGGGCGGTGACAGCCGCATCATCGGCGATCGCCAGGGTAGACCCTGGACCGTTGGCATCCGCCATCCGCGGGATGACGAAAAAGTCTCTGCGGTATTGCCGCTCGTCGACACCGCCGTGAGCACATCCGGGGACTATGAGCGGTACTTCGAGAAAGACGGCGTGCGTTACCACCACATCCTCGATCCCACGACCGGCCGGTCCGCCGAGGGTGCCTGGAGCGTCACCATTCTCGGCCCCGAAGCGACCTTCACGGACGGTCTTTCCACCAGCGTGTTCGTGCTGGGTCCCGAGCGGGGGCTTGCGCTCATCGACCGGCTTCCCGGTATCGACGCCATCATCATCGATCCTGAGGGGCAGCTGCGCTTCTCCGCAGATCTCCTCGATCTCAAGCAGTCGAACTGACACCGCCCGGCGACCAGGCGCCGCGGGGTGCAGGGGTCGCGAGGATTGATGCATTTCTCAAATGCGACTGTCGTCGCCGCTCTGCCGCTTTCATGAATAACAAAGTGTGACCTGGTGCGCTTTCTCGATCCCCATGCACAAGTAACGTGCAGGTATCACGGTGCGCCGACAGCGTGCCGGGGTCGAATATAGCTTTAGCGCCCGGAGTTCGCTGTCGACGGGGTACACGTGAGCCCGCCGAGCAGTCGGCGGACTCCGGAGCTTTAAAGTGAATTTAGAGACAGGCGATGGACAACCTGTTTTTAAGCCAGGCCAGGGTTTGGTTCTGGTAACGCGGCAGGAAGCCGCTTAGCAGCCGTTAGCCGGCAGTTCGAAGAAAAGTACCGCATGGAGGCGGGCTCGTAAGGATACGGGTGTCTGGCCAAGCCAGATGGGTGAAGGCGAAAAGCCTGAGGTTTTGCGAAAAGGTCTCGCAGCAGTCTCACCCGAACTCTTCGACGGCGCGACTGCCTTTGTCATGTCCTGTAGGGACGCGTGGATTGAAATTTAGGTCGGGAGGAATCATGACCACTTTAGCGGCTTATCTGAGACGGGCAGCAAAACTCTGCCTGCTGACGTGCGGGGTTGTGCTCACTCTCTCCGCGCACGCTTCATCCGTGAAACTCTCCGAACCGGCTCCGGACTTCACGCTGAAAACGCTGGAAGGTCCGAACCTGCGCCTCGAAGAATATCGCGGCCAGGTGGTGTTGATTAACTTCTGGGCCAGCTGGTGTGGCCCCTGCCGCCAGGAAATGCCGATTCTCGACCGCCTGCACCAGCGCTATGAGGACACCGGCTTTGCCGTTCTGGGCGTCAACGTCGAGGGCGAGACCGCGCCGGCGCAGAAGATCGTCGATAAGACCAACGTGACCTTTCCGGTGCTCATCGACGAAGGTCAGGCGGTCAGCGAAATGTATGAACTGGAAGCCATGCCGAGCACGGTCGTCGTCGACCGCGACGGGGTGGTTCGCTACGTGCACCGCGGCTACAAGCCGGGTGACGAGGCGAAATACGTCGAAGTTGTGAAAAAACTGATCCGGGAATAACGACAAGCCCCTAGACGAGAGGTCTCACATGACAAGGATTGCTCAAGGCTTTTGCCTGCTGATAGTGGCCACCATGACGGTGACGGGATGGGCCGAACAGGAAGCGGATGTTGCTTCTGACAGCGCAGACGTGCCGGTTGTGGAATCGGTTGCCGCTGAGACGCCCGCGGTCGAAGAGGTGGTGGAAGCGGTTCAAGCCGAAGATCCGCTCACCGGCGAAGAGACGGTTGCCGAAGCGCCGCTCGTCGAAACGCCGCCGCAGCATATCGACGTCGAGATGGAAGACGTCAAGAAAGCCTTGATTGAGCTGAAGCGCGATCTGGTGATCCTCGAGGAAGACCTGCTCTTTCCCGCGAGCTCCCAGGTTTCCGTTTTCCTGTCCATGGACGTAGGCGAGTTCTTTCAACTCGATGCGGTGACGCTGAAGCTGAACGGCAAAGAAGTCTCCCATCATCTCTATACAGAAAAGCAGGTAGACGCGCTCTTCCGCGGCGGCGTGCAGAAGCTGTACGTTGGCAACGTCAAGCAGGGCGACAATCGCGTCACCGCATTCTTTACCGGTCGTGGCCCCAAC
>JAAUXY010005194.1_pt1 | contig 11817 bp, 13 predicted proteins | sample 7278121 | NCBI WGS metagenome assembly JAAUXY01 (sample SAMN14350117, study PRJNA611818) | marine sediment metagenome | isolation source: surface marine sediment (1.8m) | place: French Polynesia: Moorea | collected 2018-08
GCCTGGCTCGCGTCCGCGGGAATCGTCGGTATCGCGGTCGGTTTCGCGGCCAAGGACACGCTTGCGAACCTTTTTTCCGGCGTCTTCATCCTCGCCGACGCGCCCTACAAGATCGGTGACTACGTCGTGCTCGATACCGGTGAGCGCGGTGAAATCACGCACATCGGCATTCGCAGCACACGGCTCAAGACGCGCGACGACATCGAGGTCACGGTGCCCAACGCGATCATGGGCAACACCAAGATCATCAACGAGTCCGGCGGCCCGCACGAGAAATTCCGCATCCGGGTCAAGGTCGGGGTAGCGTACGGCAGCGACATCGACCAGGTCGAGGCGATCCTGATGGAAATCGCCAAAGCCAACGAGCGGGTCTGCGAAGATCCCGAACCGCGCGTGCGCTTTCGCGCCTTCGGTGCCTCGAGCCTCGATTTCGAATTACTCGCCTGGGTCGAGGAACCCGCGCTGCGCGGCCTGGTCACGCACGAGTTACTCGGCAGAGTCTACAAGCGCCTCAACGCCGAGGGCATCGAAATCCCCTACTCCAAGCACGACCTCTACATCAAACAGATGCCGGGCCAGGACAGCGCCTGAATTCGAAGGCTATTCGCCGAACACCTCGACCACCGCGCCGCGTACGGCCTCGACGTAGTCGTCGAGTATCGACTGTTCGGTGGTGAGCGGCGGCGCGATACAGATCACTTCGTTGCGCATGCGCGTGAAAACGCCGCGGTCGATCAGTGCCTTCGTCATCTTCGGGCCCACACCCCACTCCGGTGGATACCAGCTTTTATCCGCCTTGTTCTCAACCAGCTCGACGCCGCACATCATGCCCTTGCCGCGCACGTTGCCGACATGCGGGTGGGCATCGAGTTCCGCGTGCAGGCGCTCGAGCAGGTAGGCGCCTTTTTCAGCGGCCTGGCCCGGCAGGTTTTCACTTTCGATAAAGTCCAGCGTCGCCAGGCCGGCGGCACAGGTAGTGGGGTGTCCGCTGTAGGTATAGGCGTGCATCCAGGGCTTTTCGGCGCCGCGAATAGTGTCGGCGATCTCGTCGCTGACGCCGATACCGCCAAGTGGCAGGTAGCCGGAGGTAATCGACTTGGCGAACTGCACCAGGTCGGGCTGCACGCCGTAATGATCGAGGGCAAACAGTTTGCCGGTACGACCGAAGCCGGTAATCACTTCGTCGGCGACGAACAGCACTTCGTACTGGTCGCAGATCTCGCGGATGCGCGGGAAATAGTCGTCGGGCGGAACGATGACGCCGCCGGCACCCTGCACCGGTTCGGCGATAAACATCGCGACGGTTTCCGGTCCCTGCGCGAGGATTTCCTTCTCCAGCTCGTTGGCGGCCGCGACGCCGAGCGAGCTGCCGTCAGCCGGTTCGGGATAGTGATACGGGTCCGGCGCCGGGATGTGGCTGAAACCGGGGATGCGCGGTTCGAACGCGGCCCAGTAGGGAGCAATTCCGGTCGCGCACATGGCCGCGAAAGTGACGCCGTGATATCCCCAGATCCGACTGATGACCTTGGTTTTTTCCGGCTTGCCCTTCGCCTTCCAGTAGTAGCGCGCCAGCTTGAAGTTGCTGTCGGTGGATTCGCCACCGCCCGAGGTGAAGTAAAAATTGTTGATGCTGGGATAACAGATATCGGACAGGCGTTCCGCCAGTTCGATCGCCGGCCGGTTGGAACTGCCGTTGTAGGACGAGCAATAGGCCAGTTCCTGCATCTGGCGACTGACGGCATCGATAATCTGCTGCCGACCATGGCCGCAACTGACGTTCCACAGGCAGGACAGGCCGTCGATAAAACGGTTGCCGTCGGCATCGTAGAGATAAGAGTCCTCGGCACGCACCCAGACCTTGCCGTGTTCGTGGACCGGGTTGTGGTGCAGCGGATGGATCATGTGGGCCTGGTCTTTTTCGATCAGGGCGCTGTTACTGAGCGGTGCGTTCATCGATGGCGTCTCGTGTTATCGGATTGCGTGGGTCGGCGCGAAAGCCGACAGTATAAAGCCTTGCGCGCACGAAATCAGGGATTACTGCCCGGCGAATGGGACACAACAAGCCGGCCGGATCAGGAAAAAAAGCTGCATCGGACCACGGGACTTGAACGCATTTGCCGATCGAATTACCCTGTCGGGCATAACGATACCAACGAAAAAACACAACCAAAGGGCCTGGGGATGATCAAATTAATGGCCAGCGCCGGACGGCCGAGGACCGTCGCGGTGATAACCATGGCTGCGTCCGCGGCGTCGATTGCATCGGTAGCGGTCGCCGGCGTACTGCTTGCAGGCCTCGGCATCGAGGTCAACTTCAACATCGCGATTCCAATGGCCGGGGTTGTGCCGCTGATCGTCGCACCGGCACTGTCCTGGTATCTCGTCGGCCTGCTGCTGCATGTCGCCAGCCTCGAAGAAGAGATGCGCAGCCTGGCCAGCTACGACACGCTGACCGGGCTGCTGAGTCGGCACGCGTTCTTCGATCGCGCCAACAATTACGTATCGCTGGCACGCCGCGACCGTAACGTGTTTTCGGTTTTAATCGCCGATCTCGATCACTTCAAATCGATCAACGATCAATACGGCCACCCCGCCGGCGACGCGGTGCTGCGCCTGTTTGCCGACGTGGTCAACAGCGTCACCCGCCGCAGCGATTTTGTCGGCCGTCTTGGCGGCGAGGAATTCGCGATGATTCTGCCGTCGACCGGTACTTCGGAAGCCCTGGAGTTTTCCGAGCGCCTGCACGACGCGATTCACAAGGCGGTCCTGAAACATGGCGACAAGCTGATCGAGTACACCGCCAGTATCGGCCTGACTTCGTTCGATCCCAACTCGGACGAATCCCTCGATAACCTGCTCGCGCGTGCCGACCTGGCGCTCTACGAAGCCAAGGCCAACGGTCGCAACCAGACCGCCGTGTTCACCGACCGCAACGCGCAAAACGCGGCGAGTTAAGCTCGCAGGTAATGCGAAGTGACGAGTTGCGACCTGCTGATCAGCGGCGCGCGCGTGATCGACGGCAGCGGCCGCGCATCGCAATACCAGGACGTCGCGGTCGACCGCGATCGAATCGTTGCGCTGGGTGACTGCCGCCGCTGGCAACCCGACAGCCGTATCGACGCCTCCGGCCTGACGCTGGCGCCCGGCTTCATCGATACCCATACCCACGACGATCTCGAGGCGATCGAAAACCCCGTGCTGTTGAGCAAGCTGTCGCAGGGCGTGACCACGGTAGTGGCCGGCAACTGCGGCATCAGCCTCGCACCTCTGCAGGCGGCTGACGGTTTTCCACCTCCGTTTCCGCTGCTTGGCGATCCCGGTGCGTTTCGCTATCCGACCGTGACCGCCTACCGCCAACAGATCGAACGACAGCCGCCGGGGGTCAACCTGGCCCTGCTGGCCGGGCACAGCAGCCTGCGACTCTCTGCCATGGGACGTCGGCTCGACATCGATGCCGACAAGTCCCAGCGCGCCCAAATGGCCGCCGCCCTGCGCACGGCCCTGCGGGAAGGCTGTATCGGCTTGAGCACGGGTCTCGACTATCCGCCCGCGAGTGCCGCTTCCACCGCCGAGGTGGTCGAGGTCGCGCGCGTGCTCAACGAGTTCCCACCCGCGGTTTACGCCACTCACATGCGCGACGAAGGCGATGCCGTGCTCACGGCGATCGAAGAAACCCTGGCCATCGGCCGGCGCGCCGACGTACCGGTCGTGATTTCGCATCACAAGTGTGCCGGCCCGAAAAACTACGGCCGTTCGCGCGACACGCTGGCGCGTATCGACGCGGCGCGCGCCGCCGGGCGAGCGGTCAGCTTCGACGTTTATCCCTACACCGCGAGTTCGACCGCTTTACTGCCGAAGTTTGTCCGCGATGCCGAGTCGGTACTGGTGGCCGAGTCCGAGCCTCACCCCGAACACAACGGCAAGATGTTGCAGCAGATCGCCGACGAGTGGGACTGTTCACTGGTCGAGGCCTGCGAACGCCTCTACCCGGCTGCGGCGATTTACTTCCAGATGGCGGACGAGGATCTCGAGCGAATCCTGGCACATCCGGCGGCGATGATCGGCTCCGACGGCATCCCGTCGATGACCAGCCCGCATCCGCGCCTGTGGGGCACCTTCCCGCGGGTGCTCGGCTATTACGTACGCGAAAAGAAACTGTTCGACCTGGAAACCGCGGTCCACAAGATGACCGGGCTCGCCGCCGAACGTTTCGCACTGCGAGATCGTGGGCGTATCGAGGTCGGTGCCTGCGCCGACCTGGTGCTGTTCGACGCAGAGCGGATCGTCGACCGCGCGTCGTTCGAACGACCCACGCAGATCTGCGACGGCATTCACACCGTCTGGGTCAACGGCCGACCAGCCTGGCAAGGCGGGCAGGCAACGGGCCAGCGCAATGGACGCTTTCTGACCCATTGAGCGACGGCGAATCCCTCAACGCGCTGTTGGAACGCGTCCGCGCCTGCAAAATCTGCGCGGATTCGCTGCCGCATGGACCGCGCCCGGTGCTGCAGTGCGGACGGCACGCGCGCATTCTCATTGCAGGCCAGGCGCCCGGCCGCCGGGTGCACGAGTCTGGCGTGGCCTTCGACGACCCCAGCGGCGACCGCCTGCGCGACTGGATGGGCCTCGAACGCGAGACCTTCTACGATCCGGATCGTATCGCGATCCTGCCGATGGGTTTTTGTTTTCCCGGCAGCAGCAAAGCCGGCGACCTGCCGCCGCGCCCGGAGTGTGCACCCGCCTGGCGAGCACCATTACTGGCGCAACTGCCGCGAATCGAGCTAATCCTGGTGCTGGGCGCGCATGCTCACCGCCATCACTTCGACGACAGTCGCGCGTCGCTGACCCGGCGCGTGGCCGACTGGCGGCGTTACTGGCCGGACCTGATACCCCTGCCGCATCCAAGCCCGCGCAACAATCGCTGGTTCAAGCAGAATCCCTGGTTCGCGGCCGATTTGTTGCCGGCAATACGAACCCGTATCAAGGAAATCCTGGGAGATGACGATCATGACGGATGACATCCGCCGCCGAATGTTCGACGAGTTCGCCAGCAAAGCGGTGCTCGATGCCGCACGCGACGCGGCCTACCGCTACATCGACGGCATCGCGGACCGGTCCGTGTTTCCGGATGCCGAAGCGCTGGCCGCAATGCAGGTCTTCGACCAACCGCTGCCGGACGAACCGGCCGATGCCCTGACCGTACTACGCGAACTCGACCAGCACGGCGCGGCCGCCAGCGTGGCGCAAATCGGCGGTCGCTACTTCGGGTTCGTCAACGGCGGCATTATTCCGACCAGTCTCGCGGTGCGCTGGCTGACGGACGCCTGGGACCAGAATACGCCGCTGTTCCTGACCTCGCCGATTGCATCGAAGCTCGAATCCGTCTGTGAGCAGTGGCTCTGCGACCTGTTCGGACTGCCGTCGGAATCCGTCGCGAGTTATGTCAGCGGCACATCGCTGTCCAATGTCTGCGCGCTGGCAGCCGCGCGCCAGCGAATTCTCGCCGACCTCGGCTGGGATCTGAACCGGCAGGGTCTCGACGGCGCACCGCGCATCCGCATCATCGCCAGCCGCGCGGCGCATGCGACCGTCAGCAAGGCGATTGCGCTGCTCGGCTTCGGTCTCGACCGGGTTGAGTGGGTGGCGGCCGACGACCAGGGCCGAATCGACGCCCAACAGCTGCCCGAGCTGGACTCGACCTGCATCCTGCTGCTGCAGGCCGGTAACGTCAACAGCGGCGCATTCGACGATTTCGCAACCATTTGCCCGCGTGCCCGCGAACGCGGCGCCTGGATCCACATCGACGGTGCCTTCGGCCTGTGGGCGGCGGCCTGCGGCGACCTGCGCGGACTGACTGCCGGCATCGAACTGGCTGACTCCTGGTCCTTCGATGGCCACAAGACCCTCAATACCCCCTACGATAACGGACTGCTGCTGTGCCGCGATCGCGACGCGCTGGTTGGTGCGCTACAGGCTGCCGGCGCCTATATCGAATACGGCGATGAGCGCGACGGCATGTTACATACGCCGGAAATGTCGCGCCGCGCGCGCGTGTTCGAACTCTGGGCAGCGCTCAGGTATCTCGGCCGCGCCGGTATCGACGACCTGGTACTCGGCCTGCACAACCGGGCATGCCAGTTCGCGGCGGAACTGGAAGTACGGGGATTCGAAATTCTGAACGACGTGGTGTTCAACCAGGTGCTGGTTGCCTGCGGTGACGATGCCGCCACCGACGCTACGCTGGCGGCGATCCAGCAGTCCGGAGAATGCTGGGTTGGCGGCACAACCTGGCGTGACCGGCGCGCAATCCGGATCAGCGTCTGCTCCTGGGCCACCACCGAGGCCGACGTCAGCCGTTCGGTTCGCGCCTTCGTTGATGCCAGGGCGCAGGTGACCCGGTGAGCATCACCCGCATGACCGGGGACGGAACGAGTGCATTCTCCTGCCGAGACGCTCAACGTCCCGGCAGATCGACGATAAATTCCTGCTTGCTGTAACCGTGGCGCGAATCGCGCGCGCGAATCTTGACCTGTTTCATACCCTCGGGTACCAGCACGCCGGCCAGCGATCGCGTGAAGGGTTGCTCGTTTTCGTGCGGATGGTGCAACACGCGGGATTTGAGCAGCCTGCCGTCCAGCGTGACCACGTCCCACTGATCGGCATAATGATTCCAGCCCTGGTCGGCATGTTCCAGCGTCACGGAAAATGTACAGGAACTCGGGCACTCGACCCGCACGTCGACGATGGTCACTTCGCCGGCGTTCGCCGCCAGCGGCAGACAACTTGTCCCCAGCAGGGCCCACAGGATAAATTGACGCATAAATCTCCTCCGTGTCAGTCCATCGGCCGGCCACATTTCCAGCACAGCTGAAAGGACGCGTAATTCAGTTCCTGGCAACCGCGACAATACCAGTCGCTGCCGGGAGTTTCGCCTTCGATTTCCTGCAGGATCACCTGCGCGCGCTCGAAGTCGGTATCGTCCTCGACCCAGAGCTCCGGCCAGGTATCGAAGGCGGGCAGATCGCCGATACCGCCACCGGCGAACTCATTACGCAGGACTGTCCTGATACCCGCTTCCTGCAGCAGGTTCCGGATATTGAACAAAATGATTCGATTTTCGTTGGTGTAGAGTTTTTTCACTTGCCGCGCGACTTGCGAATCATTTCGTAGGCGGCCTTGATCTGCTGGGTTTTTTCGGTGGCGTCCTGCACCATTTCGTCCGGCAAACCCTTGGCGACCAGCTTGTCCGGATGATGCTGCGACATCAGGCGACGATAGGTTTTCTTCAGCTCGGCATCGCCGACCGACGCGTCGACGCCCAGAATATGGTAGGCATCGTCGAGCGAGCCGACCGCACCGGCCGGGCCCGGGCCGCTCTGGCCGAAACCGGCCTGCAACATTTCCTCCAGCCGATCGAGCAAACCCACCGGCACGCCGAGGTGACGGCAGATCGCATGCAGTGCCTCGCGTTCGGCCGGATGCATAACGCCGTCGGCATAGGCCGCCTGCAGCTGAATCTCGAGAAACATCTGGATCAGCGTGATACGGCGCCCGACTTCCTGGTGAAACTGCTGCATCACTTCGTCAATCGGGAAGTCAGCCGCCTTGCCCTCGTTGAACAGCTTCTTGGCCGATTCGCGCATTTCCGCGTTCAACCCGAGGCGCGTCATGACCGCCTGGGCCAACTGGATTTCATCACGCGTGACGCGGCCATCGGCCTTGGCGATATAACCCATCACGGAAAAGGTCGCGGTAAAAAACGCGGCCTGTACGCGTTCGTGATGATCCGGCTCCCCGTCGTCGAGCTGATTCAGGCCGCGGTCGACCAGGTGGCCGAAGGCGATGCCCATCAGGGCGCCGAAAGGCCCGCCGAACATGATGCCAAAGGCGCCACCGATGGCTTTTCCCCACCAGGCCATATCAGGTCTCCGGCTGGCGCAGCAGCAGCAGGCGATAAACCTTGTGGCGCGCGAAGTTGGCACCGTTACGCTCGCCGCTCAGATACTTGCGCCGAATCTTGCGCAGCTTCTTCTGGTACTTCCAGCGGAACAGGCGTGACAGCCAGGGGTGGTTGCGATCGAAGGCATAACCGACCAGCTCGGCGGTCGGCATGAACAACTCCTGCCCCATCTGCGCAACGATGTCGAGATTGGGCGCGGTTTCAGCGGTGATGTCGATATCCTCGAGCACTTCGAGTCCGGACAGCTCGAGCGCGGCGCGGAATTTTTCGATTGGATGACCGCCACCGATGACCGACCGGCCCTCCGCGCGGACCTTGAAGAAGTCGCAGATCAATACGTGGCCGCCAGGATTCAAGCGGCGCCTGGCATACTCCAGCACGTGGTCGAGATCGATATACTGAAAGCTTTCGCTGAACAACACCAGGTCGAACCTGTCGTCATCGGCAAACCGAACATCCTCGAAGCGCCCTTCGTGAATCACGAAGTCTTCGCCGGCCTGCTTGCGCGCCGCATTGGACAACAGCGGGCTGGGCGACACCCCCTCGACCCGGTACCCCCGTGCGATCAGCTCGGTAGCGACACCGCCGGCGCCACAGCCGACGTCGAGTATGCGCTCGACACCATCGGGAATGTGACTCAGCAGAAACTCGGAATACCGCTTTTGCGCCTCTGGCAGGTTCTGGATCCGAACCTCCAGGTCGTCACCCCAAAGCCCGTAGTGCAGGTCACGGGTGCCGAGGAAAAAATGAAACAGGTTGAGCCCGGCGACGAGGCCGACTTCGCGCGAATCCACCCGGTCCGGCAGCTTGCTCATACCCGCCCGGCCCGCACCGGCTCGGCCGGTCGCAGATCTTCGGCGCGGATACAGCAGACGCCGTCGCCACCGTGTTCGAATTCGAGCCAGGTCATCGACAGGTCGGCGTATTTAGCGGTCATCGCGGCCGCCGAGTTGCCGACCTCGATGAAGATCACGCCGCCGTCCTCGAGGTGTTCGCCGGCACTTGCGAGGATGCGATCGACCACCGCCAGCCCGTCTTCGCCCGCCTCGAGTCCGAGTTCCGGCTCGTGGCGAAACTCGTCACTGCGCGCGGCCATGTCCTCGGCGTCGACATAGGGCGGATTACAGGTGATGACGTCGAACCTTTCACCGGCCAGCGCGTCGAACAGATCGGATTCCACCAGTCGCAGGCGATCGACGAGATCGTGCCGCTCGCGGTTGATGGCGGCAACCTCGAGCGCATCCTGCGACAGGTCCGAGGCCCAGACCTCGGCGTCGGGAAACGCGTACTGGGTGGCGATCGCGATACAGCCGCTGCCGGTGCACAGGTCGAGTACCCGTCGCACCCGGCTGCTGTCGACCCAGGGTTCGAAGTAGTTGCCGACCAGCTCGCCGAGCGGCGAACGCGGGATCAGGACACGCTCGTCGACGAAAAACGGCAGCCCGCAGAACCAGGATTCCTGAGTGATGTAGGCCGCCGGCCGGCGCGTATCCACGCGTTGCCGCAGGATATCGATCACGCGCTCGCGCTCGGACTCGGTCAAAACCGCGTCGAGGTAGGCCTCGGGCCAGTCGGCCGGCAGGTCGAGGGCATGCTGAACCAGGTACCTGGCTTCGTCGAAGGCGCTGACGAAGCCGTGGCCGAAGGTCAGACCGGCGCGCGCAAATTCGCTGCTGCCCCAGCGAATGAAGTCGCGCATCGACGACAGCACCCGCAAGGGTTCGGGAATGGTCACGTTGAGTTTGCAAACAGTTGAAATATAATGCCGCGGATTTTACACCATTACGTCCATGAATAAATCGAGTATCGTCTTCATCGCGCTGATCGCCCTGGCGGTCGGATTCGGCGCTTCCTGGTATGTTGCGGACAACCGCCCGATCGAGCTGGAATCCGGATTGTGGTTCGGCGAGCAGGCTCGGGCCCTGCCGGATTTCGAGCTGACCGACCACAATGGCGAACCCCTCGATCCGGAACGGCTGGTCGACGAATGGAGCCTGCTGTTTTTCGGCTACACCCAGTGCCCCGATATTTGTCCGATCAGCCTGCAGACACTGGCCGATATGATGCAGACCATCGACGATCCCCACGTGCGCGATCGGATCCAGGTCTATTTCGTATCGGTTGATCCCGAGCGCGACACGCCCGAGCTCATGTCGCGCTATGTCACCTACTTCAATCCCGATTTCATCGGCGCCACCACGGCGATGGAAGGGCTGCGGGTACTGACGCGCTCGCTGGGCATTGCGCATGAATTTCGCAACCGCAGCGAGGGCAACCCGGTATACGATGTCGATCACAGCGGTTCGATCGTGCTGATCGGACCCGATGCGAGGTACGCCGGCCTGTTCGGTGCGCCGCAGGATGCTGCAAAGATGGCGCGCGACATGACCCGTATCGTCGAGCGCCACTGACTCGAACAGCTCAAGGAGGAAAAAGTGAAACGCCTGTTGTTACTCTGCCTGTTGTGGCCGGCCGCCGCCGCTGCCGAAATCGAAATTCACGACGCCTGGATCAAGCAGTTACCCCCGACGGTACCGATGCGCGCCGGCTACCTGACGCTGCACAACAGCGGCCCGTCGGCGATGGAATTGACCGGGGCCAGCAGCGAAGCCTTTCAGCGGGTCGAGATCCATCGCTCCTACGAACAGGACGGCATGATGCGCATGGACAGGATAAACAGCATCGAGCTGCCGCCTGGCAGCGAATTCCGGCTCGAGCCCGGTGGCTACCACCTCATGATGATGATGCCGGTGGAGCCGACCGAGCCCGGCGATCGGGTCGACCTTGTGCTAGAGTTCGGTGACGGCAGTCGCCAAAAACTCCAAATGACAGTCAAGAAGTAACGCGTGGCGGAACTCACCCGACAACAAAAATTCCTGAAGTTTCTGTTCCAGGTGCTGCCGCATCACGCGGTGTCGCGCGTGGTCTACCTCGCCACTCGCCTGCGCGGTCCGCAAGTCAAACCGATGATCAACTGGTTCATCGAGCGTTACGGCGTCGACATGAGCGAAGCGGCCGAACCCGAGGCCGGTTACTACCAGACCTTCAACGAGTTTTTTACCCGGCCACTGCGCGACGGTATCCGCCCGATCGCACCGGGCGACAACACCCTGGCCTGCCCCTGCGACGGTACCGTTTCCCAGGCCGGTCCGGTTCGAGCAGGTGCCGTACTGCATGCCAAGGGTCGAGGTTACAGCGTGCTCGAACTGCTCGGCGGCGACAAGCAAATGGCGGCACCCTTCGCCGACGGCAAGTTCGCGACCATCTACCTCGCACCCCACCAGTATCACCGCCTGCACATGCCGCTGCGCGCCAACCTGGTCCGCATGCTGCACATTCCCGGTCGGCTGTTCAGCGTGGCGGGGTGGACGGTTGCCGAAATTCCGCGCATCTTCGCGCGCAACGAGCGCCTGGCCTGCCTGTTTCAGACCGACATCGGACCGATGGTGATGGTGCTGGTCGGTGCGATCAACGTATCCGCGATCGAAACCATCTGGACCGGTCAAATCGCGCCGCCGGGTGCGAAGAAGATCAACGAATTCGACTTCAGCCACACGCGCAAGGAAATCGACAAGGGTAACGAGATGGGGCGCTTCAACATGGGGTCGACCTGTATCCTGCTGACTCCCGGCAACGTCGAGTGGCTGCCGCACGTGCAGGCCGGTTTCGCGGTAAAGATGGGCCAGCTAATCGGCCACTTCCCCAAAACCGACAGTTAACGGACTCCGACACCCGCGCGATCGGGACCATAACGAGCCTTGGCCAGTCGCGGGGCGTTCGGAAGTATCCGTCCGGCCGAGGCGGATTCAGTCGCGGAATGTGAGGACGTCGTCGATATCGTCGATGTCGAGCATCAC
>JAAUXY010013885.1_pt1 | contig 11817 bp, 7 predicted proteins | sample 7278121 | NCBI WGS metagenome assembly JAAUXY01 (sample SAMN14350117, study PRJNA611818) | marine sediment metagenome | isolation source: surface marine sediment (1.8m) | place: French Polynesia: Moorea | collected 2018-08
CTGAATAACGCCATCAAGCGGGCCGCCAAACGCGCCAGGGTGGACGCGGTCAAGCGCCTGCCGTCGATATCGGCGCTGTTCGAACCGGACAACCTCGCGGCAATCCGGGGCGCCGCGAAGGCAAACGGGGGCAATTCCACGCTGAGCCGGAGCCGGCAGCCACAATCGGGGCGCTACGCGAGCGGCGCCGAGCTCGAGGCGATGCCGTTCGGCAAGTACAAGGGGATGCGGTTCGCCGATATGCCGGACGAATATCTCGACTGGATCACCCACCACATGAGCGACAAGCCCGACATACACGCGGCCGCGGTGCGCGAGCTCGAGAAGCGCCAGCCGGCGCCAGCGGAGCCGGAACGGCCCGACGATGAGGTGCCGCCGGACTACCCACCCGCCGACTACTACGACGACGATATCCCATTTCCCTAGGGCCGATACGGAGGTGCCACCATGCAGTTAACCCCACAGAACACACAGACGTTTGTCCGCCGGCTCGCGGCCGCCAGCGAGCAAGAGCTGGCCAACGTCGAGACCGCGCTAAAAGCGGCGCTCAAGGATCCCGGCGAACAGCTGCGGTGTGCGCTGGTGATGCGTGCGCTAACCCGGCTGGTTAAGCAGCTCAAGATTCCGCGCCGGCGACAGAAGTGATTTTCAACCAATCCCCAGGAGGGAGACCTATGCAAGACAAACCCAAAGCGCCGCTATTCGTGGCAATGATTCTGGCGCTGGCTGCGGCCTGGCTGTCGGCCACCGCGCACGCCCAGCTCGGCGGCAATGACGACGTTTTCAACGATGGGCTATTTGTATTCGTCGTCTGGAGCAATAGCGAGACTGCGCAGGGCCTGGCGCTGTGCAATCAGAACGACGCGCAGCGCTGCTACGTCAAGGACAGCACTGGCAAGGTGAAAATGTATACCAAGCAGAGTGACGGCAGCTGGGGCAATCCGCTGTCGCCGCCGGCCGGCACCACGTCGGAGGATCCGACGCAAACGCAATGCACTGGCGGGACAGGCATTTGCTTTAGCAACGGCACCGCTTGGGCCGGCACGCAATGGCACGATATGTACGCGTGGACGCCCCCCGGCGTCGGCGGCTGCCAAACTACCGTTTGGGGCTGCAGCCGCATCGTCTGGTAAAGCGGCTATACTGAAGGCGAGTCCCTAACCCCCCCCAGGGGCTCAGAGCGCAAGCCTATTGGGTCCGCTTCGGCGGGCCCTTTTTTATTCGTCGGTCAGCGGTGGCTTGCCCAGGGAGTGGCGCACCTCGTTGTGCAGGTCGCGAATCGACCGCTTGATATCGCGGCGTTGCTCGTTGGCGTGGTTAATGTGAACCTCGAACACCTCGATCGCCTTCTCCGCGTTCGCGACCCGATCCTCGAGCCCCTCGACCCGGTCCTCGAGCTTATCCTGACGGTCCCCCATACGCTCCTGCTCCCGCGACACTTCCCGCTTGTAAGCGCGGCGTGCGGCTTCGGCGATGAATCCGACAAGGATCCCGATAACGGCAAATGCCCAGGCCGTGGCGCGTTCCCAAATACTTACAGCGGGGTCCATCCTAGTAGCGCCTCACGGTCTCGCCCAGCGTTTGGGCCGTTTTGGGAAAATTTGCTCAGCTCACTGGAACACGCACGCCAGCAGCAGCAGGAAAAGCACCACCGCCACGCCGGTGGTGACGTACTCGGAGCGGACGCGGCGATAGCGGCGGGAGTCGGGATTCACCATTACTGGTGCGTCCATGTGCCAATTTCCTCCACGATGTACCAGCGGGTGCGGCTCTCCCGGCGCAGGCGCAGCCGGGCGCCCTCGTCGCTGGCCTGGATATAGCCGCCGGCGGCGTTCGAACCCGGTTCGATACGGCTGCCGGCGTCCGGGTCCACGCGCAGAATCTGCCCGTTAGCCAGCACCTCGAAAACGAGGTCGGGGCAGCCCGGCGGGAAGTCCGCCAGGTCGAGCTCGACGGTGATGGCGGCGCCGTCGTTGTCGTAAAGCGGGTTATAGCTCGACGGCCCGACCGCCAGCGGGGACGCGGTCACTGATCGGCTCATCTGCCGGCGCGGGTCGCTGATCGCGCCAGCGCCATCGAAGTACACCATTTGCGCCGGATCCGTCTGGCCCGACACGTCGACGTCACCGCCGTCAATGAACACGTCCTGCACGAGCTGGGAAATCGTGTAGCCGTCGCCGGTGTCCCAATCGTTATCCGTGCCGCCGGCCAGCGTGGCGGTGATCGTGGTCGCCGTGTTGGCGGTGATGATGCCGCTCGAGCCAGTGCCGTCGCTGCCGTTTGTGACCAGCGCGCCCACCAGTCCATTGACCGGCCACTCTGCCGTCGAATCCGAGAGCACCGCGGCATTGTTCGCGCCGTCGTGCGTGCCGGTCTTGGTCACCCGGGCGTAAAAATAGTTCGTAATGTTGCCGTCAGCATCGGTGATGCGCGGGTTTTTGATATGGATATTGCCCTGAAACCCGATTACCTGGGTGCCGTCGTCGCTCATCTGGAACGCCGAGCCAAACTCGTCCGAAGTGCTGCCGGCCTGGTTCGGCCGCTCGACCTCAAGATTGACGTACTCGAGGCGCGGGCCGCCCACGGCCCAATTCGTCGCGCCGAATGCCTGGTTATCGGCGCGCTCCGAATAGCAGTCGACAAAGCGCACGAAGCCGGTGATTGCGCTGGCCCAATCGCCCCCGCGGCCTCTAAACCCGGAGTCGCAAGCATGGTCGCGCGCCCCGATCACCTCAACCGATACCTGCTTTGGATAGGCGCCGCGGGCGGCAACGTAAGGCTCGGAGCCGATCGGCCGCGCCAGGTTCTGCAGCGCCACCAGCACGGCCGCGCCGCCGTTCGCCTCGACGCGCGGGCGGATGAGGGTCACGTCCTCGATGAAATGGCCCTGGTTGTCGGGCTCGATATCCCAGCCGGCCTGCGGTGACTGCGGGCCGATGTTCCGGCAGACGCCGCCGTAAATGGTGATGTTCTTGCCGCTCACGATGCTGCCACCCTGGCGCCGGCAATTGTCGGCGATCGGATCGTATACCGTGATCTGCTCGGAGGGACGCCCGCTGATCGCGTAAGCGTCGCTCGTGTCCCAATCGTTGTCCCCACCGCCGGCGAGCGTGGCCGTGACCGTGGTCGCGGTGTTGGCCGTGATGATTCCCTCGCTGCCGTCCGTCGTGTTGCTGACGATGCGGCCGACCAAGTCATTGACCGCCCAGCTTGCGGTCGAATCCGACAGCACGGCCGCGTTGTTGCCGCCGTCGTGCGTGCCGGTGTCGTCGCGGCCGGCGCCGATATAGACGCCATCGCCGCCGGAGTCCTCGCACCTCGGCTGATGCAGGGTGCAATTGCGCGCGCCGCGGAAGTCGTAGATATGCCCGGCCTCGCCGTCGCTGGGCTTGGTCTCGTAGCGGGTCAACGCGTGGCGGTCGAAAATGTGCACGCCCTCGCAGTCGATCATGCGGAACAGGCCGAAGCGGGTCGCCGCCGGCGTCAGCGCGATTGTGCCGCCGGTCGGGATCCTGACCTCGGCGCCCGGGTCGCGGACAATCACCGTATAGCTCGCCACCTCGATAAAGTCGTCGACCTCGTAATACGTCGTGCCGTCGCCGGCCTCGTCGATCAGGTGCAGGAACAGCCCGCCGGCCTCGAGAATCGTTCGAATGGCGGCGGTGACGTCGGTCCCTGGGATGATGCCCCAGCGCCGCGGGTGTCCGTAGGGGTAGGACGTATTCGCCGGCGTGATGCCGCGCGCCAGCTCGATCGGCGTCTGCTCGTAGATGAACGCGCCAATGACCGACCGCGACAAGACCGTGCCACTCGCCAGCACGTCGGCCACCTCGGGGTTGCCGTTGCTGTCGAAACTGAGGAACAGGTCCGCCCGGGTCGCAGCCGCCGGCAGCTCAAATGCTGGATTCTCATCGGCGAGCGGCGGGCGCAGCGTGCGGCCCAGGTCGCGCACAATCTGCTGCACCTGAATCTGCAGATTCGAAAGCTCCGTGTTGAGATCCTCGGCCAGCAGCGTGGCAACGCCGGTCGCAAAGTCGGTGTCCTTCTCGTTGGCCCGGTTACCGTTGAGCAGCACCAGCTGCCCGGCGGTCGCGCCAGTCGCGAGCGTGATGCTGCCGCCAGCATCGGCGCCGATGCCCGACACGGTGTAAGCGCTCGACGGCTGGAGGCTGCCGGCCACGTACACGTCGATATCGCCCGCTTCGAGAATCGCGAACGGGAACGGGAACACCGTCTGCCCCGCGGCGGCGGTGTAGCTGACGCGGCGGCCCTTATCCTCAATGATTGTCATGGTCTAGCCCTCCGGCTCAGCGACGGCGGTCAGGTCGGGGAAGCTCTCCGGCGCCGTCTCGCCCATTTTCCACCAATAGCTTTGATTGTATCGCCGTTCGCGCCGGCGCATGCGCTGGCGGAACTTGGCAAACGCCTGCGGATCGCTGGCAAGCTCCAGCTGGTCGAGCACCTCGCGCTCGAGCAGCAGCCGCGAGTACCAGAGCGAGCCGGCCGGCGTGTAGCGCCTGGCGTAGTTCACAAGCTCCGGCAAAAAGTCGGTATCCTCGCCGCGGGCAATGTCCCAGGCCTGGCCCATGGTCAGCTTGGCCGTGTCGTTGATGAGCGGCACGATGGGCCCGGACAGCGTCGAGGTGAGCCCGCCGCCGAATCGGTTCACGTCGGTAAACAGGAAGTCGCCATAGATCCCGAGTCCGCCGCCCTGCACCAGCGCCGCGCCCCAAAACTTGGGCCCGGTCATCGGCCTGGGATTCTTGCCCCGGCTGATTTCCTTGAGCTGCAGCGCCAGCGCCCCCAGCAGGGTGGTCGCCAGCACCGTGGCGGCGCCGTAGGCGAGCGGGTTCATGCTGCCATCTTTGAGATTGGCCGCCCGGTAGACGTGGAACAGCAGCGCCGAGACCGGGAAGCCCTTGAACTGGAACAGCCCGCGGCCGAACTCGCCCGAGAATGTGCCGCGCGCGCCGGATCCGAACAGCGCCCCGGACGTGAAAACCCGCGCCCTCGCGTCCGGCTCGGGGATAGCGAAATTGGTCTCGGTGAGCACCATTTGCGCGAGCTTGTTACTCAGTTCCTCGCGCCTGCCGATCGGCAAGTCGGTGCGCTGCATGATGTTCTCGACCATGACAAAGCGCGCGCCCTCGTGCTCGAAAAGGTCGGTGGCGCGAATCTCGTCCCACATATCGGCGTCGATGGCATAGCGCCCGAGCGACGCCCGCAGGTTGTCGGGCAGATCCGGCAGCGCCTTGCCGGCGTGCTCGCCCATCAGCCCGTAGAACTCCATGCCGAATGCCCGCTTGAAACTATCCGTCCACGCGGTGAGTCCGGACGCGCGCAGCGTCACCTCGGCCGCCTTGCCGGAGATACCGCGGCCGACGACGTTCGAATAGCGATTGGCGGTGGCCATCGACTGCGACCATTGCATGGCGGTCAGACCCATGCGCGTGGCGAGGATCCGGTCGGCCTCGTTCGCGGGGTTGAGCTGCGAGAGCATGCGGCCCATTACCTGGGTGAACGGCAGCCCGTTGAGCCGCGCGGTCGCATTGACGAAACCGACGTCGGACACGGCCGAGAGCGTCGCCGCGCCGAGCTTGGCCGCCACCAGCCAGCTGCGCACCGTGTCGGACGCATCGGCGAGCGCGAGCCAGCTGCCTGACGTCTCAGTCTGGCCATTGACCGTGCGAAACAGGGACTCGTTGTAGACCCGGGCGCTGTCGCTCATACCGTCCTTGGCCGCCACGTCCATCAGGTAGCGGAAGCCGGCATTCGGATTCGGGCCCAGAAGCTCGAGCAGCGCAATGTCATGCGCCATCGAGTCGATATGATCCATCATCGTCTGAAACAGGTCCGGCCGGCCGAAGCGCTCCTGATACTCGAGCCACGCCTGCGCGTCGCGGAACACCAGCACGCGGTGATCCTGCCGGCGGTTCGCGAGCTTGCGCCCGCCCCGGGTGCCCGGCTGCAGGTTCGATAGCCCATCGGTGCGGATCGTCTCGTAGATATCCTGCACCAGCAGGTCGAGCTCGCCACGCGAGAGCGGCGCGCCGGCGTCGTTGGTCATGGCCTCCGGGTCGAGCCGCTCAATGACGTAGTTTGCCCAGGTCTCACGGTCGACGGATGCCACGCGGCCGCGATCGTGCGACTGCGGCATGCCCCAATCGGCCCGGCGCGGGATGGCGCCGCCGGCGCGATTGAAGCGCTGGCGCAGACCGTCGGCGGTGGCCGTCCAATCCTTGGCGAAGCGGGCCGCCCTCGGATTGCCGGAGCTCTCAGCGAACAGCTCGCGAATCACCGCCTTGATGAGCTCGCGGTCCTGCGACAGCCCGACCCGCGTCGTGCGTGCCGCGGCGACAAAGTCGGCAATTTCCGCATGCGCCTGCCCGCGGATTGCCTTCTGCAGATAGTCGACGTTGAGCCCGCCGAACTCACCGCGCAGGTCGCGGCCCAAGAGCGCCGCCACGCCGGTATCGGTGCCGCGCGGGTGTGCCCTGGCGGCCTGCGTGTTGACGCTGTTACGAATCGCTTGGCGCGCCGTCTGGTAGCGTGCGAGCCGAACCTGGCGGCGCTGGTTGCGGATGGCTTCCTGCTGCCCCAGCCGGGCCGCGCTCTCAGCGCTGTGCTGCTGGTCGAGCGTGAACGAGCGCTCATAGTCGCCGGCCTTGGCGTACAGTTCCTCGGCCTGCTGGCGCGACAGCACGCCGCCGCGGACCGCGTCCTCGACACAATCGCGAAAACTCATCGGGTGCAAGCCTCTATGTCGTTGAGCGCCCGTTCCTGGGCGTTTAGATCCTCGAACGCCTGGCGCGCGCTGACCGTCTCGGTGGTGAGCTCGCCGCGCTCATCCAGGCCGACCCGGGATACTTCGAGCACCGCAACGTCGCCCTCGAGGTCGGCATACGCCGCCAGCATTTCGTCATAATCCGCGTCAGACACAAACCCGGTCGCGCCGCCCTCATCCGGCGCGCCGGCGCGGGCCGGCTGTGGCGCTCCGAAAAGGTCGTTTTGCCCGGCAGTACTCGGTATAATCTCATCCGGAGGTGCATCAATGGCAGCAGATTTAGTAGCAGTCGCCGACGACGGTTCGACCGTTGTCGTGCTGGGCTCTGACGGTTTCGTCGGGGTCCGCGAGAATGACGTTTGGTCGAGCTCCGGCAGTACGCCGATCACGTCGTCCGACCTGGCCGAGACATTCACGCCGGCGATCGGTGACGAGGCTAGCGAGCTCTCGAGCGCCGCTCGCGCCGCGCTCTCATCCTGACCCATCCGCTTTAGGGCCGCCGCCCAGGCGTCCGCGTAGAGCTGCTGCGCTTCGGCCAGGTCAGTAAGGAACTCGGCTTGCCGATCGCCCAAGGCGGTCACGTCCTCGTCGCGCCATTTCTCAAACAGCTGGTGACCGCCGGCCTTTTTCGCGTTCTCCAGCTCGCGAATCGGCATATACCACTCGACCAGCTGGCCATTGGGCATCTGGATATCGAACACCGCCGCGCGCCAGCCCCACATTTTGGGCTCGAACAGCATCGACACGTCGGCCTTGACCATGCTGGCCTCGGGGACCGCGTCGAAGAATCGCGCCAGCGCATTGCCGACCGCCGCAATATCCGCCTCCGGCTCTATCACGGTTTTGAATCGGTACGAATCCCGAATGTGCTCGACGTCGAACCAAGGCCGTTTCGCCAGCACCGTCGGGCGCTGCACCTTGGCGAGTATGGTGTCGATTTTCTTAAACGACGTTTTGCTGGCCGTGCCGAACTCGGCGTCGATCGCCTCAAGTACCGGCCGGACAATCTCGTCATTCTCACCGCCGAGCTCATGCAGCTGCAGCGCCTTGGCGCGCGGCTCAGTGGCGGTTACCGGGTTGACCGGGTTCCCCTCCGGGTCTAGTCGCCCGGCGGGCGCGTCCCGAGCTGCGATAGCCTGACGCCCGCCTGTATCGCTGACTGCTGGCGAGCGTCCAACGGCCGTGAGAACAGGGTCGATAACGTCGGCGGCTCGGGCGCCGGCTGCGACTTGCTCTGCCGCTTGCGTGATGGCTTCCGAGACCGGGCCCGCCGTGTTGGCGAGCCGGCTGATGATTTCGATTGCTTGCCCACTTTGCTGCACCTTCTGCTGGTTGGCGCCGGAATCAAGGCGGTTTGCCCCCACCCCCTCAATGTCCGTTCCACGTGAAACGAGGCGCCCGAACGTGGCGCGGTCCGCGCGGGCGCTCTTGAGCGCCGCGTCCACCACTTGGGCCCGCTCGCGCACCAGCGACAGCGCGATATCGCGCTCGCCGAATAAATCCTCGGTGGTCTGGCGCTGAAAGCCGGCCGTGCGCATCTGCTCGACCATAGCCCGGGCCTGCACCTCGTTGGCGGGGTTCAGCCGCGCCAGCGCGTCAATCGCCGCCAGCTGCTCGGGGCCGTCGCGCAGCAGCTCGCCGACGATGGCGCCATAGCGCTGGGGCGTGACCTCGTTCACCACCGCATTGAAAGCATCGTCGCCCAGGCGGGCGAGATACCGGCCCTGGCGCAGCACGGCACTGTTGGGCGGCAACGGAGGTAGCATTGCCTCCCCCGCGGGGCCGATTCCGCGGAGCACCTTAGCTGCATCCAGGGCCGATCCTGTGGACGCGGACAGGTTGCGAATCGCCCCTATCCGCATTGCATCTAGATCGGACACGCCATCGGCCGCGCGGACGACAAACGCCGGTAGCCGAACCTCGGCGGGATCCTGCCCGCCAGCGAGCGCACGATTCGCCAGCCCGACCCGCTGGTGACCGTCGACCACGAACAGGCGGCCGGCCTCATCCTGCCACGCGAGTATCTGACCGGCGAGCCGCTGATCGAACTCGGTCACGTCAGCGAGCGAGGCGGTCACCCCCTCGGCATCGCCGCCTGATTTGAACTGGAACCGCTGCGCGTCAACGATGAGCTCGCCCGGCTCGAGCACCGTGACGTCGTCCAGCGTCGCGCGGGTCACCGCCTGCACAGGGTCGAGCGGCTCGACGTCGCGGACTATGTCGGCCACGTCCACCGCCTCGCCGGCCTCGAGCTGGCCGCGGGCGCGCGTCGTGGCCCGCTGGTGTACGGCCCGCTGGGCCGCCTCAGTGAACACCGCCGGGTCGACTGGCTCGGGGATGCCGGCGCGGATAAACGGGTTTTCGCGGTCGTACTCGAGCGCCCGGATGAGAATCTCGGCGGCCGCGTCGCCCTCCGGCGTCTGCCGGGCAGCCGGCAGCCCGCGGTATCCGGCGAGCACCTCCTGCCAGACGTCGATCGTAACGCTGCCCGAGGCGCGAATCGCGCCGGCGCCCAGGGTCGCCGCCAGCACGTTGTACGCGGCATCGGCAAAGCTCCAGGGCGAATCAATCTCGGCCTTGAAGCGCATCACCTGGGCTTGTATCGGGATTTCGGTTGCCAGCGCGACGCCGCCCTCCGCCAGAAACGCCCGCGCCGCATTGCCGGCGATGCCGCGGCCGCTGATCGTGCCAGGCCCGAGCGGCAGCGTGGCCAGCACCAGCGGGTCGGTCGCAGCGCCAGCAGCGGCGCCAATGAAACCGGCCGCCCCGGATCCGCGCGCCAGTGTCGACTGGTTGATCGCGCGGCGCTTGGCCAGGTCGTCGGCCACGAGCTGGTCGATAGCCGCGTCGCTCTGCACCTCGCCCGGGAATCGGGCCGCGAAGTCGTCCGCCTGCAGCACCGCGTCGACCATTTGATCGTTGAACATCAGCCGCGCCATTTCCTCGCCGGCGGCCCGCATGTTGTCGCGCACGTTGGCCATGCCAGTGCCGGCGGCCTCGTACATGCGCGCGAGCCCCGGATCCCCGCCGAGCCGGATGATGGCCTCGGCGCGCTGCTCGAAAAACGGCCGGTACGCGCGGTTCGCGGAATCGGTCCGTTCCTCGTTGAGCACCTGCCGGAGCCCGGCCTGCACCGTCTCGCCCCACAGTGCCTGCACGTCGTCGACCGACGTCACTGGATTGTCGCGGGCGTAGCTCGCGAGCCCGGCCAGGTCTGCGCGGTTGGGAAACACTACAGCCTACCGAATGTGCGGCGAACCTGCTCGGTGCGGGTGCGCTCCGGCTGGGGCACGTCAGGGTCAAACCGGAGCTCAAGCGGCACACCCTCATCGGTGAGTACAAATTGCGCGCTGCCGTCGAGCCAGTTATCGAGGGTCACGCGAAAATCGCCATCAGCGACGGCAATTAACGTCGCATCCCCGCCGCGAATCCGCTCCGCGAGCTGGTCGCCGGTCATGCCGGGAATTGCCGCGCCGGCCGCCTCGAGGGTGTCGCCAGTCAGCGACGCGAGCCAATTATCGAACTGGTCCTGCGTGCCGTTCCGCAGCGGGTTGAGCTGCCCGCTCGGATCCTCGACCAGATTCCCGACCGTCGCAGCGATAGCCGCCTCGGCCCGGTCCGGGTTGAACTCGCGGGTAAAGTCGCCCTCGCTGGCGGCCCGGTCGGCGTACCACGCCATCGCGGCGTCGGTGGCCGTCTGCCGGGTCGCCGGCAAAAACCGGAACGCGTCCGCGAGTCGTTCCTGCAGGTGCAGGTCGAGCGCCGCTTTTTGCTCGCCCTCCGGCATGATGCTCGCGCCGTCCTGACTGGCGAGAATTGCCTGGCCGCGCAGTACGCCGGCGGCGGTTTCTTCATCCCCCACCGCTGCGAGCCCGCCGGCGTAGGCCTGCACCCTGTAGCCCTTGGCGTCGATCAGCTGCAGCGCGCCCTCGGCATCAGCGCCGAGCCCCTGGGCCATGTTGCGCGCGATGGCGAGCGACACGTCCGGCTCCTGCAGCGCCATATACCGGCCGAGCTGGTCCGCCTCGGCCTCGGTAATCGGCGGCACGCGGGTGCCGTAGTGCTGCGACGCCTGCCGGCTGGAGCCGAGCCGGGCCGCGAGCGAGACGCCCAGGGTGTCGGGGCCGCTAAAATCGAGGTCGCCGTCCGAAACGACGCTATCCTCACGCGCCAGCGCGCGCGGGTCAGTCTCGAGAAGTCGCAATCTGCGGTCCACGGCTGGCCCTAGTGCGTCGAGCAAGCGTTTCTCCGAGCCGGAGAGGGATTGTGCCGCCTCCAGCTGCTCGACCACAGCGAGGCTCTCAGTCGGCGGAGCGGCCAGCAGCGGGCCGAGCTCGCCATACAGCTCGATGGAGTTGGCGAGGTCCACCACGCGGTTGAAGTCCTCCGCCTGCACCAGCTCCGTATACAGCGCGTTGACGTCGGTCTCGGGCGCCTTGCCGGAGCGCAGCGTCGCGATCGTGTCGTCGGCAGTCTGGCGCGTGGCTGCGAGCTGGGCCTTTTGCGCGGCGTCCGCCTGGGCCTGGGTCGCCGCCAAGAATGACCGCTCGGTGTTGAATCGTGACGTCATCACGGCTTCGGCCTGGTCCTTTTCCTCGGACGACAGCCCGAACTCGCTTGCGTCACCCCGCCGGAAGCGATCCAGCGCCGCAGCGCCAGCCTCAAGACCGTTATCCTCAAGCTCGGTATCGAACGCGCCCACCAGCTCGTTGAGCACCGCGGTGCTGTGCATATCCTGAATCAGCACGGCGCCCTCGGCCTCGGACGCGAGCCCGGCGTCGACCATGCCATTGACCATGGCCTCATACTCGCGCTGCCGGACCGCGAGCAGCGGCTGATTGAGCTCGCGCGCGGCGGTCGATATGTCATCAAGCAGCTGGGTCTGCCCGATCTTGAGGTCGGATAACACCTCAGCCTGCAGACGGGTCGACTGGTCGGACAGCAGCTTCAGCCGGGCATTGCCGGCCAAATCCGCGAAATAGGCCTGGATATCGCCGCGGAGCTGCGGCGGTGCTTCCTCGAGCAGCCCGGCC
>JAAUXY010094567.1_pt1 | contig 11814 bp, 10 predicted proteins | sample 7278121 | NCBI WGS metagenome assembly JAAUXY01 (sample SAMN14350117, study PRJNA611818) | marine sediment metagenome | isolation source: surface marine sediment (1.8m) | place: French Polynesia: Moorea | collected 2018-08
CCGCCGGACCATCTGCCGTTCGAACAGCAGACGCGCCTCCTTCATCTCCGCCATTCTCTTCTCGGAGCTATTGAGCAGGAACTGGGTCGTGACCCCCATCTGCGCGAACACGCGGCCAAAATCGAGTTGCGAGATGCGCGCGCGCTCGCCATGGGAGATCGTAACGAACCCCAGGCGCTCGAGGTTCTGGAGTGCCTCGCGCACGGTCGGGCGGCCGACCTCGAACCATGTCATGAGCTCCCGTTCGGAGGGCAGCTGATCGCCGGGCTTCAGCTTCTCGGACTGGATGTAGTCCAGCAGCCCGTTGGTCACCTCTTCATAGAGCTTACGGCGCCGGACCGGCTCGGGACGCATGTTGTTACCTCTGGATAGCAGGTCGTCTCATCGGCTGGCGACGTTCCTTGACACTGTCCCGACTTCACCCTTAGATGCGGCGATAGTAACACATAATGTTGTCCGACCAGTTGGCAAGCGCCGCTCACTTGAACGGACAACTCAGCGCCGACTTCCGAAGCGGAGCACATCCAGCGCGGGAGAGCTACGTGACAACCACGCGCATCGAGGCCGACTATCTAATCGAAACGGCCTTCGACCCGCGTGCGGCCGCCGAAGCGATGGCCGGCGAGCAATCGTCAGGAACGTTCGTAGCTGTCCCCGGGCAAACGCCGGAGCTGGAAGCCCGCGCCGCGGCCCGGGTTGAAAGTCTCGATCTGCTGGAACCTGCCCCGGCGCCGTCTCTGCCCGGCGCACGGCGGCCGTCGGGGCAAGCCCCGATCCAGCGGGCAACAGTCACCCTGTCTTGGCCCCTGGACAATCTCGGGCCGTCGTTGCCGAACTTGATGGCCACGGTCGCCGGCAATTTGTTCGAGCTGAGCCAGTTCTCGGGTCTACGGCTTTGCGACATCCGGCTGCCGGCCGCGTTCGCTGACGCCTATCCGGGGCCGCGCTTTGGGGTCGACGGAACGCGCCGGCTTGCCGGCGTCTTCGACCGGCCCTTGGTCGGCACGATCATTAAACCCAGCGTCGGCTTTGGGCCGGTGGAAACGGCGGCCCTGGTGCGGACTCTCATCGACGCTGGCATCGACTTCATAAAGGACGATGAGTTGCAGTCGGACGGACCGAGTTGCCCATTCGAGGAACGCGTCACCGCGGTAATGGCTGAAATCGACCGCGCCGCCGACAACACCGGTCGGAAGGCCATGTTCGCCTTCAACATTACCGGCGACCTGGACCAGATGCGCCGCCGGCACGATTCTGTCGTTGACCGCGGCGGCACATGCGTGATGGCCAGCCTGAACTCTGTCGGCCTCGTCGGCATGATCGAGCTGGGACGCTTTAGTGCGCTGCCCATCCACGCCCATCGCAACGGCTGGGGCTATCTCTCACGCCATCCAAGTCTTGGCTTCGACTATGTCGCCTGGCAGAAGGTCTGGCGGCTGGCCGGCGCTGACCACATGCATGTGAACGGCCTCCGCAACAAGTTCTGCGAGACAGACGATAGCGTCATCGCGTCAGCCCGCACGTGCCTGACCCCGTTATTCGATGAGAAGCCTTGCATCGCAATGCCGGTCTTCTCGTCGGGACAATGGGCCGGTCAGGCGTTCGACACCTATAGGGATTTGGGCTCCGTCGACCTGATCTACGCCGCCGGCGGCGGTATCATGGCCCACCCGGACGGCCCGCGCGCCGGCGTGGAGAGTATTCGGCAAGCCTGGGCGGCGGCACAAGCCGGTGAAACGCTTGACAGTGCGACCGACACCCACGCGGCACTGCGCCGCGCGGTCGAGAAGTTTGGCTGATGCCTGAGGGGCAGCTCCCGGACGGGCTCCTGATTTCTTTCTATGGCGACGACTTCACCGGGTCGGCAGCCGTTATGGAGGTGCTGACCTTCGCCGGGTTGCCGACAGTTTTGTTCCTCGACGTGCCAACGCCCGAGCGGCTGGCGCCATTCGCTCACTATCGTGGCGTCGGTATTGCGGGCGTCGCCCGCGCGAAAAGCCCGGACTGGATGGATGAGAACCTGCCACGCGTCTTCTCGGCGCTGAATGAACTTGGCGCACCCATCGCCCACTACAAGGTGTGCTCGACGTTCGACTCCGCACCGCACATCGGCTCGATCGGTCGCGCCATCGACATCGGCGCGCCGATCCTCGGCGGGAAATGGCATCCGTTGCTCGTCGCTGCGCCCGCCATCCATCGTTATCAGGCGTTCGGCAATCTATTTGCTGTCGTCAATGGCGCCGGTCACCGGCTCGACCGTCACCCAACAATGAGCCGTCACCCGACGACGCCGATGAACGAGGCCGATGTGCGGCTGCACCTGGCCGCACAAACGGCCAAGCCGATCGGCCTTATCGATTTTCTGGGGCTGACCGACGAAAAAGCACCGGCTTCACTCGGCGCGGCGATCGACGCTGGGAAAGAAATCATCGCGCTGGACGTGGTCGACGACGCCTGCCTAGCCGAGGCCGGCCGACTCATCTGGAAACATCGCGGCGATCGTCTCTTTGCCGTTGGTTCACAGGGTGTCGAATATGCCCTCGTCGCCTACTGGCGCGCGGCTGGTTTGCTTCCCAAAACGCCACCAGACTTTACCGCACAACCTGTCGACAAAATGGTCGTCGTTTCGGGCTCCTGTTCGCCGGAGACGGCGAGGCAGATCGACTGGGCCTCCGATCACGGTTTCACGCCAATCCGCATCGACGCGAGTCTATGCGTCGACAACGGCGCTTGGACAAGCGAGGTCGGCCAAGCGACACAGGCCGCCCTCAACCACCTCGGCCAAGGGCGCGACCCTATCGTCTTCACGGCCGCCGGATCGACCGATCCTGCCATTCAGAAGTTTGCTACGGCGCTCGAGACCAGCGGCGTCGCGCGGACGGACGCCAACGCGCGTGTCGGCACAGGCCTCGGCCAGATCCTCAACGACGTGATGCAGCAATCCGGTCTGCGGCGGTGCGTGATTGCAGGTGGTGACACGTCGAGTTACGGCGCGCCTGCCCTCGGCGTCTACGCGCTGACGGCGCTGGCGCCGACCGTTCCCGGCGCGGCGCTGTTCAAGGCCCACTCCGACATCGCGGCATACACCGATCTGGAGATTGCCCTGAAGGGCGGTCAGATGGGGACGCAGGACTATTTCGGCCAAATCAAGCATGGCGGCTACACAGAACAATAAGGAGGACAATACAATGACAAATATTGCTCTGCTGGGAGCCGGCGGGAAGATGGGTTACCGGCTCTCCAGAAATCTCCAAGGCTCGGAATTCCAAGTCGGCCATGTCGAGATCAGCCAGGCAGGACGCAAACGACTGAAGGACGAACTCGTCATCGACTGTATCGATCAAGACCAAGCGCTCGCTGCTGCGGATGTTGTGATCTTGGCAGTTCCCGACGTTCTCATTGGCAAGATCTCGCACGGCATCGACGACAAGCTAACGGCCGAGACCATGGTGATGACACTCGACCCGGCCGCCCCCTTCGCCGGCGAGCTGCCGCAACGCGACGACCGGACCTACTTCATTTCCCACCCATGCCATCCGCCGCTATTCAATGACGAAACCACTACGGAGGCGAAGCGCGACTTCTTCGGCGGGCTACACGCCAAGCAGCACATTGTGTGCGCCCTCATGCAGGGTCCCGACGAGTCCTATGAATTGGGCGAGCGGATCGCCCGCACAATCTATGCGCCCGTGATGCGCTCCCACCGCGTCACGGTCGAGCAGATGGCAATTCTCGAGCCGGCCCTATCGGAAACGACCGCGGCGACCTGCGTCACCGTTCTGCGCGAGGCAATGGACGAGGCCGTGCGCCGTGGCGTGCCGAAAGAAGCGGCCCGCGACTTCCTACTTGGTCATCTGAATATCGAGATCGCCATCTTGTTCGAGGAGTTCCCTGGCGTCTTCTCCGACGCGGCCAACAAGGCGATCAAGCGTGCCAAAGACAAGATCTTCCGGCCGGACTGGAAGGCGGTGTTCGAGCCGGAGGACGTTAAGCAACAGATCCACGACATCACGCGTCCCGACGTCTGAGGCTATCGGCCCAGCCCGCCATGCGGCTACTCGGATTCAGAGAGAGGCGTGAACAGCTCGATCAGGTTCCCGTCCGGATCGCGCAGATGGGCCGCGCGGATGGTCCAGGCTGGATAATCCGCCGGCGCGGTGATAAACACAGCGCCCTTCGCGCGAAGCCGGGACACTGTTTTGTCGAGATCATTAACCTGCAATACAACGGCAGCACGATCCTGACTCGGGATGCTTGACGGCAGATCTTGCGTGCCTACCGCGGCAGCCATTAGCTCGCGCTTGAAGAGGGCCAACAACGCACCGTCATCCGCCTTGAAATCGGCGTAGCGCCCACCTTCCTCCCCCCAAACCGGTTCTAGGCCGATCACATCGCGGTAGAACCGGAAACAGGCGTCAAAGTCGCCAACAAGCAGGCGAACGCTGTACAGCCGCATTCCAGTCTCCAAAAACCCGGCGAATGATGCCGCGACCCGACCATAGCAGCTAGCCAGATTCGCCGGGTCGAGCGATATGTGCCTCCGACCCGGCCTTTTCCGGTTTGACCGGGGTTTCCGGCAGCGCCGCGGCTTCAGGTTCTGGACCTGCCCGCAACGTCACCACGTCAACCGGAACAACCGTGAATTCGACGACAACCTCCTCACCGACCGCAGCGGACAGGAATCTTTGAAAATCCTCTATGCTTTCCTGCGCACCCAAGGAGGCGTGAGCCGTGGGCGCTATGCTCGTGAGGAATACATGCAGCCGGTCGTCCTGGAACAGGACATCCACGTCAAGAATCGTCGCGCGACTTTTGAAGGTTTGCGCCTCCCTGAGTTCTGCTATCAGTCGCAAGGTCATGCTCTTGACGACAAGTTTGTCAAGTGCGCGGCTGAGTGGCTGAACCAACGTCCCAGCCAGAAATATTATGACGACCAACCCAACCATAGCCTGTTTCCATCGGCCATACCGCTGGGTGATGAACACGACGATGGCGACACCGATGATGCCCACGAGGTTCGTCAAAAAGAGCGTGAAGGCCCCGCCGGCGATCTCGGCACCCCCTGAAAAGTGGCCGAGGGTCAGGCCGACGCCTGCGGTCGCGGTTGGACCCATAGCCAGGCCGATGCCGGCCACCGCGAGCGGTGGAACGACGGCGACGGCGATAGCCACACCCGCGATGGAGTTCATGATGCTTCGGCGGCTATATGCGAAGGCTGCTGCGGCGCCGGCGGCCACCGCCACACCAAGATCGATCAAAGACGGCGAGGTTCGATCCAGGATCTCGGATTCCGCGATCCTCAACCCAACAATGAGCGTCTGGACGTAAGCAAACCCAATCACTAGAGCAGTGCCGGCAGCCACGGTGAAGGCTGACCGCACGGTAAGGCGGACATCGAAGTCGACGAGGCCGTAAGCGAGGCTCATGATCGGCGCCATCAGCGGCGCGACAATCATTGCCCCGATAATGGCCGGCGCGCTGTCCGCAAGCAGTCCCAGGGTCGCAATTGATGTGGCAAGAGCCATCATGAGGAAAAAGCTAAAGGTGGGACTGGAGGCGCGTCGCATCATCAACGCCAGTTCTTCAGGCGGGACAGCATCCTCTGCGCGGGGCAGGCTATCTTCCTTGAGGCCGTGCCAGAGGTCGGAGGTCAGGTTCTTGATGCGATCCATGATTCTCCCCGGGTGAAACTTCCGAGAGGAGAGCTAGTGGATTCTGATCTGCGGGCTGTACGTGTGTTGCTCGACTAGCTAACTGCTCGGCGCCAAGTACACTCAGCGGCAGATCTTACAGGTTTGCGGGGCACCCGGTGTGCGGAGAATTGGATTACTTCGACTGCTTAGTCGGTCGATCGAATTCGACGGCAAACCAGCAGAGCGTCGGCTTTTGACTGATGGTTGGCTCAATGCGTCCGGTGTCTGGTAACTTGGCACAGGGCGCTCATTCCACGGCCCGTGGCATGCGCTGAGAGAGGTGTAGCGAGGGAGCGGATATGTCTGAGCTGGAAGAGTGGAAAAGGCTCTTGGAAGAAATAGAAGAGGCGACCTACAAGCCGGCTGTTGACGCGGCGATTGACAAGGTGCGCGAGACCGTCAAGCGCCTCGACGCCTGGCAACCCACGACGCTCGAGGACGCGGCCATTCGAGGGGCGATCGCCAACGACATCGCAGAGATGGGGCTCGATGACGGCGCACTCACGAAAACGGCCGAAGGAATAGTCGGCCGCCTGGCGGGTGATATTGGCCTGCTGATCCACGGCTGCTCCTATCAGGAGTATCACCGGCGCATGAAAAGTCTGCATGACAACTTGCGGCGCCAGTTCATAGATCCGAACCTGGGCCGTATCGGCCCTTAGTCGGAACTAATGAAGTACGACGCCGTTCCACAGTCGTGGCAATTGCTGCAGTTCCGGTCGCCGACGCGAGCGAACTCGCTGCCCGTCAAGGCTTCCGAATGCCTGCGTACGCTTTATTTCGTCTGCCGCGCAACGGTTATCGTGAGCCCCAGTCCGAGGACTGGCTTGGCAACCACCTGCACGCCAAAGATAGTATAAGTGTTACTCGGCTTCCTCAGCCGATACGTGCCCCGTTTCTCACAAAGCCGGATTCCAACGGAGCAATAGCCATGACCGCTGAGACCATCTTCTCCTTAGACCGCCCTTTTGCTGACGGCGAGAAGAGCGCCTGGATCGGCTTTGAGCCGGGCGACTGGCAGACCCAGGTCAACGTCAGGGATTTCATTCAGAAGAACTATACGCCCTACGAGGGCGTCGGCGCGTTCCTTGCTGGGCCGACTGATCGGACGCGCGGCATCTGGGACAGAGTTTTGTCGCTATACGCGGAAGAGCGGGAAAAAGGCGTACTGGACGTAGATGTTCGCACTGGCTCCGGAGTGGCCGCTTTTGGTCCGGGCTACATCGACAAGAACCAAGAAAAGATCGTTGGTCTGCAGACCGATGCGCCACTGAAGCGCGCGATATTCCCATTCGGCGGGCACCGGGCAGTAGATTCGGCACTCGAAGCATATGGTCTCGAGCCGGATCAGGAGGTGCGGCGACTCTTCCTGGCATTTCGCAAAGACCACAATCAGGGGGTCTTCGACGCCTACACGCCGGAGATCCGAGCCGCCCGACGCTCCGGGGTCGTCACCGGTCTGCCCGACGCCTACGGCCGCGGCCGCATCATCGGCGACTACCGCCGTGTCGCGCTGTACGGCGTTGACCGCCTGATTGAAGACAAGCATGCGCAGCAGGCCTCACTTGAGGTTGATGTGATGGATGAGGAGGTGATCCGGCTGCGCGAGGAACTCACCGACCAGACTCGCGCCCTGGAGGACCTCAAGCGAATGGCGCAGTCCTATGGGTTCGACATTTCGAAGCCCGCGGTGAACGCACAGGAAGCGATCCAGTGGACATATTTCGGCTATCTCGGCGCTATTAAGGATCAGAACGGCGCGGCCATGTCAGTCGGGCGGGTTTCGACATTTCTCGACATTTACATCGAGCGTGATTTGGCGGCCGGCATGATTTCGGAAGAAGAGGCGCAGGAACTGATCGACGATATGCTCATCAAGCTACGCCTTGTTCGCTTCCTCAGGTCGCCTGAATACAATCAACTGTTTACAGGTGACCCAGTTTGGGCGACCGAATGCGTTGGTGGCATTGGCGAAGACGGCCGGCCGCTGGTTACCAAGAACAGCTTCCGCTTCCTGCACACGCTATACAACCTTGGCCCGGCGCCAGAACCCAATCTCACCGTCCTATGGGCTCGGGATCTGCCGCAAGGTTTCAAGGATTTCTGCGCCAAGGTGTCGATCGATACGAGCTCCATCCAGTACGAGAGCGACGAGATCATGCGCCCCTTCTGGGGCGACGACTACGCCATCGCGTGCTGTGTGTCGGCTATGCGGATTGGCAAGCAGATGCAGTTCTTCGGCGCTCGGGTAAACCTTGCGAAGGCGCTGCTCTATGCGATCAATGGCGGCAAGGACGAGATGTCTGGGGACCAGGTCGGCCCTGCTATGGAGCCGATTACGGCCGAGGTGTTGGACTACGACGAGGTGATGGCGAAGTACGATCCTTTCCTCGACTGGTTGGCGAAGGTTTATGTGCAGGCGCTCAACATCATCCACTACATGCACGACAAGTACTTCTATGAGAAACTGGAAATGGCCCTGCACGACCGCGACGTGTTCCGCACAATGGCCTGCGGGATCGCCGGGTTGTCAGTGGTCGCCGACAGCCTGTCCGCGATCAAGCACGCGAAGGTCAGTGTGATTCGCAACGAGGACGGCCTCGCCATCGATTACAAGATCGAGGGCGATTTCCCCAAATTCGGCAACAACGATGACCGGGTGGACGACATCGCGGTCGCGTTGGTTCGGGCTTTCATGAAGAAGGTTCGCAACAACCCAACTTATAGAAATGCCGTACACACACAGTCGATACTGACCATTACGTCGAACGTGGTCTACGGCAAGAAAACCGGAGCGACGCCAGACGGGCGCGAGGCGGGCGAACCATTCGCCCCTGGTGCCAATCCGATGCATGGGCGGGACACGCAGGGCGCAATCGCTTCGGCGGCATCGGTGGCTAAGCTGCCTTATGAAGACGCCCAAGATGGGATCTCCTACACGTTCTCAATCGTTCCCGGTGCCCTGGGCCGGACCGAGGAGGATCGGATCAACAATATGCTGACTATTCTGGACGCTTACACGGAGTACCGCGGGCACCACATCAATGTGAACGTGTTCAACCGGGACACCCTCATCGACGCTATGAACCACCCCGAGAAGTATCCGCAGCTCACCGTACGTGTGTCGGGCTATGCCGTGAACTTCATCAAGCTCACGCGCGAGCAGCAGGAGGAGGTGATCGCGCGGACCATGCACGATTCAGTTGCGGCGGCCCGAGACCATAGCACCGCCGCCCATGAGGCTGATGTTGGCCGAATAGACACAGGCGGCGAGCGAGACCGGACGGCGGGCGAGATACCCACGGCGGCATAGCGCGGGCGGGGAGGCGGCAAAAGCCGGACGCCAGGACGATGTCTCGATCTCTGAAAGGCAGCCGGTACACACTTCGTGTGGATCAGGGCGAGACGCCGGCCGCAGCCCGCGTCCCAGAGCCGAAACAGGAGGAGGTGACCGGTTACGTCCACTCCCTCGAGACGGCCGGCACTGTCGACGGGCCAGGCATCCGGTTCGTCGCTTTTCTTTCCGGCTGTCAGTTCCGCTGTCAGTACTGCCACAACCCCGACACATGGCACCTAAAAGACGGCCGACGTATCACTGCCGATGAGGCGATGGACGAGATCGAAAGCTACGCCGACTTTCTCATCAAATACGGGGGCGGCGTGACCTTCAGCGGCGGTGAGGTCATGGTCCAGGACAAGTTCGTCGCCAACCTCGCTCGCCGCTGTAAGCAGCGGGGCCTGCACGTCGCTTTGGACACGAATGGCTATCTCGGCCACAAGGTAACGCCGCAACTGATGGCGGATGTGGACCTATGGCTGCTTGATATTAAGTCGTTCGACCCACAGATCCATCGGATTGTGACCGGTGCAGAAGTTGAGCCGGTTCTTGAGTTCGCCCGCCGTCTCTCCGACGAAGGCCGGATGATGTGGGTCCGCTTCGTTCTCGTGCCGGACCTAACGGACGACTTCAATAACGTTGAGGGACTGGCCGACTTTGTCGCCTCGCTCACCGGCGTGGAACGGGTGGAGGTGCTGCCGTTCCACAAGATGGGTGAATACAAATGGGCTGAAATGGGCCTCGACTATCAGCTAAAGGACACCCCACCCCCGTCGCCCGAACTCATTGAGCGCGTGCACCAACAGTTCGCGTCGCGCGGACTCACAGTTGTTTGACGACGGCGCTTTCATCGCTCGGCAGCAACACGCCGGTCGTCATGCCCCGGAGGCGTTTAGGTGTTCACGGACCCGGCGGGTGATGGCTGCGGTACCGTCAGACCCGCCGAACTCCGCTGGCCGAAGTGTCCCCTCTCGAAAAGCCCCGTCCACCGCATCCTTTAGTCGCTGACCAGCATCTCGCACCGCCGGCACGTCATGCCGTTCGCCCAACCAATCCAGCATCATCGCGGCGGAGAGAAACATCGCCGTCGGGTTCGCCATTCCTTGTCCGACAATGTCCGGCGCCGTGCCGTGACATGGCTGGAACACCGCGTGCGTTGCGCCGATATCAGCTGACGGCGCCATACCCATGCCGCCCATGAGCGCCGCACCGACATCCGAGAGAATGTCGCCGAACATGTTCTCGGTGACAATCACATCGTAGCGCCACGGCTGCTTGACGAGGTTCATCGCCATGGCGTCGACGTAGCAGTGGTCGGCCGCGATGTCCGGTCGCCGCGCCGCGCATTCATCGAACACGCGGCGAAAGAACCAGAAGGAGCGGAGGATGTTGGCCTTATCCACACAAGTCACACGTCCCTCGCGCCCATTCGATTTGCGGCGCCGCGCCAAGTCAAAGGCAAAACCAAACAGGCGCTCACTGCCTGCACGGCTGATGACAATTGAATCACGCGCGAGCCCATCGTCCTCGACCACGCCGCTGTGGCGGCCCGCAAAGATGCCCTCCGTCTGCTCCCGGATCAGCACCAGGTCCAGAGACTGGGCACGCGGGTCGGCCAAGGGCACCGGCATACCCGAAAACGTCCGGACCGGACGCACACCCGCGAACAACTCGAACTGCTCCCGCATATCGACTTGCGGCGCGATTTCCCGGCCGTCGGGATAGCGGATCTGGGGATCACCCATCGCGCCTAGCAGGATTGCGTCTGCGTCCTCGGCGGTTCGAAACGCCTCATCCGTTAGGGCCGTGCCGGTGCGCCGATATTGCGCGGCACCGGCCTCAAGCTGTGTGAAGCGAAGATTGAAATCGGCCGTCCCATCGCAGAGCTCCGACAGCAGCGCCAGGCAGGGCTCCATAACCTCCGGACCGATCCCGTCTCCGGGGAACACCGCGATTGAAAACGAGACGTTGTCTCTCGTCATGGCACAGACCCTCAATCTGGAACGGGATATTCCTGTCCTCGCGCTTTATACGTCGAATACAGCGCGTCTTAATGACCGGCGCAATCTTAGCTACCGGCATTGGCGCGGGCCCGGAAATCAACCTACAATCGGCATTGAACCTGAACAGAGGAGGATGAGCCAGTGACCAAGCGTGTTCTAGTCGCCGTGGACGGCACCGAAGCAAGCAACACGGCGCTGGAAATCGCATGCGCCCTGGCCGACAGCTACGAGGCCCACCTTGGCCTCCTGTGCGTGATCGAACCCGGGAAGGTGACTGGCGAGTTGATCAAGGCCGCCATGATCGAAGGCATCTTGAAGAAGCCCGACTACAACGCTTGGTACCACTCATCAATGTTTGCGCCGGGCGGCTACACGGCCGGCGGCGCAGCCGAACGGAGCGCGTACGTCGAGCGGCTCTCCAATATAATTGCGGAGGACATTGTCGCCCAGGCCGAAGCCTACACGAAGGACAGTGCGGCAAAGGCGATCAAGACCTTTGTCCGCTCGGGGAAGGTCGCCGACGAAATCCTCGACGTGGCCACGTCGAACGGTGCCGATCTTATTGTCATGGGCCATGATCAGCAGGGCCTGATTGAGTCCTTGATCAAAAGCAGCGTCGCCGAACAGGTCGTGCGCGAGGCGACTTGCCCGTGTCTGGTCTATTGTCGTCCCAAGGGAGACTGACGGGCCGCTTCTCGGCGTCGCATCATGGCGCGGCGGCGAGCCTGGCCCTGGCCGTCGGCCTCCTGGCCGGGTCATTCGCTCAAGGTGCAAATGCGCA
>JAAUXY010106677.1_pt1 | contig 11812 bp, 12 predicted proteins | sample 7278121 | NCBI WGS metagenome assembly JAAUXY01 (sample SAMN14350117, study PRJNA611818) | marine sediment metagenome | isolation source: surface marine sediment (1.8m) | place: French Polynesia: Moorea | collected 2018-08
GGGTAGTGCGGCGTTTAAAGCAGGATTGAATTTAAATTTAAGCATTTAGAATCGTGTCTCCAGGTGGGCTTTAGGGATGATATGCGTTTTACAATCCCAGGTCCTGATTGATTAAAATAACTTTGATGCGGCCTTTAGGGTATGATTTTTCATGGATTGACCAGACATTGCAAATTCGTCCGGGGCTGTCGCAATCCATGCAGTAAGCGGTTTTGGCACAAGGTGTTTTCTGGTTGTGCCGGATGGCGTTGGCCGGTGCCGCCAAATCCTTGATGCGGTCAATGGCCTGCTCCAGGTCGGAGACGATCTTGTTGCGTCCGACCATAATAACGACCCATCTGGGGCCAAACACCATGCCCCCGACACGGTTGCCCACCATATCCAGATTGACAAGGGCACCGGATTCTACGACCGCATTGGTCCCGCTGAAAAAAAGATCGCTCAAAAGTGCCTTTCGACGGCGCTCGATGATTTCTTCACGGGATACTTTTTCATCAAAGGTGTCAATAAAAGTGAATTCGGAATTCTTTTTAAAGTAATCGACCAGACCGCTTTCAAAAAGTGTTAAAGAATCCCCGTAGGAGACAATGCTGGCGTTGATGGCGGGCAGGATCTGATCGATGACGATCTGTCCGGCCTCCGCCGGGTTCCGGGCAACAAAGGCTTCAAAATTATTCTTTTCGAAGGCATCCCTGCAATTTTGCAGTCGCACTTCCCAGTATTTTTGCGTCGGCGCTTCTACCATATAATGAAGTCCTTATTTGGCAGCTTGCAACTCACGGCAGGCGTTGGCAATATCTTTGGCACTGAACCCCAGGGTCTCCGACAGGTAGGGCACATCACCCACCTCTCCGAACCGATCCTGGGCACCCAGTCTTTTGACCTTCGCGGGATAATGTTCGGCCAGAACCTCACAGACCGCTCCGCCCAGACCGCCGATCACGTTCTGGTTTTCAGCGGTGACCACCGCATTGGTTTTCTTGACGGATGCCAATAAGGTTTCGATATCAAAGGGCTTCACCGACGGATAATGAATATGCTCGGCCTGAATGCCTTCCTGTTTCAGCGTGGAGATGGCTTCACGCGCAAATATGGTGGTTAACCCGGTGGTCACCACCGTCACATCCGACCCTTCATCCAGTACGCGGGCCTGATGCGGATCAAATTCATAGCTTTCATCAAAAATGGCCGGCTTGATTTCCCGGATCAGCTGCATGTATTCCGGTTTCTTGCTGTCGGCCATATATCGGACTGTGGACCGCAGCTCGTAGACATCCGCCGGGCAGTAAATGCGCATATTCGGCATGGCGCGCATGATGGCCAGGTCCTGGAAGCACATGTGCGTGGCGCCATTTTTAGCGGTGGTGACACCCGGGGCAGTGCCCACGATTTTGACCGGGTTTTCGGCATAGGCAATCGAGATGGTGATCTGGTCATAGGCCCGGCGGGTGGCAAACGGGGTGAAGGTGGCGCAAAACGGCACCATGCCCTCGTTGGCCAGACCGGCCGAAATACTCATCATGTTGGCCTCGGCCACCCCGACATCAAAAAACCGATCCGGAAAGGCATCCCAGACCCGGGGAACGGTGCCGGATGATTTCCCCAGGTCCGCTTCCAGGCAAACCACATTGTTGTTTTCGGTCATCAATTCAATAAGGGTATCCGCATAGACGGCCCTCATTTCTTTCTCGTGTAGCTTCATGCGTCTTTTCCTTCAGTCCAGTTAAATTCAAAGGGCGTCCCTTCATCATCGGTGCAAACACCGCCGATGACCCGTTCGCGCTCGTTTTCATCCGGGATGCTGATAAAATGACATTCAATCCGATTCTCGTAACATTCGTTGCCCCGCGCCTTTATGGTATGGGCCACGATCATACAGGGTTTGTCTTTGACAGCGATGGCCCTTTTGAGAGTGTCATAGATCTCATCCCAATCATGACCATTCATCTCAAACACCTCCCAGCCAAAGGCCCGCCATTTATCCACCAGCGGCTCCAGCGACACAATGTTTTCGACTTCGGCGTCGATTTGCATTTTGTTGTAATCAGTAATGACCACCAGGTTGTCCAGTTTATGCTGGGCCGCAAACATGGCTGCCTCCCAGATCTGCCCTTCCTGGGATTCGCCGTCACCCACAATGCAAAAAACGTTATGGGATCTTTGCTGAAGTTTGCCAGCCAGGGCGATGCCGTTCGCACACGACAACCCCTGACCCAGCGAGCCCGCGGTCTGATCGATGCCGGGGGTGATGACCTGATCCACATGGCTCGGCAATTCTGTGCCGTTGGCATTCAGGGTCAGCAGCACGTCTTTGTCAAAAAAACCCTTGTAGGCCAGGGCCGTATAAAGGGTGGGGCCGGCATGCCCTTTGGATAAAATGAAGCGGTCGCGATCTTCCCAGCGCGGATTATCCGGTTTGAGGTTCAAAATCCGAAAATAAAGGGTAATGATAATTTCCACCAGGCTGAGGGAGCCGCCGATATGGCCGCCGCCCGCCCGGCACATGATATCCGTAATAATATAGCGAAATTCCTTTGCCAGCTGGTCCAGTTGTTCCTTGCTTTCAATCATTTCGTTCTGCATTTACCTCTCCTTAAACCCCCAGTTCCTTTTGTAGCCAGGCCTTGGCATCGTCTTCCAGAGCGTAAACTCCTTTAAGCTCGCAAACATCTTTTTCAAATTGGGTTGGAAGCTCGAATTTCGCCAGTTCAAGCGCTTCTTCGGAGTTGCGGCGAATCAGATAGATATAGTAGGGCTTACGCCAGCAATTGACGACAAAATAGGTCGTGTAATCGCTTTTGGATCGGATCACGTACTTGCCGCTGCCCCAATCGGTATTGCCCCACTCCAGATAGAGCTTGACGGCAATTTCGGGCGTCATATCCCATTCGACTTCATTGATTAAGTCGGTTTCTTTTTTTAATTCTTCCAGGGTAAGCATGTTCAATTCCTCATTATTGGTTGAGCGCCTTGTCCTGTTACCCGTTGGCCCGTTGGCCGGAAAAAAATTAAAATCAGATACAATCCGATTTTAACGGGCTCAACCGGCTAAACCGGCTCAACGGGATAACCTAAAAAGGAAGATTTACCGTTTCGAGTACATCCGGGTGATCGTTTAAAAAACGGTATAACGTGGCGCGACCCACACCCAGCAGTTTGGCAGCCTTCACCTTGTTACCGCCGCTGCGCTCAAGTGCCGAGCGCACCGAATCGGCATCCAGCTTACGGGATGGTCCCCGCCGTACGCAGATATTTTCAAGATCGCGCAATTCCAGGGGCAAATCATCGGCTGAGATCACCCGGCCGTCGGATTTCACAATGGCAAACTGAATGGCATTTTGTAATTCACGTACATTGCCCGGCCAGCGGTAATCCAGCATCATCGACATGGCCTTGCTGGAAATCTTCAGTTTTTCCTTGCCGTAACGTTCCCGGGCTTCCTGCAAAAAATGCTCGCTCAGCAGGGGAACGTCGATTTTCCGGTCGCGCAGCGGCGGAAGATGGATGGGGATCACATTCAGCCGGTAGTAAAGGTCTTCGCGAAACTTGCTGCGCTTAACCGCCTCTTTCAGATTTTTATTGGTGGCACTGATCACGCGCACATCGACACGAATCGTCTGTTCGCCGCCAACCCTTTCAAACTGTCCTTCCTGCAAAAATCGCAGTATCTTGGCCTGCATATTATTTGAAAGCTCGGTCACCTCATCCAGAAACACCGTTCCGGAATTCGCCAGCTCAAAACGCCCCTTTTTGTCACGGATAGCTCCGGTAAAAGCGCCCTTCATGTGCCCGAAAAGCTCACTTTCAATCAGGCCCTCCGGCAGGGCACCGCAATTAATCGGCACAAAGGGGGCACCGCCGCGACGGCTTTCGCTGTGGATGGCAGCGGCCACCAGCTCCTTGCCGGTGCCGGTTTCACCGGAGATGTGCACCGGGTAATCATAATCGGCAACATCTTTGATCTGTTTATAGATCGATATCATCTTGCTGTCCTGGCCGATGATGTTGCCAAAGCTGGTCAGCTCCGCGGCGCGTTCTTTGAGACTGAAAATATCGGTCACATCCTTAAATGACGTCAGCACGCCGGTATGCTGTTCATCCGCATCCCGCATGCTGGTAACCGTCATCTCGATGCGCCGCTGCTCGCCGGATTTAGTGCTGATGTTCAAAGTATATTCCGATTTCTCGGCCAGTTTGGGCGGATCTTCACAAAAGACACAGCGCTCCCCGCAAAACGGGCTGCCGAAGGCCTCATGGCAATCGCGGCCCAGCACTTCTTCGCGCCGGTAACCGGTGATGCGTTCGGCTTCGGTGTTGAAAAAAAAGATGCGCCGGTCCATGTCGTGGGCAATAATGCCTTCTTTGAGATTATCCAGGACATTTTCCAGGTTGTCCCTGTGGCACATCAAATTTTCTAATGAATAATCCGCCATTTTTTTACATTTTCCATTTTCCCAACAAAGAGATTGAAGCTATCCGATTTTTGCAATGATGTCAAATCGTGCTGGAAGCCGGATATTATAGCTTGCAGGTAATTTTTTTATCTAATTCAATGCCTTGCAAATCAATGCGAACATCATATGCCAGAACTTCGATTCCATTTGCAACCGCCTGGCGCAGCCGGCGGCCATACGCAGGATCGATGTGATCGGCCGGCTGAAAGGCCTGCGCGTCCATTCTCTGGATAAAATAAAACATCATGCAACGATGACCAGCTTCTGCAAGATTTTCAAGCTCGACGATATGCTTAAGGCCCCTGGACGTGACGGCATCGGGAAACCGGGCAATGCCCTCGCTGACCAGGGTGCAGTTTTTAATTTCAATATAACAATGTTTGGCGCTGCCATCGGTCAGCATCAGATCAATGCGGGAATGCTCACCGATTTTGACCTCCCGCTGGATACGGTTATACCCGGACAACTCCGGTATCAATTTCTGATCAATCGATTTGAAAACCAGGCGGTTTGGAACCAGGGTGTTGACGCCCACAAGAGAAGTCGGCATCGCAATCAATTCCCAGGTGTATTTGTATTTGCGTTTGGGATTGTCATGCGACGACAGGTAAACCGTCCGACCCGGCTCAGAGCATCCTTTCATACTGCCGGTGTTGGGGCAATGAGCCGTAACAATCTCGCCGCTTTCAAGCCGTACGTCAGCGAGAAACCGCTTGTAGCGTTTTAGCAATGTACCGGGAATAAGCTCGGGCCAGGTCAGGCCCCGGGAGGCGGTTGCAGACAATGAAGATTTCATAGAAATTTTTTTTCGATCATATCGGCCAGCGGCACCACATCTTCAAATCCGAATTTGGGTACAGTTAATTGAAGATCTACATCGGTCACCACGGCAATCAAAAGATCGTCATCTTTTAAAAGAGGCTCGGGGTGTCGCGCCGAACGCACAATCTCAATCTTGGGCTTGTTGCCTGCTTTGTAACCCTCGGTAATCACCAGGTCGATATCATTAAAATAGCCCAGCAGGCTATCCAGATCACCGCTGTGGTCATTGCGAACCATGGCTATTTTTCCGGGTGAATGGAAAATAACAGTATCGGCGCCGGCGGCCTTATGCCGGGAGCTGTCCTTGCCCGAGCGATCGATGTCGGGATTATGGTGGGAGTGTTTAATGGTTCCGACGGTATACCCGCGCTTTTTAAACTCGGGTATCAGCTTTTCAATCAGTGTGGTTTTGCCGGATTGAGAGCGTCCGACGATTGATACAACCGGTGGCATAGGTTTAACCTTGTAAATTCAAATTTGGTAATATTGCTGGCGAAAATTAAGGTGCCTGAAAAAAATTGTCAAGCCATTTAGATCAATGCGAATATACGGTTCAAACCGGTCAGATGCAAAAAAGTATTGATATCTTATTTTGAAGATTTATCATAGATAATTCTTTTTAAATAAAAGGTGTCAGGTGTCAGATACTATATGACTGAACACTGGCACCTGAAACCTGTTATTAACCTGACACCTGAACACTGACACCTGAAACCTTAATATGGAACCCATTCTCGAAGTTAAAAACTTGGTAAAAAAATACAATCAGGTGGTGGCGGTTGACGGGATCAGCTTTGCCCTCCGCGAGGGGATCTGTTTCGGTCTATTGGGGCCGAACGGTGCCGGTAAAACCACCACGATTGAAGTTATTGAAGACGTCATCCGGCCAACCGCCGGTGAGATCTTTTACAAAGGCGTGTCCCGCAAGCCATCATTCAAAGAAGAGGTTGGCATTCAGTTTCAGAGTACGGCCCTGTTAAACCTGCTGACCGTTCGTGAAACATTGCAAACGTTTCAAAGCTTTTTCACCAGGACCGCGACTATCGAAGAGCTGGTCAAGTTGTGCCGGCTGGAAGAGTTCCTGGATCAATACAATGACAAAATATCCGGTGGACAACGCCAGCGCTTTTTGCTGGCTCTGGCCCTGATTAATCGGCCCGAGCTGCTCTTTTTGGATGAGCCTTCGACCGGTCTTGATCCCCAGGCCCGGCGTAATTTATGGGACCTGATTCATGGGATCAAAGCCGAAGGTAAAACCATCATCCTGACCACCCATTACATGGAAGAAGCGCAGCACCTGTGTGATGAGGTTGCCATTATGGATTACGGCAAAATCATAGCGCAAGGATCACCCGATGAACTGATTCGACAATACAGCAGCGGGATCACCGTGGTCCTCCCCCGGGAGCATTATGCGCTTAAAGCAAACAGCTTTCCGATGAAAGTTCGTGAAGTCAAAGACACCATCGAAATTGAAACCGATGATGTCAATCAATGTCTCGAGCAACTCCTCTCCCATGGGGTTGATTTAACGGATATCACGGTTCGCTCGCCCAATCTGGAAACCGTGTTTTTAAATTTAACCGGACGTAAACTGCGAGAATAGTTATGCGCTTTAAACGGCTGTGGGCCATTTTAAAAGCCAGAAATCTTGAGTTTTTCCGCGACCGTTCGGCTTTCGGCTGGAACTTCCTCTTTCCCTTTCTGCTGGTCGCCGGGTTTGGAATTATCTTCGGCGGCAAGACCTACACGGAATATAAAATCGGTGTATTTCCATCCGAGACAGAACAGGTGTCCATCTCAGAACTCAATATCCCGCAGCGTTTTAAAGCGATGCAGTATTTCAAATTTATCGGATTTCCAAATGCGGCGGAAGGACTAAAAAAATTAAAGCATCACCGCATTGATTTTTTAATAAAAACCGGCGATGCACCGCATCAATACTGGGTCAGTGATGACTCACCCGACGGGTATGTGGTTGAACAGATGTTTAAAGCCAGCCTTTTTCCGGCAGAAAGCACACTGAATGCTGAAAAAAAGGAAATCAAGGGAAGTGCCATCCGCTATCTCGACTGGCTTTTTCCGGGCATTCTGGCGATGAATATGATGTTCAGCGCGCTCTGGGGAGTGGGATATGTGGTCGTGCGCTATCGTAAAAACGGCGTGTTAAAGCGGCTGAAGGTCACTCCCTTAAGCGCATTTGAGTATATCACCGCCCAAGCCATATCCCGCATCTTCCTGCTCATGTTTACCCTGGTGATCGTCTGGACCGGCTGCGATCTTATTTTTTCATTCAATGTTCAGGGCTCGTACCTGGATCTGTTTGTCATTTTTTTTCTGGGCAGCCTGAGTCTGACAGCCCTGGGTCTGGTGCTGGCTTCCAGGGGGACCAGCGAGGAGTTTACCACAGGTATTTTAAACTTTATCTCCTGGCCCATGATGTTTTTATCAGAGGTGTGGTTTTCGCTGGAAGGCGCTCCGCAGTGGGTCAAGAGCTTCTCAATGATATTTCCGCTCACCCATATGCTCACCGCCGCCCGCAAGGTCATGCATGACGGTGCCGGATTGTTTGCGATCGCACCGGAAATTGTGGTTCTCTCAGCAATGACGCTGGGGTTTTTGGCTTTGGGGGCTTCCCTATTCTCCTGGAACAAGTAAAAGCTGTTTTAAAAATGCATCTAACGCCCAATGGCTGTGTTGCAATCCGTTTCGAAATGCTCGAGTACTAGCGTGTACGCTCCGGCTTTCGAATCGGATTGCGCCGTGCCCTTGGACGTTACCTACTATTTTTAAAACAGCTTTTTAATATACAGTCCTAAGAAGAAGCCAGAGCATAGATTTAGTGTAAGCCTTCTGTTTTCAGACTTTTATTGGCTATCTTCTGGTTGTTGATTTTCAGGTTGCGGCCGCGGTTTGGCGGCGGAAGGATCAGCCTGAACATGTTTTTTGCGGGGAATAAACTCATTGATAAAATGGGTGGAATGAATCACAGAAATGATTTTTACAGCCAGATAAATGGCCCCCATCAGGGCCAGGTATTTGATGCTGCCCTGAACCTTATTCAGCATGTCCTGCAGTGTCAACGCGATGCCCACCAACAGACTTATTTCGACAACCGCATTCAGCAGACCGATAAAATAATGGCGCGTATATAAATAGCCCCCGCCCGGAAAGAGAATGGCAACAATATAGGCAACAATTTTATTTTTGAACTTCAATTCACAGGATTCGCAGACGTACTTGCCGGTAGTCAGCTGATGGGTACATTGCGGGCAGAGATAAGAGCGCTTGCCCAACTGGGTTTTGGTTCCTGCAAACGGCTTGGCTTTCATCAGTGCTTTGATTTTTTTTCTTTCTGAAAGCGCAATCGCTTTAAATTTTTCCGTCTGCCCGAATTTGGCATACTCAACCACCAGAGTCCCACCTTTCAGAGAAATGGATCGACAACCATCATATAATATTTGGGCGATGGCGTTTTTAAACTGGTAGTTTGCAGTTGCGGGTATATGAAAAATACGGTGATTGGTAAATACAAACAGAGATCGCTTCAGATAAACGAATAAAAACCCGGTTACATATTGGGCAAGGGATGCGATCGGCGAATAGCCGGTCGAAACAAGTAAAATTTTCTCACCCCTTTTGAGAAAGGGTTTCAGAAAGGGCAGCTTGACAATCAGTTTGCGCTGTCGATTTTCGATTCGCTTTTTATAGATTTTTTTGTGATTGGAAAACAGTGTTTCCCGATCGACCGGCAGCCCAAAAATCTGGGGCCCCATCAAGCCGGACGGTTCAAAAGCTTTATCTGCCATTGGCGCTTATGCTCCTTTCATTAACCCCCCACTCTCCCTCTTTGCAGGCATCATCGACTTAAAATCGCAACAAAACATCTGCCCCTCCAATTGTCAAGAAATGCTTTTAAAAACCCATCTTTTGCCCGCTGGCTGTGTTCTAAACCGATTCGAAATGCTCGAATACTAGCGTGTATGCTCTGCTTTCGAATCGGTTTACGCCTTGCCATCAAGCAAAATTTGAGCTTTTAAAAGCATTTCAAATTTACTAAGCAGCTTTAAGGCCAGCTTTAATAATCTGATATTATAGTAATTATTGGCGTCTTTGCGGCTTCGTGTGAGAACGAATTAAAAAGGTTTAGACAATGGCGGTGATAAGGCTCGAATCATTGGGGGTTTGAATCGGCAGGCGTTGTATGTCTTTTGCGCCGGCGGCAGCAAGCATATCCATTAATTGCTGCTCCGAATAGGCCTGACCGGAATCAGTGCCCAGCAACATATTCAGCGAAAAAAGTGCCGGGAAAAGAGGGCTGTCCATGGAATTGTTGAGGATAAATTCATGGATGATAATGATCGCTCCGGGTTCCAGTGCGGCCACCGTTTTTTGTATGATTCTCTGGCATTCATCCGGACCTTCACCGTGCAGGATATGCGACAGCCAGGCGGCATCGTAGGCGCCTTTGATCTCATCTTCGATATAATTTCCACCGACAAAATCAATCCGATCGGACAGGTCGAAGCGTTTAATGGTCTTTTCGGCAAAGGGCTGCGTGGTGGGCAGATCAAAAACAGTGGCTTTTAATTGAGGATTTTGACGACAAAAATGAATGGCATAGGTACCCGGACCGCCCCCCAGGTCAAGCAGATGCCGGCGAGAAGACAAATCGACTCCGGGAACCAGTAGGGGTGCCATACTCATGGCCATGTTAAACATGCCCATTAAAAAACTTTCCCGCCACTCTTCCTGGCTAAATGAGGATCGCTCCCGAATCGGCTGCCCGGATTTCACGGACTCATCCAGTTGAGACCAGGATCCGACGAGGTGATGGTGATGCATGATGATGTGGCCGAGATATTTAGGAGAATCTTTTGAAAGAAGTTCTAAGCTGGAAGGTGTGTTCGAATAAGCATTTTTTGCTTTTATCAGCAGCTCCATTGCCACCAGGGCATTGAGGAGTCGTTCGACAGCGTCGGGCGCAGCGTCTAATTTTTCTGAAACTTCGACAGCGGTCAGCCGCTCTTCACCAATGAGCGTAAATACGTCCAGTTTGACAGCAGCGTGCAGTGTGCAGGTCTTCCAAAAATACCCCGATAATTCTAGCAGCTCTCCGGGATGCCATTCTCGTTTCGCCATTGTTGTAATTCTCTACTGAGATTTTGTTTCCGGTGGTCCTTCCCCTTTAGCAATTCGCGCTTTTTTCTCTTCATCCGGCAGTCGCTCCCAGGCAAGTTCTTCCTTGCTCATGGTCCAGAACGGTTTGCCATTTTTGGTTAAACGCACCTTAAATTCAAAGAATTCGCCCTTTTTGACCTTTGATGCCATAAACACATCTTCTTCTTCGATCTCGGCCCAAACCCCTTTGATTTTAACCCGATCGCCTTTTTTGACACCGACGTCTTCGGGCTTGGCGAACCAGGTCGGACAAAGGTGCACATCGATGAGATCTTCTCCATCCTTTACAATCATAATGGTGGCCTTTGACATGCCCTTCATGGGCGATTCTTCTTTAAATCCCACGACCCAGGCCCTGAATTTCTCATATTCTTTTACGTCGTAATTCTGGTTGTACGGGCTGTCGATCTCCCAGCCCTTCATATCCTTTTTCTCTTCTGCAGCACTGATACCGCCCAGTATGAGGCTGGCTGCAAATATAAATATCACAAGTTTTATCATACGTTGATAGCACTTTTCCATATGACCTCCTTATTAAGCCCGGAATCCTTTGGGTGGGCATCCATTTTATTCGCGTTTGCTGACAATATTATACCCATGGATTGGGTATTTGCAATACTGAAAAACATTCAAATGCAGGTTGGCCATCCGCTCCTGTTTATATGAAATTGGATTTCAGCTAACAGTTTAAATAGTTTTGATCCAATGGGATTCGTTTACCATGGAATCAAGTTACGCTCTCTGTAGAAGCCGCCCGTCGGCCCGCCATCGGGTAACGTGGCCAGCCAAACCGGGGTGTCCGCACCCTGCTCAGGCGTCAAAGGCGCATTGTCACCGCCCATGTCTGTTTTAACCCAGCCCGGGCAGGCTGAATTGATAAGAATATTATCCTCACCAATCTCTGCGGCCAGCAGCGTGGTAATACAGTTTAGCGCTGCTTTGGACAGGCGATACGCCGGGACGCGAACCTCGGCAAATCCCGAATTTGAATCGGCAATTTCTGTCAGCGACCCCAGTGTGCTGGACATATTAACGATTCGCCCATAACCATTTGTCTTCATTAATGAAATACAATTCTGGCATAGCAGCAAAGGCCCCATAACGTTTGTTTTAAAGGTTTGCTGCATGATCTCCTGGTCGACACTGCGGGTGTCCAGCTCTCCATCAATCATGATGCCGGCATTATTCACGAGAATATCCAGACGCCCAAACTGTACTTGTATGCTTTCAATGGCCGCTTTTATGCTTTTTTCATCAGTGACATCCAGCATTTCAAAATGCGCATCCAGTCCCGCTTGCTGCAGGCGGGAACAGGCGGCCGCACCTTTGTTCGGATCTCTGCTTCCCAGAATCAC
>JAAUXY010201565.1_pt1 | contig 11810 bp, 9 predicted proteins | sample 7278121 | NCBI WGS metagenome assembly JAAUXY01 (sample SAMN14350117, study PRJNA611818) | marine sediment metagenome | isolation source: surface marine sediment (1.8m) | place: French Polynesia: Moorea | collected 2018-08
CGTGGTGGTCGGTGCCGGCGCCGTCGTCGGCGGCGGCACCGTCGTGGTCGGTGCGAGGGTCGTCGTCGGAGCGACGGTCGTGGTCGTCGTGCTGGTCGTCGTCGACGTCGTCGTGGTGGTCGTCGTCGCCGTGGTCGACACCGGCTCGAGGTCGACGCCGGGGGCCGACGCCGCTCCCGCCTCGCCGCACGCCGCAAGGACGATCGCGAGGACGGGCAGGTACCGCCATACCGTCGTCCGCTGGCTCACGCGAGGAGCGTACCTGGGGGTCCGCGCCCCAAGCGGTCACGCTCGCCGCCGCCCGACGCTCGGCACTGCGGCCGGGGATCGGTGATCCCCGGCAGGCGTGTGTCAACATGACGCCTTGCTCGCCGCCAGTGCCGCCGACCTGACCGTCTTCGCAGTCGTCGTCGGGGCCCGGCTCCTCGTCCCGCTGCTGATCCTGCGGTACCCGCTGCCGGCGATCCTCGCGGCACTCGTGATCGACGCGGCCGACCAGACGATCTTCCAGCAACTCACCGACCTCGACCTGACCAGCTACCAGGGTTACGACAAGGCGCTCGACGTCTACTACCTGGCGATCGCCTACATCTCGACGTTCCGCAACTGGCGTCACCCGGCGGCGCTCACGGTGGCGACGTTCCTCTGGTACTACCGGTTGGTCGGCGTGACCCAGTTCGAGCTCACCGAGTGGCGGGCGCTGCTGCTGATCTTCCCGAACACCTTCGAGTACTTCTTCATCTTCTTCGAGGTCGTCCGCCTGAAGTGGAGCACGAGCCGGGTCAGCGCCCGCTTCGTCCTGTGGTCGGCGGCGGCGATCTGGGTGTTCGTCAAGCTGCCCCAGGAGTGGTGGATCCACATCGCCCAGCTCGACTTCACCGACTTCATGAAGGAAGACGTGTTCGGCGTCGACGGCACCGACTCGTGGGGCACGGCGCTCGCCAACCGCCCTGCCGTCACCGCACTGGTTCTCGCCCTCGTGACCGGCCTGGTGGTCGTCGCCGTCGTCGTGTGGCGCCGCCTGCCGCCCGGCGACCACCCGGTGACGTTCGACGCCGATCGCATCTGGCCGCGAGACGACCCACCGGTGGTCCCGGCGACGTGGACCGACGGGCTCGTCGAGAAGATCGTGCTGCTCTCGCTCGTGCTCGTGATCTTCACCGAAGGGATCCCGGCGCTGTCGGCCTCGATCCCGCTGATCCTCGCCGGTGTCGCCGTGATCGTCGTCGCGAACGCGTTCGTCAGCCAGGCACTGCGGCGCCGACCGCTGTTCACGGGGGCGTGGGCGTCGGCGGGTTCGGCGTTCGTGGTGACCGCCGTGGTCAACACCGTGATCTGGGTCCTCGTGTCGGTGCTCGTGCCGACCGACGACCGCGGCGCAAGCACGCTGGCGACGGCGTTCTACCTCCTGCTGGTCTCGCTGATCATCACGCTGTTCGACCGCTACCGACCCCGCCGCGCGCTCTCTGGGCTGCGGCTCGACCCCGCGGCGATCGGCTGAGCCCCGGATCAGGCGGCGTTGACGGCGTCGTCGATCAGGTCGTAGAGCTGCTGGGCGAGCTCGTTGCCCAGGCCGGAGTCGGCTTCGATCACGAGGTAGGCGCCGTATCCGTCCTCGAGGTCGAGCCAGGGGACCGAGCCGTAGGCGCCGCCGTCGGAGATCCGGCCGGTGGTGCGGTCCACCCACCAACCGAGGCCGTAGCCGGTCGCGATGCCGGCGTCGCCCTCGTACGCCGCGGCGATCCGGTCGCCATGCATGGCGTCGAGCGCTTCCTGGCTCAGCACCTCGACGTCGCCGCAGCGGCCGCCCCGCAGGTGCATCAACAGCAGCTTCCCGTAGTCGCCGGTCGTGACGTAGGCGCCACCTTCCATGTTGGGGTTGGCGGTCGGATCGAGTGTGGTCGGATCACCGTCGAACTCGACCGGGTAGTCGAACCCGCCGGTGCCGATCTGGGTGAAGTGGTTGTTGTACGCCAGCGCCTCGAGCCCGCAGGGCTCGACGTAGATCTCCTCGATCAACTCCGCCCACGACCGTCCCGAGGCGACCTCGGCGACCGCGCCGGCGACCTGCCACTGCGCGCCGCCGTAGCGGAACTCGGTGTCGGGGGAGATGATGTCGCCGTCGTCGAGGTCGGTCGTGAAGATGTCGGCCGCACACTCCTGGAGTGTGCCGACGGCGAGGTACTGGCAGAGGTACGGGCCGTACGCGGGATCGGGCAGCAGACCGACCAGCCCCGAGCTGTTCGACAGCAGCTGGGCCGGGGTGACGGTGGGGTTCCCGGTGCCCCACTCGGCGACGTCGGCCACCGGGGCCTCGATGTCGAGGACTCCCTCGTCCTGGAGGTGCAGCAGGACACCGGCGGTGAGCATCTTGCTCGACGAGGCGACCAGCGAGATCCGGTCCTCGTCGAACTCGCCCCAGTGCTCGTGGTGGATGACGCCGTCGTCACGGTGTACGACGATCAACCCGGCGCCGTTGAGGCCGCGCTCGTCGACGAAGTCCTGCACCACCGGCGAGACGGCCGAGAGGTCGTACTCGCGCGGCGCATCGCTCGCCGGCGGCGCGTCGGTCGTTGCGGGCGCTGGGTCGGCCTCGGCCGCGGGCGGCGGGTCGGCCTCGGTCGCGGGCGGCGGGTCGGCGTCGGTCGTCGGTGGCGGCGGGTCGGCCTCGGTCGCGGGCGGCGGGTCGGCGTCGGGTTCGGAGTCCGCGGTCGCCGGGGGAGCGGTCTCGGGCGTCGTGCCGGCGGCTTCGGATCCCGCCGCGTCGTCGGTGCACGATGCGGCGACCATGGCGGCGGCCACCAGCCACGCCAGGCGCTGCGTACGGAGGATCATGGGCGCACGATACCGACCCCGATGGCCCGGGTTCGGGCGGGTTCCATGGGGTGGCTCGGGTCCGCTCGCAGACCCTTCCCGTGCGCCGTCACCCTGGTGAGCGGGCGAGCCGGGCGGTGCCACCCCCGGAGGTTGCCTCAGCCGGATCGGAGGTGTTCGGTCAGGCTGCGGGCGGCCGGCCGTGTGCTGGTGGGTCGAGTGGGAGTGGTCGTGGGAGGGCGAGGCCGATCATGGGTGGGCGCATGTGGTGGCGTCCGCCGTGGGGGTCTGTGAGTTGGAAGTGGCCGGCCCCGAGGGGCTGGATACTCCAGTGTTGTTCGTGGAGGAGGTGGTGGTGGTACCAGCACAGCAGGACGAGGTTGTCGGGTTCGGTCTCGCCGTCGTCGAGCCAGTGGAGTGCGTGGTGGGCGTCGCACATCCCGGCCGGGACGGTGCAGCCGGCCCAGCGGCAGCCGTGGTCTCGGAGCAGGAGCACGTCGAAGAGGGGGTCTGACACGTTGCGGGTCTGGCGGCCGTAGTCGAGGATCGTGCCGTCGGGGGCGGTGATCAGCCGGTGGATCCCGGCGTCACACGCCCATCGCCGGATCGTCTCGATCGGCACGACGGCCCCTCCGGTGCCGGACTCGATGGTGCCGCCGCCGGTGCGGTTGGTCATGTCGTGATACTCAGAGGTTGCGACGACCTTGGCTTTCGACCGCTTGAAGCGCTTTGAGGGCTTCGAGCCGTGCGCGGGCGGTGAGGACGTCGAGTCATCCGAAGACGTCGTGTCACCGGTTGCGTGTTGTTGGTGTTCGATGAAGAACTTGGCCAGCATCACCAACGCATCAGCACGGCGTTGGGCGGCGGTGCGTGTGTCGTCCTTGGCGGGGTGGGACAGGGCTCGGATGGCGTCTGAGACGATCAGGTAGCCCTCGGGGTCGAGCAGGCCGTCGACGGCGGCCATGCCGTCCATCAGCTCCGACACCGACAGTCGGCGGCTGTCGAAGCGTTCCTGGGCGGTGCGTTCTTCGCGGTTGGGGTCGGCGTGCATCCGCCAGGCCTCGAGCACCTTGCGGAAGTCGTCGAAGGGCAGCTGAACGGCCCACGCGGCGAGCATCTCTTCGTCGCGGGCGAACACCTCGGCAATCGACGGGTGCCATGCCACCGCCAGGAGCCGCAAGGCGGATTCGGCCAGCTCACCGGCTGCGAACGCAGCGCGCACGAGTGGCATGTGCGGAAGCCGTTCGGCGAGATGCAGCGTCAGCTTGCACTGCCCGAAGCTCTCCCCGGTGAGGTGTGCCAGCCACGCGGCGGGGGACCGGAACCCGCCACCGACCCAACTCGCCGACTCGACCGCCACCTGGACCTCGGCGAGCTGTTCGGCCCGCGCCCGTCGAACCGCCCGCGTCGCGACGCCCACCTGGGCAGCAGCGGGAACGAGGGTCGAGGCCATACGAACAAGTGTACGGAGAGGGTGTTACACCGGCGCCGGGCCATGCCGGCGAGTCGCGTCGTGCAGGCCGAGTTGGCGCACCTCTGACGGACGATTGATCGTGTGTGCCCCGCAGCACGGCGGTCGTCGGCCGAATCCGTCACGACGACCTCGTGGCGCCGAATAGGGTCGCGCCATGAGCGGATTCAATTTGCAGATCGGGATGGACTCCGACAGCACCGACGCCGGCACGCTCGATGCCGAGTGCTCGAAGTGCGAGGAGACGACGACACACAATCGCACCATGAAGACGACACGGCTCCGGCTGTTCGGCATCCCGCTCGGCAAGGGCAAGACGTCAACGACCGAGAAGTGCTCGGTCTGCGGCAACAAACGCGACGCCGACTGAGCCGCGTCGGGCCTGGCTGTCCCAGACGGGACAGTCACGCGCACGTCGAGCTGATCCACGGCGCGCTGGACCACTTCGCTGAACAGCTCGACTGCAGTTCGGAGGACCGAGCGGCGGCCATGGCTCGATGACGTGCCCGGGTTCACGAGCCTGATCGCGCCCAGACTCCCGTGCTCGCAGAAGTTCGATCCGTCGACGGCGTCCGGGCCGATCCGGCCCACGGGCCACCACGACCGACGGGAGGCACCCGCTGCCCGGGCGCCTGCCTCGGGAGGTTCGCACCCGAATCTGCCCGATGGGCAACCTCAGAGGTCGAACTGCAGCACCGGCGTCCCCAGTGCGTCGACGTCGGGCTGCGCCCCGAGCCCCGGGGTGTCCGGGGCCGCCGACCAGCCGGCATCGTTGGTCACCCCGCCCTCGACCGGATCGAACGTCAGGTGGTCGAAGCACAGCCAGGTGGCTCGGCGGAAGGGTTCGGGTGTCGACTGGGCGAGGTGGGCGGCTGCGGTGGCCTGCAGCGAGCTGCCGCCGGTGTCCTCGATGTTCATCGCCACCCCGGCCTCCAGGCACAGGTCGCGGATCCGCCGGGCGACCGTCAGCCCCCCGACCCGGCCGATCTTGAGGCCGATGACCTCACACGCCCCGGTCGTCACCGCCTGCAGCATGTCGCCGTAGGACTGCACCGACTCATCGAGCGCCAGCGGCTGGCCGACGTGACGGCGGACGTGCAGGTGCTGCTCGATCGTCTCGCAGGGTTGCTCGACGAGCCGGTTGAGGTCGGACGTCGCGTTCAGCGCGGCGATGGCGTCGGCGGGCAGCCACGACCGGTTGCAGTCGAAGGTCACGTCCTCGCCGGGCGCCATCTCGGCGTCGAGCGTCCGCATCCGCTCGATGTCGGCGTCGACGTCCCCACCTACTTTGGCCGAGTGCATCGTGTACCCCTCCGCTCGGGCGAGGTCGATCTCGGCCATCAGCTCCGCCGGCGTGCCGCTCGGGATCGACGAATGGAGCCGGAGGCGGCCGGCGGTGCGGCCACCGAGGAGGTCGCAGAGCGGCACGCCGGCGGCCTGGGCGGCGATGTCCCAGCAGGCCATGTCGATCGGCGACTTGACGTACGGGTGGCCGGGCAGTGCCACCGCCATCGCCCGGTGGACGACGTCGGCGCGCCGCGGGTCGAGCCCGAGCACGGCCGGCGCCAGCTCCTCGAGACCGGCCCGGATGCCCCGCGCGAACGCCGGTAGGTAGGTGGACCCCCACGGGCACCCCTCGCCCCAACCGGTCAGGCCCTCGTCGGAGTCGACGCGGACGATCGTCGAGTCGAGACGGTCGACGTGCAGCCGGCCGCCGGACAGCGAGTACGGGCGCTTCAGCGGCAGCTCGACCGTCCAGACGGTCAGCCGGGTGATCCTCATCGGACCGCAAGTCTGAACGCACCCTCTGGCCGGCGTCAACGGTCCCACCCGCTGCGAACGTGCGCCGCCGTTCACCCGGGTGGTTGCTGCGGCTCGCCTCGCGTTCACCCGTCGTCTGCGTGGGATGATGACCGGATGGAGCGAACCTCGTCGCCGCTGGCCGTCCGCCGCCATCCTGCGTCCCGGCGCGTTCGGCGCGAGGCCGGCGTGTCGAGGCGCCGGGAGGTGCCGCTCGAGGACCACGCCGCAATGCCCGATACCGCGGGCCGGCGCGACCCGATCGAGATCCTGACGGGGCAGGACGAAGCTCGCCTCCAGCACCTCGTCCCGATCCGTCACGGGCGGATGAGCGTGTCCCCGTTCACGTTCTACCGAGGCGCGGCCGCGGTGCAGGCCGCCGATCTCTCGAACACGCCGACGACCGACCTCGAGGCGCAGCTCTGCGGTGACGCACACCTGTCCAACTTCGGTCTGTTCAACGGCCCCGACCGGCGGCTCGTGTTCGACCTCAACGACTTTGACGAGACCCATCCGGGGCCGTTCGAGTGGGACGTCAAGCGGCTCGCGGCCAGCGTCGCGGTCGCCGGGCGCAACAACGAGCTCTCCGGGAAGAAGATCGACGCAGCGGTCCGCGAGTCGGTGGCCGGCTACCGCAGAACGATCTGGCGGTGCTCCCAGCGCGGCCCCCTCGACGTCCACTACTTCCGTATTGAGCTCGACGAGCTGCAGGAGCTCGCCGGTGACCAGATCGGTAAGAAGAAGAAGAAGCGCTTCGACAAGCTGCACCGCAAGGCGACGGCGAAGGACAGCATCCGGGCGCTCGACAAGCTGACCGACATCGTCGACGGCCGCCGCGTGATCGTCTCCGACCCACCGCTGATCCAGCGCCTCGACGAGCTCCTCGAGCCTGACGAGCTCGCCGAGGCGGCCGGGTTCTTCGAGCGGTACCTCGAGACCCTGCCGATCTACCGGCGACAGGTGGTGGAGCGGTACGGGATCGTCGACGTCGCCCACAAGGTCGTCGGGGTCGGCAGCGTCGGCACGCGGTGCCTGATCGTGCTCTTGGAAAGCGGCGACGGCGAGCCGCTGTTCCTCCAGTTCAAGGAGGCGACGGCGTCGGTGCTCGAGCCCTACACCGCGCCGAGCGCGTACGAACCCGGCGAACGGGTGGTGATCGGCCAGCGGCTGACGCAGACGATGGGCGACATCTTCCTCGGCTGGTCCCACGCCGAGGCGCAACGGTCGGGCCGGACGCACTACTTCTACTTCCGCCAGCTCTGGGACGGGAAGGGGTCGATCGACGTCGACACGATGGGCGGGAGCCGCCTCAAGAAGTACGCCGGGTTGTGCGGCACGGTGCTGGCGGTCTCCCACGCCCGCTCCGGCGACGCGTCGATGATCGCCGGGTACCTCGGCGAGGACGAGACGTTCGACCACGCCGTCGCCGTGTTCGCCCACGAGTACGCCGACCTCACCGAGTCCGACCACCGAGCCCACCTGGCTGCGATCGACAGCGGTCGCGTCGAGGCCGTGGACGACTTCGACTGACGCGCTGCGGGCCGTGAGCGACACCGAGACCGCATCCGAGGCGCCGTCGCCGCCGTCGCCGTCCCCGGCGCCGAAGGGCCTCGCCCGGTTCCTGCCGATCCTCGACTGGGCCCCGAAGTACGAGCGGTCCTGGTTGCGCGCCGACCTCGTCGCCGGGCTCGCTGTTGCCGCCCTCGTCGTGCCCAAGTCGCTCGGGTACGCCGGCATCGCCGGGGTGCCGATCCAGCACGGCCTGTTCGCCGCCGCGGCGGGAGCGATCCTCTATGCGCTGTTCGGCACCGCCAAGCAGATCTCGACCGGACCGAGCTCGGCGCTCGCCGCCGTTGCCGGCAGCGCCGTCGTCCTGGCCAGCGTGTCCGGCGACGACGCCGTCACACTCGTCGCTGCGATCACGTTCGTCACCGGCCTCCTGTTCCTCCTGCTGGCGATCTTCAAGCTCGGCTGGATCTCGCACTTCCTGTCGAAGGCGGTGATCACCGGCTTCCTGTTCGGCGCCGCAATCGAGGTCGTCGTCGGCGAGCTGCCGAAGATCACCGGCACGGACATCGACGGCGCCAACGCTTGGCGCAAGTTCGGCAACTGGATCGACGGCCTCGGCGACACCGATGGACAGACGCTGCTCGTCGGTGTCGTCTCGCTGGTCGTGATCGTCGGGATCCGGTTCTTGCCGATCAAGGTCCCGGGGGCGCTGGTGCTGGTGATCGGCGGCTTGATCGCGTCGGTCGCTCTCGACTTCGAGGAGGAGGGCATCGCGCTGGTCGGCGACGTGCCGCGAGGGTTCGCCACTCCGAAGCTGCCCAGCGTGAGCTTCGTCATCGAGAACATGAGCACGATCGGTCCCGCCGCGGTCGGGTTGCTCCTGATCGGCTTCTCGCAGACCGCCGGCGACGCCCGCGCCTTCGCTGCCAAGCACGGGTATCGCATCGACATCGACCAGGAGTCGGTGGCGCAGAGCGCGGCGAACGTCGGCTCCGGCGTGCTGCAGGGCATCCCGGTCTCGACCAGCCTGTCGGCCAGCTCCCTCAACGACGAGTCGGGCGCCAAGACCCAGCTGGCGTCGCTGACGACCGGCATCCTGATCGTCCTCACCCTGCTGATCCTCGCCCCGATCTTCTCCGAGCTCCCCAAGGCGGTGCTCGCAGCGCTCATCATCGACGCCGTCGTGTTCGGGATGATGGACGTCGGCGAGATGAAGCGGCTCTGGCGCGTCGCCCGGGTCGACTTCTGGATCGCGATGGGTGCGATCCTCGGCGTGCTGACCGCCGGCGTGCTGGCCGGCGTGATCATCGGCGTGGTGCTGTCGCTCGGATGGCTGGTGTACATCAACTCGAGTCCCGAGATGCCCGAGCTCGGTCGTGAACCCGGCACGCAGGTGTTCCGCGACCTCGAGGCGTACCCGGACAGCGAGAGCTACGAGGGGCTGCTCGTGATGAGGTTCGACGCCGGGTTGTTCTTCGCCAGCGTCGATGCCCTCGAGGACCGCCTGCGGGAGCTGGCGCAGAGTGCCGAGACCCGGTACCACACCGTCGTGATCTCGTGTGAGGGAGTGGACTTCATCGACTCACAGGGATCGAGCAAGGTGCGCGAGATCCACGAGCTCACCAGGACGTACGGCGCAGAGCTCCGCCTCGCTCGCGTCAAGCCGAGCGTGCTCGAGGTGCTGCGGATCGACGGTGTGCTCGACGCGCTCGGCGAGGAGCACGTCTACGGCAACGTGTACGAAGCCTGCGCCGACCGCATCCCGGAGTCGCCGGGCACCTGAACGCTCAGGGCGTGCCGGCCCAGGGCTCCTGACCGGTGGGCAGGTCGTCATCGTCCTCGTCGTCGCCGCCGCCGCTTGCCCGGACGGTCCAGACGATCACCACCAGGACGAGCAGGCCGGCGGCGATCCACACCCCGATCGGGACGTCGCCCGGCTCGTTCTCCGGCTCGGCGGTGTCGCCCTCGGTCGACTCGCCGTCCCCGGGCTCGCTCGGCTCGCTCGGCTCGCTCGGTTCCGTCGTGTCGGGTGCGGTGTCCGGCGTTGTGTCGGGCGGTGACGCTGCGACGGCGACGGGTCCGAGCGCCGTCAGTGCGAGTGCGGCGATCGCCGCTGCGATCAGATGTCGTCGTCTGCGTTCATCGACCATCCGTCTCGCCCTCCTCGTCGGGTTCGGTCGTTTCCACCTCGATCGTGAGGTCGGCGATGGTCGGCCGCGGTTGCACGTCGGCCTCGCCTGCTTGCGCACTCACCCACTCCTTGGCATCACCGGTGGCCTCGATCGTCGCGGCCATCAGCCGGATCCCGCCCTCGTAGAGGTTCTCCCGTCCGAGCCGCCGGCGCATCCCGGTCCGCTTCATCTGCTGGATGATGCGCTCGCTGTCGGTGACGATCACCAGCTTGCTCCCGACCCCCTCGAGAGAGTCCGAGTACCGGCCGAGTACGTCGAGCAGCGTCGTGCCCACGTCCGGCTTGCCACGTAGACGGAGGATCACGACCGACCCGACCGACTCCTCCGTCACCGTCGGAAGTTGGGCCTCGAGGGTGAGGGCCGACGCGAAGAACAGGCTGCCGTACGGCTGGAGGACGACGACGTCGTGGGGTGGTACCTCCTCGGGTGGCTCGACCTCGTCGACCCCACCATCTTCGGCGACGACGAGCCGCCGGGTGTCGAGCTTGTTGGCCTGATTGACGATGAACAGGATCGACGAGATCCCCACCCCGACGAGCACGGCGTACTGCAGCGGGATGAGCAGCGTCAGCACGAAGGTGACGAGCATCACCGTGGCCGGGACGCCGCCGGTCTTGTAGACGCCGAGCATCTCCTGGGGCTTGACCGTCTCGGCGCCGACGACGATCAGGAGGCCAGCCAGCGCGGGCATCGCGATGTACTCGACGACGCCGGCGAAGAAGACGATGACGATCCCCATCACGATGCCGGTGTAGACGAGCGCCCACCGGCTCTTGGCGCCGGCGGAGGTGATCAGCGAGCTGGCCGACATCGACCCGCCGACGGGGGTGCCCTGGAACACACCGGACACGATGTTGCCGGCCCCCTGGCCGACGAAGTCCTTCGACTGGTCGTCCGGGTGGGCGCCGTCCGGGTTGGGAAATGCAGCCGACACCCCGGCCCCCTGGATCAGACCGACGAACGCCAGCGACAGCGCGGGGACGATCAGCACGAACACCTCGCCGAGGTCGGGCAGTGTCGGCGCCGGGAGCGAGTTGGGGACCTCGGCCACGTTGCCGACGAGTGCGATGTCGCGATCGAGGGCGCGAAACACCGCGGCGAGCAGGGACCCGGCGATGATCGCCACGACGAGGCCCATCGCCCCCAGCTTCGTCCGGCGCAGGTAGAGGATCAGGGCGATCGTCGCGACACCGACGATCACGGTCCAGAGGTCCATGCGCCAGGGATGGATGATCGTGTCGATCGTCCGGGCGATGCGGTTGCCTCCGTCGGAGTCGTACCCGGTGAAGTCGCCGACCTGGCCGAGGACGATGTTGACGCCGACCGCGCTGATGAACCCGGTCATCACCGAGTTCGACACGAACCGCAGCAACGTGCCGAGCTTGAGGAACCCCGCCACCAGCATGACGATGCCGGTCAGCACCCCCAACGTGACCAGTGCCCTCGTCGGGTCCTCGAACGAGTCGATGTTGACGTCGTTGATGAGGATCGCCATCGCCCCGGTGCCCTGGATGGCCATGAACATCGTCCCGGTGAACAGCGCGCCGGACGCTGCGCCGAACATGTAGGCGTAGAGGCCCGAGACGGGGTTGACACCGGCGAGCAGACCGCTGGCGAGGCCGTCAGGCACGCTCTCGACGCCGAGCACCATCGCCGCTCGGGCGTCGTCGGCCACGTTCTCCCGCCGCCATCCCAAGCGGGGGATCCGCACGCGCTCGGACAGCCTGCTCATCGCCGTTGCATCTTGGCAGGTCTCGGCCGATCCGGCCCGGGCGGCGCGGCGCTCTCACCCGGGTGAAATCGGGCCGGCACCGCGACGGTGCCTCACGACCCGGCCGCCCCGAATGGCGGCCGGGCCGAGGACGTCACGTCAGTCTTCGCAGCCCGGCGGGCGGCCGACCAAGGCGCAGTCGTCGGGTAGCGGAATGAACTGGACGATCTCGATGTAGCCGATCGCCTCCTTGATCCCGCCGGCAGTCTCGGCCTGGAAGTTGAACTGGTCGATCTCGCCGATCGGGGCGAAC
>JAAUXY010036513.1_pt1 | contig 11805 bp, 8 predicted proteins | sample 7278121 | NCBI WGS metagenome assembly JAAUXY01 (sample SAMN14350117, study PRJNA611818) | marine sediment metagenome | isolation source: surface marine sediment (1.8m) | place: French Polynesia: Moorea | collected 2018-08
CGCCGCCGCTACCGAGAGCTTGAGTGACGAGGTCGAGAATGGAATCAGACATGCAAAAACCTCCTGGAAAGACGGGTGAATTGAGCTTCGAGTATACGGCAAGTCGCCGCTGGCGCCCGGTCGCCGCCCGGTCTCAAAGCTGTCACTGGCAGGCGTGTCTCAGGCCGGCAAGCGAACCTCAGAATCTCCAACTACCGGAGGGTGCCGGCCTCCCGGATCGTGACCGAGACCGGTTGAGAGCCGCCCGCCACACCGATAGGATCAGTGCCATGAAGACCCCTGAAGACCCGACCGAGAGCCACCTTCTCGGGCACGACACGGCCGACGCCATCCTCGAGCGATTGCGCGGCCAGCCGGTGGACGGTAGCGACGGCTGGCGGCTCTTCAACCACGACGACTGGCCGCGCCTCTTTGCCCTGCTGACGCTGGCCGCCGACCTGCCGCGGTTCGACGGCCACCGATCGCTGGCCGAGTTGCCCGCCGGCTTCTGGCCGGGGCTCGACGCCGTCGCCGCCGACATCGTTCGCCTGCAGAAGATGATCGATCATCCGGTAGTGACCACGGGCACCCGCATCGCGCCTTGCCAAACTCTCCCTGGTCTCGAGCAGGCCCGGCAAGAACTCGAGCAGAGTCACTGTGTCACCGTCGACTTCCTTTTCGACCAGGCCGGCCGCCAGCAGCTCGACGCCTTGATCTCGGCGCTGGCGGTCGAGCGAGACGGCAGCTGGGGCCAGCTCGAGCGGGGCGAGACGCCTGAGCTCTTCGAGCTCTTCGACCAGGCGTTGGGTAGCGACCGCTTCAAAACCTTGACCGGCTTCGAGCTCGACCGCGACACCTATAGCCTGACCCTCTCGCTTCAGGATCTCGACCCCGCCGGCATCGGCTGGCACCGCGATCTCTACTGGCCGCGGGAGTGGGTCGGCGAAGACGTCTTCGCCGTGCTCTACGGCCTGGGTGACGACGATCCTGACAAGGGCGGTGCTTTCGTCTATTACGTCCCCTGGGCCAACGATCTCGCGGCCTGCTATCGAAAGCGGCATCAGGCCACCGTGCTGTGGAATAGCCGCGAGGATTCAGGGCGGATCCTGCACGCCGTCTCCGGCTACCACACCGCCGATACGTCGAGGCACCTGATCATCTTGCAGTGCCTGCGGCGGGGACAGTCATAGGCGACTCGGTTGGCCTCCGCCTAGGTCGCGACACACGACTCTGTCACCTGATCGAGCTATGCTATCCTTGGCCTCACAACGATCTGGGGAGGTAAGTCCCATGGCCCGACTCACCAGGCCTGGTTTGCGCACGGGCGGAAGGCAAATCTGGCTACGAAAGCTCTCGTCGTTCGAAGAGGAAAAGCGTGCGGATCTGGAGTTCTGGCGACAGATGACTCCAGACGAGCGGGTCGCGGTCGTTGAGCAGATGCGCGAAGAATGGTGGCAGGATCACGGAGATGGCAAACCGGGACTTCGAAGAGCTGTTCGAGTGCTTGACCCAGCGTGAGGTCAAGGCCCTCGTGGTCGGAGCCCACGCCGTTGCGCACCACGCCAAACCGCGCTACACCAAAGACGTTGACATTCTGATCGAGCCCGAAGCAGACAACGCACGTCGTCTGCTTCAGGCCCTCGATGACTTCGGCTTCGGCGGCCTGGACCTGTCTGTGGAAGACTTCAGTAGTCCCGGAAAGATCGTTCAGCTAGGATATGAGCCCAACCGGGTCGACTTCATCACCTCTCTTGGCAGCGTAAGCTTCGAAGAAGCTTGGGCCGGCAGAGTCCCGGGCCGCTACGGCGCTCAGAACGTCTTCTTCCTCGGTTTGCGAGAGCTGATCCGAGCCAAAGAAGACGCCGGACGTCCGCAGGATCTCGCGGATCTAGACTGGCTAAAGCAAGTCGAGAATGATCAGCATCCATCGCATCAGCCTGGCGAGGAGGACCCATGACTCAAGATCGCACTTACGACGTCATCGCCTTCGGCGCCACCGGTTTTACCGGCAAGCTGGTAGCCCAGTACCTGGCGGCTTCTGAGGAGTCTTTTCGCTGGGCGATCGCCGGCCGCAGCGCCGACAAGCTGGCCACGGTCAAGGACGAGTTGGGCCTGGGCGACGACGTCGGCGTGATCGCCGCGGACAGTGGCGATCCGGCTTCCCTGGTGGCGATGGCCGAACAGACCCGGGTAGTGCTGACCACCGTTGGCCCCTATCAGAAGTACGGCGGGCCCCTGGTCGCGGCCTGCGTCGAGGCCGGGTCCGACTACGTCGACATCACCGGCGAGCCGGAGTTCGTCAGCGGCCTGATCCGGCGCCACGACGCCGCAGCCCGCGACGCTGGCCTGCGCATCGTCAACTGCTGCGGCTTCGACAGCATCCCCCACGATCTCGGCGCCTACATGATGGTTCAGAAGCTCCATGAGCTCAGCGACGGCGCCCCGGTGGTGCTCGAGGGCTTCGTCTCCGCCAGTGGCAAGTTCTCAGGCGGTACCTGGCAGTCGGCGGTGGGCGCCATGGGCCGGGCCCGACACCAGCTCAGGACCCCGAAACGCCCGACCACCGGCGGCCGCAAAGTCGGCGGGCTCCGGACTCGACCACGCTACGAATCCGCGGTCAAAGGCTGGGTCGCGCCGATGCCGACGATCGATCCACAAATCGTGCTGCGCTCGGCGAGGGCGCTCGACGTCTACGGCCGGTCCTTCCGCTACGGTCACTATGTGCGGGTCGGCAGCTTTGCCAAACTGATGGCGCTGGGCGTCGGTGTCAGCTCGGTGTTCGGCCTGGCGCAGCTGCCGCCGACCCGCAAGATGCTGCTCAAGCTCAGGCAATCCGGCGAGGGCCCGACCGCGGAAGAGCGCGCGCGCTCGAAGTTTCGCGTCACCTTCGTCGGCAAGACCGGCGGTCACACCGTCCTCGGCGAGGCCTCGGGGGGCGATCCGGGCTATGGCGAGACCTCCAAGATGGTCGCCGAGTCGGCACTCTGCCTGGCGCTCGATCGGGATCAGCTACCCGAAAGCTACGGGATCTTGACCACCGCCGAGGCGATGGGTGACCGTCTGACGGAGCGCCTGCGGGACGCCGGACTTGGCTTCGAAATCCTGAAGCGAAGCTGACTCTTCAGCGTGCTGGACTGGGCGCACGGCTGTGCGCCCCTACAGGACGGCCGGGTTATGCCAGCTTGGGTGCAGCCGTGCGCCCTCTAGAAAAGATTTCGTTCGGTTGAGGGGATTCCAGGACGGATTCCGCCTTCATACGGAGTGCTGGAAACGCCGGCAGCATCCGCCGACCTGGCTGTCTGTCGCGCGCCATCATCGGGCCTCTTGAGCCAAGGAGTTTCATCATGTTCACAGCTTGTCGATCGTTCACCCGTCATTCGTTTCGCTCCACCGTCGCTGCCCTGATGCTCGTGCTGCTCCTCTCGGGGCCGACGCCGGCGGTCGGCAAAGAAAGGGGTAACGCCAGCCCTGGAAACGAACCCGTCACCTCATGCTTTGTTTCCCGCCTGCCGGTTCCGGACGGCCGAGTGGCGGGCGTGGTCGCGCCGCGACTCACCGTCGACCGCGAGGATCTGCTGGTGACCGTGCGCTGGCCCGCGGAGCCGAGCCGCGACCCCACCTATCTGCTGTCGACGTCCGCCGGCGCCGTCGCTTCCTGGCCGGCGCAGCAGACTCCCGGCGAGGAGACGGTGCAGCGCCTCTCCGGTGCCCTGGCGCACGTCGCGACCGCCGGCTTCCAGTACTTCCTCGAGCTGCGCGGTGCGGATGGCCTGCTCGGTTGGCAGACCTTCCGGTTGACGGTGAGCTGCGGCTCTGGCCCCTGCGTCTACCGCCTTCTACCCGGCTTCGAGGGCGGGCCGCTGACCATGTCCCGCAAGCTGTGGGACGCCGTCGCCGAGGCCCGGGCCGGCGGCGCCGGCGATCTCCTCGCCAGCGTGCGCCAGACTCATCCGGAACTGGCGGCGGAGATTCCCGGCTTTGCCTGGCAATGGCAGCAGGCTGCCGGACGCGACGACGGCTGCAGCTGCCAATGGGTCTCGACCGAGAGCTTCTCGCCCATGGCGCTGCTCGGGCCACCGAGCGACCAGCCCCCGACCCACGAATCCGGCATCAATATGGAAGGCGCGGGCTTCTTCGCCGGCGTCCAGTCGATCGACGGCGCGATCGATCTTTCGCTCACCGGCGCCGCAAGCACCACCGCCATCGGACTCGAGCTCCTGTGTACTCTCGACCTCGGCGGCCAGCAGGCCCGTTACCCCACGTCCTGGCCCTCCATGCCGGAGCTCGAAGTCGTCGAACCGATCCTCGAACCGTGCCCGGCCCCCTGCACACCGGTCATCGAACACCGTACCGAGGTTAGGGGCTGCGTCCAGGGCGGCGCCACCAGCCGCTTGAATATGCCGGGTTGGTCGAAGGCCGAGATCGACGTCGGCGTGGCCCTGGACGGCAACTCGACCCTGGCGGCGGCCGCGGCGATCAAGGTCGACATCTCCGACAACGAGCTGGTGCGCAAGATCGAGCTGATCGACAAGGTCTCGACCGCCACCCTGAACGCCGAATCGGTATCGGTCGAGATCGGCGCCGGCACCCTGCTCGAGGCCGAGGGCACGCTGGAACCGGACACCGGTACCTATAGCTACGCCTTCGCGGCGGCGGCGCTGGAGTATCGAACCCTGCTCCTGGCACCACCGATCTGCGACCTTCCGGAGGGCCGCGCCTACGCCGACCACCCGCTGCGCGGCTTCGACGACGGCGGCGTGACCATGGAACGCTGGGAGAATCCCTGACGCCTCAAGGCGCACAGTGCCGCTCGATCTCTCCGCGCCAACCCTCGAGTGTCGCGCTCGGTTCGAGGCCGGAAAGACGGCTTGCGTCGGCCAGCAAACGTCGAGCCTGCCGACAATCGCCGAGGTGGGCGTGCTGCGCCGCGGCCAGCGTCAATGGAAAGGCGAGGCGCGCAGCCGGGATCCCCTCGAGCTGACGCTGGGCTCGGATCTGCTCATCGAGCACGCTGATCGCCTCGCTCCGGCGCTCCAGCTGGACCAGCACCAGAGCCAAGGCGTATCGGGTCATGACGACCGCCGGATGGACGTCGCCGAAGGCGGTGAGCTCGAGCTCCAGAGCGCGGCGGACCAGCGGCTCTGCATCGCCGGAGCGTTTCTGATTCTCCAGGTTGCGGGCCAGGGTCCGCAGCGCACGACCGACCTCCAGCGGATCGCTGTCTGGAATCGCCCGCGCGACTTCAAGAGCCTCACGCAAGTAGGCTTCGGCTTCTCTCAAGCGTTCGTCCGAATGGATCGACATCGCGACGTTATGGAGCGTTCGCGCCAGATCGCGATGGGGCCCGGCGAAGAGCTTGCGGCGCAGCTCCAGCACCTCCAGGTAGAGAATCTCGGCCTCCTCGTGCCGCCCCTGTTCGGCAGCCGTCGCGGCCAGGTTATGCAGGGTTTCGGCGACCTCCGGATGATCGCTGCCGTGGACCCGGCGACGTACCTCGAGAGCGCTCTCGAAAAGCGGCTCAGCCTCAGCATAGCGTTCCTGGTAGAAGAGCACCTCGCCGAGATCGTTGCGGCTCTCCGCGGTCTCGATCTCACCGTTGCCGAACATCTCCAGGCGCAGGTCGAGCGCACGGCGGTGCCCGGCCTCGGCCTCGGTCCACTCACCGCGGGCGACGTGGGTATGCGCCTGGCTGTTGAGAATCGCCGCGATTTCCGGATGGCGATCGCCGTAGAGCCGCCGGTGGTGGTTCATGGCCCTGTCGAAGAGCTCCAGTGCCTCGTCGAGGCGACGCTGGTCGTGACGAATGACCGCCAGCTCGTAGACGCCGCGGGCGAATTCTGGACTCCCGTCACCGAACGCCTCGCGGCGCCGTTCCAGCGCCTGCTCCAGCAGCTCTCCAGCACGGCCATAAAGGCCCAGAGCCTGATGCACCAGACCGAGAGTCGAAAGCAAACGGGCCGCCACCGCCGGTCGACCGCCGAGTTCTTGAGAGACCCGGGCGGCGGCACGGTCGAGGACTTCGCGCACGGTGACGCTATTGCCCCGCGCCTCCCCCGGATCGGCGACTCTGAACATGCCGACGTTGAAGCGGACCACCTCCTCGAGCTCTTCGAGGTGCTGCTCGGCGCGCTGCCGCTGGGCATCGGCGATCCAGAGTGCGCGGGTGGTGCCGACAATGCCGGCGATCAGCGACGCCGCCACCAGGGAGGCGGCGATCACCGCGACCCGATTGCGGCGGACGAATTTCTTGATCCGGTAGGTGGCGGTATCTGGCCGGGCGGTGAGCGGTCGCGACTCGAGATAGCGACGAATGTCGTCCTCGAGCGCCTGGGCCGAGGCGTAGCGTCGCCCCGGCTCCTTGCGCATCGCGACTCGCACGATGGTGTCGAGATCACCGGTCAGCCGACGGCGCAGACGCTCCGTGGTCTCGCCCCGAGCCGCTGCCAACTCGGCCGCCGACGCCTCGCCGTCCACCGCCGTCGCGAGTCGAGCCGACGGCCGGGGCGGCTCGCGTTCACACACCAGACGCTCGATCTCGCCGGGTGAGCGAGATTCGAATCGAAACGGCCGACGGCCGCACAAGAGCTCATAGAGCAACACTCCGAGGGCATAGACGTCGGCGGCGGTGGTCAGCGGCTCCCCTCGCACCTGCTCCGGACTGGCGTACTCCGGAGTCAGCCAGCGCATGCCGGTCAGCGTTCGTGCGACGGTCTGATCCACCGCCTGGGGCCCGAGCAGCTTGGCGATGCCGAAGTCCAGCAGCTTGGGCTCGCCGCCGTCGGTCACCAGGATGTTCGACGGCTTCAAGTCGCGATGGATCACCAGGCTGCGGTGGGCGGCATGGACCGCCGAGCAGACCTTGCGAAAAATCTCGAGCCGCGCCCGGATGCCCAACCGTCGCGAGTCGCAATGCTCATCGATCGGTGAGCCGTCGATCGCCTCCATCACCACGTAGGGACGCCCGTCTTCGGTCGATCCGCCGTCGAGCAGACGGGCGACATTGGGATGGTCGAGGCCGGCCAGGATTTGACGCTCGAGGCGCAGTCGGCGCAGGATCTCGGCGGTGTCCATGCCCCGCTTGACCACCTTGATCGCCACCCGCATGCGGTATTGGCGGTCGGAGCGCTCGGCCAGGTAAACGGTGGCCAAGCCTCCCTCCCCCAGCCGCTCGAGCACCCGATACGGGCCGATCGACTCCGGCGCCGACTCCTCGGTGGCCAGCTCCAGGGCGGAGGCTAACGCGCCGTCGATCAGCTCGTCGGCTCCGGCCTCGGCGGCGAGCAGCGCGATCACCTCACGGCGGACGTCCTCGTCGTCGGTTGCCGCATCGACGAAGGCCGGCCGCTCGGCGGCCGGCCTCTCCAGGGCGTCGTGAAACAGCGCCTCGATCTGGCGCCAGCGCTCGGCGTCCATGCCGCTAGCCGGCTCAGGACCCGGCGCTCGTCAGCTGGCGAGCGAGCCACGCCTTGGCCATCTTCAGGTCGCGCTCGACCGTGGCGTGGGACACCTCGAGCACCTCCGCCGTCTCGTCGATGGTCAGCCCGCCGAAGATCCGCAGCTCCACCACCCGGGTCTTGCGGGCGTCGATCTCGGTGAGCTGCTCGAGGGCCTGGTCAAGGGCCAGGATGTCGCTACCCGGCGCGACGCTGCCCACCAGCTCCTCTTCGAGCGGCACCACCACCGCGGCGCCCCCGCGCTTGGCCGCCTGCCGCTCGCGCGCCAGGTCGACCAGCACCCGGCGCATCAGACGCGCCGAGACGGCGTAGAAATGCACTCGGTTCCGGAAACCCAGCTCCAGGTCAACCAGACGGATATAAGCCTCATGCACCAATGCCGTGGTCTGCAGCATATGACCGGCGCGTTCGCCGCGCATGTGGTTGCGGGCCAGGCGTCGCAGCTCCTGGTAGACCAAGGGGGTCAGCCGGTCGAGGGCTTGCGGATCGCCCTCGCGCCAGGCGTGCAGCAGGCGTGTGACGTCGGCGTTGGGCTCACTCATTTCGATGCTACCGTATCATGGAATGAAGACCGCTTCGGTGTCGAAACATGGTACGGATCTGATCAGCCGCCACGTCTAAGGACTCCAGCCTGATATAAGTAAGGCATGTGCTCGATCCTTGGTATCTTCGACATTCACACCGACCCTTCCGAGCTGCGCCAGCTGGCTCTGCGCCTGTCCAAGCGCCAGCGTCACCGCGGTCCCGACTGGAGCGGTATCCACTCCGGCGAACGCGCGATCCTGGCCCATGAACGGCTGGCGATCGTCGGCGTCGATACCGGCGCGCAGCCGCTCTATAGCCCGGATCGCCACCACGTGCTGGCAGTCAACGGCGAGATCTACAACCACCAGCGCCTGGAGCGCGAGCTTGAGACTCCTTTCGAGTTTCAGACCCATTCGGATTGCGAGGTCATCCTCGCCCTCTACGCGCAGCGCGGCACCGACTTCCTGAACGACCTGAACGGCATCTTCGCCTTCGCCCTCTACGACGAAGAGCGTAACCGCTACCTGATCGCCCGCGATCCGATCGGCGTCATGCCGCTCTACACAGGCCGCGACGCCCACGGCAATTTCTTCGTCGCTTCGGAGATGAAGGCGCTGGCCGACGTCTGCAAGACTATTGAAGACTTCCCCCCCGGCCACTACCTCGACAGCGAGGTCGGCCGTCCCGTGCGCTACTACCAACCCGCCTGGCGCGACTACCAGACCGTGAGCGGGGTCGACTGCGATCTGCGGGCGCTGCGCGACGCCCTCGAGGACGCGGTCGAGCGTCAGCTGATGAGCGACGTTCCCTACGGCACCCTGCTCTCGGGCGGCCTCGACTCCTCGGTGGTGGCGGCGATCGCGCGCAAGTTCGCTAACCGGCGCATCGAGGACCACGGACACTCCGAGGCCTGGTGGCCGCAGCTGCACTCCTTCGCCATCGGCCTCGAGGGCTCCCCCGACCTGGCGGCGGCGCGCAAGGCAGCCGAGGCCATTCGTACCGTGCACCACGAGGTGCACTTCACCCTCCAGGAAGGCCTCGACGCCCTGCACGACGTCATCCACCACCTCGAGACCTTCGACGTCACCACCGTGCGCGCCTCGACCCCGATGTACCTGATGGCCCGCCGGATCAAGGCGATGGGCATCAAGATGGTGCTCTCCGGCGAGGGCGCCGACGAGATCTTCGGCGGCTACCTCTATTTCCACAAGGCCCCGAACGCCCGGGAGTTTCACGCCGAGACCATTCGCAAACTCGACGCGCTTCACAAATACGACTGCCTGCGGGCCAACAAGTCGATGGCCGCCTGGGGTATCGAGGCTCGGGTGCCCTTCCTCGACCGTCAGTTCCTCGACGTCGCCATGGGCTTCGACGCCGAGCACAAGATGATTCGAGACGGCCGCATGGAGAAGCACGTCCTGCGCCAGGCGTTCGACGGCTACCTACCGGACGAGATCCTATGGCGTCAAAAGGAGCAATTCTCCGACGGCGTCGGCTACTCCTGGATCGACAGCCTGCGCGATCACGCCGAGCGCGAGATCTCCGACTCGGAGCTCGAGCGTGCCGCCTACCGCTTTCCCGTCAACACCCCGCTGACCAAAGAAGCCTACCTCTACCGGTCGATCTTCGAGTCCCACTTTCCCGGCGACCACACCGTCGCCCAGGTGCCCGAAGGGCCGTCGATCGCCTGCTCCACTCCCACGGCCATCGCCTGGGACGCCTCCTTCGCCGGCCGGGCCGACCCCTCGGGACGGGCGGTGGCGGGAGTGCACGTGGATAGCTACTAGGCGCGGTCCTTCGGACTGCGCCTAGGCAGGCGGGACGCCTGCGCTCCCAGCTATAAGCCAAACGGAAGGGTCCCGGGCGCTGGGAGCGCCGGCATCTTGCCAGCATAAGGCGCAGTCCAAAGGACTGCGCCGCTGACAGGCAGGTCGCCTGCGCTCCCAGCTATGAGATAAAACGAAGAGTCTGAGATCACTCAACGGAGTCCTGGACGTTGGCAATGCCCGAATCGAGACACGGAGTTCCGGGCGCTGGGAGCGCCGGCATCTTGCCGGCATAAGGCGCAGTCCAAAGGACTGCGCCGCTGGCAGGTGGGACGCTATGCTCCCAGCTATGAGACAAAACGAAGAGTCTGAGATCACTCAACGGAGTCCTGGACGTTGGCAATGCCCGAATCGAGCCACGGAGTCCCGGGCGCTGGGAGCGCCGGCATCTTGCCGGCATAAGGCGCAGTCCAAAGGACTGCGCCTCACTGACGGAACGCCTCTACTCCGCAACCTGCCAGGCCCAAGCTCGTAAATCACCGTGTCGAGCCGGCGCGCGGCGCCAAGATCTGGCATTCCTCGAAAAGGAGACACCCCTTGAACAATCCGACGACGGCACGCCTCGCACGTGCCCTGCCTTGGTTCATCCTCTCTCTGCTACTGGTCGTCACCGGACCCGCCGCCGGCGAGCCGATCGTGATCGGCGAAACGACGACCTTGACCTCCAAGGTCCTGGGCGAGGAACGGATCCTGATGATCCACCTGCCGACGGGTTACGCCGCCTCCCAGAATGCCTATCCCGTACTCTACCTGCTCGACGGCAATACCAACTTCCACCATACCGTAGGCACGATCAACAGCCTGGCGCGCACCGGCCACATCCCCGAGATGATCGTCGTCGCCTTGCCCAATACCGATCGCACCCGCGACCTGACGCCGGGGCCGGACCTGCCGAATGAAGAAACCGGGCAGGTCGCCCTGCCCACCGCCGGCGGCGCCGACAACTTCCTGCGCTTCCTCTCCGAAGAGCTGATACCGCACGTCGAAGGCACCTACCGCACGATGCCGTTCAGGATCCTGGTCGGCCATTCCTTCGGCGGCCTGTTCACCATCAACGCATTGATCAGCTCTCCCGAAACCTTCGACGCCTACCTCGCGATCAGCCCGAGCATGCAGTGGCGCGACGGCGAGCCGGTGCAGCGGGCCGAGACCTTCTTTCGCGACAATCCGGACCTCGAGAAATACCTCTTCGTCACCGTCGCCAACGAGGGCGGCGATTTCCACGCCAATACCCAGCGCTTCGCCGAGGTGTTGCGCCACCAGGCCCCCGAGGGCCTGGTCTGGCAATTCCGGCAGATGGAAGGCGACGACCACGGCTCAGTTCCGGTGCCCAGCACCTACCTGGGGCTGCGCATGATCTTTCCGCGCTGGCGGGCCCCCGGCTTCATGTTCGACCAGGGGATTGAAGCCTTCGAGCAACACTACGCCAAGCTCAGCGAGGACTATGGCTTCGAGATTCCGGTCCCTGAACGCACGATCAACAACCTGGGTTATCGGGCTCTGGGGCAAAACGACTTCGCCAAGGCGATCGAGATCTTCGAGAGCAACGTCGCGGCCTATCCCAACTCTGCCAACGTCTACGACAGCCTGGCCGAAGCCCAGGAGAACGCCGGCCAACTCGAGGCGGCGCTCAAGAACTACGAGAAGGCCTTCCTTCAGGGGCAGAAGATCCAAGACGCCAACACCGGCATCTACCAGCAGAACTACGAGCGGGTCAAAGCCCAGCTCTCCGAGGGGAGTTAACCGCCCGAGTCCTTCTCCAAGAAGATCCCTGGCCCGGCGGCTCTGACCCAAGTCGGCCACGGTGGTTCGATATATCCTCCGAGCCATGACCAGCAGCTACGTTGCGTTCGCGGTGATGGCGACGATCTGGGGTCTCACCTGGATCGCGATCAAGTTCGGTCTCGAGGGGCTCCCACCCCTCTTCTTCGCCGCGACCCGCCTGCTCGCGGCCGGGACGTTCCTGCTGCTGCTCGCTCGCGCCCGCGGTGCGAAGCTCCGGATCGACGGATTTCGTGGCC